>CABEBA010000039.1_pt1 | contig 54590 bp, 47 predicted proteins | sample 3132531 | NCBI WGS metagenome assembly CABEBA01 (sample SAMEA5534344, study PRJEB31848) | metagenome | biome: tundra; feature: field; material: soil | place: USA | collected 2013-05 | depth 0.45 m
GGCAACATGGGCCCCCCCGCTCCGCCGCCGCCGCCCGATCCGCCGATCAACGGGATCAGTATGGGGTTGCCGTAAACAACTCCCGGATTACCATAACAACTTGCTACCGGAGCAGTAGCATAAGCGCCGCCGCCGCCTGCAACAACATCCGAATAGTTGGAGTAGAAACAAGTGCCCGGTTTGTGAATCGCGCCGGGTCCTCCACCCCCTGGGCCAACTCCTGCCCTGCCTACATTAGTTCCTGTGTATCCATCTAGCCAACCTGCAATAGTGCCACCCGGCTGCCCGCCGCGCCCGCCGTTATATCCACCCGGCCCTCCTAGTCCGCCACCACTGATGCCAGTAGAACCATCCGGAGGTGTTGCGCTAACATCGATAGTTCCCGCTATAGTCGCATCGCCACTCGCAAGAATGGTTACCGGTGTGTTGGCTGCATTCTTGATGTAGGTGATGGTCACACCGCTTGGAATATTGATAGTCGTGTAATTGAATATGCCATCCGGGGGCATCTGTATGCTCTGGCTTGCAGTCGGGTTGAATGCACCATCTGCGCCCGTGCTGCCACTGTTATAAGCAAAGACAGAACCTGATGCCACTAACAGGGTACTTGCCAACGTCATTCCGAGAATCGAAGACCTTTTCTTCATTTTCTGCTCCTTCTAAATATCAATTCCAAGCTCAATTTCTGTCCGTTCACAGCCCACAAAGACAATCCCAAATATTTCACACAATCCAAGATCAACCAGTCATCACAAATCACGGCACGTCTACCCCAACAGGTGGCGACACCGTCGGTCCGACCACGATGCCGATAGGCAAATTGAACGGACTGAAAGGCACATCCACACCTACTGTCGTTGAGCCGACCGGTACGACGGTTCCGATCGGTAACAAAGTGACCGAGGAGTAAGGCACATCTACACCCACCGCCTTTGACGTGACGGGCACAGCAGTTCCCACGGGTAACAAGTTAGTCAAGGCGTAAGGCACTTCTACGCCCACCGTCATTGAGGTAACGGGTACAACAGTTCCGACTGGTAGCAAGGTGGACAAGGTGTAAGGTACCGAAACGCCAACGGGGGAAGTCAACACCGGCCCGACGACAGCACCATTCAACAGGTTGGAAGCGTAAATTTGTTTGCTCACCGTCACCAATCCAGGCGAGCTGATGTTCAGCATGGTGTAGCCCAACTGAAGACCGGCGATGTTGATGGTCACCGAGGTCGAACCCGCCGGAATGGTGACCGAAGCAGGCGTGACACTCACAATAGTCGGGTCCAGTGTGCTTAGCGTAAACGTGTAATCAACCGTATCGGCATGGGTCAAACTTAAAGAGAATGCGCGCGCAACTCCGTCCGGTATCACTGCCGACGGTAGCGTCGCCGTGTTGATATTTGGCAGGGCATCAACGATAGTCACCAGCATCGCGGCTGTCCCGTTTGCAACAGCCGGGTTCTTCACCGAGAGGGTCTGTGTGCCCAATACAGCGGTTGCCGCGGCAGTCAAATCGAAGCTGGCCAAGGTGTCTGCGGTTTGCAGGTTGTTCAGTGTCAGTCCCATGCCGCTCGGTGTGCTGACTTGTGCCCCAAGCAGACTGCTGCCGCTGATCTGGAAGTTCTTGGTCTCCGCCCGCCGCAGGCTGTTGGGGGTGATGCTGTTCACGGTTATCGTCGGTTTGAGCGGGATGACGTTAATGCCGTTGGCATAGCGCGCCCATCCGGCTGCGGTCTTTACGCTGAAAGGAACAATCCCTAAGGGCTGTGTTGCACTGGCCGTAATGTGCACGGGGAGCGATGTGTCGCTACCGCCGCCGGGCAAGGTCGCGCTGATTCCGGCGGACTCGAATTTGATGTTGTCGGCTCCCGTCAGCCGGGTACCTGTAATGACGGCATCCACCGGCAGACTTTGTTGAACTTCTGCAGGTGTCACCGCAGTAATGACCGGCGAAGCACCAACTGAAACGACCCCCGCCGCAACCACATAGGGAATGCCCTTGATGCCCCAGGTCACACTGCTCAGCACATCACCCGCAGGTACGCTGATGCCATTCAGCGTATTGCCTGTGGCCTGGTTGCCGATACCTTTGGGGGATGAGTTGAGATCGATGCTGATAGCCGAACCCAGATTGTTGGTGATCAGCAGGTAGTTGAAGGTGGGTGAGGCAGCTTGTACGTTGATGCCTTGTCCATAGCGAATCTGGGCGTATTCGAGAATGGTGCTAGCGCTGTTCGTGCCGATCAGGAATCGAATCTGTCCCCAGTCTCCGGGAGCGGGAATTCCTCCGCTAGCGTCAGGGGTGGAGGTGAAAGTAATCGGTTGGCCGGCAGTGCCGCGTGCGTTGAGTGCACCGCTGGTGATGGTAAGGTTCGTGGCCGCATCAAATGAGATGACGACCCCGGCTTCAATAGTCAGGGTCGCTCCGTTCTCGACAGAGATGTCGGCGGTCACTTGGTATGGGCTCTGCGCCAACGACCAGGTGGTGTTGGCGGTGATGGCTCCAGATACCGTGGTCGCTGCTTGCGTGATTTGTATCACGCTTAAATATGCAATGACAATCAGTAACAGTGTTCTCGCCGTGCTGGTTATTAACTTCTTGACTTGCAACTTCACCCCTAGCACGTTACTGATTCTTTATTTCAGACCACTCTCGAGCAGCCTCCCCTTATTTCAACTTCAATGTACTAGTTCATCTCAACCCGTAAGCCCTCTCCTGCGTAACTAAAACGTTGAGATGCAACTGCTGCCGCTCCCCCGGTAGCAATCACGCGCATCGCGACATAATCCGTTTGCTTATCTACAAAAGCACCTTTCTGCGCATCGGCAATTTGCCATGCCCCATCCAGATAGAATTCGGTCCAATTGTGATAGTCCATGGCCTTCATGACGCCATTTCCGCTAAACACATACCCACCCAGCGCTCGGGCCGGAATTTGTTGGGCGCGATAGAGTGCTGTAAGTAAATAGGAGAATTCTGTGCAGTCGCCTTTTCGGGTTTCGATTGCAAACACGGCACCGCGATCCTCCGCGACGTACCCTTCAGACGAAACATTCTTCGCGACCCATTCATAATCTTTCTGCGCCATAACCGCAGGTGATTCGTTGTGTAATTGAGCTGCAATCGCAACGATGCGGCTATCATCAGATTCAATATATGGCTCACGTGAAATAAAGCGAGTACGGTCACCGACAGGCATAGTGATCGGACGATCCGACATCAACAGATCAACCGTAATACTGACGATTTTTGAGCCATAGGGCGGAATATCCTTCAAATTAAAATATATGGAGCTATTGCCAAGCTCATCACGCTTTTCCTGGTATGGATAATTGGCAACGATCTTTTTGACTTTTTGGTGCGAGGTTTGAGGTACTGGCAGATAGGTCCAGAACTGAGTATTTTCCAAAAGCTTTCCCGTGACATTGCTCACAGTAAAGCTGTAACGAATCTGCTTAGGCACTTGGTAGCCGCCATCTCCTTCTATGTTCTGCATAGAAGATGGAGTTCCCGCGCAACCCGAAAGCAGGGTTACAAGACTGACAAAACAAGCCCTAATCAACCACGACATGCTTGATATCTCCGAGGTTGATTTTGTTGATTTTGTTGGCTCCATATCGCCTGTTGATTTTTTACATGCTCACGATATCCTTTGATGCCACCATCAAGGCGCAAGACACCTGAAGTAACACCTGATTTTTTTAGTTTCGCATCGATTTGCTCATAGACATCGTTGTCATCCGCAATCAACAACAACTTTCCTTGAGGGTTTTTCTTGCGTTGCTGCAAGACGGCTGCAGAAATACGCGAAATTGAATCGCCCTTCAATTTAGACTTGAATGGAACTGCAATGACCTTGGCAGGCAACCAAGAAATTATTTCTTTGTCTTTCTTTTGCGTTGATACATCAATCACAGACCAGCTTGATGAGGAGCGCGATTCAAACAACTCCTCAGCAGACATGCGATTAAGTTTTGACTGCGCAACGGGATCGCCCTCTAATGCCCTTTTGTTGGTATACCAAGCAAACAAGCCTCCATCCAGAACTGACACACGCTCAAAACCTGTTTGCTTTAGCTCAGCACATGTTTTTTCGAGCTCAGCTGTACTGCGTCCGTCATTTACCAGCACAACAGGCAGTTTTTTGAGAAATTCCTTTGTCTTGACGAGATGCAAAGGAATGTTGATGGAGCCAGCTATACGATAACGGTCAAACTCTGCTGGTGATCGAACATCGACAAAACTAAAACCTTTTTGGGCTCGCAACTTATCTGTTGCTGAAAGCGACACTAAGCAGACATAATTTCGCAAGTTCTGCTGAGATGCAGATAAATTTTTCGATTCACTCGGAACATCGCATGAGGAATCCTTCTTTTTAACTACGGATTTTGTGTGCGGCGCTGCCACTCCAATATTTTGCGTACCCACTGCATCTGCCGAAGCGGCGATAACTAGAGTGCTGAAAGTCATGCAAAACACAACAGACACTAAGTACAAACAACGAACTGTGTCCGCAACGCAGAGAGTACTGGCACGCCTCCACTTCCTCATCAGATGGATAGCTCCGCACACAGTGATGCTATTACGAGTGACTCTAATGGCTTTCACCATGGGCGTTTCCCTCGACTACTTATTGTTTGTTGTTTTCGCGTCTTTCGATGCGCTTGCCGCCTAGGGCCAACCCCTAGCCGCCATTGGGCGCGAACCCTACCCGAATGCATTTATTAAAACAACGTAAAAAATGGTCTATATCTTTTTCTAAATTTCGGATGCGTATCACTCCGAAAGCGGCATTGCATAAGGATTTGCAACGGTATATATATACTTTCAATAATCCTGAGTGAATTAATATGGAACCCCATTACATATAGGTAAAGCAATGTTAACTTTTGTGAAAATTTGGACATGTTTAGCAGTTAGGCTCATCACCGTCCAGATCAAATCGCATCGTACTTCCTATCATAGTTTCGCGAGTACTGTTGAAATTTATTTGCTCATCCCTTCCATCCTGGGCAGATGCCACAACAGTCTTCTGAGCTGAAAAGGACACGTGAAATCCTCACTTCTCTGCCCCACAAAATCACAAAGACATGCTAGGCCCGACACCTAGTCCCGCCAGAAATCCTTGGACCGATTTGGCGACAGCTGGGTAAACGGACGGTGTGCTGAATGTTCTTGTGTCCCAGATAGTGTTGAATGGCACGGGTATCGGCGTAGACGTGCATTGCAATACCCAAGCGGTGCAAGGCTTTAGGGGGCCCCCTATCTAGTACAGCCTGCCGTAACATATCACGCGCAATATGACTATCTGGTCTGCAGATCAGCTTTTCTATTTCACCGCCATTAGGCACCTCGCCTTCAGGCAATTAGCCATTACCTGGTAAAAAATGAAATGGAATCCAAGCCAAGTGGTTTTCAATATCGACGAAATTGTCATAGTCGATCATTTTATGGGCAGAAGCGATTCGCGAATAAAGATAGTCGCTTCCTGTAAATTGAACTACTCCAGCATTCGTTGCATCATCAACATATTGGGCGGCGTAAGCAATTTTTTCGGCATCTTTGAACGAGAAGCCAGCAATGCGGGCTGCGACAAAAGTTGCTGTATGGTGACCATCGATTTGCATATTAAATCCCTTATTTTTTATATAGCCCAAAGAACACGTTTTTAACGATAGGTATTCTTTAAACCAGTACGTCTCCTGATGGTCGGTTAGAGAAATAGAAACTCACTAATTCGCCGTCGGCAGCCATTGCTGCATGCAAACTTTCCGATTAATGCTCTTTAAATTTGAAAGTAGCAGGTTCTAGGCTCTTGGCGCTGCTTTTGAAAGGCTAGCTACCTTCTTTCGCTCGTGTTCCAGTCGAGTCAACAATTCTTGCGCTTCATTGACATTTGCCAGAACTGCGCGCAGTTGCTGCTGAACCACGTTGATTTGTTCGATCGAAAGCGGGCCCTTCACTATTGGCACCCAAGGAGGTATGAACGCATTAATCGCTGGCATACTGGAAAGTTTACAACGTACCCTCCGATCCAAGTCCGTAAGTGAGTCAAGCGGCTTGAGCACCTTAAATTGGAATCGACCATTTGCTCGCAGACCAGCTCTGTTCTCGACGGTTACTTCTATTGTTACCGACACCCCTGCACTGGGAAGTATCGGAATAGTTATCTGAGTCGTGTTTAATGCGTTCGGCGTGGCGCCGTTAACGGTCCATGTGTACTTCAGGCCTTGCCGATCTAAAAAGACATCAATGTTCTCCACATATAATGTGACCGAGGTGCCTTCTTCAAATAAGCGTTTGCAACGGTCGCCCTCCGAGATGGCCTTGATCGTGAGCGGGGGAAGAGGCAGATCCTGTGGCCGCACAACACTGATTGATACAGATAAGTCGCGACCGGCATAGCTAACGGTGACGGTAACGTTTTTCTGCGTGAATGTAGCTGGCTGTGGCTTAACCTTAAGTGCAATTGAAAGCGATTCAGCGTTGGGAATTATCTGTTTCTTCGCATCAACCTGGATGACATTTGGGTCATCGCTGCTGAAATGAACTGTTGTCTGAGCAACAACAGGATTGTCAAAAGCAAAGATTAGCCGCGGTGAAAATCCATTCGTTACCCAACTCAGCTGCGCATCCGCATATACACTTATGAGGTTTGGCACGGGAAACGCAGTTTCAAGTGGGGGATCGTATCGTCCATCGATCTCAGGATAGTGAGAATTCACGACATCTGTGAAACGCGTGTATGCATTGCTAGCCGCGTCGCCGGTCAGATTATGGTAGACATCAGCCAAAGTATTCCCACCATGCGCGACGATCTGATCAAGCGAAAAACCCAATTGATCACGCAGGAACAGCAAGAAAAGGGTGCCGCATCCGTTTATTGGCAAAGGCTGTACTGTGTCCTCGTTTCTCTGAAGAAAATCGGGTAAATTGGAGCGATCAGGGGCATTTAGCCAAAGCGATGACCACGAGCTTCCTGGTAAAGGTAAAGATTTTGCGCCCTGCAGTCGCGTGCGAATGAACTCTACGCCAAACACTTGCGACAATGATTCGCCCTTATTTCCTTCATTGGCAATGCCAAACCAATCGTCGAATGGATAGACTTGGCGTTCCCGCATAAACATCTCGCTGACCTCAATCATGACAAGCCAGCGCACTGCATCGACCGCCCGCATGCCACTAACAGGACGCTCTGCTAAGTACACATGCATATCATAAACTGGCCCCCATCCTCCCCAACTTGCGAGAAATTGAGATGGAACGTTCTCAATCCAAATACTGATTCGGCTGCCCAGCCACCCGACAACAGCGTTGGGAAAGAATGCATTTAGCCATTGGTAATCGGAATCACAATAGTTCATTAACTCCGTGGTGAGATTCACGCCGCGTTCCGTGCTCAATGATGTGTCGTAGTGAATCTCGAACCGATTGGTTCTTCCTCCATTCGGCAGGCCCGCCTGTGTGTAAGTCATACAAATCCTCCTGATAAAGTTAATGTGACTGCGTTTTCTTCCACGCTACTTCCTGAAATTTCGAAAATGACGGTGTCACGGCCTACCAAGTAACCACCCTTAGACGACTAGCGCTCGCACACGTAGATGCCTAACGTAAGGGGCGCACCGAAGAGGACGTTCGCGAACGTCGGCCACAACCCATAATGGACATCGCATATAGAGCATAAATGTGCTTTAGCGCAACTTCAGCGGCCATTGCTTCGATCATCTCTATCACGCCACTCTTGGTCGACGGGGTCGTGCAACGTACCTCGGAAATGCGTTTCAGCACAATTGGCGCGACATTGTCCTACCTCGGGACGGACAATGCCCGAGCCCGGCTCCATGATGGCAAAAGGAGCTACAACACCGGTGTAGATTTTCGCCGCGACTCGGGGGCCTAAGACAGCAGTGTCTAGTGTGCAAGCATCGAGGAGCGACGCTGCAGTTACCCCAGCCTTTCGACAGGCGGCACGCGCCGACTTGTATTCCCGTGGAGAGAGATCGTGTGCTGTAAAGGGCCGTACTGGAACTTCGAGCGCAATCGGATTAGAAATGCCCTGGTTCGTACCTTCCAAGACTTGGTTCTCTTCTCCAAATAGCGATTCTTCGGGCCGAACGTGCATGTTCTCGGCGTAGCGTTGATAAAGATCACCGAAGGATACGGGCTGACGAAGCGCGGTGCCATCGCGCAGTGCGATGTCGTCGAGATAGCTTCCGTTGCCATTGCCGAGGAGGCCGCGCATCTTTCCATTGGTCAGGTAGTTGAGCGACACAGAAATATCCATAAAATCACCACCCAGGATTCCGACCCAAACATTTTCTACAACCTCAACCCGTACAGTTTCGCCACTACTGCGCTTAACTAGGAACACGTTACCCGTACGGGAAACATCGACCTGGTCGGGCAACGTCAGTGCCTTTCCATCGGCGAGAGAGGTCGTCCGTCCGTCAACTACTAGCCTGGTGGGATCAAGAAAGACCGCTACGCGCGTCTTGCCCATCCGCATCGCTACGGCCTTGTTGAAAGCCACATTGGGCCGATTCGGCGTCCACTGTTGCCTTACCTGCGTTACGAAGGTCGGACCGGTTGTCGCGAGCAGAAAATCACCAGCGGCCTGGAAATCATAGTAGAGACCATCCAAGGTCGTGATATGCGGTTCACCAAGTGTCGTGCCGATGCTGACTTCGCAGGCGGGAGGAGTTCCCTGCACATGACCAGATGGACCCAACTGCACGCACGCCATTTGATCAATAAGCGCCGGTTTTGGCGTTCCCCACCCTGTCGTCAGGTCATATCCCACGGTAGCGGTATAGGTGGGACCACCTGTGATAGTGCTGGGAGCACTACCGCTTGTAATGTCGTTGAAGGCGATCGGACGCGCTGCTGAATTGCGGCCGAGGCTCCAAATGATCGGACTGGCCCAGCCTACTGGTAAGGTCATGCCAGACAGTGACCACCGTTCGTTCACCAGTGCCATGAAACCAGCCCAAAGCGGCGCTCCTGCACTGGTTCCTTGCCAATAGACGCCAGCACCAGAGCCTATGACCCAGAGGTTCGTTGCAACGATCGAAACATCCGGCACATTACGGTTCGTCGTCGAGGCCCCACTGCTCGGATCAAATGTCGATGTCGCGCTGGCCTGATAGGACGGAATCGAACTAGTGCTAATTCCGCCACCGGAGCCGGCCCACGCTACCTCCGACTGATAAGACGCTCCGGAGCCATACATTGACAGCGTCGTACCGCCCACCTCCGTCACCTGAAGATCGGCATAAGGTGCACTGCCAACGAGCCAGCCACCGCTATCTCCCGAAGGAACAAAGAATGACTGTCCCTGTGACACCATTTGATTGAGCGCATTAGTGGCGTTGGTTGAAAATGACCAGCAGCCGTAGGAGTTGGAAACCTGCATGGGGAGCGCGGCACCGACCGGTGGAGACGCCATGTCGTGGATCAGGGACTCGAAACTGGCAATGCAGCTTGCCCAGGTCGATGGATCGCCAACGTAAACCTTAACGTTCGCCGCCGGAGCCATCGCCATTGCCATGTCGATGTCACCGATGGTCTCAAAATTGGACCACGCATGCTGGGGCGGCAATGTGCTCAAGCCCGGAGCGAGGTCGTTTGTGAGATTGCCTGGTGCAAGGGCAGGAAGTCCGCCGTTCGCCCGATAAGTCACTACATCGGCTGGATCGTATCCGTCGAAGACCATGATTCCGATTGTTTGTCCGCGACCATCAAGCTGGCTGCCCGATACGTAGGCGTTTCGTAGATCTTTAGCAAAATACGCTACGCCGCCGGGCGCGGAGCCGCCAAAGTGTTTTGGGCGTTCATAGTTGCTCAGGCCGGAAATTGCGCCGATTGGTACAGCCAGATCAATCGATGGATCGCGATCTGGACGGTAAAACCTCGATTCATCTGGACGGTGAGCGAGCTCTAGGTTGACATGTAGGGCTTGCTCCACCTTTGCCGCCGGTCCAGAGATATCCAATAGGAGTCGATTGTTATGGGTACGTAGGATTTTCAGCTGCTTCGACTTGGCCCAGTCAATCACTCGCTGATAATCCGCAGCGGACGGCGAGAACTGTGCCACGAACTCATCCGGCGTGAGGAATTTTCGATAATTGGGACTCGCCGGGTCATACAGGTCCCTAATCAGGGCGTGCAACTCAGTTATCTTTGGAATGGTAAGTCCGATCGCAAGTCGAATCTCGGTGTTTCGTGGGACACGTCCAACAGGCTTTGGTGATACTAATTCCGGCCTCAAGTGACCAACGATCTGCGCAGATGTGTTCAAGCGTGGTGAAACTTCGGCGCATAGTCCGGTCAGGCAGACGCTCGAGATACCGATAAACAACATAGCGGCGGAAACAGGCCATCTCTGTGTCCGAACGCGCATTACTTCCTTTTGATCCAAGGTCTGAATAGTCATAAGTAGTCCCCCACTGAGATCACGTCGTATGTCTTTCAAATTTGCCAGTCAACGCGCTCCTGCGATTTTCGGGTTATCGGCATAATGCACACTAAGTCAGTGTTTAGCGTTTGGCAACGATCCTGATGGCCTAAGTAGTTATCTATATATTTTTGTAAAAGGCATAGAACTGTTGATAGTTCTTTATAGAGACGATCACAATTCGGACGGCTGAAATCACTTGTTTGTCACGCTCTGTTCGTAGGCGGCAGCTTCTTCTTGGGGGCCGCCGCTGCACATGCACTTGGAGTAATTACACAGGCTTCTGTGCGTGTACAAGCTGACGCGCAAGAACCACTATATTGTTGTTGAGCGATTGATTTGAAGAGAACTCTTTAGTGGCCGATTAAGCCGAAAGCGGTTATACAGCCCAATGAATTGCCTGCGCTAAAGCTGCCGTTGTTGCATGCAAGCTTTCCAATTACTGCTCTTCTGGGAGATGTGCAAACATCCCTTACTGTATTTCACAAAACTCAATAGCATCGCAACAACTCTAGTCCTTCCAGAAATCCTTGAACCTCTCCGACGACAGCTGCGTGTAACAAACGGTTGTTGTATATTCTTATGCCCGAGATAGTGCTATATCGCTCGTGTGTCCTGCCCATCCTGTGCCAATTTGTAGCCACAGGCATGACGCAGCATATGTGGATGTACAGTGAACGGAAGTTTGGCTTCCTTGCCTGCCCTAGCAAGTATCTTTCGAATATCCTGCCCGAAGTCGTGGAAATTACACGCAGTCACAAGCAGGAAATGACTTTAATCATTGCAGGCTTGTTGCCGCCATCAGATAAAAGAGAGCTGGATGCACAGGCCATTGCTTTAGCTGTGGATGGAGCTATCATTCGAGCGCAGTTCGAGCAGACCCCTGATGCAGTTCATATGGAACCGGACAGATGCATTGAAAGTCAGTTCACCTTTACCCGCTCGCGCATTTCCTTGCCGGGCCGGAAATGGGGGACATACTTGGCTGGCACCATTACGGCATTACCTGTCTTGGGATTCCGTCCCTTGCGTGGAGGTCGGTGGTTTAGGTTGAAACTGCCAAATCCGCGTATTTCTGCCCTGCCTCCACTGACCAGTGCATGCGATATCCCGTCAATAATCATGCTGACGGCTAGTTCAATGTCTTTGAGAGTGAGTTGAGGATGCCTTAAGGCAAGCTGTTCGATGAGTTCAGAGCGCGTCATGTTTTAGGTGGTGCCTGTCGATCTGTGTCGGGCAGAGTTGTATTGGTGAAAACAAATAAACGCGACGATTATATAGGAGGTGTCGAGTGAATGAGTTATAGATGAGAACCAGACAATTCATCAATCGCAGTGGTATCGGCTACTTTGCTCCGCTCATTGCTATATTCAGATTGATTAAAATACGAAGGCTGAACTTTATCTAATCTCGCAGTCTCAGCGCTTCCGAAACTCTTTTACAAGCAGTATCGAATCTCACCGCCCCCTGAGCCTCCTGCATTTTGTTTCGGCTTCTCACAGCATGTTCGATAAATTTCTGCCTCCTATCAGCATCAAGATTGGCAACGAGATTACTGCCGGTACCAGCTAAATCATATACTTCTGCCGCCCACCAATTGAGTGACATGCCGTATTTATCAGTCCAAGAATATGCTTGTGCTTTGCCATCCAAGTGCGCCATAAAATCAAAAAACCTGAGCAATCCTTCCTCAAGGCTTGGGATATCCACACTCTGAAATAAACGCACAGCCATCGTCTCAACAATGAATGACTTAAAATTTGCAGTGCTGGGTAAATTTGAATTCCAGTTCTTTAACAGCTTAACCAGTGGTTTAAACTTTTCGCTTCTGGCTTGATTGACCTTAGTGGCCGCATCCGAATGAAGCTTCGGCGATGACTTGATCCAATTGCCCGTATCCATATCAGGAACCAAAATCATTTGCCCGGTCGAATCAGCCTCGATTGCTGGGACAACATCAATATCCAAGTGATTCAATTGCAGACAAATAGAGCGCCTTTGAGTTCTTACCGAACTATTTGGATAGCGATAGCGGACCGCGTTAGCAAAGCTCCGCAATATAGTCTCTGGTGTAGGTACCAGAAAAAGCAAGCTAGTTTGCCATGCCTTCGGATTCACTACAAAGATGATGTCCACATCATCCAGCGGCGCAATCGCAGTATCTCGCGCATAACTCCCGCTTAAGTATGAAGTTTTGATGCGATTGGCATACTGACCTGTGCAAAGTATATCTCGCAAATAATTGTGGCTACGCACGGCGCCCTGTTTTTGGGTCGGCGAAGGCTCAATCTTTTTCAAGTAATCCCAGATTGCAGATTCGCAGCTTGCCATTTAGCACACCTTAAAGGTTTATCTTATGGCGCAAAATTCATCGCTGGTGTAGTCACCAGTGAGAAAGGAAGCTCGATCAAAGCCTTCCGTTTTCAACACTACTAAAATGCTTGCCAACTCGAAATTCAAAAGAGGCATAAAAAACGCAAAAAATAACAACTACATGTTGTGTCACTGCACTATTTCGTTAGCCATCGTGCATAGGCTTGAACGTCAATCATTGGAACCGTGCCGCTGAATTGAAGCGATGAGATAAGTTTGAACAAAAATGCAGTGGCAGGCTTGCCCTCTTCAGTGAACTCATACAATCCCTTCGTTTGATCCAGCATAAAATGACCATGAGCTGCGACGCAGCCGAGATCAAGACGACCATTTACATCACCTCCAGCCAATGCTTCTTTTAGTGGTTTACCGAAGCACGGCTTCCAGTCACTTTCCAACGTCAACAGTCCGCCTAAAATAGGGATCAAAGGTTTGGCGGGATAAGTCCCATTTGCAAATGGAATTGGCAAGCTTGTTCGGTGCAAGCTTCTGACACTTGCAATTTTTTTTTGCGCATAAGCAATGTGGCTAGCATTTATAGTCTGCTTGGCTTCAAAAATAGCGTAAACACTTTCCGCCGGAATGACCATCTGACCTTCGTAGTGGAAGATGAATGGTGAATATTGTCGATCAAACACAACAACATCTATTTGCTCACTAAATTCACCGTTGCTATCCACCACATGCGCTTTCTCAGCTTGATAGCGTTGTGGCAAATATTTCTGGAGCAATTCCAGCCAAACATGTTCACTCCCATCTCCCATGGTTCCTGGATGCCCAAAACTTTGTCGAACGTTTTTCAAACGATGTTCGATATCGCTATGAAGAGTGGCAAGTAACTGTTCCAAGGACCAAGTAGTCATTTGCTCTTCTCCTCAAAAGGTGGAGTTGGTTTCATGTTGCGTGCAATCTCCAACGCTCTAGCTGCAACAACTGGTTGTGACGGGTAAGCATCAAGAATTATTGCAGGCAGGAGACGTTGTGTCAGGTCCGAAAAAGTAAAGCCATATTCCTGACTTTTCGTTGATCCAGTTATAGCAACAAGCTCATCAATTTGCGATCCCGAAAACCCCAATCCTTTAAAGGTGCTATCTAATACGGCCCGGCGCTGCGCATCGTTTGGGCGATTAAAAGTGAGGATGTCGGCAGCACGCCTTTTCACCGCAGGATCGAGTGCGCCGAGTCGGTTGGTACACATAATTACAGCCGCTGGCAGCTGACCATTCCCCAGACGATCCACACCACGAATGAATGCGTTCACGCCTGCGCGGTCTTCGTGGTGCATCTGTGCGGCTTCACGCGATTGCGCGAGTGCATCGGCCTCATCGACCAACAGGATAACGGCACCGCGTGCTTTACCCGAACTGCTTTTCAGCTTTGTTGCCTCTGCGACCGCATGGTCGAATGCAGCCGAGAGCAATTGAGTCATTTCGCCGACGCGCCCTTGGCCGCGAGCCGAAAGACTGAGAGGGTATAACGTGATGCTGATTTTCTCTTGCCTCGCCACAGCATCACCAATCGTCTCGGCAAGCTCGGTCTTACCAGAGCCAACATCTCCAGCCAACACAACAAGCGGAGGTCGGCGCAGGATCGAGTTAAGCATTCCACCCGCTCCAGAATGGTATTTTTGCGACCATGTTTCCAACCCCGCTGGATTTACTAGCAAGCTCAAAATTTTGGTCAATCGAGCCTTTTGATCATCGAGGCCAACAAGCCTAGCCAAGCGTTCTTGGGGTTCAAAATCTGGATAGGTGATATGACGTTCAAACAACCCGTCAAGGGCAGGCTTGGTACTCATCAATAACTCCTCACACTGGCACGGTTCAGCGCACGGCCGCCGGACGAATAGATGCGGTCATCGACAAGATAACCATTGATAGTGGGCTCGGGCGCACCACTGCGATTAAAAGGCATGCGCTTTTTGAAAGCTTCCTTGTCGGCGCTGCTCAGCGCGTCCCATGCATTGCTATAAGTTAAATAGTTATAGAACGATGCGCCCGCGATATTTGCGCCAGGCTTCACTCGACCGGGATCATCGTCATTAGCAACTGCACTGGCGAGGTCGCATGCTGTATATCGCAAAGTTGGCTCGATCCAACTATTGTCGCGTTTGAAGCCGACAGTAAGGGTACCGAAATAGCCATGCTTCAGCAGCTCAATCGCTTCTGTCTCGTAAGTTGCGATTGCGATGTCATCTGGGTAACCATAGAACCGCTGTAGGCGCTTGAGGTCGGCTGCAAACTTGGCGGCCATGTGCTTTGCATGAGTTAGCGTGAAAGTTGTAGTTTCTGAGATGGTAAAGCTGTTGGTCATAATTTACCTCACACCTGAAAAGACGGGCCGAAGACTTTTTTCCAGTAGCGAACAGTTTCTTGCTTAGTGGGGGCAGCTAAGGCAGCATCGATCGCATCACCAGCATCGAGTGCTGCCTCCACGATCATGTCTGAGTGCGCAGCAGTATAGAGTCCGCTTACGTTATTCTTTGAGTTCACCGGGTCAAAAATCTGAATCGGATGAGTGTAACTCCCGACCTCCGAATGTGCATAATAGTCGGTAAAAACAATCCGTTCCTTCAGGTTCGTGCGAGCTACATAGGTGAAGAAATGCTGTAACGCCTCGGGATAATCTGAAAAACTCATTCCCTGATCGCAGAGATGCGCCAAGATCATCTCAATCATAAACGACTTGAACCGAAAACCTTCTCGTTCAGCCTTGACGTTTTTCGCCCAAAATTTGATTAGTCGAACTACCTGTACGAAATCCTTCTCCTGCGCTTGCTTGCGCTTGCCTATAAACTCAAGGTGGAAGGGGATATTGGTTTCAAGGAACGAACCATCTTCTTGGCTAACCAGATTTCCGAACCAGTCCGGGTCGCCGTTGTAAAGGATTGGCACCACATCCACATCAAGACCTGTGCCAAGAAATGACACCGTCACACTGTAAGTTTGAGGGTTGATTTGATTGGGACTAAAATTAGGAAAGGCCTTACGTAGGCGTTCAGCCAGATAATTCAAAAGGCTAGTAACATCATGAGGTGTGTCTGCACCGCTGATATAACAAGCAATATCGATATCGTTCAGCGAACGTAATGCTGTGCCCTTGGCCAAACTGCCGGAAATCATCATTCTTTTTAATGTGAAATCAGGATGTTCGCCTAGATAACTATCCAGTTTTTCGCGAAGTCTGCGTGCCTGCGCACGATATTCATCTGCCTTATCTTTCGGCAGATTAACCCTCTCTTGTGCGAATCTAGCAATATCCGCATGACCAACTTGCTCTCGTCCCATATTGACCTCATCAATAAACGCTTGCTATTGTCTTACTAGACATGCAATATATGTCTACCTTAAACCACGTAAATAAAGTAGTCAAGTATAATGTGACTATATAGACATGACAGACAAACGTTCCCCCTCTGAGTTATTTCAGGAGCGGCTAAAAGTAGCCCGCGATTTACGCAAATGGAGTCAGGGCGACCTTGCAGCTCGAGCAGGTATGCCTCCTAGCTCAATCGCCCATTTCGAATCAGGATCTCGCAAGCCATCATTCGAAACGCTTCGTCGGCTTGCAAATAGCCTTGAAGTGACAACAGATTTTCTTTTGGGGCGTGTCGATGACCCTGGTCTAGCAGAGGCTGGCGATCCATTATTCCGCGATGTTGGTAAACTAACGGGCGGTGATCGTGAGCTTGCCAAGGATTTTCTCAGAATGTTGGCAGAGCGAAATCAGGCCAAACATAGGGAATAAAGCGCCGTGAGCCGTGTGTTTCGCTTAACAATGGCCAAGCAAAAAGCAGAGGCTTTTCTGAAAGAGGAAGGCATCACAAGCTTGCCGGTCGATCCTTTCGCCATCGCCACAAGTCGCGACATCATCACTGAGGCCAAAGCAAGCACGACCGACGGCGTTTCGGGTATGTTGTTGCGGCATGGCGATACTTTCGGAATACTCTATGCGACGCATATTCCGAATGAGGGATTCCAGCGTTTTAGCGTAGCACACGAGCTGGGGCACTACTTCCTTGATGGTCATATTGACCATGTGTTGCCAAAAGATGGCACTCATACTTCATATGCAGGTTTCGTATCTGCCGATCCTTATGAATTGGAAGCTGATTATTTTGCGGTAGGCCTTCTAATGCCGAGAATTCCTTTTCAACACATAATTAGGAAACACGATCCTGGTCTTTCGGTTATTGAGGTTCTGGCGCGAGACTGCCGAACGTCTTTGACCGCAACAGCGATCCGCTACGCTGAACTCACCAATGATGCCGTAGCGGTAATCATCAGCACTGGCCAGACGATCGATTACTGCTTTCTCTCTGAAGCAATAAAATCGCTACCTGAAATAACATGGCTACGCAAAGGTACTCCTGTTCCAAGAGCCACTGAAACTGCAAGATTAAATGCAGCTCCTGACCGAATACTTAAGTCCGAACGCTTAGTTAATAAGATTGACGTGATGGATTGGTTAGGCGGTAAGAGATCTGTCTTGGTAACCGAGGAGGTGATTGGACTCGGGCAGTACGGCAAAACACTTACTGTCTTATCGTCCCCTTCAATCGACAACGAGGACGATATTGAGGAGGAAGAGGACGACGCGGAAATCATCGACAGATGGACACCGCATTTCCATCGTTAGTGTACTTGCGCAATGCGATCGTCAGCACGCTTGGCTCAAATGACTTGCGTTACTAATACATGAAGAAAATTTATGTTTAACGGAAACGGTTTTCTTACGCATTCCATGAGAATAAAAAACGACTACTCACCTCACAAAGGACAAGACCATGAAGAATGCCGAAACTTTAACAGTCGCTGAGAAAGCCGAAATCCTGTTAGCGGCATATCAAAAGCACGCAGATGAACTACTCGCTATTGAGGAAGCACAACAGAAACTCGTAACGCTTCTCTTAGCTATTCTAGGTGCCGGAGGCTCTTTCCTCGCTGGAATGCAGGTATCGCTATCGTGCGGCCCGAAGCTGGGCGTCACCATAATCGTTGTTGCGATCGTTATTATTGGCCTTATCTACACAGCCGTCCGCAGCCGTGCCCGTGCCACCACTCGCGCCCTTCTCGTCCGGTGCGAGGAGGCACTCGGCTTCTATCAGTCGGGAGCATTCATCCACGACGACACATTGTATGGTGAGACGCTAAAAAACTATCCTGGTCTCGGTGGCTGGCTTAGTTGGAACTACGCACTTGTTCCAGCAACAGGGCTGGGGTTCCTAATTGTTCTCTGGACGCTCTAATCTAATCTACATGAACGAATCGCCTAATAAAAAAGGAAGAGAAGCCAAAGAAACTTCAGAACATATCCTATGAAGTTCGCCAGCACATTTTGTGCAGAATCACTTTGCATTTCCCTAGCTTTGGTAGATATATTCGGAGGTAAAAATGCAATACGACATGCACTACTACGGCACCTATGCTATGGCCGCAGCCGCAGGCATCCCCAAGGGCGATGCGGAGATCATAGCCTATGCCTCGCAATATGTTGATGATCAGGATCACACAACGCTTGAGTCGGTAAGACAGGTTGCTGATTCCATTTGCGAAGCGGTGGTTGGAATTGCAACAGCTCACAACCCGATTGATGCCGGCCTACTTGCAAAAGTTGGTTTGCTCGGCACACAGCTGTACCGGAAAAATACGAAGACACTAACAGACGATAGTCGTTTGGTTTGGGTTCCGTTCCATTTTATTCCTGGCAACAAAGGGAAAACATTTCTCGAGAAAATCGTTTGCCAGAAAGATAGTCCGATTGCCAACGAAATGATCGACAACCATATCAAGTTGGCTGGAGAAGAGGCTTATGGCCCACACTTAATGGGAATTGCCGCGCACGTCTATGCGGATACCTTTGCCCATTACGGCTTTTCTGGGGTGTCTTCCGAGCTGAATTCGGTTGACGTCAGTTCCATCAAGGTTTCCGATAGCCATCGGAAGGAGACGCGAGATTATTTGGAGGGAAGAAGTACGGTTTTCCAAGACTTTTTTGGCATACCTTACGAGCACTTGGAAAACAGCGTCCATCTCGGACATGGAGGTGTCGACACGCATCCTGATCGACCATTTCTAATTTGGGAATTTCGCTATTCATCTGGAAAGACTGAACGCCGTTCCAATCCCGATACTTTTGTTGAGGCATGTCGAAAATTATATGATCACTTCATACGATTCGCACAAATCCGCTATGCCAATAATCAATCAAACACATCGATCCCCTTTGCAAATATCGAGGGGACTGTCCGTTCAATTATTGAATATGAGGGAAAGGGTGATGATCGAGTCGAGCAATGGATGAATGCGATGGAAAATGGGCTGATCGGTTGCATCAAGCCATGCGTTCGTTATGATCATACCGCTTGGACAGTCGACATTGATAACGCGCTAAAGGAGCGGAACGCAACCAAGATCAAAAATTCAAACGCTTTCCATTTTCACGCTGCAGCCGAATTTCATCGACACTATGTGCTAAAGCTGCTTCTGCCAAAACACGAATTGATTATCGCTTAAGTGAAGGCCTACACCCTCATCATGCGACATATGTGCGCTATACCTATCTGTTAGCTTCAGCTTGATAGTATTTTTGAATTTCTTGGGTCAATATGACTAATTCACGCATACCTTGCTTTTCACTTTTATTAAGTCGACCCCATATTTTCTCACTAGAATTGGTTTGATTCGTAGCAACTCTACCCATTATTTTTGTAAGATAAATTAAATGCTTGTATATAGGTCCTTGAAATTCATCAAGCCCTCTAGAGCGAGTTCTAGAATCAATTTCCAATATCACGTTTTGTAACGTTGGAGCATAGTACTGTGAAGACGCATTAAGGCCGTTATATTGCATTTTGACAAGTGTGGCAGCTAAGATACCCACCGTAAGATTTTCATTACTTTCAGCCCCAAATCTTATGTCTTGAAGAAGTATATTCAACTCAAGATGAGCTCTTTTTAATATACGAATTTCATCCGTAACTTCAGCGGAATGTTTCTGCATTTCTGAGTACTGCCATGTAACAAGTCCAATTACAACAGAAGACAAAAACCAAAGCACAAATGGTTGGTTAAGAAACTCTTGTACTCTTTTGTTCATTGGAAGTGCCTCCTCATTTTTCCTAGCGAAGCTGTATAAAATGTATCTTCATGTCCAGATCGTGACTTGAATAAAATAAAATATCAAGCATGGGCGATATAACAATGCACCTCTCTGCTGAAGTTCTAGCAGTGCATCATAAAGTACTATTAACCGTCTAATTACACGCAGTCAATTAAGTAAGACCGATAGCCGTTTGAAGCTTCTGAGTAAATGGCGAAACTTGGTGACTAGTCATCATCAATCTAGAAGTCGCTCGCGTCATTGCCACATATAACAAGCGTACTTCTTCCTCTGTTGAAAATTCGTCCTCATTCATCAAACCGACGCCCGGGATCGCGACCAAAGGAAACTCCAGCCCCTTCGATGAGTGCATGGAGATCAACTTGATTGTGTCTTGATCATCCGTAAACCTGACCTCTTTCCGGCTGCTCACAGGAATACCTGCAGCTTTAAGCTTTTTCTCAATCGTCTGTCCAACTGGATAGTAGCTGCGATACAGGATTGCCATATCTTTCCACGGTGTCCCGGTGCGATTGGCATCTTTAAGTTGGTTGATGATCCACATCGACTCTTCGTCCAACGTTGGCAGATTCACAAAGACGGGAGGTGTACCATGCCGCCCTGCACTCATCGGCTGCACAATTGGCACTCCGTCATCATCTGCGTCTGATGAAGACAGTAACTCCCTGGCAAACGTTGCAGCAACGTTCAAAATCTCCTGCGTGTTGCGGTAATTGATTTTGAGGATCGTCGTGCGGCCTTGTGCCTGAATACCAAGACCCTTAAAGCTGAATTTTTGCATCTTGGTGTGTTCATATATCGACTGTGCATCGTCGTATAGCACCAGCAACGAGTTGATTCTGGGATCAATCATCTGCACGACCAGCTTAAGCCACTCCGGACGGAAGTCATGTCCCTCGTCAATCAACACGGCGTCATACTGACCCGATGGAACCTGTTTTTGATCGACTGCACGAATAAGCGTCTCTACCATGTCGGCGTAGAACGCATCGTCATCGTCCTGATTCTCAGGAATGTCGACGTTATAAGCACGAAGCTGTGCACTGCACCATGAATGGAATGTCTGCACCAACACCTTCGCACCGAGATTCTTGCTGGCCATCTGATCGCGCAATTTCATGGCAAGTGACTTGTTGTAGCAAAGAATGAGGATGGGTTTGACGCACGCTTGAGCCAGTCGAATAGCTCTATATCCGAGTATCAGGGTTTTGCCTGAGCCTGCGACACCATGAATCACACGATGCCCTTCTCCCAAACTGCGTGCCAATTGCTCTTGCTGCAAGTCCAATACACGCAGGATATCAGGGATCTCCACCTCACCCTGGAACTCGTCCTCAAAGAGATTGCCGCTAGAAGGTGCTGCGATTCGAACCTCAGGGAACATGTGCCAGCGGATGCGATCCAATTGCGGCAGTGAAAGACGTCCATGGAATTTGAGCGTGAACATATTCCAGAGTCTCTGCTGGAATTCTTCCGGCTCAACATTTTCCAACATTTCGTCTTGGCAAATCACACGGCTTGGCTCAATAACTTCGCCAAGTCCAGATTCATCAAACACGTTACGTGTGATATTGGGGAATACAACACCATAACTCCAAGGAAAAACTAGATGGCCCGCCTTTACTCCACTACTAAAAGTGAGTTGTGGATCTTTTTGAAGTGCATTGCTAACTGCATGTGTGTACTGGCGGGCTTGTTCCAGCGGATTGATCAGATGCTTGAGTCCAATGTTCGTCAGGATCTCAAAGGATTGCTTGGTGGCACTTCGAATACTGTCGGGCTTCCAATCTTTGACTTCGAGGATAAGAATGCCACGTTGCGGGTGAAGGATGATGAAATCAGGGTGGCTATTGGACGGGCCAATAGGTACGTCATACCAAAGCAGGTAATCGGCTTCCAGTTTTGTTTCGAGACGTTGCGCGAATCGCCTCTCCCCTCCCGTCATTCTGGACAGGCAGGTGCTGAGACTGGGTATTAATATTGCCAATTTAGTTCTCCAGCTACATGACTCGTTAAGTACATTCATCTGACCTACCCACTGGGTACAGATGTTTTTGTAGCCACCGGACAGAAGGCAACATCAACGTGAAAATCGATTGTTGATTCTCGGGAATGCTCCGGATTTGCGACCCGGCCGATTCTGCGGGTAATGCGGTATCAATGCAATATGCCAAAAGATATAGATACATTGTAATTGAGCGGGACATATTCCATTTGAAATGGTGTAGTGTGCTGCTGGACCCACATCAAACCTTAGCCACACGACTGATGACGCGCTCAACAACCCCTTGCAAGCAAGTCCGATATCCACAACAATCTACGTCGGCACTTCAGCCACAACAACAGGAAGCTAATACACATGAATCGCAAAGAACTGATTGAAGCACTGGCAGACAAGACTGGCAGCACCAAAGCTGATGCAGACCGTAGCATCGCCGCACTGATTGAAATCGTCACTGCCACGCTTAAGAAAGGCGACAACGTCGCTCTGGTTGGCTTTGGTACATTTGAAGTGCGCAAACGTGCAGCACGCATTGGCCGCAACCCAGCCACAGGTGCTGAACTCAAGATAAAGGCTTCCAAGGCTCCGGCATTCAAGGCTGGTGCGACGCTTAAAGCAGCCGTGAACGGCGGCAAGTAATCACAATACAGACCGGTCTTATTTCAAAATCTATGAATGAAATCCTCCAGCACCTGAAAACTCATGGCGAGCGACTCGATGCAGAGATCGCTGAAGCTGTTGGTATGTCACTAACCAAAGTGCGCATTCAATTGTTAGAATTGGCTGCCAAGGGCGAGGTGATGTCTTACCAATCTACCAAGTTCGAGAACGGCAGGAAAATTGAAGGAATCAGATGCCGGATAGCTGGGTTTATTCCTCCAGCAGCACCGGGTCGAAAATCAAAGGTTCAGCTTAAGTTGTCGTAACGAAATCTTGGTACCTGCTAGGCCCTCAACTCAAGAGCAAAAGAAATATAGAGTCTTCAATAATGCCTCTTGTCCGGGTGTGGATCACCGTTTAATGCAACTATTGAAGCCGAGTGGGACAGTGGGCTATTCAATTCGACACTCCATATTTATTACTTTGCATTCTTCCATGCCGATTAGTTCGCGCAAGAATTTCTGGTTTATGGGTCTCGGGGCGAAGCCCTGAGTTGACTGCGAAGGGTGCGAAGCAACCTAGTGAGCGAAACCCTGGATGTGCGTCGTTGTACATACATCCAGCATCCTGTCCTATACCATGTAAACATGGTGCTGTAGATTTGCTGCAGATTTGCTTTAGATTTCGGGTGGATTTCAGGTGGATTTCGGGTGTATTTCGCACAAATTAAAGATGGATTGCGGATATAAAAATCGAAAATAACTGACGAATTATTAGTGAATTCTCGGCAAGCTAGCGACAGGTTATGGTTAAACAACTTGGCGTTTTGCATCAACATTTCGATTGTTTTATGCTTGTTTGTGTTTGAGCGACGTGCAGATTTACGACGAACTTCCTATGGAATTTCCATAGATTGCCTATCCACTGAGTGTAAAGCTGAGGTTTTTTCTGTCCATCCTCAACTTCTCTTTGCGTTGTGCGTATTCCGGTGAAAACGCCAGTTAAAATGGCATGAAAGCGCAACTTGTTCTCCAAGTTTTGATCGGATCAGCAGTTCCAGAAAAACATAGACACGGGATCGTAATTATTTTCACCTTGCACTTCCGCATTCCGGCATGCATTTTGATAACACGACGTGCCGCTGTGTGCCAGGAACGAAACTTCAGGGGTGCGCTGCGTCCTTCCGCTTTTCGATCCAGAACGGACGTTTTGACCATCCGGAGTTTCGTCCGCTTTTGTAGCCACTTAGGAAGTTCGAATCTCTTCGGGCGCATCACCAGATCGCGGCGTGCCGGTGCCTTTACCACTTTTTTCGGAGTGCCTCGCGCGTGACTTCGTTCTCCAGCATCGCTTCGGCGAGCAGCTTCTTCAGACGGGCATTCTCGGTCTCAAGCTCCTTCAGCCGTTTCGCATCTGACACATTCATGCCGCCAAACTTGCTGCGCCAGAGGTAGTAACTCGCTTGAGAGAAACCGTGCTGCCGGCTCAGTTCCTTTATCGGCAAGCCACTTTCTGCCTCCCTCAGGAAACCGATGATCTGCTTTTACGTGAATCGCTTCTTCATGTCCAATCTCCTTCATGGTTGGGATTGGACTCTAATGTCATGCGCTACTCAAGACGGGGGGACGTCGCACCCTATTAACATCATTGACACTACCCGAGTAGCCACATAAAGTTCGCCTCACTTGCAGATTCGCCACATGCACATCGCACCGCACGCACGACGCGAGGCTCACAGCGGATTCCCCAGAATAGGTAGGCTGGCGCAAGACAAAGAACCGCAACGACGGGAAGCAACGGCAGCAGCACACTTGTTCGACAAAGGGGATTCAATGAAACACACTTCAATGGATTCGTTTTCAGCACCGCGAGTGATCGTGGTCATCTGTCAATTTTCTCATGCAAGTTGCAACTTCACTTTCGGACTCTTAAGCCAACTATTGGCATAACCATAATTAAGGGAAACAAAATGATTCTTAATAAGCAACGAATATTCTCCACCTCGTTAATTTGCTTTGCATTTGCAGGTGTCGCACTCTCAAATAAGTCTTTTGCCATAGAGCCCAGTACAATTACAAGTGATTTGTCTATCATCCAAACTGGCAACGGCAAGTTGACCGCTTGCACAACCAGCCCCTCCCGTCCCGCTTTAAAAGAAGCGATTTGCCCAGAAAAGATGCAAGCCGCATTTAAGGGCAATGACGTTGCAATAAAGATATTTTCTAATGAACAGTTAAATATTCATTTAGCGAACCCTAATCTCGTCTTGTTTAGCTACGATGTTGGCAAACTTGAACAACAGCAAACAGCCACAGCAAAGGAGTTGGACAGCTTTTTGAAAGCCGTAAACAACATCAAATTCGTCCAGCCTGCACCTGCTAAGGGCGCACTGGCTCTGACAAAGGAGTGTGATGCCACACTAATCGTTGATGAAATAGATGTACTTGACCTTGTCACTAAGCTTGTGAAAATGCAGAAAGTACTAGAAGAATTAAGGAATGCCTCAGACGACCTATATAAAGGAAATACTGCGGAGGCAGTAAAAAAAGCTAAAGATCAAAAAAAGTCAATTAAGGAAGCTGTCGATATATTAGACAAAGTGCAAGTTCTGAAACAGAAGTTGTTTTTATTTGAAAAACTCCAGGTCAAATCAATTCATACAGATGGCACAAAGACTACCGATGTACAAGCTGCCAATATTTCGCAAATCAGCACGGCACTGGGAAACAATGTTTGCAAAAAGGACTTGATAAATCAGGGAATAGAAAATTTGAAAGAAGTAGTAATTTATTTAGATGGGATGATACAAAGTGCGGCCGCATTTGGTAGCTTGGAAAAAGCTATTGAAGATTCTGAGAATGCACGCCCGCTTTTAACCTCGACCATTTCATACAGTGCTGAAAACAACCAGATACAACACTTTACTATCAGTAAAAATACCGCGTTCGACCGGCTTATCTCAGAAGATGCAATCAAGTACAGAGACAATTCCACCGTAGGTGAATTCACCGTCACTGTCCAACCAGACCAGTACCTCAGAGCATACCCCGCCGTTGGAATGTTCTATAGCTTTGTGCGCAATCCTACATTTACTGCAACAAAGAATACATTAGGCCAAATGGTGATAACTCAACAAACTAACGACGTCAACGGTGTAGCTGTCGGACTTGCAATGAACTTCTCCACTTCCTCTTTTGATGGCGAATATTTTCGCCCACATTTACAACTCGGAGTGGTTCCAGACAAGCTCGCAGTTTTACTTGGTCTCGGAATTGATGTGCCAACCACCACTGCTTCATTTGATCTGGGCGTGATCTACCAAAAAGTAAACGAACTAACTAATGGACAAACCTTAGGTCAGCAAGTTACCAGTTCAAGCGACATTACGACCGCCAATGCGTGGAAGGCGGGGCTGTACATTAGCATCAACTACCAACTAAAGTAGGTATCGACAGTCAAAAGGGTCGTGTTCGAATATATTTTTTTAAACAACATGGTACTGGAGATAGTTCTATGACATACAACCATACAATGAAGTCTTACGCCACTGTTGCCTTAGCCACATTGTCATCATTCGCACTTACTGCTTCAGCCGCACCAGTAAGCGAGGTAACTTCTGCACAGATGAAACATGCCAATGCTCAATACAAAAAGTTTGCTGCAATAGCGCGCCAAAGTTCAGCAGATAATGGTTTCGCCGCATTTAAAGCGTCCGTATACAAAGAACCTTTCCCTGGTGGCGTATATATAGTCAATGGAGATACTCCAATTGGAAATGATAAAGACCTACTGGATTTCTATCGTAAAGAGATCGTTCACGATAAGGAAACTGCAAATTATGGAGTTAAACTTATTATCGATGCCCCGAGTGGCAAAATTGCTGGGTGGGACAGTGGAACGAAAAACAATCTGACCTACTGTGTAAGCAAAACATTTGGGAATCGGTATCAGACTGTAGTTGATGCAATGGCCGTAGCTACCAAAGCATGGGAAGAGGCAAGCAATGTTTCATATAAACACTTAGCCACCCTTGACGAAGTCTGCAATGAAACTATTAGTGGCGTGATTTTCGATGTTCGTCCCGTCAACGTAAGCGGCGAGTACTTAGCAAGAGCTTTTTTTCCCCGTCAACCTCGCGAAGAGCGCAGCGTCCTTATTGATGAAAGCTCCTTCGATCTCAACCCAGACGGCAAACTCCAGCTCGCAGGTATCCTCAGGCACGAATTGGGTCACACGTTGGGTTTCCGCCACGAACAAACACGCCCGGAAGCGGGCAAATGTTTTGAAGATAAAGACTGGGTACCACTTACCTCCTATGATGCGTTTTCAGTCATGCACTACCCGCAATGCAACGGCCTTAGCGATTGGTCGCTAATGTTGACTAAAAAGGACAAGCTTGGAGCCGCATGTCATTATGGTGGCGCAAAAGGGGCTCCGTTTGATGAAGCAAAGTGCATAAGTAGTAATATTTGACAGAAAAACCAATCTCATACTTAGAAAGCAGTCAATGAATAAAAAAGTACATATATGCGCTGGATTGATAGCGTTATCTATCGCCGGCACCGGCAAAGTGACAGCAGGAACTACTGAAAGGCTAGCCCATGCCTGAAAGTCTTTCAATTGCTTCGCGCCACGTCGCAGCAACTGGACTAACAGGCAAACCGGCAACCTTGGCAATTTGGCATTACCGGTTAACATAAGAAAAAGGCCTACGCATTAATGCACAGGCCCACTTGAGTCCCATGACGGTACACCGAAGGCGTGTCCCGCTTGAGGGCGGGCTTAAGGTATATTTGGCGGTAGCGGCAGGAATGCCATCTGATACTGCATACCAACACCGTTATCCTTCGGCATTAAACCAGGGCGCATAAACTTGCCATCGCTTGGCTGTTGTGTAGCGAAGTAACTTACCTCCATAAATCCACGTAACGGGCAGTTTCGTACTTCATAAACGAACTGGGGTTCCCCAGAGATGAAGGTTTGCTTTTCTATACTACTCAGAACATGATTGTTAAATAGCAGTCGTGGGTCGTTCAATTTTCTATCTTGGTGGTACATTAAGACTGCCTCCTTCTCGCCCTGTCGTAGCTTGAAACAAGCTTGGATTGTGACTGCAGTGCAATCCAGCTCCGCAAGAAACTCTCGCGTTGCAATCACGACATTGAAGCTCTTCTCAAGGTCATCTTGATAGCGTAGAGAGTAGACACGCTGCAGAAGCTCGACGAATTCTTGGCTAAGTAAGGCCCAGAGCTGCGGATCGAAGTTCTTCACAGCATTGAAGTGGGCTTTCTTGAGATGCCCCTGACTTTCATTGCCGCCAAATGCCAATATAGCTTTGAAATATTTTTCGACTGCAGTGCTCGCTAAAACTGCACCTTGTACCGGCAAGTGCGCGTTAAGTAGTACTCGCGCGGCCAAATAGTCCTTGTAGGCGATATTTAGGAAATCAGCCGTTTTTTGGCCAAACTCTGATTTCCGCAACTGCTTGGGATAATTCATGTATACCTTACGTTAAATTGAGGTGCTGGCGTCGCCAGGATTCGACTTGAATGAATTGTTAGTTGTGTTGAATCTTCAGAAGATCGAGAGGGAAGATCTGAAATCGGGATTCAGTGTAAAGATAACGAATTTCAAAAAACTTGAAGTCACTACGTTTCTCCTTTGAGCACTTTGCATCAATAATCTGCATTATTTTCAACTTATCTTCTATATCAGTCCGTGCACCGAACACAAGCCCAGCCAAATCATGGAATCGGTATTTCAATTTTCGTTCATCTTTCTGGCTCATATCGAAACCTGAATGCACGACAATCCGATACTCTTCTTCATGAGTCCATTCTGGGGTCTTGTAGAGAGCGCTTTCGCCAAATGTTTGCCAGTAGCTGCTACGCCATGCGTTGGGGTCTGCATAAATAGCATCTCGACACACACTGAAGGTGCCGTCCTCTCCTAGATACCAGAAGTTATTCATGTGCATCTCAGATATCGAACCAAGAGACCGAAAAAAGTCGATTACTGGATATTGTGCTGTGTAGTGTACAGCTTTCAATTCGTGGGCTATCTCGCTTGATGAGTAAGTAATCGGTTTGTCCTTTGAACCTCCGGCACCCGTCACACGCTCAATAATTAGGGAGGGAGTTCCAAGAGTGTTTGGGTTGGTCTTAAACATGAGACAAACCCCACGGTGCCCATTCGCATAAGTGCTCCACATAGAGTGGTTTTCGGCGGTTTTTGCAAAACACGCCACATACCAGTCCCGATGGACGAGCTTATCAAGCGCCGCGACGTAAGCCGTCGGAAACTTGTGCGTCCAAAAGACTATTGGTATTTGCGCATCACGATTTGGCAAATTGTACTCACTAATAAGCATGAGTTGCATCACTGCTGCCTCGTTTGCGGCAAACAATGCCTCAGACACCTGTTCTGCAGGGTATTCGGAGGGAGGTATCTGTGTTACCCCCTCCATCATCGCAATCGCATTCCTTGTCAGGTCCTCGCGCGGCTGAGACTCAGCACCCTGCACTTGAGGTGACAGCAAGCCGCGTTTACGATATTCCTTTAGGACAATCTGTATCGCTAACCCATGCAATGCCCGCAAGTAACTCGTCAACTCGTTTCGCCGGATCGGCGTAGTCCTGGCAGCCATAATCGAGAGAAATGTCTTAACTACCGACTCTGCCAGAAATTCCGTGGAGACTCTCTGATAGATATCACGGATAGGCGCTTCAGGAAGTTCCTGAGGTACCCCAAAAACAATATTTCTAAGGACTTTCGGATCAAACTGATCTATAGCAGTAAAACAGTAATATGCCGTTTGAAGAACGCACAATATGTAGTGCTTCAAAAAATTTCGCCAAACGATTTCATCGCCTTGCCAGAAAATATCCTTAAATCCCTCCATTGGATCATTAAGCTCATCAGTAGTACTGAAATAAATTTCCTGATTCTCGAGTTCATGAAAACCATCGAGCACAGCATTGATAGGACGATAGCGATAGAAATATTTTGTCATGATCGAAGTGTACTAACAGCGGCACGCTCCGTACAGCGTTAGTCGAAAGTCTTCACTGGTGAGCAAATTCGCGTGATCATCAAATATGACGGCTTTGCCGAACATTTTGTGAACCGCGACAAGGTCACGTCGGCAAACTTCGATCAATTCTACAAGGCCTCGGACTTAGAGCGTCAGTTCATAATCGAGTCCTATGGCTACATGTTCCTACGCCTCAATCGAATCAACTTGGGCGATGATACTGAAAAACGTGCTCTGTAGGAGTAGCCCACACGCCGTTATGTGTCAAGAGTGACGATTCGAAAAACTTCAAACCTGACATCCCAGCAGGCTCAAACGACACCCTTTTCATAAAACCGCGAGCGTCCGGTATGACACACCGAAAAGCGGATGATCGCAGAACATCTTTAAAGATACACTGACCAGCTGCGGTGAAATAGTTGCCCCGCTACATCGAGGACTTCAGCCGCTTCGTTGCCTCCATGACTGCTCCGATTACTTCCGGCTGGAGTAAAATCGCCGGGTGGGATTTATACCCACTGAAAACGCGTGGCATTCGCACGACGCACACTTACGGCATACCGTCATACTGCATCCCAGATTGTCCGATCCCGGAATCAAGTCGCACTTGATTTCCACTTTCCTCCATCATCATAGATGCGGATCTTAACGGTAGTCTTTTTCCTTGGTAATTGGATGGCGCGGCCGAAAATTATGGGCTGAGTCACTGTTGCGTCCACCTCGACGTCGCACATGTATCCTGGGGAACCTTGTGCTGGTGCACACCCAACTTTTCTGACCTCGTGTAAAACAACATTCTTTGACTCAGCGGCGTCTGCTCGCATCATTTTTTCAATATCCGTGGCAGAGGGTTCTCTCGAACAACCTGCCAGCACAGAAGTAAGTCCGACCAGCAGGATCAAAGCAAAAACTAAACGCATAATTCATTCCTTATGAAGAGTTTTGAAAATAGACTGGGAACTTACAATTTATCGTAATCAGCGATTTTCCATGCGCCGTCATCCATCTTTTTAAAGATATATTGGAAAGATACGGTCTCACCGCTATCGTATGCAAAATACACAACTCGGAATTTCAATGCATTGAGTGCAGGCATGCTCCATTGATCGAGTGTGCTCAGGCTTACACATTTGCTTCTGTCGTGATATTTCATCACCTCATTGTTATTTGGGAAATCTTGCCAGCCGTTCCCTCGCGCCATGTTTTCGCCAGGGACTGCATAAACATTCATCATTCTGAGCGATGCGTTGTCTTCTACGCACGAATGAATCCCCAACACTTTCGCAATGTTTGGCATGGCTTCTTTCATCGCTGCCACCACCTGTTTGTCATTGGGAGGAATCAGCTGTATTGGTTTGGTCTGGCTCGTTTCTGGTTGCGTGGCCAACGCCACGCCCGATGAACTTGCGTTCGGATGCCCGCCAAACGCTTCATCAATTGCGGGATAGTTTTGGCAACCCGATAAGCTCAAAGCTAGTCCTACGATAACGGCGCTAATCTTTATTCTCAATTCCATTTGATACTCCTATTTTCATTAACAATTAGTTGAAAGTGCATTTCTATTACTCAATTGCAGCAACTAGCAAGATTCCAAATTCACCTCATGGCTAATGCAGTGACTTCATGATGTGAAAGCATATTTAGACGATAACCCGTTTTGGGATATTCCACAATGGGTTATTACGATGCTGGCATGCCAAGCTCATTACATGGTTCTCGCTATCAAGTTTTTCGCAAGCTTCTTATCGAAGCGCGCGAAAGTGCCGGAATGACACAGGTTCAGGTTGCTGAGCTATTACAAAAACCACAGAGTTTCGTCTCCAAATATGAACGAGGTGAACGTCGTCTGGATTTCACCGAGTTTCTGGAGATTGCGACAGCCCTGAATATTGACGTTCATGCGTTCATTGATGAGTTCCGCTCATCGTCCAATAGTTCCAAACGGCATGTGCATAATCGCAAATAACCACGGATTAAACACAATTCCTTGGTACATGTATCCCTCCTAGAACCCAATTGACCTGACCGTATTCTTAGGAATAGACAGTTTCGCCACCGTCGATCCTCCGCTAATTGCCCTACCAAACCCTTCTCGCACGAGGTCTGTAGTCTTTCTGAGATCAAGATCGACACGTTCCGCCAGTTCATGGCAAACGTTCATGTCGAAGGCAATCTCCGGATGCCTTGTTTTTTTCTGCCACTGCTTGATCTCACACTTGATGATGCGTAGCCGCTGTGCTGGCGCAGGCCGTGGCACATCAAATACGTTCACCCGTGACAGGAGTGGCGTCGGCACCGTCTCAATCGTATTCGCGGTCAGGATGAATATCACTCGGCTGCAATCAAACTCCATGCCGAAGAATTCGTCCCTGAAACACTTGGCCGACCGGGACTCAAGCAAATCCAGCAAAACCGGTAATAACGGCGCAGTCGTACTGTTGCCTATCTTGTCCACCTCATCGAGAACCACAACAGGTGATGAAGACTCACCTTTTGCTAGCAAGTCAATCAGCGATCCGTATTTAGCGTTGCTCCAGGTTGAAAGGCTGCCATTTATCTGAAAGGCGGCTTGTGCGCCACCGGCCGTCAGTTTTTCCATTTCAACCCCCAGTGCATCGGCAAGCTGTGACGCTAAATAGGTCTTGCCTATGCCCGGATCTCCGAGCAGCAGGATCGGCGTTACATGAAAATCCTCTGGTGCCATCGAACCAGACAGGATCAAGTCGAGTTGCAAGCGATTGAGCGGCGTTTCCAGATTCTCGAAGTTGCTCTTTGCATTCTCAAGCCTGACGCTGGCTTTCTTCGCATTGGGTACCACGCGGTAGCCATCGTTAAGTAATGCACTCTCGAGGATTCGATCACCTCCGGCCCGTTTTTCCTGATTGAGCTCCAGCAACTGCTTCATGGCAGAATCGACTTTCGCTGGATTGAATACCTGAATGCTACGACGAGGCTTTGCTTTCTTTCTTACGGCACCGGCAGTCGGCAGTTCTTTCGCCGACTTTAGCGCTCTTTTCCAGTGTTCATGACAGCGACCGACAAGCCGTTTCGCAGTTGCATTGTCAAAACGAGAAGTCTTTTCTTCAAATCCCTTAAACCAACGCTCGGCATCTTTGTGCAAGGGTAGTGCCTTGTACTGACTCCCAAAGTAACAAAGCATTTGCTGTTCCGAAGCCCAGCTAGGATCAAGCGGCTGGTTAAGTACGTCGTACAAAGTAGCCTCGTCTTTCTCGTACACAACACAGAGTGTGATTGCGACGAACAAATCAACTGAGAATTCGTACGTCACACTATCCATTGCGCCACGTGCGTTTTCGAGAAGAATTGCCAGGTTAAACGCATCCCCTAGCTCATGCTCTGTACCCTGACGAATAATGGGAGCAAGTTCGCGGGTAAGTAGGTTTGTGTTGCTGCTCATGACTTGTCTCCTGATTTCGATTTATGAATGGAATTTACCATTACCTAATCTCTATGCCAACACTTATCAAATATAAGCTTATGATAATTAACACCTAATTAACACTTTGAGGTGATTTGCAGTTTTTGCCGAAGAATTGAGTATACATACATTACCGTAACTAGTTACGGTTTTATTTAATCAGTGCCAATACGGCAAAAGATAGCCAGCCAGACAGTCGGTCAGCCGTGCGATTGCGGTAAACCAACTGTCATCTGGTAACATTCGAGGCTCTTTACGATCAGCCGCCTGAAAAACAACTGGCGATTCATGATGACTACTCGCTACAAAACAGAAGCGGAAAAGGCAGGCGTCAAGCGGCGCATGACTGCGCTGCGCAAGCGAAAGTCAGACGCTGGTTTGCGCCAGTATGTTTATTGGTTAACTGAAGAAAATGCAGAAAAAGTTAAGGTTTTTATTGTGGGTTTGGGGAAGAAAACTGACGGATCATGAAATTGGCGGTAATACAAAGCAAAAGGCACGCTTCATTGCGATAATAGCTGCTGAGTTGCTTAAATTAGGGACAAAATGTAACCGCTGAAGTAGCACATATTAGCTAGAAGTAGCATAGCGCCAGCTCACCCTTTCTCCGCACGCCACAACGCCTCCACCAACTCGCGTACTACCGTCTGGTGTTCTTCAGACAAGATGGCTATAGAGCGCATCAACTCATAATCCAGACCGGACGATTCTTCGCTAACTACATTCTTGCCAGGCTTCGCACTTCCGTTTTTCGGCCAAAGCGGTCACTTAGAAATAGGCGGGGCACTTCTGATTTCAACCTGGAGCAGACCCTCAAGAGAACTTCAATGAAGGCGCACTTTTCGGCCTAAGCGGACCGCAGCAATACGATGAAAATGGTATTGGTTTAGCTGCCTCAATGTCCGCTTCTACTCTTTAGAACTGTCACTATCGAGACACGGCGGTCGTCAGCTATGGTCAATTTTACAAATTGGTCACGTTCAATAAGTCCATTAATGTGGGATACACCATAAAGTGCTAGTTGGTCAGCAAAAGGTGCAATCTAGGTCAGCATATCTGGCTAGTAGTTTGATTCGATATTTACGTTGCGAATTTGTGGATTCACCTAAGTTGCATGCGTAAAAAACAACTAAACCCCTTCGAAGCAATTCGGAGGGGTTTGTTCAACTTGATCAATCATAGGCAGTTCTGTCGATATGTTTAAACATATCAGAACAAATCTATCATATGAATTGACCATTGGCCTTTCCTATTGCACGCATGCGTGGATTCAGCTTTAAGGAGTAACAATGTCATCCATGACTGATCCTATGAATGCGCTAGTCCAGTTGCAGATCGCACTCGACAATCGGCTTGTCACTTTGCATCCTTGCGAGATTCACAATGATATTTGTGTTATTGCCGATCGGCCGAACGGGGTACCTCGATATACCTACGCCAAAATCAATGATGGAAAGGTTCAATCCATAGCCCTATTTGCCCTAACCGAACCGATCGAAGGGATTCCTTGCTTTCAAATGGGATGGGCCACACTCGAATCAATGCGAGGCCGAGGATTGGCAACAGAGACGACCATTAAAGCAGTTGATGAACTCAGGAATGGGCTAAGACGGCATGGAGCAGATAGGTTCTACTTAGAGGCCATCGTTTCTGATTCAAACCAGCCCTCAAACAAGCTCGCCAAGAAGTTGCTGTCAAATGCGCCGAAGAATTGCATTGATGTATTCTCAGGGGAGCCTGCAGTCCAATATTTGCGCATGTTAACTTGAGGTCGCCCAACAATTCCGGCGAATCCACTTACTCATATGTGGCATTGTGACTGTCCAGCGTTTTAATACTTGATTAGAAGGTGAACATTCGGCCTGATACAAATGGAAGGACAAATAGGGTGAGATCGGGTCAGGGAATTATCGATGAATATGCGTTGAATATTTTTACCGACGGTTCCTCCTATCCAGATAGAAAAAGAGCCGCCGGTGTTGGTGTTCGCCTTGTGTGGGTAAATGAAGATGGCAATGAGGAATTTGAAGATTACGCTCCAACAGGGTGGCAAAAAGCGACTGTTGACGAAATGGAAATTGAAGCTTGTATAGTTGCAATACAAGAAGCAACCAACACCTTCCCGGATTTGAAACGCTTTAAAAGGATCCTGATATTTTCAGATTCCAGATACGTAGTTGAAAACTATGTAAGAGCAATGCATGTATGGCCAAACAAAAGATGGCTTGGGGCAAATGGTATGCCCGTTGAAAATATTGATTTGTGGAAAAGACTGAAAAGAGAAGTCAATAAATGTCCAATTAAGGTTGACATAGAATGGGTTAAGGCACACAAAAGTAACAAACATAACCAGGCAGCCGACAAATTAGCAAAGCAATCAGCGGCTATGCCTTTTAACCGGCCACTTTCCAATAGTGAAACTACGAGTAAGTGGTCAGATCGGAAGACAAAAAGAGGTTGTGTCCCGGTTATCGGACAAGAAACAAAGATCAGAATAGTATCTAGAGAACATGTAAAGAGAGCGAAAACGAACGAATACCGATATGAAATCATTGATCCTGACGACAAGTCGTTTAAGGACCTGGATTTTGTGTATTGTGACGAATTTTTGAGTAGGAATAAATGTTATCGAGTTCGCTTCAATACAGAACAAGGAAAACCATTTATCGTCGAAGTCCTAGAAGAGCTGGACTGCTCAAAATATAAATACTGACAATTTTATGGTGAAACATAACGATACACTCGTGCTGGACGACACCCACTTACTGGGTATATTTGATTAATGAATATCCGCATCCCGATCTATGCACGCTTCACTTATTCTAACCATACGGACCAATGCGTCCGACCAAGCGATGAATCATGAATATCACCAACGTCAATGATATTCCTTATCCCAAGGACTGGCCGCCGGAGGAGTACTACGTCAAGGCCTCTTCAATAGAGCTCGCTGTCCAAAAAGCCTTTTCTGATCTACTGGAAAAGGGAGTGTCGGAAACGGATGCCGATAATTTCCTAAGGGATAATCCAGCCTTGTTGGGACGGTGTCTGAACTACACGAATTTTGGACATCACGGAAAGTGGGTTATCCCACAAAAGCTCATTGATCCAGGAGCCAATCCGAGTCGGAAAGGATTGAAACCAGATTACCTTCTTGGTGGGAAAAATTCAGATGGTTTTCATTGGTGTGTAACTGAACTAAAGGGGCCTCAAGACAAGCTATTTAAACGTGCAAACGATGATCGACGCACAATTTCATTTTCGTCCGTTGCAAACGAGGGCGTATGCCAGCTACTCCAATACATGGACTACTGTAGCTCTTCCCAAGCATATTTTCGAGATCATTTCGGCCTTAATGACTTTAAGGAACCAAGAGGTTTTCTCATTATCGGTAGAGAAGCAGAATTCGAAAACGATAAGCAGTTGATGGACTTAAAAGCAACTTGGAATAGAATTTCTGGGGGAAGAATTATGATTCGCACCTACGACGCACTTCTACGCAGCAATACGAACTCGTGGGGTGAAGTTGAGCACGGCTATTACAATGACCGCTAACCCTTCGATTAACACCAACCTCCTGCAACAACCGCGCAAGGTTGGTTATCTCAACGATTAGATGTAGATATTGATATTACAACCATCACGCATTCTTCAATACAGTCCGGAGGGGGCAACATTTCTCTGTTCTTCGAAAACATCTGCTGTTTTGCCCACTCACGATATCTATTCGCTCTTTCATACTCACGATATGCGTCTACGTTAGCATCTGAAGGTGGAGCCTCTGGTCCGACGGGCGGGTCCAAAGCAAACTTTATGTCCATAACCACCATTTAACCGGCGGCGCACCATAGACCCAGTGCTCGGGTCGCACGATTAGAAAGAACTGCTGCCGTGGCGTCACCCTGACGACCTGGTCTCTTAAGCGCAGCAGCTGATTCTTCGCGGCAATCACTGAAAGGCCCGTCTTGCTTGTCAGTTCATCCAGGGAAAACGCCACGTAGCCACTAGCAAGCTTTTCATCGATAAAGCCTGCTGCAGCGCCGTTCCGGTATATTTTTGCTTGGTCATTCACTCTCGCAGTGTAGCGAATATCGCTTCAATACGTAAGTGACTCATAAATTCGAGTGTTTTAAATGAAACCTTTTCTTCTGATAACAAAGAGGAGATTTCAAGTTGAGATGGATGCTGAAGAATTACGCCAATCTTCCCAGGATTGTGCCGCCGCGCATTCTATGGACTTCAATAACATATTTGTTAATATCAGCAACGCCGTATTCAACAACAAGCTCCACAACACGCTTTATCGGATTGCCATTTTTACGTGTTGGATAGTCCGATATTCTAGTAAATGTAGAGTTACCTCTTTTTGTTCCGTATGGTGACGTACAACCCGAGTTCATATGACAAAGATGAATAACCTGCGCGTGGTCATGAACGAGCGATTTGGTATCTAATGTGAGAACATCGTGTTCATCATTACAATATGTACGAGCGTTCAAAAGTGTTAGCAGCCGTTCTCTATCCACCCAAAAGAAGGTATTTTTATTCAACAGTTCGTACCAATCTTTTGGAGTCAATCCATCTTGCAGACAATTTGCAAGCTTGGTCTCACTCATAGGCTTCTGATCCCGAAGCACAGTAGTTGCAAAGTTTGGACTGGACAATGTTGTTTTATTTGGCCGATGTTGGGATTCTTCTTTTACCCTTGCAGTGCCCGTTATTTTGTGGCGATCAAGAAGTGCAGAAGTACTCCAAAGTCCATGTGCCTTTATGTTTGGCCAGCTGTCTTTTTCCGCCATGTGATATAGGTGTGGATGAAGTTCAACTAATTTATCGATTTGCATTTACCAAGCCCGCCTGTCAATGATGTTTCTAAGATCGAATCTTGTAGATATTAGGCTAACAGGAACGCCACCCACTTTCTCCATTTCTTCAACAAAGCGCAAGGTCAAGTCCGTCAGTTGTTCATACCGATATGCTTCTCTATTTTCAACTCCAATGTAGTCCGCAAAAGTCAACGCGATGTCTGTTGGTGCATTAAGTATGATTGACTGCCTGAACTGAGTCTGAACTTACCCACGTTTGATGGACACTCTAATAGAGGCATATTATCTCTAAAGGAGGTTCATTATGGTACGCAAAGAACATAGGAAATATACCCGAGAATTCAAACTGGAAGCTATTCGGTTAGCAGCCAAAGGGGATCGGACAAAAGCACAGATTGCACGTGAACTGGGTATTCGAGTCAATCTGCTCCGAAATTGGCGTCTTGAATTCGAGCAGGAAGAGAAAACAGGTGTGTTACAACGGATTCCGGTTGCCGACGATCTTTCGCGACTTCTACATGAGAATGCCAGGCTCAAGGAGGAGATTGATATTTTAAAAAAAGCGGCCATCTACTTCGCGCGGGAGTCAACGTGAAGTACGAGTTCATCAAGGCCCATCAACAGCGATATGCAGTAACGACGATGTGCAGCATGCTTGGTGTTTCAACAAGTGGATACTACGCGGCCCGCAGCCGTCCGCCCAGCGCACGCAGTGAACGACAGACAACACTGACCGCGCAGATCCGGGCCATTCATCTCGCGAGTCGAGAAACGTACGGTGCGCCACGTGTTCACGCAGAGTTGAATGCTCAGGGTGTTAAGTGTTGTCGTAACACGGTTGCCAAACTGATGCATGAGGCGAAGATCATGCCCAAGGCGATAAGGCGATTTCGGACGACCACGTTCTCTCGACACACCAAGTTGTCCTCCCCCAACTTGCTTGAACGGGTATTCCAGGCAGACCGCCCGAACGCCTGTTGGTTGAGTGATATCACCTTCATTCCTACGCATGAGGGCTGGCTTTACCTGGCGGTAATCATTGACTTGTATTCTCGTGCCGTCGTCGGTTGGAGCATGAGCAAGAGTCTCGATACCAAGCTGGCCATGGAGGCACTCAACATGGCGATCAACCGGCGTGGGACGGGGCCAGCGATCTTGCACTCTGATCGTGGCTCAACTTATTCGGCATCCGAATATCGGGCGATACTGGTTGATCATGGGATCATTCAAAGCATGAGCCGCAAGGGAGATTGCTGGGACAATGCACCTATGGAAAGCTTTTTTCACACGCTCAAGACTGAACTGGTGATGCACAGCGATTACAAGACTCGCAACCAGGCTAAGGCAAGTTTGTTTGAATATATGGAGGTGTTTTACAATCGTCAGCGGCGACATTCAACGATTCATTATGAAGCTCCGCTGGTATTCGAAGCATTAACAAACGCCTGATCGAGGTGTCCACCAATCGTGGGTAATATCAGTCCAATCAAACTCGGCTATTCGTCTATCACGATTTGTCGTCGAGGTTCTCTCCACTCTGTTGAGTTCACTTAAGCTAATCCCAGATCTCTGGGCAATAATTTTGAGGGTAATTTCTTGTTCCATATGACCGGATGTTTTGTTTGTATCGGTGTTGCCGACCCGTATTGGATATGTCCTACATACCATTACCACTCTCCGTACTTGATGCGGGGCAATTCCCGCCTCCGCTATACACCCCGATGCCGTTGTCATCCTTGAAGTCACGTGTGGGTAGTGGCCATGATGGAGACTCAGAGACGTTCCCTGGGTACCTTCCAACATGATGCGCCTATTGTCTGAAATGGCTTGAGCAAGTACATCTACAGTATTTGCGAGGTAATGTTTTAGTTCTGGTATATCCTTTGCCAACCTGACATTCGAATTTAAACTTCTACCAATAATTTTTCTGGCAGTGGCACAACCAACGCCTTGAGCCGTAGAGGCGATTTCATCTTTAAGTTTATCAGTCTCCCAATCAATATCTTCCTGTTCAATAATCATTGCCTGCTTATCTATGGCAAGACGATCAAAAGGAATCGAAAGATCCGCGATTTCTTTTAGCAGCCTGTGGAGGTTAATTACGGCTCCCGCTCCGAGGACTAGCTTAGCTTGCGGACTCGCCAAGGCCCCCGAGGGTAGTTGGTGAAAAGTATAGGGTGAATCATTTGGAAGAAATACCTTATGTCCAGCATTTGGTCCTCCGACCCTCACCAACACGTCATACTCTTTAGCCAAATAATGAACAATATTTCCCTTTCCCTCGCTGCCATATTGTCCGCCGACAATAACATCTACAGAGGCACGACGAACGGGGAACCTTAATCCCAACCTGGCCGTAACCCTCACCAGTATGTCATTGGGAGTGCATCGATCTGTTTCAATGACTACATCCGCAATCTCAGCTAAAGACTGGACATGCTTTTCTGTACGATTTTGTTGTACTTTTTTATAATCCGCGAATTCCTGAAAATCTCCATCTCTTTTTGAATAGCGCAAGGCAAGTTCATCGTTGTTTGCCTCCAGATGGATATGCACAACTTGCACATTTACCGCGCGTCTCAGCTCTTGCAGTTGAGGCTCTATGCGAATTGCATCTATAACGATAAGTTGGTTGGAAGTTTTATCAATTGGATCGAGCGTTTTAACAACCCCATCAGAGACCCATTTGCCATTCGTTTGCTTATCGAGTTGATCTCCCAATTTCTGCAAACTTAGCCGCGTAGGTTTTAGATTCGGCTTGATTTCACGAAGCAGCTCATTGGTCTTCACCTTGATTGCGCCTTCTTTTTCAACCAGCAGCCTGGCAAGTGTACTTTTGCCTGAACATACTGGACCTGATAAAGCGACAATTGTGATTGGCATAGAGACTAAGTAGGTGAGCCCCCCTCACTTGCACTTATGTTGCTAGTGCGAGGGGGAAGTGAATAAACCGTTACTCCGATTCCCTGCTTTACAACAAGATCCAAAATCAACTCCCGAATTACATTCCAATCTCCGCCAGCGTGCCCAGCACCAATTCTAGGCATGTGTACCGTTGCATTCAGTTCCTTGGCCCATTCTGCTAGATGGCAAAGACATTTTTCTAGAGCTGCATAACGTATCCTTGGCGATTTCGACTGCCCCACGCCATGTTGAGCAATCATGTTCAATAGGTGAACCTGATCGCTTATCTTCCCTTCAACGCATTTTCCCAAAGTTAACGGCAGCCCTTTCAACTCGGCAACGGCTTGGTAAGATCTCCACGTTTCAGGATACTTTCTTTTTAGCTGATTTGCGAATCCCCATCCACCCCACGCCACACTAGTGTCCGGGACCACATGAGCAATAATGCATTCGCCACCGCCTCGAGGAGCGAGAGCATCGCCAATAACTTCCAAATAATTTACTTGTTCGCTACTAACATGCTTTGCCGGTCGTATGAATCCTACAACCCTAGGGGTAAGCGATCCAGGATAAGGACTTAATGCGGTGCATTCGATATGAATGACTTCATCGTCATACCATTTCTCTTCTCCAATTGCCGTATACCCAATTGCATTCGCATCTTCAACAATTGAATTGTTCGGCAATTTTTGCCCAGCTTGGACTTTTGGCGTCCAGCCTCGCGATGGAATGATGTAGTCAACTCTGTATTGGTCATCGCGTTTCGATGCACAGAATGCAGCAAAGGGAATAGTCGAAAGTTTTGACGTGCGAACTAGGATAGCTTCTGTAGATACATCAAATTTCTTTCGGAGTTCGATCAAATTCTCTATAGATAAATTTGTGTAATCAAACTGCGGCAATTCGCCGGATGGCATCAAAAGTTCTGCCGCACCTATATTACAAAGCATCTCCAATTGCCAATCATCAGCTCCGGGTGTTGGATTGCCCCCGCGATTACGAATTGATTCCCCACAATCATGAAATAACGTGTGTGCGATTTCGTGAGCAATTGAAAATCTAACGCGAGCGCGTGGTCTTAACGGGTTGTATTCGATTACCAGATCATGCCCCCTTGCTATGGTCCGCGCGTCAGGAATATCTCCTCTTGCTTCTATCGGCAGGTCCAAAACGCGTGCAAGTTCGACGGGATCGAAGGGCGGACCAGTCCATCCCATGTCCATAGCCTTAAGGACTACAGACCGAATGCGAGACTCCATCATTTCAACTGGATTTCTATCAGATGCGAATTTTTGGACTGAGGAATTAGTCCAATGTATGCCATTTTTCATTTGTTCAGCTGTTGAGTGCACTGGTTTTGCTAAAGAATAATAATGTTAGCCTATTTAGCCGCTAATAATCCGTAATACTAACATAGGGAAATTTGTCTCTTTCTCTGTTGCAGAATCAAACACGCAAATGACGAAACTGATACGGCCAGCATACACATCGTCAAACTCCTGACTACTGCGAACAAGTACATCAGCAGTACGATTAACGTGCTGTTCTGCGCTGCACTACTGTTTGGTTCAGTATCCGGCGATTGATTTTCTCTTTCCACGCAGTCTGGGCAGCACTCAGCTTCCTTTTTCGAACCGTTGAACGTAGAAAGTCAGGTTCCTTTTCGAAAAGGAAGCCGCTGGCTTCGGCATAGGCTATCACGGCCAAGTTTGGATTTGCCTTCGGATCATCCTTGATTCGCTTTAAGCCATCAAACAGCTGACCGGTATCGATCCCAATGAACCGATTGACACATACGTTATGTTTGGTAGTAACCGTGTGGAGAACTCTATCATTTGTTAAGTGATTGTTCGAAAGATTCGATAGCGGACATCCCCACAGGCTAAATCGAATCAATTTTAACTAATAGGCCAAGGTCTGCTTAGGCCGAGAAGTGTGCCTTCATTGAAATTCTCTTGACGGTCTGGTTCGGGTCGATAGTGACGATCGGCGAACGTCGGCTTCAGAGCAGTGAAAGTTCCCGTGAGCGAATGAAACTGAGCTGCTCGATTCGCCAACTCGCCGCTCCGCATATGTCTATCCATCTATAGAAAATCAATCGACAATATGCTGCAAGGCACTAAATTATCTGTCTAAAATCCGTCGCAATTTTGCCGTAGGCAAATCTAGTGTTTGCCGCAAATTTTCGATGAATTCATTCAAAGTCTGTCGAAAATCCGCCTTAAATCTATTGGGAATCCACTGAAATTCTTTAGCAGATTAGTAGTAAGCCTGTCCAAGTTCAATCCGTTATTAGTCTTAACTCTGTGTTAATTTTGTCATTAATCTATGGGGAATCCATATGAAATCTACCGAATTACCTCGGTAATGGTGTAGGACAGGATGCTGGATGTATATCTGACGATATAATCCAGAGTTTCGTCTGCTAGGTCGCTTTGCACCCGTCGCAAACGACTCAGGGCTACGCCCCGAGACCCATAACTTAGTGCTCAAGTATTAGGCTTTTAAAGGTCAGTCAACTCTCATTGTTGGCACACTCGCCTATGCCAAAGATGTGCTCGTTACAGAATTGGGGCGAACAGGTGTGGGTGCAAATCCTGGGCATGTCGCCCGGCATGATCAATTTCAGGAACCTCCACCACTGAAAGGTATCGAGTTTCCAGAGCTCCATCTAGCCCCTGCACTTTCATATTGAAAAAATGGAGCTCGTTCTTCCATTCAATTTTTTGATGCCCCTCCCCCATCGATACTTCCTCTATCCTCTTCTGCAGTTGCATGGCATCTTGTTTCAGTTGATATCCAATTTTTACTTCGTCCATGGAATCGTCTACGCCCCCACCTAGGGAAATATAACGGTCTGCAATCTCAGATAGCACCGCAACATCTTCTTGCATTGTTAGAAGTAATTTATCAGCCCAATCTACGCCGTCGCCAGTCAATCCCCACCTCCTATTGAATTTCGCGAGTCTCACTTTGTCCTGTTTGTTGTCGCCAAAATTTGTCTCAATTTCTTTCAGCATCGCTTGAAGTGCATTCTGTTCGGCCTCATCTCTAAACATTATGGCTCGGTCCGTTCTCTGCATGGCGTTGGCCTGAGTATTCAACATTTTTGTAAAGAAAAGCTTTTCAATATCCTCGTCCGGCGGAATGTAGTAGCCGAACTCAATTCCGCGAATCATTTCTTTTGTGATGATAGATGGAGCATTCAAAGAGCTATATGCGATCTTTAATGCAAAGCGATGCTTGGATAAGGACGCGGACCTTTGGTCACTAACAACAACCAGCAGATCGGCCCATTCGCCCTCAAGTCCGTTTTCTTTCCACTCGCCCGAAATCAACTTCTGAACACAAGAATCAAATAGCTGCTTGACGAGGCCGATCTCGGGCAGCGCGTATCCGTTTGCCCATCTCGACCATTGATTGCCAGAAACGGCTTCCTGATTGTGGCGCTTATTTTTTGATTGGCGATAGGAAGGGATCAATTGTTCCTCAAGCTCTATCTGGGTCATTCCGGACTGCAGTTTTGCATAGGCAAACAGCGCCTTTACTGCCGCTTCCTTATGCGCAAGCTTTGGTGATCTTTTGCCCATACCATCTTTCCTCTCTGAAAAGTTCTACTAATAGAATAATTACTATATCTTTATTATGCATCGACTTGCTATATGTAGATTGATTAAATGAGTCCTGCAGTCGGTCGACGACAAAATCCGAATGCTTGGCAAACGCTTAAATCAACCAAGGACCATATCTCATGACCAAATTGTTTAAACCCGTTCCTGATGACATACGTAGATCAATCAGCATCATCATCCGCCTAAACCAAGCAGAGGCCGCGCAAATCCGCCACGCTGCAGATATTCGCTGCCTCACCGTGAGTGACTTCATTCGTCGAGCCGCCCTCGGACGCAAAGCGGACGTGCGCTTTGAAACGCATATCGTCCTTGCTCTGCACCACGTGGTGCAGGAGATAAGAGAGATGCACAAAACCTACCTCGAGCAAGGCTTCCAACCACCGGAAGAACTGTGGCTGCCACTCATTAAAGAAGCCGGGGCCGCGATGCTTCGAATTTCGAAATGATTCCATTCGCACTTACTTCAACGAAGGACTCACGATGACGATGAAACGGGTCAAGCCCACCGGCCCTCTGCGCCGTCTTACTTCCGATGACTATTTTGTCATAAAGCGCGTTCTTGCCATTACAGCTCGAATCGGCATACCGAATGACCAAACACAGCGGAAGGCTTTTAAGAAAATGGTACCCACTATCTTTGCGGTAAGAAAAAAAACAGGGGCCACGTTTCAGGAAATTACAACCTTATTCAATAAATGTGGCTTCGCATTAAAACAGTCAACTGTTCGATCTTACTACGCGCAGTTTCTGCCACTCCTGCAAAAGGAGTGCGAGGCCATGGTGCAGGAGCTGACATTAGAAGAGGAAAAACTTGGGGCCGAGACAATAGTATCTGGCTTGGATAATGCCTGACTCTAAACATCTATGTGCCAAAACGATTCTCCCTCGCGCCGTTCGAGCGAAAAATGCTTGTGAGTACCTTGGCATGGACCGCAATCGTTTTAATCGTGAAGTTAAGCCGTGTTTGATTGCTATACCAATAGGAAAGCAAGGTGTTGCTTATGATCGGCTTGACCTTGATAGGTGGTGGGAGGATTATAAGAGTCGCAACGGTCAGCCCGGCGCGCTTTGCAAGAAGGAAGGAGAAGCGCAATGGGAAAACGAATGCCAGGTCTCTACCGCAGGCCGGACAAGCCCGGCGGTATGTGGCACGTCGACAAAATCGTCCTCGGCCAACGCATTTGCGAAAGCTGTGGAACGTGCGACGAAGAAGAAGCAAAAAGGTTCTTAGTCCGCCATCTGGAAGAAATCCGCCAGGCAACGGTCTATGGAGTGCGGCCTGATCGCATTTTTAGAGTCGCGGCAACAAAGTATCTGACTGATAACCAACATAAGGCATCCATCGTTTCGGACGGCTATATGTTGCAATCGTTAGACCCCTTTATTGGGGAAACGCCATTGAGTAAGTTGCACGACGGCACGCTGCAACCGTATGTCACTGCCAGACGCGCATCGGGCATCAAGTCGAAGAGCATCAACAACGCCTTGAGCATCGTGCGCAGGATTCTGAATCTGGCATCTCGGAAGTGGCGGGATGAGCATGGTTTGACGTGGCTCGGAACACCGCCACTGATCTCGATGCAATCTACTCACGATTCGCGTAAGCCCTATCCGCTTTCATGGGATGAGCAAAGCGGGTTGTTTCAGGAATTGCCCGCGCATCTGGCTAAAATGGCATTGTTCAAGGTCAACACGGGAACACGCGAGCAGGAAGTTTGTCGTCTGAGATGGGATTGGGAGATTGAGGTGCCCGAGTTGGGCACCAGCGTTTTTCTGATTCCAAAAAACTTCGGTGGTCGAACCAAAAACTCAGGCGTGAAGAACGGCGAGGACAGATTGGTTGTGTTGAATGACGTGGCACGCTCAGTAGTGGAAAGCTCTCGGGGGAAACATCCCGAACGCGTTTTTACTTTCGAGGGTGAGCCGATTGGCAGCATCAACAATTCAGCGTGGGGGAAAGCACGAGTCAGAGCAGCGATGAAGTTATTCGCTGCGGCAGGCAAGAGCATTCCACCTGAATTGTTGCGTGAAGGTCAGCGCGGGATTTTGATTACCAATAAGTTAAAGCAATTCATGGAGTCGGTCTTGCCGGGTCTTGCCAATGTCAGGCCACACGATATGAAGCACACGTTTGGCAGACGTCTCAGGGCAGCGGGCGTTCCACTGGAAACACGGAAGGCACTGCTGGGGCATAAGAATGGTGACATCACATCGCACTATTCAGCGCCGGAGTTGGCTGAGTTACTTGAGGCCGCCAACCGTGTGTGCGGGGGAGAGTCCCGCAAAAGTCCCGCAATGACTTTGCTGAAAAGAAAAATCGCCTAACGGGTTAGCGTTAAGCGATTGATTTACAACTTGAATATGGTGCGCCGGAAGAGATTCGAACTCCTGACCCCTTGGTTCGTAGCCAAGTACTCTATCCAGCTGAGCTACCGGCGCATTTTTTTGTTACTTACTTCTGTGTGGCGGAGAAGGAGGGATTCGAACCCTCGATACAAGTTTAAGCTCGTATGCGCCCTTAGCAGGGGCGTGCCTTCGACCACTCGGCCACCTCTCCGAAGGCCGCGAATGATACTGATTAGAGGCTAAGCGGTCAAACGATTTATGCGCCTTCCTGATCCAGATCGAAAGCTTTATGCAGTACGCGCACGGCCAGCTCCAGATATTTCTCGTCAATGACCACGGATATCTTGATCTCGGAGGTGGAAATCATCTGGATGTTGATGCCTTCTTCCGCCAGTGTGCGGAACATCTTGCTGGCGATGCCCACGTGCGAACGCATGCCGACGCCGACCACGGAGACTTTGGCCGTTTTGTTGTCGCCAATGACATCGCGTGCGCCGATGTGCGGTTGCACCTTACCCTTCAAGATGTCCATCGCCTTGCTGAATTCGTTGCGATGCACGGTGAAAGAGAAATCGGTCAAACCATCCACGCCGACGTTCTGGATGATCATGTCCACGTCGATATGGGATTCGCTGATCGGGCCGAGGATCTGATAAGCGATGCCGGGTTTGTCCGGTACGCCACGCACGGTGATCTTTGCTTCGTCGCGGTTGAACGCGATACCTGAAATGATTGCCTGTTCCATTTTATTGCCTTCCTCGAAAGTGATCAGCGTACCCTCGCCCTCATCCGAGAAGCTGGAGAGCACACGCAGTTTGACTTTATATTTACCGGCGAACTCGACCGAGCGTATCTGTAGCACTTTGGAACCCAAGCTTGCCATCTCCAGCATCTCTTCGAAAGTGATGCTTTTGAGGCGGCGTGCTTCGGGAACCATGCGCGGGTCGGTGGTGTAGACGCCATCCACGTCGGTGTATATCTGGCATTCGTCGGCACGCAGCGCGGCAGCAATGGCCACGCCTGTGGTATCCGATCCGCCGCGTCCCAGCGTGGTGATGTTGCCCGCTTCGTCCATGCCCTGGAATCCAGCAACCACGACGACATTGCCGTTGGCCAGATCGGTGCGGATGTTCTGCTCGTCGATACTGACGATGCGTGCCTTGGTGAAAGCACTGTCGGTGAGTATCTTGACCTGTGCACCCGTGTAGCTTTTGGCTTCCAGACCGGCTTCCTTGAGTGCCATCGCCAGCAGGCCGATGGTCACCTGTTCGCCGGTGGATATGATCACGTCGAGTTCGCGCGGATCGGGGTGTTTCTGGATTTCCTTGGCCAGCGCGATCAGGCGGTTGGTCTCACCGCTCATGGCGGAAACCACGACCACGACCTGATGTCCTTGTGCCTTGTATTTTGCTACGCGCTGCGCAACATTCTTGATGCGCTCCGGACTGCCAACGGAAGTACCGCCGTATTTCTGAACTATCAATGCCACGATATGCCTGCGTCGTTTTAAAAGTGGGCGGCATTCTAACTGAACTGGCCTAAAAAGACGATTACCCCTCTCTGCTACACTGTAACAAAATCCAGCGACCTACCCCCATGAGCAAGATCACCCAACGCCCCTATCCCGCCGACACCACCCAGCTGCTTGTCCAATCTGGCATCTCGCCTTTGCTGGCCCGTATCTATGCGGCACGCGGCATTGCGAAAGCGGCTCAAATGGATACCGACATTAGGCATCTACTGCCCTTCACCCTGTTGAAGAACGCAGAAATGATGGCAAGCTTGCTGGCTAATGCCATCGCGGACAAGAAAAAGTTATTGATCGTGGCCGATTACGATGCCGACGGAGCAACAGCCTGCGCAGTGGCCATGCGCGGCTTGAGTGCTCTGGGTGCGCGGGTCGATTTCATTGTGCCCAACCGTTTTGAATATGGTTACGGGCTGACGCCAGAGATCGTGCAGCTTGCTGCCAGATTGCCGCTTCAATACGGTAGCAAGGAATCATCTAATGAAAGAGAAGCGGCAAAGCAGTTGCTCCCGCAAACGGCTGGCTCCGCCATAACCAGCGACTTGGCGAACGTAGTTGGCTCGCCTAGTCGAATGGCTAGTAGCTCTTCCAGTAACGTGTCGCAACTGCACCCGGACATCCTGCTCACTGTAGACAACGGCATCGCCAGCGTGGAAGGCGTTGCCGAAGCCAAGCGACTGGGCATGCAAGTGTTGGTGACCGACCATCATCTGCCCGGCGATGCGTTGCCGGATGCGCTGTGTATCGTGAATCCCAACCAGCCCGGTTGCACTTTTCCCAGCAAAAATCTGGCGGGTGTGGGGGTGATGTTCTACGTGCTGATGGCATTGCGGGCGGAGATGCGCAAACGTGGCATGTTCGCCGAAAAAGCAGAGCCCAATCTGGGCAAGCTGCTCGACCTCGTCGCGCTCGGCACGGTGGCGGATGTGGTGAAACTGGACGACAATAACCGCATCCTCGTACAACAGGGTTTGCAGCGCATCCGCGCCGGGCGAAGCTGCGCTGGTATTCAAGCCTTGCTGCGCGTGGCACGCAGACCAGCTGCACAGGCCTCGGCTTATGAGTTGGGATTCATCATCGGCCCACGCTTGAATGCGGCCGGGCGCCTGGAAGACATGGGACTGGGTATCCATTGCCTGCTGACCGACGATGCCGCAGAAGCCGGCGAGATCGCGGCTAGGCTGGATGCGCTGAATCATGAACGGCGCAGCATCGAAGCCGACATGCAGGACAGCGCGCTGGCGACGCTCAATGCCTTCGATCCGGAAGATGGTTTTTCGCTTTCGTTGTTCAATGAGGATTGGCATCAAGGCGTGATTGGAATCCTGGCTTCGCGCCTCAAGGATAAATTCCACCGTCCAGTGATCGCTTTCGCCCGTTCGCAAACGGGTGAACTTAAGGGTTCCGGACGCAGCATCGCCGGACTGCACCTGCGCGATGCACTTGATTTGGTATCCAAGCGCCAGCCGCATTTGATCCTGAAGTTCGGCGGGCACGCCATGGCGGCGGGCTTGAGCATCCGTGAAGAACACTTGAACGACTTTCGGCAAGCTTTTGAGACTGTCGCACAAGAACTGCTTGATGCCGACGCGCTGGTCAAGACCATTTCTACGGACGGTGCATTGGACGCGAGTGAATTCACTTTGAACATCGCGCGTGATCTGCAACGCCAGGTGTGGGGACAGGGATTTCCGGAGCCGCTGTTCGAAGGCGATTTCCGCGTACAGACTCAGCGCGTGGTCGGCGAGAAACACCTCAAACTGAAATTGTCATCGCCTGCCGGAAGTTTCGAGGCCATCCGCTTCTTTTCCGCTGAACCCGCGCCAGACAATATCCACGCGGTATACAGTCTGAGTGTCAATGAATACAATGGCAGTGAAAGTTTGCAGCTCATCGTGCGTCACTGGGTAGGAGATTGAAATTTTGGAATCCATTCTATTGCAGGGCAACGGCATCGAAGCGCTTCCCCAATTCCTGACCAGCCTCGCCATCGGCCTGCTCATCGGGCTGGAGCGCGAACGCAATCCTTCCGCAAAAGCCGGGCTACGCACCTTCGCACTGGTCGCCGTACTCGGCACTTTGATGTCCATGCTTTCCAGCAAGACAGGTTCTCCCTGGCTGGTGATTGCCGGTCTGCTCGCCGTGGCAGGAACCATCATCGCGGCTTATCTCAACGCCGCCGCCGAAGATGACGATCCCGGCACCACCACCGTGATCGCCCTGCTATTGAGTTACGGCTTGGGTGTGATGGTCTGGTTCGACCTTTCCACACTCGCCGTTATGCTGGCGATCGGCATCACCACCCTGCTCTACTTTAAACCCGAGTTGCGTGGATTCACGCAACGCCTTGCACGCCGCGACCTGGTCGCCGTGTTGCAATTCTCGGTGCTCACCTTCATCGTACTGCCCATCCTGCCTGACCAGAACTACGGCCCGTATAACGCGTTCAATCCGCATCAGGCCTGGCTGATGGTAGTTCTTATCTCCGGCATCAGCCTTGCCGGTTATGCCGCCCTGCATGTGGTGGGAACGCGCTACGGCGCACCCTTGCTGGGCTTTCTCGGCGGACTGGTATCCAGCACGGCCACCACCATGATCTACGCGAAGCATGGTAAGGCCAATCAGGCGATGACCAACCTCGCCGCCTCGGTGATCGTGATCGCCAGCGTAGTGGTATTGCTACGCTTGCTGGTGGTGTGCTCAGTCGTGGCTTATGGCGCCTTGCCGGGATTGCTCCCGGTGTTCGCGGGCGGGTTGCTCGCCGGCGTCGTTGTCTCCTTTTATGCGTGGCATAAGACCAGCAGGGTGTCTGAACTGTATATGCCGGAAACTACCAATCCGGCGGAGCTGCATTCAGCTATCGGTTTCGGCCTGCTGTATGTCATTGTGTTGCTGGGTTCGGCATGGATGGCCGATCTTGCCGGCAGTCAGGGCCTGTATGCGGTAGCGCTGGTGTCCGGCCTGACCGATGTGGATGCCATCACGCTGTCCAGCCTGCGCCTGTTCAATCTTGGCCAATTGAGCGAGCGACAAACCGTCACTGCGATCACGATCGCCTTTCTGTCCAATGTCACCTTCAAGTTCGGCATGGTCGTCTTTATCGGCGGCTGGACGTTGGCCCGACAAGTCGCCATCGGCTTCGTCGCCATCGCCTGCGGCGTGTTGTTGGGCTTGCTGTTTCTGTAGGACTGAGCGCTCCTTCGGCCCACTCAGCGCGTGTATAATCGCCGCCTTTCCAAGCAGCGATAGAAGACAGAAAATGGAAGCCGAACAACTCAACGCACTGACGAATAAAATCCAAGACTTGCGTACCCGCAACGTCGAATTACGGAGGTATCTTTGACTACGATGGCAAGCAAGAACGTTTAGCCGAAGTCGTCGTCCTCGCCGAAGATCCTGCCATCTGGCAGGACAGCAAACGTTCCCAGGAACTGGGACGCGAGCGCAAGATGCTGGAAGGTGTCGTCCTCAACCTGCAACAAGTCGAACAATCCCTTAACGACAACGCCGAGCTGATGGAAATGGCGCTGGCTGAGAATGACGACGGCAGCCTGCACAGTATCGCCGCCGACATCGCACAGACCGAAAAGACGGTCGCCGACATGGAGTTCCGCCGCATGTTTTCCGGCGAACTCGATGCCAACAATTGCTTCCTCGACATCCAGGCCGGTTCAGGCGGCACAGAAGCACAGGACTGGGGCTCCATGCTGTTGCGCATGTATCTGCGTTACTGCGAGCGCAAAGGTTTCAAAGTCGAGATTCTGGAACAGTCCGACGGTGAAGTCGCCGGTATCAAGGGCGCATCCATCAAGGTGACGGGCGAATACGCGTTCGGCCATCTGCGTACCGAGACCGGCGTGCATCGCCTCGTACGTAAATCGCCATTCGACTCCGGCAACCGTCGCCATACCTCGTTCTCCAGCGTGTTCGTCTATCCCGAAGTGGATGACTCCATCGAAGTCGACATCAACCCCTCCGATCTGCGCGTCGACACCTATCGCGCCAGCGGTGCTGGCGGTCAGCACATCAACAAGACCGACTCGGCGGTACGTATCACCCACATCCCGACCAACATCGTGGTGCAATGCCAGAGTGACCGTTCGCAGCACCGCAACCGTGCCGAGGCGATGGCGATGCTGAAATCGCGCCTGTATGAGGAAGAATTGCGCAAGCGCAATGCCGAAAAACAGGTGATGGAAGATGGCAAGACCGACATCGGCTGGGGGCACCAGATCCGCTCCTACGTGCTGGACCAGTCGCGCATTAAAGACCTGCGCACCAACCACGAAGTCGGCAACACACAGGGCGTGCTGGACGGCGACCTCGACGACTTTATTTCTGCCAGTTTGAAACAAGGCGTTTGACGCCTTACCCAGTAAGTCATTGTGCTATAGTGTTGACATGTTAATCATTTTAAGGAGATCAGCATGGCAACCATGACCGTTTCTTCCAAAGGACAAGTTGTACTACCCGCAGACATCCGGCGTCGGCTCGGCTTGATGGCGGGCACGCAGATGGAGATCATCGAAGAGCCGGACGGAGTGCGGTTGGTGGTTTCGCGCCCGGTCAAAGCGGCCAGCATCGCCGCTTGCGCAGGCATGGTGACAGCCCCTTCAAAAGGCAACGCGCGCAATCTTGCTGATTTCGATCCTGCCTCACTGGCTGCGAAATCGAGCAAATGAAAGCGGTCGATACCAATGTGCTCGCGCGCTTCTTCATCAATGATGAGGATGACCGTGAAGCAGCGAGGCAGCGCCCCGCTGCTACCGCTGCCATGTCCGATGCCGTATTCGTACCATCGTCGGTGATTTTGGAATTCGAGTGGGTGATGCGCGGCTTTTATGAACTTTCGCGCAAGGATATACAGCGCATTTTCGAGTCGCTGTGCGGCTTGGAAAACGTGCAGATCGAGGATCGCAGCGTCGTGCTCACCGCTTTGAACTCCTATCAGCTTGGATTAGATTTTGCCGATGCATTGCACCTTGCACGCGCCAATTTTTGTAGCTCCTTCCTCAGCTTCGACCAGCGCCTGAAGAAACGTGCAATGTCGGCGAATTTATCGCCCGCCGTTGAAACGCCTACAGCCTGATTGTTACTTATTCAACTAACCTTCAAAGCATCTCATCATGACCAACGAACCCAATATCCCAACACAAGACGAGAACCAGATCATCGCGGAGCGCCGCGCCAAGCTGAATGCGATCCGCACGAAAGGCATTGCCTTCCCCAACGACTTTGAGCGCAAACATCTGGCGGGCGACTTGCATGCCGAGTTTGGCGACAAGACGCACGACGAACTGGAAGCCGCGCAGATTCCAATCGCGGTGGCCGGACGCATGATGCTGAAGCGCGTGATGGGCAAGGCCAGTTTTGCCACCGTTCAGGACATGAGCGGGCGCATCCAGCTCTTTATCAGCAACAACGAAGTCGGCGAAGAAGCACATAGCGAATTCAAGCATTTCGATCTGGGCGATATTCTCGGCGCAGTCGGCGTGCTGTTCAAAACCAAGACCGGCGAACTTTCCGTGCGTGTGACACAGGTACGTTTGCTGACCAAGGCGTTGCGCCCACTGCCGGAAAAATTCCACGGACTGACCGATCAGGAACAGAAATACCGCCAGCGCTACCTCGATCTCATCACCAACGAGGATTCGCGCAAAGTGTTCATCGCGCGCACCAAGATCGTTCAAGCAATCCGCGATTTCTTTGTGCGCCACGGTTATCTGGAAGTGGAAACACCGATGATGCACCCCATCCCCGGCGGCGCTTCGGCCAAGCCGTTCGAGACACATCACAATGCGCTGGATATGAAGATGTATCTGCGTATCGCCCCGGAGTTATATTTGAAACGTCTGGTCGTGGGCGGCTTCGAGAAGGTATTCGAGGTCAACCGCAACTTCCGCAACGAGGGGGTATCCACCCGCCACAACCCCGAGTTCACCATGATCGAGTTCTACGAAGCCTATCGCGATTACAAGTATCTAATGTGCTTCACCGAGAAACTGTTCGCCGAAGTAGCGCTCAAGGTGCTTGGCACGACCATCATTACCTATCAGGGCAAGGAGTTGGATCTGGGCAAGCCCTTCCACCGCCTGACCATGGTGCAGGCAGTCCAGAAATATCATCCGCAGTTCACCGATGCGCAGTTGAACAACCGCGATTTCCTCATCAACGAACTGCAAGACCTGAAGGCGAAATACAATCCGAAAGACGCCGTCGGTGGATTGCAGTTGTCACTGTTCGAAGAACTGGCCGAATCGCATCTGTTCGAGCCGACCTTCATCATCGACTACCCGATCGAAGTCTCGCCGCTGGCGCGCAGCAGCGACGCGCACCC
>CABEBA010000136.1_pt1 | contig 40795 bp, 34 predicted proteins | sample 3132531 | NCBI WGS metagenome assembly CABEBA01 (sample SAMEA5534344, study PRJEB31848) | metagenome | biome: tundra; feature: field; material: soil | place: USA | collected 2013-05 | depth 0.45 m
AGAGTTGCGAAAACATTAGAAGCCGAACTGGAATTGTGCGATCACGTCCCGGTTCTTCGGGGTGGCCGGGTTGTGATATCTGTAGCTGTTCACGTTGATCTGGAATTTGGTCGTTTCCGCAAAGAACAGGTTGAAGCCAACCGTGCTGATGTCGATTTTGGCCGAGACATTGCTGCCTGTTGCCGCAGTGTTCGCCGTATTCGGATCCCAGCGGTCAAAGCGTACAAAGGGCTGGTAGGTTTTAGGCCACCAGTCATCGTATTTACCCTGACCGGTACCATTGGATGACTTGAGCCACTGCTCACCCCAGGTGTAGAACAGGGTCAGCGTCTGTCCGACAGATTTGATCTGGGCGACCTTTCCCGTATTGGTTGCAGCAATATTGCTGCCAGTCGTGGGGAGAGTCGTGTTGGTGACAAATGTATTGTCGCGACCGGTTGCATACTCATAAGTACCACCGAAAGGCAGGTGGTTGTAGTAGATATCGAAGCCATAGCGATCGCTGTTGCCATCGACTGCCGTGGTGGATGTCCCCGTCAGGATGTTTTTCTTCCCGTGCACGTATGACACACCGAATTTCAGCTCGCGCAACCAGCTGGTGTAATCGACCGGCGCAGTGACGGCGAGGCGTGCCAGATAATCTTTTTTGGAGTTGTTGTCAGATTGATTGGGGCCGCTACCATTGACGACACCGACCGCATATTCAACCAATGGCGCACGGTAATTGAAACCGTAATCCACATAAGGATCGTAGTCGCCGCGAAGAATCAAGCCGATCTGACGTGTACCTACTCCCAATCCGGCAACGAATTGTGCCGCATTGATCGCGGGCTTCAGTTCGTCCGTGGTTTGCGCTTCCAGGCCGAAGGCTGTTTGTTGCTGACCCAAGCGCAAATTGAGTGTTGGATCTTCTAGGCCGGTGACAGCAGGGTTGATGAAGTTGTACTGGAGATACGCATCTTGCAGATTGAAAGCGCTGGTGGCCGCAAGTGCTGTAGTCGCGGCCGATGCCTTGGCATAACCGAACCCGACCTTGTAGTCCAGGTTATGGCCTTCGCCGTAATCCTTGAACAGATTGCCGGCAAACGCGATGTTGGCCAGCGGCACGTCGAAGCTGGAATAGCGCGGCGTGGCTTGGGTGGTCGCTGCTCCTGCTGCAGTTGGACTAGTTGTTGAATTAGCCCTGAGTTGCACGGTGCCGGAGATGGTGGTGCCACGATTAGTCAGTGCTGACTTGGTATCGCGCAGACGCTGCACGTCATATTTGTAGTTCTCCAGATCGGCGCGCAGGCCGCTGATGTCATCTTTATTGGCAAGTTCCGATGAGGAAGACGCTTCGCCCGCAGGTTTGGAAGTTTTTACTTTCTGCTCCAGCGATTGAACGGTGCTTTTCAGTTCCTCGATTTGTTGCTGCAATTCCTGTGCTGTGGGTGTGGCGGCAAAACTTGCACCTGCGTAACCGAACAAAGCCAGCGCAAGAATCTGATTGCCTGCCTTCAAATTGAATTTCAAATTATTCCCCTGTTTCATTAGTCGATTGTTGCGACGTTCGGTTCTCTTTCGCGTTCGTCGCGCTTCATGTTGTTGCCAAGTATTCGGGTGTCACGCACCAGCTTGGCGGGATGTAATCAGCAGGAAGCATGCCATCCAAGCAAATGTGCATTGCGTCAGATGTTTAGTCGATTTGGTGAATGGCAAGCGCGGCGCAGTTGCTGCCTGGGCAGCAACTGCGGCACGAGTGATGCGCAAATTCATGCAGCAGCAGGTGGACAAAAACTTTCTGAAATCTCAACTCGGTTGTTGAGCAGGCAGCACCTTGTTGAAAAAAGCTGCTGCGTTTTCAGCAATAGAGGTGCGGATAGGAAGAGATAAACCATACGGTGATGCATGCATAAATTACTGCGCACCTCCGGCCATGACGGGCGGTTGCGGGGTATGGCTTGGGTGGCATGGAGTGCTTGGCATGATAGTTGCCAATGTATTCGCGACGCAGTGAGTGTGCGCGCATTAAACAAAACTGTTGGGTGTGCAGATTCGATAGCGGTACTGTGAAATTTAACCCATCAATATGAAAGTGAAACAACCATGAACAAGTTGAACCAACTAATCGCATTGCTGGTGCTGGCTGTTTCGGCATCGCTGGCTTATGCGGCTGGGGCCGAAGCGCCCAAGGAGGCTCCGAAGTATGTCGATCCCAATCCCTGGGAACATAAAACGAAAAGACTGGATCGCACACAGCTGGACAAGTTGCTGGGTCAGCCGGAAAAGCTTTTGTTCATCGACGTGCGTCGTCCCGATGAGCTGACCAAGGTCGGCGGCTTCCCGATCTACCTGAGCATCCAGCTCAAGAACCTGCAGGAAAGCACGGACTATATTCCCAAGGACAGGTTGATCGTGACCGTTTCCAACCGAGCGCACCGTGCGGGTGATGCCGGAGACTTTCTGTTGAGCAAAGGTTTCAAAGTGGCCGGTGCAGCAGGCGTGCTGGACTATCAGGATCAGGGCGGTTCGATAACCAAGATCGCAGCGCCTGCGCCGAAGCCGGTTGTTGCCGCGGTAGATACGACGGTTCCTGCTGCGGCCGAGAAGAAATAATTTTGCAGTGACGGCGAGACTGCGCTGAGTTGCAGTCTCAATTGTATTGGGAGTGTCAGTGAAATGAATGGAGTGTTTAAAATGAAAAGGGCGGCATATCTCGCTGTTTTGTGGAGCCTCGCGACCATTGTCGCGGCGGCAGACGAAAAGGCAACCACCGATGCACCCAAAGCGCCGCGCGCTGCTGCGGCGAAACTTTGGTCATGGCAGCCGGTGCAAACTCCGGCACAGCCAGCGGTGAAGCAGACGAAATGGGTACGTACACCGATTGACGGTTTTGTACTTGCACGTCTGGAGGCCAAAGGGCTCAAACCATCGCAGGACGCCGACCGTGCTACGTTTATTCGTCGCGCGACTTTGGATACCTTGGGCGTTATTCCCACTCCCGAAGAAGTCAAAGCGTTCGTCAATGACCGTTCGCCGGATGCCTATGAAAAATTGGTAGATAGACTACTGTCGTCGCAACACTACGGCGAACGTCAGGCGCGCCGTTGGCTGGATCTGGCGCGCTATGCGGACAGCACCGGATTCCAGAACGACACCACGCGTCCCAACATGTGGCGTTATCGCGATTACGTGATCAATGCGTTCAATCAGGACAAGCCTTATGACCAGTTCGTCAAAGAGCAATTGGCAGGCGACGAGATTGCGCCCGATGACCAGAATGCTTTAATCGCGACCGGTTTTCTGTTGAACTATCCGGACAACTACAACTCGCGCGACCTGGTGCAGCGCCAATATCAGATCGAGACGGACATTACCGACACGGTCGGCCAAGCGCTGCTGGGACAGACCGTGGGTTGCGCAAGATGCCACAACCACAAGACCGACAAGCTCACGCAAAAGGATTACTTCTCGCTGCAGGCATTCTTTGCCAATACCAGCGTGAACGAGAAGGTCGCGCTTAAAGAGAAGGGCGAGCAGGACAAGAAGTTCGAGGAAGCGCAAGCCAAGTATCAGGCTGCGACCAAGGACATCCGTGCCAAGCAAAAAGCGATTCTGGATACCATGCGCGAAGCGGCTGTCAAATATCACAAAGAGCGTTACCTGACCGATAGCCGGGATGCGATCTTCAAGCCGGAAGCACAATGGACACCGCTGGATCGTTGGGTAAACCATCGTCTGGAGGTCGTCTCGACCGAGCGCGATATCGAGAACTATCTCAAGCTCACATCGGAAGACAAGAACCATCCGGGACGCACGCCGGATACCGATGCCAAGTGGGCAGAGTTTAAAAAGCTGGCGGATCAGCTGAAGAAATTCGACGATCTCAAACCGGCTTCGGGTTCCAGATACATTTCCGCCGCGACCGAGCTCGGCCATCCGGAAGCGCCAGCAACGCACATTCGCTTCACCGGTACGCACGAGCGTCCGCTGGAAGAAGTGCAACCGGCATTCCCCGCTGCGCTGACCGACGAAAAGCCGAACATTGTGCCGACGGCGACTTCGTCCGGACGCCGCACCGTGTTGGCCAACTGGATTGCCAGCCCGAAGAATCCGCTTACCGCTCGCGTGTTTGTGAACCGCGTCTGGAACCAGTACTTCGGTACCGGCATCGTGCGCACCGTCAGCGATTTCGGCAAGGCCGGTGAAAAGCCAAGCAATCCGGAGTTGCTGGACTATCTGGCCGACAATTTCGTCAAGGAAGGCTGGAGCATCAAGAAGCTGCACCGCCAGATCCTGTTGTCCAGCGTCTATCGCCAATCGTCGGCACATCGTGCGGATGCATACAAGGCCGATCCGGACAATCTGTTGCTGGCCGTGTTTCCGCGCAAACGTCTGGACACCGAAGAGATACGCGATTCGCTGCTGGTTGCCTCGGGACAGGTCGAAGACAAGATCGGCGGCCCGGCGGTATTCCCGCCGATGCCGACAAACGTAGTGGTGGGCGTCAATACTTTCGACGATAACCCGCTGTGGAAAGTCTCCAAGGACCCGCACGATTTCAACCGTCGCAGCCTGTATGTCTTCACGCGGCGCAGCGTTCCGTATCCGTTGCTGGAATCTTTCGACCCTGCCAATCCGCAACTGGTGCACAGCATACGCAATGTGACTACAACACCGTTGCAAGCGCTGACCTTGTTCAACAGCGAGATCGTGTTCGGCTGGTCGCAAGCTTTGGCGGGCCGGGTGATCAACGAGGCGGGCAACAATGAAACGGCGCAATTGGACAGGCTGTACCAGATTCTGTTTGCACGCAATGCGGACAAGTCCGAGAAAGCGGCCTTGCACGAATTCCTGGGCAAGCAGGAAAAGATCATCAGAGAGAAAGCGGCAGACGGCAAGTTCGTGGTCAGCATCCCGACCGGGCTGAAGAGCGCGCCGGCCCAGGATCCTATCCGTCTGGCTGCTTTCGTCGATCTGGTACACACGGTACAGAATTCAAACGAGTTCGTTTACCGGTTCTAAACATACAAGAAAAGGAATGAGCATCATGAGTAATCAATCGCGTCGGGATTTTCTGGTTAAAGCGGGTATCGGGTTGGGCGGTGTGGCGCTGGGCGGTTTCTTACCGGGAGGCGGATTTTTTCAGGCCGCTTCTGCTGCCGATCTGGTCGATCCGCTCGCACCCAAACAGCCGCACTTTCCGGCTAAAGTAAAAACCGTTATCTGGCTGCACATGGATGGCGCACCCAGCACGCTGGACTTGTACGACTACAAACCGGAACTGGTGAAACTGGCCGGAAAACCGATTCCCGAATCTTTCCTCAAGGGTATCAAGACCAGTACGCAGGGCGGCGTCACCAAATTGTTCGTCTCCGAGAAACGCAGCTGGAAGCAATACGGCGAAAGCGGTGCCTGGTTCTCGGATTTGCTGCCGAATCTGTCGCAACATGCCGACAAGATGACTTTCATTAAGTCGAGCGTGACCGTCGGCGCGACGCACGACATTTCCGTTCTCAAGCTGAACACGGGTGACGTGAATCCGGGACGGCCTTCATTGGGTGCCTGGGTGAATTACGCGCTGGGTTCTGCCAACAAGGATCTGCCCTCGTACGTGGTGCTCTACAACGATACGCAAGAGCCCAGAGCAGGGTCGGTTAACTGGAGTTCGGGATTCCTGCCTGCGGTGTACCAGGGTGTCGCCTTCCGTCCGGGCAATTCTCCTATCCTGCATCTGGAACGGCCGGGATCGTTGGCCGTGGCTGAGCAACGCAATGCGCTGGATCTGCTGAAACATCTGAACGAACGTCAGAGCGCGCGCTATCCGGAGGACACCGAATTGCAAGCGCGCATCCGTGCCTATGAACTGGCGGATCGCATGCAGGTGTCTGCACCGGAAGCGGTCGATCTGTCCAAAGAATCCGATGCGACGCGGGAGGCTTATGGCCTGAACGATGAGGCGACCAGGAGTTACGGCCAGGTGTTGTTGCGTGCGCGCCGTTTGACGGAGCGAGGCGTGCGTTTCATCCAGGTGGTTTCCGGTCCTGCAATACCCGAGGGCGATTTCAGGAACTGGGATGCGCACAACAGGCTGGAAGAGAATCACAGCAAGAATGCCAGGATGGTGGACAAGCCCATCGCTGCGTTGCTGGCCGACCTGAAAGAGCGCGGATTGCTGGACACGACTTTGGTGGTGTGGACTTCCGAATTCGGACGCACGCCCTGGGGCGAGAGCGGCGACGGACGCGACCACAACCCATGGGGCTATACGCAATGGCTGGCGGGCGGCGGCGTTAAGGCGGGTACCACCTTCGGTGCGACCGACGAGATCGGTGTACAAGCGGTCGGCACCAAGGTCGATACCTATGACCTGCATGCAACCGTGCTGCAACTGTTGGGACTGAATCACCTGAAGACCACGTTCCTGCACGACGGTCGTTCGGAACGTCCTACGGTGGTGTATGGCGAGGTGATCAAAGATCTGATCGCTTAAGCAAACACGTAGGGTGGGCACGCTTCTGTGCCCGCAAGGGGAAGGCCGACGGGTTCCCAACGGCTGCGCCGTTACCCGTTCGCTCTGCCCACGCTGAATATTCTGCATTTACCGCGTGGGCACAGAAACGTGCCCACCCTACATTTTGAAAATTCAAATTCGGTGAACGAAAGAATGTGGCGTTAGCCGACGTCAAATGGAAACAATTGGTATGAGCAAGTTGAAGTGGGTTGTGTATGGCGTTTTATTGGTGATGGCAGGCAGTGTGTTGGCTGCACAAATCACACTGGATGAAGACTACATGCAAGTCATGGAAGACAGGCAAAAGAGCCTGACCAACAATATTGCACTGCAGAATTCCTTGGGGGCCAATGAGGATCTGAAGGAGTTGGGTGAAATGTTCGCCGAGGTTGAGGCTTACTACGCGCAAAAGGGAAATGCTGCCGATGCAGTGGGTTGGGCAAAGGGAAGCGGAGACTATGCAGTCGCGATCACGAACTACGTTGCGGTCAAGGACTTCGACAACGCGTCGCTGACTTCAGTGAAGATGGCAAAGACGTGCAAAGAGTGCCACAGCGTCTATAAAAAAGACAAAGACAAGAAATGAAAGGTAAGCCATGAAACATTTTTTGCTCGGTTGCGTGCTGTTTTGCGCAATCGTTTCCGTCGTAGTGGCGGCCTTGCCGGAAGGGCAGCCAGCGCCGCTCTTTACGGCCCAAGCGTCACTCGCGGGAAAACCATTTGAATTTTCGCTGCAGGAGGCACTGAAGAAAGGGCCGGTGGTGGTCTATTTTTATCCGTCCGCATATACCGGTGGATGCAACATTCAGGCACATGAGTTTGCAGTTAACTACGACAAGTTTGCTGCTGCTAGCGCATCAGTCATCGGTGTGTCGCTCGACAGCATTGCCAGATTGAATGATTTTTCCGCCGATCCAAATTATTGTGCAGGAAAGATTGCAGTGGCTTCCGATGTGGACGGCAAGATATCCAAAGCTTATGCGATCTCTGTGCGGGAAGCAGTAGCCGGCAAAAAAGATACGCGCGGAGTCGAGATCAACCACGGCTTTGCCGAGCGTACGACTTTCATCGTGACTCCTGATGGAAAGATCGCGGCGACCTTGAGTGCACTTGCTCCTGCCGACAATGTATCCAGGGCGCTTGAGGTTGTGCAAAAACTGGATGATGCGAAAAAAGTCGATAGCTGGTGAACGCGCTTGGGAAACGTCTGGGTACAAAGAATGTTGTTGCTTGCCTGCGTGTTGCTGGCATTCCTTGTTTCAAATAAGGCGAAGTCATCGGTAGAGGACGATGCTGTGGTCGAGCAGTATATCGGCGTCGGCGATCCGGTTCAGGGCAAGATAAAAATCAAATCCGAAAATTGCCAGGAATGCCACGGCGAGTTCGGGGTAGGGCTTTCGTTTGCCGTGCCAAAGCTGGCTGGGCAATACGCCGATTACATCGTCAAGCAACTGAGAAATTTTAAGTCCGGCGAACGCAAACATCCCGTGATGAATGTGATGGCCGAAGGGCTGACTGATGATGATCGTTTGGATATTGCTGCTTACTACGCCAGCAATAAGACGATGCAAGGAGAAGGTGAGGCGGACATTCAGGTTGCCAAAACGCTATTTAACCGGGGCGACATGGCGAGAAATATCCCCCCGTGCAAAAGCTGCCACGGCGAGACCGGGAAGGGAAAGTATTCCGTTACAGGATGCTACCCGGTGATCGGCGGCCAGTACATGATTTATTTGCGTGAGCAACTGCGCAATTGGAGATCGGGCGAACGGATCAACAGTCCCGGCGGTGTGATGAACATCGTCGCCAAGTCGCTGAGTGACACCGAGATCGAAGCTCTGGCAAATTACCTTTCCGGGTTGTAGCGCTGCTGCATTTGCAGCAGCTTGCAGAGCGGACTGCTCGGATAACAGCAGGTCTTATTGTTACCCGTTCCGATGAAACCCTTGTCTATTGGTACTTTGCGCCGGTTTTGCGGCCTGGCACCTGAATTGCTCAAGGAAAAGGTAGCCGTAGGGTGGGCACGTTTTTTGTGCCCACGCTGAAACAGTTCTTCTATCCGCGTGGGCACAAAAAACGTGCCCACCCTACTTTGAATTTTTAACTTCACGAGATCGATACGTACATGAAACGTTTGCTATTCGAAGTTCACCGCTGGGTTGGCGTTGTGTTGGCTCTGTTCATGTTGCTGTGGTTTTTTTCCGGACTGGTCATTATCTATGCCGAGCCGACCACGCCTACTCGCGCGCAACAACTGGCTCACGCCGAATCGTTGAAAGTCGAAGCAGGTTGGCTTAGTGCAGGTGATGCATGGGAGCGCAGCGCGGCACAGCGCAATGCACAGGCGAGCAATATAAAAGACAAGTTAGCAGAAGGGAAAAATACCGCCAATACGGGGAGCCCGAAATCCGGTAGTGGCGTGCAAAATCAGATCGTCGAAGCACGCTTGCTGGTGGAAGCAGCTGAACCGCTATGGTTGATTGAAGATAGCAAAGGACAGCGTTACGCAGTGTCGGCTGTCGATGGTTCTTTGCATAAAACATCGCCCGAGCTGGCTCTCAAGATTGCCGAAAAATGGGTGAGCAGGGATAGCATCAGTGCGGCGGTCAGCGTGCGCTTTGTCGAGACGATCGACAAACCTGCCATTCTGCGCAATCAGGAAGCGTTGCGTCCGTTTCACCGCATCTCGGTCGATGATGATGCGGGCAGCGAGTTGTTGATCTCGGCACGCACCGGCGAGGTGGTCAGCGCCACCACCCGCATCGATCGCGGATTTTACTGGGCGGGGAATTGGGTGCATCTGTTCCGTCCGCTTGAGTTGACCGGCCTGGGCGAATCGCGAGTCGATGTGCTGACCTGGACTTCTTTCGCCGTCATCGTGGCGACGCTGACCGGATTGATCGTCGGCTGGTTGCGCTGGCGTCCGGGGCTGTTCGGCAAGAAAACTTACTCCGAAGGGCGGGTACATCCTTACCGCAATTTCTGGTTCAAGTGGCATTTCTGGGGCGGCCTGATCGGCGGTGTGCTGGCATTGACCTGGGGGCTCAGCGGATTTCTGAACAACAACCCGTGGAAACTGTTTTCGCCCGCGAATCCGAGCAAAGAAGAATTGGTGCGTTATGTTGGTGGTGACGATCTGTCGCTGCCGCGTTCGTGGCGAGCCGAGTCGGTGACCAGTGTAGATGCGGATGTGGTGGAACTGGGCTGGCGTCGCTTGGGTGATGAAACAGTGCAGCTGGCTTACACCCGCGATGGTCGCCGTTTGCTGCGCAACATCAACGGAACAGCACCGCGCTTCAGTGATGCTTCCATACAAGCTGCCGTGCATCGCCTAGCGGGTGATGCGCCGGTGGCCTCACAAACCTTGCTGCAAGAATACGACAGCTACTACTACCTGCGCTTTCATCGCGATATCGCGGATCGTCCGCTGCCGGTGGTGCGGGTGGAACTGGACGATGCTGTTGGAACCCATCTGTATATCGACCCGCAGGACGGTCGCCTGTTGGCCAAGCAGGATCGCAGCCGTCGCGTGTTCCGCTGGTTGTATTCCGCCTTGCATCACTGGGACTTCGGTTGGCTGTATCAGCATCCGCTGTGGGATGGCTGGATGCTGACGTGGGTGTTGCTGGGTCTGGTGTTGAGCGTCAGCGCCGTGGTGATCGGATGGAGACGCCTTGTGATCACCTTCCGCCCCAAACGACACAGCGTGCGAGTAGAGGAGGGATTGCAAGTTGCCGAGCCTTCCACATTGGCGACTGAAAATCAGGCGGGATAAATCCGCATAACCAAATTAGGAAAAACGCGTCATTCCGGCGCAGGCCGGAATCCAGAAAAAAAAGCAACTCGCGAAGCGGACAAAAACGGGGTGTTGACCTGCTGTCGCGGGAAATTATTTATCAACTGGATTCCGGCCTGCGCCGGAATGACGGGGAATTTTCAAGTAGGGTGCGCTTGCGCACCAATTGGCTCTGGTGCGCAAGCGCACCCTACTTCTAATTGAGTTTTTTGAAAAAATCCGAATTTAATTGTTCTTATCTACATAAAGAGAAATATGAAAAAAACTTCACTGGTTGTTTCCGCATTGTTCTTGAACATATCGTCTGCCTTTGCCGCAGATGCGCCCGCACCTGCCGCAGCACCCGTTGCCGCGAGTGCCGTTGCTGCTGCACCCAAAGCCCCGCTGCCGCCATTGAGTTTCTTCGTGACCAGCACCGGAGCAGGCAATGGTGCCAATCTGGGCGGGCTGGAGGGTGCCGATGCACATTGTCTGAAACTGGCAACAGCGGTAGGTGCGGGAAACAAAACCTGGCATGCCTATCTCAGCACGCAAGCCGCCAATGGACAACCTGCGATCAATGCGCGTGACCGCATTGGTGCCGGTCCCTGGTATAACGCCAAGGGACAACAGGTCGCCAAGGATGTTTACCATTTGCACGGCGATGTGGTTGAAGCGGCAAGGCTGGGCAACAACTTGAGCCGGACGACAGCGATCACCGAGAAGGGCGATCCGGTTAAAGGCGCAGGCGATACGCCGAACGAGCACGACATCCTGACCGGCTCGCTACCGGATGGCCGCGCCTTCTCCGATGCTGCCGATCACACTTGCAGCAACTACATCAGCAACGCAGCCGAAGGTTCGGCACAGGTCGGTCACTTTGACCGCACCGGCGGCGGCAATACTTCGTGGAACTCCGCGCACCCCAGCCGCGGATGCGGTCAGGAAAATCTGGTGAAGACCGGTGGTGCGGGGCTGCTGTATTGCTTCGCGGTCAATCAAGCTGAAGTGGCGCTGACTCCGGCTATCGACGGTGTGGTCGCCGCAGGAACCAAAATCGAACTGATCAAGGAGGGCTTTGAAGGAACCGAAGGCCCCATCGTCGCACCGGATAGCAGCCTGCTCTTCACCGAGACAAGGGCGAATCGCATCACGCGCATTGCCGCCGATGGTTCGACTTCCATCTTCCTCGAAAACAGCAACGGCTCCAACGGGCTGGCTTACAACGCCAAGGGCGAACTGGTGAGCGTGCAAGTGTTGAAGACACAAGTCGGCATCGTGTATCCGCTGGGCAAAGAAAAAGTGTTGGCCGACCAGTTTGATAAGCTGCCGTTCGGTCGTCCCAACGATCTGGTGTTGAGTGCCCAACGCGGCGATATTTACTTCACCGATTCCGGCTCGATACCGGGCGCGGCCAGCGCATCTGCCACACCGCCGCGCACCGGTGTGTATCGCATCAACCCCAAAGGCAAGCTGTCGCTCATCGCCAACGATATCGAGCGTCCCAACGGCATCCAGCTGAGCCCGGACGAGAAGGTGTTGTACGTGGCCAATACGGCGGGCGAATACATCTTTGCCTATGATGTTGCCAGGAATGGCGCCGTGAAAGGCATGCGCGAATTCGCGAAGCTGGACGGCTATCGCAAGACCGATAACGGCAGTTACTCCAGCGGTGCGGATGGTTTGGCAGTGGATGCCAAAGGCCGTTTGTATGTTGCGTCAACTGTGGGCATCCAGGTGTTCAGTTCTAAAGGCGTGGCACTAGGCACAATCGCATTGCCGAAACAGCCGCAGAATCTGGCGTTCGCGGGCAAGGACAAAAAATTCCTGTATATCGTTGGGCGCGGTGCGGCTTACCGTATCGCCGTATTGACGCCGGGTTTTGCCGGACGTGCGAAGTAAACATAGGAGCGAGAAATGGGTTCATTGAGTATCTGGCATTGGCTGATCGTGCTGCTGATTGTGGTGCTGATGTTCGGCACCAAGAAGCTGAGAGGCATCGGCGGCGATCTGGGCAGTGCGGTGAAAAGCTTTAAAGACGGCATGCGCGGCGAAGATGAGGCGACTAAAACGCAAGCGCTGCGCGTTATCGATCAGCGATAGGTTTTGAACAGTCGCTGAAATGTACTCGTTAATATTTGTATATGGGATCCACCGTTTAGGCCGTCATACCGGCGCTGCGCGTGTTGTTGGCGGGTACAGTCCGGTGTGACGTAAGCGGAATGAAGTGCGGTTCAGACAAGTACTTCAAGCCCGTGCTTCTCAACCACACTCAACAATCGCAGCGCCATTCCGCTTGGCCGCTTTTGTCCGGACTCCCACTTTTGCACCGTGGATTCACTGGTGTTTAAATAGCGAGCGAATACGGGCTGGCTGACGTGAGAATTTTCTCGAATACGCTTGATGTCCTTGGCATTCAATTCGGGAATTGAATCCAGGCACAACGCATCGTACTCACGCAGCGTCGTTTTGGTAATTGCACCTGAACGGTGTAAACCCTGTGCGGCACTATGTATGGCCGCAAATGCATCGCTCTTGGGCTTTGCTGTCGTTGCTTTAGTCTTCATGGCAAATCTCCTGTAATTCCTTGTCTCCCAATAGTGCGGCAATCTTCTCTTCAGCCGCACCTGCGTAATCTTTTGCCAGCTTCTTAAAGCCCGCCAACTCTTCCTGCGTAATGTTCTCGCGGTCTTTCTTGGCATAAAGGTAGGCATAAATCCAATGCTTACCAGCCTTGGCCAAAATGATTGACCGATGCATGTTGTCGTTCAATCGTTTTTTAAAAACGCCACCACCGAGATCGTCAGCCTGTCCCTGCATGACTTGCCTGATAGCTCGGCACAAATCCGCATCGGGTATCTTTGCCTTGCGAGCTTCTTTGGCAAACCACGCCGTTTTAAAAGCCCGACCGGAGAGGCTTGGCTTCATAACAACTGTTTGGGAGATTTTTTAATCATGGCAAATGGTAGCACTCAGTGCTACCAATATCAACCATGCTATTCCTGACGGATGGGACGCAACACCGTTGCATATCAGTATGTCTGCATCGCTTTGCCGGACGTGCAAGTAAATATAGGAGCGAAAAATGGGTTCATTGAGTATCTGGCACTGGCTGATCGTGCTGCTGATTGTGGTGCTGTTGTTCGGCACCAAAAAGCTGAGAGGCATCGGCGGCGATCTGGGCAGTGCGATGAAAAGCTTTAAAGACGGCATGCGCGGCGAAGGTGAGGTGAATAAAGCGCAAGAACTTCGTGTCGTCGATCAGAAATAGGTATTGTTCAGTGAGGTGTTCATTAAGTGTCAGCTCAGATTTGAGCTGACACTTAATGTCGGAACGCTACAAATGTTTTAGCTGCTTCAATTTCATGAAACTGGAAATTGAATTGCCCGAAAACAGACGGTGGCGTAGGGCAGAAAGTAACCCGAAGCAGTCATAGAAGATTCCCGATAGCGGACACTCAACGTTTGAATTCAACGGCTGGCCGCGCTTTTCGGCCAGTCCGGTGGAATGATGGGTTGGGCATCTGCCTTCATCGTCTTAGCGTTTGAGCAGATCGTACCAAGCAATTGGACGATTTTTCTCGTCATATTGAACTACGTTCGCAAATGAATACTGAGGATAAGTCGTCATGAATGAGAACTGGAGGAATCCGGCTTGGAAGCATCTGTTTTGCGGAATTTGAATTTTGATAGTTACGTACCGTCCCACCTCCAGATTAGTTCGCCCTGTTACGATTTTGTCCGGATAGGATTTTCCAACGCCCTTCTGAATAACGGTGTAAGGCGTCTTGCAGTCAAGGTCTGAATAACCTAGATGTGTTTTAGTAATTTTTATTGGAGCTGTGCCATCGTTACTATACCAAGTACCGACAAGCATTTTTGGGTGAACGTCTTCAAGCAATGCCCTCTCATCTCTTTTGTCGGCTTCGATCTGTGCTGGCCCTTGATCGGAACTAAAGCATTCAAAAGGAGCGAGGATAAGAAGCAGTAAGAGATAAAACGTGGATTGATTCATCAGTGACCTCACAAAATCGCCTGTCCACATATTCATAATAATACGAGCAACTGGCGACAGTCTCTTCCTGGCCGACCAGAGCCGGTTTGCCTGCACAAACAGCACTGTCCGAAAGTTATTCTATTGCAGCCCTTCAAATTTTTGTTTCATCTTTCGGCAGCAGGGCGCGAAGGAGGCACCCAGAGCATTCGTTGTCACTACTTACGGCTATCAGCATTAACTTCCTTTTCTGGCATAAACCAACTTTGAGGAGATAGTTTATAAAGTAACCACTCAATATTTGCTTGCCTATTTTGGTCGACTACGGAATGACTGGCATCCATATTGGATTTGGTTTGCTCTAACCAAACTAAACTATTTTTCTTAGCCTCTGGTGGGGCATACTTTATAAGCAGATCAAAAACTGGCTGAATGTTCTGCCGCCCGCCGTAGTATATGTAACTTTTAATTATGTCTCCGGGCTTCGATAACTTGCCTTCGTCAATTTTGGCACCTAATTTCAGCAAAGTTTCTAGGGACTCCAAACTTTTCTTTTGTTCATCTTCGCGCCCTATATCTGAAAGCTCGCTTGGCGCTCTTAAAGCAAAATCAAAATATCTTGCATTTCTTATTGGCTTGTTTGGTTCCGCCCCATTCGCAATGGCTTCACGAATTATCTCCGGTTTTTCTAATACGACTCCCGCATACAACCAAAAAGCGTAATCATTTGGCCATCCATTCGTTAGGATCTTATGGAGGGAATTAGTTGGCAGGAAACCTGTGCAATCTACTAAGGTTTGCCCAGTCGACGAAACATTTGTTGGAGATGCTCCTTGTGAAATAAGTAGGTCAACCAATTTTTCAGTTTCTTTGTCGAATGCATCCGTTTTATTTTCGCTTACTGCTTTAGCCCTACCATTCGATAAATTGCAAAATACGTTGGGTGAAGCTTGATCATGGAAATTAACGTCAGCGCCTTTGTCTAAGGATTGCTGAATTAAAGCAAAATCGTGAGTTGCAACCCCAAGTTGAAGGTCTATATTCGGCTTCGCTACACTTTTCGGCGTACTAATAGAATCAAGTAACTCTTGTTTGGCTTGGTTAAGATAACCATCGTTGCATCTTCCTTGATATTCCAGCCAATGAATCGCATTGTCAGATACAACAATACTTCCTGAAATAATGGCACTTCCTGCAGCAACAGTAGCGCCGACAGCCACTGCTACAAACGCTGTAGTACATTCAGGGCTTAACCGGCAATCTGATGGCATTGATGATGAATTTTGCGGTGGGTTTATGGATTTGCCGTGGCTAGCAGGACCAATCACGTCGAGAAACATACTATGGGTGTATGTTTTACACGTGGACGACTCCGCATCATTGTTTGATACTGGCACATAGACACAAGCTGGCAGTGCCAATGTGAGGAAACTGAGAGCAACAATATTAAATATTTTCATGACAACAAATCCTCGCTGAATGCAAGCAATGCTAAATTTTTCCATATTGCTTGCCTGATAGCGGACTTACGTGAATGGCAAGTTTTGGCACATTCTGCCTAGTTCTATTCCTAAAACTCACCCTGCACCCCGAATGTGGGCAAGAACGGCAACTGGTAAACGGGATCCTTTTTGTTGTAATACGGACCGTAATCGTACCCTGCCACATTGTTGTGTGCGTAGGCGTTGATGACTTCAAAGAAGGTGGTAAGTTTCCATTTGTTGTATACATAGGTGCGATCAAGCCGCAAGTCTAGGCGGTGATAATTGGGCAAACGTTGGGAATTGACCGCACCGTACACCGGAACCGGTCGGCCATCGGCATAGGTGCCGTTGGTACCCACGACAGGGGTATACGGGTTGCCGGTATGGAAAGTCCATTTCGCCCCCAGCGACCAGTTGTCGGTCAGTTTGTAATTCCCGACAAGGGTTGCATTAACGGGCTGATCGTAACTGAAGCTGAACGAATTACCGGTAATGTCGTTGTGCAGTGCCGACCTAGCCAAGGTCAACGAGAACCAGCCCGACAGCCGGTCCGTGCGCGCTTTCCTGATGAGCATTTCAACGCCATAGGCGTGCCCACTACCACCGTTGATATATTTCGAGATGGGGTCGTTTACCACCAGATTGGAGATCTTCTTATAGTAGGCTTCTGTTTTCCAGCTCCAGCCTTCGTCAAACTTGCGCGTAACTCCCATCACTCGATGATCGGCCTCGATATGGCTAAGATAGGGATTGCCGAAGTTGCGCAAGATTTCCTGCGTAGCAGGTGATTCGTTGTGCTTGCCCCAACCAGCAGTCAGCAAAGTCCGATCCGACCACGACCACTCTGTCCCCAGTCTTGGTTCGGTGTAAGTCTTGTTCAAGTAATTGTCATGCGTCTGACGCGCGCCGCCGATCAAGGTCAACTGCGGCAGGATCAGCCAGCGATCGCGCGCGGATATATCCCAAGGTTTGTAGTGAATGCCGTCGATGAGTGTGACTCGCGGCGCCGTCGATAGATCGCAATTCGGATCGAACTGTGTACACGTGGGATGAAGTGCATCAATGTTGACGCTTGCCCGGGTAGTTTGATAATTACCGCTCAACAATGTGTCGTGATTGTCCAGCCACTGAAAATCGAATTGTTCGCGCAGGAATGAAGTCTTGATCTCTGCATTGACCGTTGCCGCCAAACCGATCTTGTCTTGCAGCTTCGTATCGGTCTGACCGACTGCAAGTTTGTTGAAAGTTGAGCCTGACAGCGCAGAATCAAGCACCAATGCCTGCGTCGAATACGAAGTATTGACGTTGCTGTCGCCAACCAGCGCCGGTTGGGCGAGCGCCGTATCGGAGTTGCCGGAAACCGAGAAAGCGATACTGTCCTTGGCACCGTTCACGTACAGGCTCAATCGCTGGTCGGCATTGAGATGCCACAGGTATTTGCCCTGGTAATCGCTGTAACGCGGCAACTCGTAGGTAACGCCATTGCTGGTTTGTTTGCCGATCAGCAAATCGAAATAGCTGCGTCTTGCGGCAAAATAGAACGACTGGTTATCGGCCACCGGTCCCTCTAGCAAAGCGCTGGCACCCAGCAGGCTGGCGCTGATTTCCCCGCCAAGGCGATCCTTACGCGGATCGCGCAGGGACACATCCAGAATGCCGCCGACCACGTCCGCATATTGCGGAGACCAGGCGGCGCTGTACAAATTGAAATCGTTAATCAGGCTGGCATGAAAAATACTCGAACCGTCACTGTGAAAGAGTTGCCCAATAGGTAGCGTATCAGCGTAATAGGCGTTATCCGCTGGGCCGGAACCCCGCACCGCGGGTGCGCTGCTCGTGTCGCTGCCCATGGCCACGCCTGGCAATGATTGCACGGCACGCAAAGGATCGCCCATGGTGCCCGGTGCGCGTCGCAATTCGTCGCCGGTCAGGATGGCTTTACTGGTCTTGTCCTGACTGCGTTCGGCAGTTACTACCAGTTCACCCAATGTCTCCGGCGCGCGCAGGTAGAACGTCGGCGATGGAAGCGGCTTATCTTCCGCGAGTTGAACTGCAAGCGTTGCGCTTATGCCTGAACTCGTCGCGACCAGGCTATAGTCTCCCGCTGCAGGCAAAATCAATTGAAAATGTCCCTTCGCGTCGGTAACCGCAGAAGTATCTGCTTGATCCTTTACCGAGACAACGACACCCGACATGGGAGTGCGGGTGCCCTTTTCCAGCACAGTACCGTTGATCGTCAGTTCCGCAGCCATCACTGAAAAACTTGCCATCATCAACGCAGCAATAATCAATCGTCGTATCACGGAAATTTTTTCCTTAGGCTGCGTTTAAAAAAAGGCCACATTCTAACCACACGATTTGACTAACCGGCAGTGCACTGCGACGAAATGCTTGAATCGAGGACTCGGCCGCAAAGACGATCGGCGGCCCATTTTTCAATTCCTGTTGTTGATATTCTGAAGATATACGTCTTCAACTTGTCTGCAATTTTGCCCCGCGCCGTTTGACTGAATCAATTGAAATACATGGCGGACAGGATTTTGTCTTATGCAAGATGATCAGGTAAACCAAAAAGAAGATATAGGCCGAGATATAGACCTACATAGGCCGTTAGGTGAAGTGGCCTATGTAGCCCATTAAACATAAGATCTGGTGATCATTAGGGGATGAAACTGAGCGACAGATACTCTGTGATTTATTTCGTTATGTCTCTTTTTTGCGAAAACTTCGTTACAAATTTTCCAAATTGAAGGACATGCATGAATGGCCGGTTCTGGCCGATTGTGTTGAAAAACTCTTTTTTCGTACCCCTCAGAAATTTCGAGAATTGTAGGGGCATCTGTAAATCGCACTTAATCGTCCATAGTGATGCAGTTTATTGGATCATGGTTGAGCTTAAGTGTGGCAGGGGTACCCCATCCGCGTCGAAAATATTTGAAGCGCCCTATGAGGCTAGAATTTTTTCAAGGTGACCAAAAAAAGAGTTTTTCAACAGAATCGGCCGATACCCGAAGTCTACCCATAGTTTCTCACTACCGCAAAGCAGTCGTTCGCAATTGTCTTTTGGGGACTTCGAAAGTTGAATTCATGCTCTGTCTGTCGGTTCAAGTCTGAGCTTCTAGATATTACTCGATGGTCAGCAGTGCTGATTTGCCAACACTGAATCGCGACGGGTGTTGCCTGCGCAGCAACGCGCAATGGGCTGTGCAGATAGTCCTTCCGAGTCATTAGTCGATGGCGATGTGTTTCTGTCCTTAACTATCAGCAGGTTATTCCGATATGTCCTTTCACTTTCTGTTCAAGGTGCGATATGGCATGGGTTGTGCTGATGTAACGGGCAACAGTGTTAAAAGAAATGGAGCACAACATGTCGGTCACGATTCAGGTTTGGGATTTACCGCTGCGGATATTTCATTGGTTGTTGGCATTGGCCGTGTTGGCTGCCATCGTTACCGGAGAGATTGGCGGCAATTTGATCGATTGGCACGGACGTATCGGCGTGCTGGTTTTGGGGTTGCTGATCTTTCGCATCATCTGGGGATTTGTCGGATCGACGCATGCGCGCTTCTCCAATTTCTTTCCGACTCCGCGCAAGATTGCGTCTTACCTGAAAGGCCAATGGCAAGGACACGGTCACAATCCTTTGGGGGCGTTGTCGGTGATCGCGCTGCTGGGGGTGCTGGTCGCACAAGTGGGTGCCGGTCTGTTTGCGAATGATGACATCGCTTTTCAGGGGCCCTTGTTCACGCTGGTGAACAAATCGCTGAGCGATCGATTGAGCAGTCTGCATGCGTACGCTTTTTATGCGCTGGCGGTGTTGCTGGTGTTGCACATTGTTGCGATTGCTTTCTATGCCCGGGTCAAAAAACACAATCTGGTAGTGCCCATGCTGACCGGGAAAAAGGTGGTGCCCAAGGAGCATGCGGTGCTGGTTGCAAGAGCGGGAGTGCTGCGTTTGGTTGTGGCACTCACGCTCGCGGGTGTGGTGGTGTGGGGCGTGAGTGACGGGGCGCAAATTGTGGCTCCCGTTAAGACCGCCGCTGTCGCGACACCGAGTTGGTAGTTTTGCAGGTCGTTTGTTTTTATCTAACCATTAAGGAGTTGTAAGTGAAATTCAAATTAACAGTAGCCGTACTATTTGCCGCAATCAGCAGCGCCGCCGTTGCCGGACAAGCTGAAGATCAACAGGTCAAGTTCCGTCAGTCCGCTTACTCGTTCGCCGCCTGGAACTGCTCCAAGATCAAGAACCAGGTAGTTGAACATCCCGAGACCTTCAACAAGGACCAAGTCATCGCCGCGGCGAATGCAATCGCTGGGGTTGCAAACTCGGGCCTGGGTGCGTTGTATGGTCCCGGTACCGATCAAGCGACAGGCTGGAAGAAAACCCGTCTGAAACCCGAATTCTTCGAGAAGCAAGATGAAGTGAAGAAAGTCGCGCTTGAGTTTGTGAAGGAAGCGAATGAGCTGTCGAAAGTTGCTGCGACTGGCGATGCCTCTGCAATCAAAGTGCAATTCGGCAGACTCGGCGAGACTTGCAAGAGTTGCCACGATAGCTTCCGTATCAAGGATTAAGTTGTCGGCTGCATAATTTGCGAAGGGAGCTTTCTGCTCCCTTCCAATATTTTCAAATAGCCCGCTGTCACTCGGGCAAATTAGACCTCGCAGGGTTTTGCCAGCGAGGCATATCTACTTTTCAGCTTTGCATATCGTTTTTTATTTGTTTTTGTGGATTGAGGCATGAAATACGATGCCATCCATCGGTTGTGAATAACCATATCAGCTGCACGTTGAATGGTTGATTAGGCGCCGATTTTGTATTCGTTACTCAATTACAGGAAAACAATCATGTCGGTTTTATTGATTGGGGGAAGTCCCTCGACCACTTCAAGATCTGCTCGCTGGCTGAGCAATATCGGCGCGCGGTTAGAGCGGGAAGGCTTGCAAGTGGAAAATCTGCAGGTACGTAACCTGCCCGCACAAGCCTTGCTGCATGCCGATTTCAAGCATCCGGAAATCATCGCTGCGCTGCAACAAGTGGAACGCGCGGAAGCCATTGTCATTTCCACGCCTGTGTACAAGGCAGCCTACAGCGGCATTCTCAAAACCTTTATCGACTTGTGGCCGCAATACGGTTTGCAAGGCAAAGTGGTGTTGCCGCTGGCCAGCGGAGGCAGTCCGGCGCACACATTGATTCTGGATTATGCGCTACGCCCGGTGTTGGCTTCGCTTGGGCCGCGTCAGGTGCTGGAAAGCATTTATGCCGTTGATCAGCAGATCGTCTGGTCGGAAGAGTCGGGACTGACGCTTGATCCCGCAATCGAGCAACGCGTACGGGACGGGGTAACCAATCTGGTTGAAGCGCTCTTGGCATCGCGACCTTTGTTGAATTACCCGCACCTACCCAAAGCGCAACTCGCACTATCCGTTTAATAGTTGGCAATTATGAAAGGAATTACCATGAAGTCTTTGCATCGTCTGCTTTCTATCCTGCTTGTCGGCGTGATAGTCGCGGCACTTTCCCCCGCGGCGCGGGCTGCCGATAATGTGCTGCGTATCGGTTATCAGAAATACGGCACGCTGATTCTGCTCAAGGCACGCGGTACGCTGGAAAAACGTCTGGCACCGCTGGGCGTGAGCGTAACCTGGAACGAATTTTCTGCTGGGCCGCAATTACTTGAGGGTTTGAACGTCGGCAGCATCGACTTCGGTACGGTCGGCGAAACACCGCCCATCTTTGCACAAGCTGCCAATTCGCAAATAACTTACGTCGGTTATGAGCCGCCGGCACCGGCAGGCGAGGCCATCGTTGTGCCCAAGGATTCCCCGATCAAGTCGGTAGCGGAATTGAAGGGCAAGAAGATTGCATTGAACAAAGGCTCCAATGTGCATTACCTGTTGGTACGTGCCCTGGAACAAGCCGGTCTGCAATACAGCGATGTGGCAGTCGTATTCCTGCCGCCGGCAGATGCGCGTGCCGCTTTTGAACGTGGCAGCGTGGATGCATGGGTGATCTGGGATCCGTTCCTGGCAGCAGCCGAAACTTCCATAGGCGCGCGTGTGCTGAAAGATGGCAAATCAGTTGTGAACAATCACCAGTTCTACCTGGCTGAAAAGACCTATGCAACGCGCCATCCTGATGTCATCGCGGCAACATTTGATGAACTGAAAAAGGTGGATGAGTGGGCGCAATCCCAGCCGAAAGAAGTTGCCGAAGCATTGGCTCCGCTGACTGGTTTGAATGTGCCGACTTTGGAACGGGCATTGGCACGCGGCGGCTACGGGGCGAGTTATCTGAATGAAAAGGTGATCAATGAACAGCAAAAAATCGCCGATACTTTTTTCAACCTGAAATTGATTCCGAAGCAATTGAACATCCGCGAAGTGGTGTGGTTGCCGCAAGAAACCAAAAAACTAGCAAAGAAGTAACAACACCTTTTAATCCACGGAGAAAAATGAAATGACACTGAATATATTCTGGTTCATCCCGACCTTCGGCGACAGCCGTTACCTGGGCAGTTCGCAAGGCACGCGTACGCTCGATTCCGATTACCTGAAGCAGATCGGCGTGGCCGCGGATACGCTGGGCTACGACGGCGTGCTGATTCCTACCGGGCGCTCCTGCGAAGATCCGTGGATCGTCGCCTCCTATCTCGCCGGAGTTACACGCAAGCTGAAACTGCTGGTTGCACTTCGCCCCGGCCTGCTGCAACCGGCGGTGGCGGCGCGCCAGGCGGCCACGCTGGATCGCTTGTCCGGCGGGCGCGTGGCATTCAACTTGGTGGCGGGGGGCGATAGCGCCGAGTTGGAAGGCGATGGCCTGTTCCAGGATTCGAAAGAGCGCTACGACGCAGCGCGTGAATTCGTCACGCTGTGGCGCGAGATCATGGCTGCCAGCCATGAAGACAAGTCGGTCGATTTCGACGGCGAGCACTACAAGGCGAAGAACGCCAAGCTGCTGTTCCCGACCGTGCAGCGTCCGTATCCGCCGCTGTTCTTCGGCGGTTCTTCCGAGGCAGCGCATGATCTGGCTGCCGAGAAAGTCGACCTGTACATCACCTGGGGCGAAACGCCCAAGGCCGTCGCCGAGAAGATCACCGATGTGCGCCAGCGCGCCGCCAAACATGGTCGCACCGTACGTTTCGGCATCCGTCTGCACGTCATCGTGCGCGAGACCGAGGAGCAAGCTTGGGCTGCAGCAGAAGACTTGATCAGCAAGCTCGACGACAAGACTATCGAGTCCGCACAAAGCGCGCTCACCAAGCTCGACTCCGAAGGTCAGCGCCGCATGTCTGCCTTGCATAATGGCGGCAAAGCGCGCACCCGAGCCGAACTGGAAATCAGCCCCAACCTGTGGGCGGGCGTTGGTCTGGTTCGTGGCGGCGCAGGCACCGCGCTGGTGGGCGACCCGCACACTGTTGCCGAACGGATCAAGGAATATGCCGACCTTGGCATCGACACGTTCGTGCTCTCCGGCTATCCGCATCTGGAAGAGTCTTACCGCGTGGCCGAACTACTGTTCCCGTTGCTGCCGGGCAAGGCCAAGCCGCACCTGACCGGGCATGTATTGAGTGGACCGTTCGGAAGCGTCGTGTCGGAAAAGCCCGAGTTGCGGGTTGCGTAAAGCTAATGATGAGCAATCGCATTCGATCATTGCCTGCGGGTTGGATTCTGCCCTGGCTGTTGCCCGTCTCCATTGTTGTCTTCTGGCAAGTGGCGGCGCAGTCGGGCTGGCTCTCTACGCGCATCCTGCCCGCACCTTTAGATGTGCTGAAAGCGGGGGCGCAGCTCGCGGCAAGCGGCGAGTTGTACCACCACTTTTGGGCCAGCTTCAAACGTGCGGCTATCGGCTTGCTCATTGGCGGCAGCATTGGTTTCTTGCTGGGATTCATCACCGGGCTGTCGCGCTTGGCTCAGGACTTGCTCGACTCCAGCATCCAGATGGTACGTAACGTGCCGCTGCTTGCACTGATTCCGCTGGTGATCCTGTGGTTCGGCATCGGCGAGGAGGGCAAGATATTCCTGGTTGCACTGGCGGTGTTCTTCCCTATCTACCTGAACACTTTTCACGGTTTGCGTTCGGTGGATAAGGACCTGATCGAGATGGGCAGGACTTACGGTCTCAGCCGCTTGGGCTTGTTCCGTGAAGTCATCCTGCCCGGTGCCTTGCCGTCTATTCTGGTTGGCTTGCGCATGTCGCTCGGATATATGTGGCTGTTCCTTGTGGTGGCGGAAACAATCTCTTCCAGCGAAGGCATAGGCTACATGACCATGAACGCGCGCGAATTTTTGCAGACGGATGTGATGGTGCTGGGCATTGCGTTCTATGCCTTGTTGGGCAAAACATCGGATGTGTTGGCCGGGCTGCTGGAAGGGCATTGGCTTAAGTGGCATGCGGGATATCGAACATGAGAGAAAAACAAAATGGATGCCAGAGTCGCTGAGGCGGTAGTGAACAAATCAACCGGCATCGGAATCAGCACTGCGCGCCTGATTAAACGTTATGGCGAACGCGAGGTATTGCATGGCCTCAACCTGGCCATCGAGCCCGGCGAGTTTCTCGCCATCGTGGGACGCAGCGGTTGCGGCAAGAGTACGTTCCTGCGTCTGCTGGCAGGACTGGAACAACCGAGCGCGGGCGATATTAAGCTAGAAGGCGCGCCATTGGCGGGCATCCATTCCGATGTGCGCATCATGTTTCAGGATGCGCGCTTGTTGCCCTGGCGCACCGTGATTCAAAACGTGGCATTGGGATTGCCTGGCGATAGCCGCGCTGTGGCGCTGGATGCGCTGCGTGAAGTCGGTCTGGCGGATCGCGCGGATGAATGGCCGGCCAAACTATCCGGTGGTCAGCGTCAGCGTGTGGCTTTGGCGCGGGCACTGGTGCACAAGCCGCGCATGCTGTTGCTGGATGAACCGCTGGGCGCGCTGGATGCGTTGACGCGCATCGAGATGCAATGCCTGATCGAACGCCTGTGGCAGCAGCACAACTTTACGGTGTTGCTGGTAACACATGACGTGGCTGAAGCCGTCACGCTGGGTGATCGGGTCGTATTGATCGAACAAGGCAGCATCACGCTGGATTTGGAAATCAACTTGCCGCGCCGTCGCGAGCGCGGTACTGCCGAGTTCGCTGCACTCGAAGGCCAAGTGCTGAACCGGGTGTTGGATGGTCAGTTGTGCCCAAATTAATTTACAAGGAAAACTAATATGAGCAGTACCCGAAAGATTATCGACCTGCGCAGCAGGCCGTCGTTTCTGCATGACTTTTATGGCGCGACGCCGGGCACCAAAGAGTATGACGTCGCCAAATGGTTGAACCGCCGTGTGGGATCAAAACACGACGAGCATTTCGTGCGTTCGCATACGCTGGAAGGTTTCGTTGCCGAAGTGCGAGAGAGCGGCATCACCTCGGCTGTGGTGGTCGGACGCGACACGCCGTCGTTGAGTATTTCCAATGATCGCATCAAGGAAATTACCGCGCCGCACAAGGAACTGATCGGCATCGCGTCGGTTGATCCGCAGACCCACGGCGTTAAAGCCGCGCTGGCCGAAATCGAACGCGCCACCAACCAGCTTGGTTTGCGCGGCATCAATGTCGAGCCGGGTTTCGGCAATCCGGCCGTGGCGGCAGACGATGCCCAGTTCCTGCCCGTATATGATGCCTGCGAGCAGTTAGGGCTTCCGGTGTTCATCATGTCGGGACCGACCACGCCCAACTTTGAGCACACCGACCCGGCGCCGATCGGCCGCATCGCGCGGCAATTTCCTAACCTGAATATTGTCGTCTATCACGGCTGTTATCCCTATGTGAACGAGATCATCGGGGTCGCCTTCCGCTATGAGAACGTGCATCTGGTGCCGGACATGTACATCTTCCAGCCAGGCAGCAGCTTGTATGTCGAAGCTGCGAACAGCTTCCTGCGCGACCAGTTGTTGTTCGCCACTTCCTATCCTTTCCGTGCCATGCGCCAGACCGTGGATGACTTTTTGAATCTGGGTTTCAAAGATGAAGTGCTGGATAGCGTGTTGTACAAAAATGCGGAACGGGTGTTGAAGCTGGGCTGAGATGATGCAAACGGCAGCGGGCTTGCACGTTAGCTGCAGTTGTAGGGTGCGCCTGCGCACCAGAGCCGATTGGTGCGCAGGCGCACCCTACTTGAAACCCGCGCATCCATTTAGCCAGAAAGAGTCAAGACTTCAACGTGTCGGATCAATAGACTGTAAGCACATTTAGATTTTTTGGGATTCAATTCATGCCGAACATCGTCGATGCAAATTACCGGTTCATTGCGGCAAATCAGGAGGTCAATGCACGTATCGCGCAGCGGCAACAGGCGCTGACCTTGTATGTCACGTTAACCGTCAGCCTGCTGGCGGCATTGGTGGCCCTCAAACCCGGGGAGGGCAGGGGGATGTTGCCTATCGAATGGTTGGTGCTGGGGTTCCCGGTGGTCCGCGAAAATACAGCGGAAGACAAAAAAATACAGCGGAAGACATTTGTCTCCCCTCGGCTGCCATGAATAGCCCTATAAATAATCTGGCATTAGGGCGCGCTGCGGCTCAGACAGGAGGGTTGCTGTGACTTCCAAACGCCCAAACTTGTCCTTCGTACCACCTCTGCTACCCAACCAGACCATTTATTCCTGGGGGGCGGTCTTCCATGAGAGGTCGGGGAATTCAACCGTCGATCAAACCCGCCTACAGCTATTTGGCACGGCCAGAGGTAGGTGGCATTTCCATATCCCATCCCATCTGAACGAGCTGTGTGCGAGCACACAACTACGTCTAGGGACGCCGGAAGCCATCGTCCGCTACGCAACCACAATTCCCTATTACACCCTATTCCGCGATCCAAGCGTTGCGTCCAGTGTCTTGGAGCAGGTCAGAGGTAACAACAGCAGAGGCCTAGCGCAGGATCTCGGGATGACCAGGTCAGCTTTCAACGCGCACCCCCCTCGGCGTAGCTGCCGTGAATGCACGCTAGCTGATGACGAGGAACATGGATTTGCCTACTGGAGACGAGATCATCAACTACCTGGGGTATTGGTTTGCCAGAAGCACGGTACACCGCTCTTAGCCTTACCTTTCGACCGCGATTCTGTTCACAGAGAGATATTCCTGTGGCCGAACAACGACTGGAGTAAGAAAAATGCCCAATCGATAGCCGTTTGGTCAGATGCGACGCTGAATGATTTGCAGCGTCTGGCACAGATTGCGGCCGATATGGCTGGAGGAAAACTTGCAGGCGGGTACTCAATGCAAAAAATGAAGAACGCATGTCTATTGGCTCTGCACGATCAAGGCTTAACTGCTGTGGATGGATCGCTGAACCTATCCAAAGCGTTGTCGGGCTATAGGAGCCACTACGTTAACGTCGAAGGCGTCACAGACTTTACTGCGGCCATGCAGAGGTCAATCAGGCCCCTCCTATTTGTTTTGAGGGGGCAGGAGCGTCGTACACACCCCTTGGAGTGGATGTTGATCATTGACTGGCTGTTCGGGGGCTGGCGGACATTCCAAAAGGAATATGAAAGAACAAATGGTGAGTGAATTGGCTGAACCGCAATTATATATGGAGAGGAGGCAGTCCCATGAAAGCAGCTAAGAAAAAAGGTCGAAAGCTTACCGAGCTAGTATCGGCTTTGTCGGGTATTCCAAACATTTGGAGCGCAAGCTCTGTCCAATCTGAGCCTCAAAAATGGTTGGACAACTGGCAAGTCTACAAAACAGTCAAAGCGAGAATCCAGCCAGAACTTTTTGGCTATCACTTGGTTGGCTACGATATTCGTGGTGGTCATGGAGCAGTCTCCAGCAAGATTGATAAATTCGACCCGGTGACGATGTGCGGAGTTACGCGAAGCGGTCGTGTTTATCAACTATTAGGCATGCCGGGGGTAAATCAGGATGCCCAATATACTTTGAGTGGCTGGATTCATAGAAACGAACTAGTCATGGAGGATGCGACGGAAGAGTTCGTCCAACATTACAAAATCGACCTGGAGCGATTGCGGGAAATGGACAAACAACGTCGTTAGCCTAGCTAGCTAAATGTAGTCCCAACACGTACTATTAAGCTTGGGCGGACAAAGCCATACTACCCATCTGAATTGATCTTTCAGCAAGGATTAGGCTGTCGTTTGTTTTGCTGAGAAATATACTGTCCGGCGGATTGCACTTATCAGTGTTGGCATTTCTCTTCCGCTTCAGTGTGGTCAATTTCGATTGTGACGATAATCTGCGAAAGTGAGCCATGCCAATTTACACTCTTAAAGAGTTTGAAGAATTAGATCACCTGCATATCTTTGAGGGCGAAATAACTCAAAAGACGCCTTCCATTAAATGCAATTCTGGAGCCATCTCTTGCTGCGGAAAAATCAAGAAATCAGAGCACAAATTTCGTCAAAACGAGTTTGCGTGTGAAAGTGAAAAAAATGCTCTTATAAAATGCATAAATAGCCAGAATTCAATATGTGCAGCTTGCGAGGCACATTTGTTCAAGAAATACCAAGAGAAGAATCGTCGTTAAGAACCGTATCCAAACGAGGTCGATCTGAGTTGCGTCGGCCGCTAAAAGTGGCAGCGATGTCGGCCAAGAAGACGAAAGCTTGGAAACTACTCTTCGAGCATTACCGAGCAAATGGCCTATCGTAGATTGATCGAATCCAGCTTTACGAGGGAAACATCAAATCAAGGAAACTACAAAAATGTAGGCTAATAAAAAATGACGTATGCTGCCAATTAACAAAAAAAACTTTAAATCTGCGCTAAAGACTCTCTTAGTCCTGGTTAAAGGTGGGCACGCTCCGTCTGATATAGTGACAGCCATTCTTTCACGATGGATGTCACTGGTTACACCAGGACTTCACAAACCCCCGCTCCAAAAGAAATTAGCCCAAGAAAGCGCCATATCAGGATTCGCGAATTGGCTTAACGAAACAGATATCCTGACTGGCGCATTTTGGCTCAGCTCTGCCTATGCTGCACTCTTGGATAAGAGTCAGCGCAAAGCGAGCGCGATGTACTTTACTCCGCCATATCTTTCCCAACGCATTCTGGACAATGCTGGTGAACATCTATTTAAAGGAAAGATTATTGATCCAGCTTGCGGCGGCGCAGCATTTCTTGCCCCCGTCGCCATCAGACTCGCCTCTAAATTGAGTTCCGATGGTGCGAGTAGTGAAGAAATACTGGCTTACATCGAGAATAATTTGTATGGAGTTGATACGGACCAAGCTTTATGCAAATTGTCAGCTTCGTTTCTCAGAATGGTATTGGCAGATCATATTCTAGCTGCTGGGCGTGAACCGCAATTAAACGTACTTTGTGATGATGGACTTCAGGTTTTCAATGATGAGTTAGGAACCTTTCATTTGGTCTTGTGCAACCCGCCTTATCGTAAGCTGAATAAAGAAACAATTCTTCCCTATCTCAACACATATGGCCACATTGTTCGAGGCCAGCCGAACTTATATGCACTTTTCTTTTGCAAAACTATAGACATTCTGTCTCCTAAAGGTCTCGGGGTGTTATTAACACCAATGAGTTTCATTTCTGGGCACTCTTTTTCAAAGTTAAGGGTATCCCTCTCAACACAAGGAAACATTCGTCGTTTAGACCTTATTCACGATAAGACGGGTGTTTTTCTTGCGGCAGAGCAAGATGCCGTCATCACCACTTGGCATAAAGGAAAAAATAACAATGCATCCGCCGATGTTTATTCACTTTCCGCAGGCGGTGCTGTTAGATTTTCTGGAAAGCTGGCTATGAACAAGTCTGGTGAAGCTTGGCCTACTCCAAGAGCCGCCGCTGATTCGCAATATTTACCATTATTTGTAAATCGAAAACATGATATTCAATCTTACGGATTTACTGTAAGAACTGGTGCAATCGTTGTTCACAGGGACATTAGAAAGCGCTACAAGACTCTACGTTCGAACAATAAGAAGTGCATTGTCCCTATGCTATGGCAAAGCGACATCAAGCAAAACGGGGTATTAGACATCAAGCAACCCCCAAAAGATGGAGAGCGATATATCGATATGAAAACTTTTGAGTCGCCATCTCTTGTCAAGAAACCTGCAATAGCCATGCAAAGAGTTACCTCTGATAGCCAGATCCACCGTCTAGTCTGTGCACCCGTTCCGAGAGATATTCAAGAACAATTCGGCGGGGTCGTCGGAGAGAATCATGTATGTTTTATCGAGACCATATCTGAAACAAATCCCGTTGACTATTTGCTACTTTGCGCCATTCTGAGAACTAAAATTCTTGACCGATTGTTTAGGTGTATCTCTGGTGCAACGAACGTTTCCGCATACGAGTTAAATCAACTCCCCCTTCCTGACCCTCATCTCGTTTCCTTGGCGCTTTCAAGGGGGTTGGATATAGAGGAAGCGACTATGATCGGATTCGGTTTAAAGGAATGCCATGGCCTTTCGTAACACTGTTGATCGACTAAAGAACAAACAGTCTGCACTTGAAGCAAAGAAGGCGCTCGTCAAAAAAATGTTGTCGAGTCGTGCATCATCCTCAAAGGTTTCCGAAAAACTTACCGAGCCCGAGAAGGTTGATAAAGTACAGGTTAAACCGGATATTGAAGTCACTAAAATAGTCCGTCCGGTAATCATAGAAGGAAACGGCTCTGTTCCGATGTATATGGATGGGCAGCGAACCCGTCAATATCTGTCACCCGCAATGCGTAAATTGGCAGACGCATGCCTGGAAGCATCTCAGAATAAGACTTGTAATGTGCTTATGTTATGGCCTGGCAAGATCGAATGCCTACCGTTTGCTCATGTTTTGGCGTGCATTGAAAAATGGTCAAATGGATACAAACGCGGAATGCGTACGATTATTTATCCTGCAACACAGAGCAGTTTCTATCCGCTCAACCATATCAAGGCGGATCGAGAAACGATCCATCAGATCACAAATCGGATGTATGAAGCGTCTCCAAGTGCCAAAAACACTGAGGTAAAGGAATCTTGCCCAGAAAAGGACCTGATGTTATTCACCTTGAATAGCTTGGGTGAAAAGGCAAAGAAAGAGAATTTACAGCCATGCCTTAACGAACTATTTCCCCATTTTTATTTGACGACAGGAAACAAGAAGGACCTCTTTGACCAAAACTACAAAGATGATTTTCTGAAACACCTCATTACAAAGCTATCCAGTCGAAGCCACAAAAAATCCTTACAAACTTCCACACTCGATACTTTAGGAAATCCGCGTACTGCGCCCGATGCCATCTTTGCCTTGTCGCATAAGATGAAAAAAGACGATCTCGCGAGTGCATTACGAAACATTAACGGTGTAGGAAAGACGGATTTAATCCTGATCGATGCCACTCAGTCATCTTTTAGCAGGACGGACAATCTTCGTAACAGGATCACCTCGCTACTTCGGCTAGTCGATGAAAAAATCAGCCCGGCCCCTGGCATTCTCATTCTAACGGATGATCCACAACAAATGACCCAATTACGAGCAAGCATCAAAGTAGAAGTTGATGCAAGAAAAATACGATATTTTCCACAGACGCGGGGGATATGCCATCCATTCCAAAATAAGGGGCTTGAATCCCAACAACCACAGGAAACTCCTTCTAGACGTGGCGCTATCACTATCAAGGTCGATGTTACCGACAAAGAATCTTCAAAATTAATTGACCAGGCTTATCGCTATCGAGGACAGATGCATGAATTTAAGGAGGTAGCAGATGCCTTGGCTAACGCGTCCATGTTCCTTAGAACGATGTCAAATCTTCCTTCAAGCCAGCAGATGCTCAATGAATGGTTAGACGATTCATTAGCTGATGCACAACAACGCAGGCACTACGATTGGATTGCCTACAAGAATATGGTGATGCTATCGATGGAGACAGGAATCTCGTTCGAGCTTTCACAGAAGATCAAAATTTGGATCGGACACATTAACAAGGTTATTGAATCGTATGAATCAGGGACTCCTTTGGCGCTTGCTATGGCTGATCATGTCTTAAGCTACGGAAAAAGTAATTTTCATACACTGGTTGTACTGAAAAGCCAATTTTACGTGATGTTGGCCGAGCATTTTTTAAGGGCGCATATCGACGAGATTTCACTTGGTGATGATCAAGCGGAGAATCTCTATAGGAACGTGCGATTTGTTAGCGTCAGCAACCTTAAAAGTGAAATCAGAAAGGAATGGGCAACTCGATTGGTTGTATGTTTTGTCAATTCAGAAGTCTTGAGGATGCTCATGACAGATTGGCATATTCCATCTCACGTGGATCTTTTGCTAACCCAGAGCTCGGCAACATATATGTATTATTCACTCAAACCCGTATTGGATTTTGCGGAATTTGAGCCCTACCACGCCAGAGTCAAAACCATTATCGACCAATTGAAGCGTATCGATCTTGAAGGGGGTGGTGTCTTGCCGTTCAACGATTTAGAACCACCGGTTTTTTCATCTTCCTTGCCTGCGACTTACAAAAATGATGACGCACCTGAAAGAGATATGGTGAAAATTATCATCGACGATGGCGGCGTCCTGTATCGCGGATTACATTCGACGGTCTTTGTTTACGATCCAGCAGCCGCTGAAAGCCATAATCTTGGGTTTAGAGCGGCATATGCGGAAAACCTAAATGCTGGTGATCAAATATTCGTCATGTCAGACGAACTGCACGACATGGTTGAAACAATTTTTAAAGCTGCGGGCGTGAAACTGTCTAATGATGATAGATTTGAAAAGATTTTACGTCTTTACCACAAACAAGTGTTGGAGAAGTCAAAGGAACTTTTCCCTGGCGGGATCATGGAACGTGCGCGAGGTATTCGTGCGGCAATGATTAAATCGCATCCGGAATTTGAAGGGAAACTCGACAATATTCGATACTGGCTTGATCTTGAAACGGCTGAAGACAAGCCATTTAACGAGCTGATGCCACAAGCACCACGGAATTTCGAACATTTCCAAGCATATCTTAACGTTCTTGGGTTTGACCCTATGCAGATCAAAATGTTTTGGGACGGTGCGATAAAACAAATCAGGGGAGTCAGGATTATAGATGGACGCCATTTTGGTGATCATTACAGCCGGGTTCTATTTGATCCCAGCGCTGCTGCGACATATGACAAAGTGCCCAAAGAATCTTTGCATCTACTTCGCGAAAAGGCACTGGAAAATATTTATCAGGTTACTGTGGTCGTGCAGATGGCCGCTAATAAGGAAAGCCATACATCATGAACGTCATTCGCCGAGATCCAGCCAAGATTCCATCCACTTTGAAAGAGGCTGTAGCGGACAGTCTTTGCAACCTGACGTACGGGATGGTTTCCGGAAGTGGTTCATTTGGAGAATATGTGTTCGGGGCACCTCCTAGCAAGATTTTTGTATCTGGATTCCTTTTGCCTCAACGTACCCTGGATGATGGAGACGAAGTTACCAGCCCGATATGGATATCATCACATGGAATGGATTTGCAAATTTCAAGTACAAGCACCGCGAAAGTTTGTATAACACCTAAGGTATCAGTTTATGTAAGGGCATTCCCAGCATCCGACGACCTTTCACGCCCAGATTGCAAACCGAAACTTTCGTTAAAGGAAACCAAAAGGGATGAACTTAAACAGAAGCTAGCTGTTGCACTTGACGCAAGATGGGATCTCATTAAAGACCAATATCAAGAAAGAAGAAAATGTCCTATATGGAAGACAATTCAAGCCGAAGAGCGTGCCAAATTATTCAAGAATGAAGGGCTCCCACAAAATCTTGACCTGTTTAGTTTCGGGGTAAACGATTTAGGTGACGATGAGGATTCTGATGAAACTGTTGTTAAGCTGGATGCAGCAGCCATCGCAGCTCTTCAGGATGACCATTTCAACCTAATACCAATTCCGCTTAAATGGAAGCGATTTGAATTCATACTTCCAGCTTTTGAATTCGACCTTTCTCTTCCAATAGAAGGTCAAAAAAGCGAGATAGCCAAGCACGAAGCGGTAATGAATGAACACATTGCCACGTATTTGAATAACTGGGTGTTGGACACAGATCCAATTAATGGTGGCAATGCATGGGTATTTCGAAAAAATGAAGCCATACTTCCGTCACAGTGGCTTAATTGGAATTCTTATCTTGACGCTATGCGATTGCGTGCAAGCGACCCAATTCTTCCGGAAATCAAGCTTGGCTGGGATATAGAACTTTCAGCGGATTTTAACGATCCCGCTCGCATGAACCTCCATATCGCACTTGAAAATCGCAGCACGCTGCTCAAGCGCGAAGCCGATATGAAAGAGCATGCCGTATTCCAAATGAGCATTGATGTAGAGCTCTCCAAAGAAGTCCACCGCATGCTAAGACTTGACCGTATTGAACCTTCATACCGTTTTAATCAATTCCTTAGTTACCCAGCCATCGGCTTTAATGGAGGGGTAGAAACAAAGCCCACACCGGACAATAAAATCTTACTTTCTTCTACATGGCATCCACGCTTTATTCAACCACGCTTGCGTCCTGTTGAATATGACGGCGTAATATCAAACATCAGGCAACTTGCAACAGCAGATGACGTAAAGGGGTTGAGACCAATTATTCAGCACTTCCGCAATTGGTTATCACAAACAGAAAAAAATATTGATCCTTCGTTGGGTGCTGAGAATCAGGAAATTGCGGAACGCGAATCAAGCAAGTTTAAGGAAGATTTGAAGCTGTGGACTTCGGAAGCGGATGCGATCGAGGCAGGCCTCAACATCATCGAAGAATCCAGAAAAGCATGGTCTGGCCCAGGTCTTCAAAAAGACCCTGTTGGCATACCGTTCGAAGCCTGGCGTTCCATGAATGAAGCAATGGCAAATCTCATGAAACGCAAGCTCAACGACGATTCTGCTCAGTGGCGCTTGTTCCAGTTGGCTTTTGTGTTGGCTTCCATTCCAAGCATTGTGACTCGACTCCCTGAATTCGAACACCACTATGATGTAGAAAGGGATGACAGCGTAACGCTGCTCTATTTCAGCACGGGCGGTGGTAAATCAGAAGCCTTCTTTGGCCTCCTTGCATTTAATCTATTCTTTGATCGCTTGCGTGCCAAGGTCTTTGGCGTAACTTCATTGGTGCGTTATCCATTGCGGCTCTTAACGGTCAACCAAGCTCAACGTATGGCGAAAATGATGGCAGAAGCAGAGCGTATCAGGGTCTCCAAACAATATGGCGGAGCACCATTCTCCATCGGATTCTGGGTTGGAAGCGGTGGCTCTCCCAATCGTCATAACTCGAAAGGCGTTTCAGACATTCCTCTTATAGGGAATTCAGCATCTGAGGAAAATCTTTACGAAAAGGATATGCATTATGCAGCTGCGCGTAAATCATGGCGCAAGTTACCAAGCTGCCCATTCTGCGGAAAAGAAACAGGACTTAGGCGACTCCCGGTAATTGGTGGTGGAACAATTGCCCATATCTGCCAAAACAAGACTTGTTTTTCACGTCCGGGAGGAGAAGAGAAGCCATTACCGTTTTATATCTGCGACGACGATATCTACGATTTTGCTCCCTCTGTCATTCTTGGCACTGTAGATAAACTGGCACTAATCGGTCATTCGGGACCGACGATCCGAAGAATTCTTGGGATGTTTGGTGCGGCACCTTGGTATAAAGACAATCTTGGTCGCATCTATATGCCAATAGAAAAGGAGATTAAGGATCCTCCGGAACGAAAATCATGCATCAGTGTGTTCCCAGCCTATGAACATGGGAAGAAATTGTTTCATGACCCAGCGCCAACGCTCATTATTCAGGATGAATCGCATCTATTGGATGAATCATTAGGAACGTTTGCAGGATTATTTGAATCGACACTTGATGCGCTGTTTTCAAAAATTGCCAGTGCTCAGCGAAATTGCGTGGCAACCGATCCTGATGGAAAGCGCAGGCGTGCAAAAATAATCGCTGCATCTGCGACTGTATCCGATCCACAACGCCAGCTTGAACACTTGTATCAAAGACACATACCTGCGACCCAATTCCCATTCCCTGGGCCAGATATATATAACTCATTCTATGCCGAACCGGAAACTGCTGATGAGCCTGAACGCAGAGCCCTACCTGATGAATTTAGTGAGTTGCGGGCAAAAACAGGGCGCATTTATTCCAGCATCATGACCAACGGACGGCCGCACACCTCGACCTCTGTAGCCATTCTGTCCGCATTTCATTTCAATATCACCTTGCTGCTCCAGCAATTAGTCAGCGGTGACAAGACCCGTCAGGATGCAGCAGCATCTGCACTTATGGCGCATGTCCATCCATCGCGGATTTCCGACCTGATGAAAAAATCAATATCGGTCGCACATCCGGATGAAATTGCTACCTTGATTGACCTGCATCGTGTCGCTTTAACCTATGTTACCAACAAGAAGGGCGGAGACCAGATCCAATCAGCAGAAGGGGAAGAAACCAGAAAGCGTCATGCAGTACAACTTAATCCATTTGAAGCGTTGCAGACGCGACTGATCACAGGTTCTGTTGACCAAGGGGAAATTGAAAAGACCGTGGAACTTACCCGTTCCCGCCCTCAACCCGGAGAGCCATTTGAAGACCTATCAAAAGTCATACGTTCGATCATCGCAACATCAGCGATCTCACATGGTGTTGACATCGAAGAACTGAACTCCATGTTTTTCGCAGGTATGCCATCAGACATTGCGGAATATATCCAGGCATCCTCTCGCGTTGGCCGCACCCATGTAGGGTTTGTATTACTTGTCCCTACACCCCAGAGAAGAAGGGATCGTTATATCGTTGAAGTGTTCGACATCTTTCACCGCTTTTTGGAACGTATGGTACAGCCAGCCGCTATTGACCGGTGGGCTGAAAAAGCAGTCAAGCGAGCTATCCCCAGTATTTTCCAGGCTGCAATTTGTGGGGCCATATCGATTGGAAATTTGTTGCGGCTTGATGATGACAAAAAGGGCAACTGGAAATCCATGGATTATTGCTCTCAAATCCTTGATCTACATAAACCCGATAAAAAGGTATTTGAAGACAGAGTAGTTGATTTTATTGAACTTGCTATTGGCTTGACCGACGACTTTGCACCTGACGGCAAGGAACACTACCAACGTATTGTCAGGGATGAAGTTAGGTCGATACTTGAGGAAATGGGACAAGGTACTAATCGAAATACGAGCCTAAGGGATTATTTTGGACAAAATAACACTTTGAGGAAACCAATGACATCGTTACGCGATGTCGATCAATCGGGGACTATTCGCAAGAGTATCCTCGATCCACAAGGTGGAAAATTGGAACGTGAAAATATAATCGCGATCATGGAAACGATTCGATATGGGCAGGCAGAAGTTGGTGACAACGAGGAAGCAAGATAAGGAATATATGAGCTCTTACGAAGAAGAAAAAGACAAACCCGATGCCCCTACGATGGTTCGATCGAGAGGGCAACTATCCTCATCTTACGCACCCGGTGCGTTCTTTACGTTCGAGGGGGGAATGGGATCATGTATTGCCATGCCTGATTCAAGTTCTGCCGCCTATCAAGCCGATATCAATTCGGCTGTCAAAGAACAAATCCTGATGCGGTTCGATGATGGAGTTAAATCATGGTTCGACAATGCCATGAACTCCATCGTGCGCCAACCGCAACAGCCGGCTGTCATGGCAGAGCAGTCTGTCGATTCATCGTTGTTAAACAATGAACGGAACGCAATACGCGCCATAGATCGCAGCAGGTATATCTTCGTTAATCCGGTAAAAATGGGTTACGCGCCTGCGCCGCTTACTTTCGTATGTAACCATTGCGGAAGGTTTCGTAGTTTTGAGAATTCAAGAGATTTCGCCAAAAATTCTAAATCCAGACTGAATACTACCTGCGGCAAAACAGATGCTCCATGCCAGTGGAGGCAGCTCGATGTAATCTTTGTTCATTGGTCAGGAAACTGGGAACCCGTCCGCCCAGGAAAATGGGACTGGGATGTTAATAACAACAAGATCCGCGAACCAATAGACCGGTGCACGTTCTGCCATGAATCCGATTTCATTCTGGAGACTTCACACAGCCAATCTTCCATTGGAAAATGGTTTTTCCGCTGCAGTAAATGCGGGAACCCTGATGAGCGTGGATGGATCAAGAATGACCGTGATTCACTGGAAATACTGGGTGCTGATTTCATCAGACTGCCCGCTCAAGCCCGCATGGAACCTATTTCATATCGTGCTTCGGCTGCTTACTACGCCCAGTCAGACCAATTCATCCTTTTTGATGAAGACCAGTCTGGATTATTGTCATGTCTTGATATTTCAAAACAAGCAGAACTTTCGGATTTTATCGCACATCATTTTGGCTATGGACGTTCACGCCCTTCTCTGGATGAGATAAAAGCTATTTTGAACCTGACCGAAAACGGGCAGAAGCAATGGAGGAAATATAGCGAAAAATTGGACATGCTCAATAAGATGCCTGACATCACTATTCCGCCTTTTGATGAGTATTCCAGAGTCCTCAAGGAGGATCTGTCAGATATGGTTGAACGCTGGTTTACAGAAGGCAATCCACCTTTGCTTCATGAGGAAAATCATCTTCCAACTGGGTTGGCCGCTGCTCTGCAGATACGCAAAAGTGAGTTCGACGCACGCTACGATCCATTCCGACTGGCTGTCGAACATGAGATGTTACGTCGCAATCACATTGATGCACCGCGTGAAGCGACAGGCCGCGCCAAGTTTGTTCATTTCAACAAACTTGACTATGACTTGGCACCCAAGGATAGCAAGGAAAAAGAAAGGATTGAGGCCGAAACTACCAATGAGTTCAAAAAACTCGGTATATCAACAATGGGCTTGATCCGTAACTTCAAATTGTGTCGCTTCACTTTTGGTTACACGCGAGTCGGTTCCCGTCCTGTCATTGAAAAACACGGCATGCAAATGCCGGTTCGATTAAGACTCTTTGACACCGTTAAGTCTGATCAGGGAAATGCACGCCCAATCTATGTTGTCACACAGGAAAATGAAGCATTATATATTCGCCTTGATGAGGAAACGGTATACCGATGGCTCAAGCAACTTAATATCAATAATGATTTCGAGTGGGAAAAGGGTGGTGGTATATCGCTTGGTGCAAAAATTCTTGAACACTCCTCCCCAATGCACCGGTTCCTGTCCAATATCCTACCTGATCAAGATCCGCAGATTTATTACTACGTCTATACGCTTTTACATACCTATTCGCACGTCATTATGCGGGCTGTCGCAGAACATTCTGGTCTTGACTTGGGATCGCTGAGTGAATACATCTTTCCGTCTGAACTAGCTTTCGTAGTCTACCGGAACGGTACAACCATGGATCTCGGCAATCTAACTTCCTTATGGCGTAATGAGAATGCACGCTTTCTGAAGTATCTGGCAGAACCGCGCACTCTATCGTGTAACTCGGGCAGTCTTTGCTCTGCCAGTGGCGGTGCTTGTCCAGACTGTATTCTTATTCCGGAAACTTCTTGTATTGCCTCAAACCAGCTGCTATCGCGTGCGGTTCTCCGAGGCGGAAACGCTCCACGTGAGGATGGGAGAAACCTTCACATCCCGGGCTTCCTTGAAGTAGCAAATGCCAGCCCTGCCAACTGATTTTAAGAGGTGTTTACTCGCACTTGCGCCACATGCTGAGACGGCGGCGTTAATTTGCCGAGCGATTGTCGATGGCAGGTTTTCTGGACGCATGCGCTTAAGTGAGATATGTTGGGCATCAGGAATTGCCTCTGCCCGTAGCAGTGCAGTTGAGGCTGCCTTGGAGGCTGGGATCAATGTTGATTTGATAAATAAGACTGGTGAATTGGAGTGGAAGCCAAATGATAATCATGTTGGCTTCGAACAATTAGCAATTGCTCTTGAGGGAATCTCGATCTACATGGAGCATGTTCATTCCGACAAAACAGAAGTAACTGTGGTATTTACTCCTCCCGCGAAGCCCAGTCTGCTAGAAAATGTATTGCTGACTCATGGCTATGTTGGTTCTATGGTTGATCATACCGATGCCATTTTCAAGCATATTGCCGGCCTAGCAAAGGAGCGCCTTATAGTCATGATGCCATTTATTGATGATATCGGGATGACCAACCTAATTAGCACCTTTGAGTGCACTAAAAAGGACGTAGAAAGAATACTAATCACTCGTCTTGTGGCAAGTAATCCAAATAGGGCCATCCTTGATAATCAGCCACAATTGAATTCTATGAGCGTCAAGATCTATAGTTACTGGTTGCCAAAGGGAGATCGATACGAAACGTTTCACGCCAAGTTATTGATAGCCGACTGTGATCTTGCCTATGTCGGATCAGCTAACGCAACGAAAGCTTCGTTAGAAGTGTCAATGGAGCTGGGGGTAATGCTAAAAGGGAAAGGTGCTAAGACATTATCTGAAATAGCTGATGCTGTATTACAGATAGCGCCTCTCATCCCATTATCCTGAGGTCGTACCAAAATTCTTCAGGTCGGCATGGTGATGTTTGGAGCTTTGGACAACTAAATGTCCTCCACGGGAAGAGTTTCTTCCCGGCTTGAGAAATGGCAGTTCGCGTACAGGCCCATTCCAACCCTTGGAAATTTGATACTCCGCAAGAATTTCCATGATAGTACCAAGACCCAGGCTAAGAGTTGACGGTACGGACGAGAAGTATTGAAGTACAAGAAGGCCCTGATGGTGTTCGATTCCTGACGCGCCTAATACGCTACGCTCTGACGCGCCGACTGCTCCTGCACGCAGCTTTGCCCAAAGTATCCGCCTTGCATAGAAATGCCAGTCGGACTCTTTGAGAAGTTCCAACTGCTGCCGAGCTAAAGGAAATCTTGTCAGATCCGGCATGTTCGTGCGATTCCAACCTGCTTCGCGCATCAGGAAGTTGCGGGTGATTTTCTTTGGCATGTCAGTTGAGTTGTATAGAGCAACCGCGGTGCTGGCGAAATTCCGTGCCCACTTCAAGTCATCGGGATGTTGCGTCACAATCCACGGAGCAGGCTTCTTGCCATCCATCGAATCTCTGTTATCAAGAAGAGTCTTAAGC
>CABEBA010000182.1_pt1 | contig 35955 bp, 34 predicted proteins | sample 3132531 | NCBI WGS metagenome assembly CABEBA01 (sample SAMEA5534344, study PRJEB31848) | metagenome | biome: tundra; feature: field; material: soil | place: USA | collected 2013-05 | depth 0.45 m
TATTCGACGTGGAAACCCGCCACGATCTCGGACTCGCCTTCGGCCATGTCGAACGGCGCGCGGTTGGTCTCGGCCACGCCGGCGATGAAATACACCACAAACATCGGAAACAAGGGAATGAAATACCAGCCGAGCAGACCGTAGCCGCCGCTTTGTCCGCGCACGATATCGCCCAGATTCATGCTCTGTGCCGCCAGCAACACGCATACCAGCGCGAAACCCATGGCCAGTTCATACGAGACGAGCTGCGCGGCTGAACGCAAGGCTCCGAGGAAAGCGTATTTGGAGTTGGATGCCCAGCCGGCGATGATGATGGCGTACACGCCGAGCGAGGTCACTGTCAGCAGGTACAGCAATCCCGCATTCACGTCCGCCAGGATCAAGCCGTCATCGAAAGGAACCACCGCCCAAGCTGCCAGTGCAGTCCCTAACGCCAGCGCCGGTGCTATGACGAACAGGAATTTGTTGGCACCAGTCGGAATAATGATTTCCTTGCACAGCAGTTTGACACCATCAGCAACCGGTTGCAGCAGTCCCCACCAGCCCACACGGTTGGGGCCGGGACGCACCTGCATGAAGCCCAATACCTTGCGTTCGGCCAGGGTGTAGTAGGCCACGCCGCCCATGATGGGCAGGATGATGGCGAATATCTTCACCACCGTCCAGATTACCGGCCAGGCCGGTTTAACGTAGCCCCACAGTACATCCCAGAGTCCGAACAGATTCCAGAACCATTGAAAAAATTGCAGGATCTGGGCTTCCATCATGCGCGCTCCACGGAGTAACCAGCGACTTGTCCGTTGTCTTTTGGCGGCTTAGTCGAATGGCTAGTAGTTATTTCAATCGTTCCAAACATCGCACCCAACGCAGCGGTCGCCGCATGGCCTGCTGCCACGCGTACCACACCCTTGGGCAATTTATCGTCTGCCGCCGCGACCATCTGCACGCTACCCTGACCCTGGCTGACGTTGACTGTCGCACCGGCTTGCACGCCCAGCTTCTTCAACTCTTCACTATGCAACCATACTTGCGGTATCGCGGCATCCGCAGTGGCTTGCAAAGGCGCGGAACGGCGCACCACGGCATCCGTCGCGTAAATCGGCACATCACTCACGCGTTGCAGGCCGCTCGTGGCTGGCGCTGCTTTCGCCTCTACCCCGCCGATGGCATTGTTCAATTTGGCAGCGACATCCACATCTTTCAGTGCCTCATCGCGCACCGCCTCCGATGTGTCCTGATCGAAGCCGTCGACCTTGAGCAGGTTGCCCAACACGCGCAACACCTTCCAGGCTGGTCGCGCTTCGCCCAACGGCTTGACCGCACCCTTGAAACTTTGCACGCGACCTTCGGTGCTGACAAAAGTGCCGGAAGTCTCGGTGAACGGCGCGATGGGGAGCAGCACATCGGCGTATTCCATTGCGTGGTGTTTGTAGGCGGACAACACGATCACCGTATCGGCGGTCTGAATCGCTGCAATGGCTTGCTGCGGATTGGCACAATCCAGTTCTGGCTCGACGTTCAGCAACACATAAGCTTTGCGCGGCATCGCCAGCATGGTGGCCGCATTCAGCCCTTTCGCGCCGGGCGTGGCTTGCGCCAAATAACCGCCGACGCTGTTCGCTGCCTCGCCCAGAAAGCCAAACTTGCCGTTGCTCAGCGCGGCGATCTGTTGCGCCAATGCCTGCAGTTGCGCGGCTTGCGGATGTTGTTGTGCGAAGTTGCCAAGCAACACGGCAACACGTTGGCCGCCAGCCAAGCTCCGGGCAATAGCTGCTGCTTCGCCACTTGCGCCTTGTGCGCCTTGTTTTTCAGCCGCCAGCGCCTTCGATACTTGGGTCAATATCTCGACCAGCGCATCTGGTGCAACGATGGCTTTGTTCGCCACCTTCATCAACAGGTCGTCATCGGTGGAATGGATGATGCTGGCTTGTGCACCCCTCTTCACCGCCAGTCTTATACGTGCCGCCAACAATGGATGATCCTTGCGCAGGAAGCTGCCGACGATAAGGAAGCGGTCGGCGCGGCTGATGTCGGCGATGGACATGCCCAACCAGGGCGCACCTTGCTGTTTGCCGTCGGTGCTGAAATCGGATTGGCGCAGACGGAAATCCACGTTCTGGCTGCCGATGCCGCGCATGAGTTTTTGCAACAGATAGAGTTCTTCCAGCGTGGAATTGGCTGTCGCCAGCGCACCGACCTGCTCGGCACCTGCGCCATTGGAGATGTGACGCAAACCATTCGCTGCGTACTCCAGCGCGGCTTGCCATTCCACTTCCAGCCACTTGCCGTCCTGCTTGATCATCGGTTTGGTCAGGCGGTCGGCTGCATTCAATCCTTCATAGGCGAAGCGATCCTTGTCGGACAGCCAGCACTCGTTGATGTCTTCGTTCTCGATAGGCAACACGCGCAGCACGCGGTTGTTCTTGGTTTGCACAGCGAGGCTGGAACCCAGACTGTCGTGCGCGCTGATCGATCGGCGGCGCGACAATTCCCATGAACGTGCCTTGTAGCGGAACGGCTTGCTGGTGAGCGCGCCGACCGGGCACAGGTCTATCATGTTTCCTGACAATTCTGAATTCACTGCGCCGGAGACGAAAGACATGATCTCGGCATGTTCGCCGCGGAACGCCTGGCCCAATTCCATCTGACCGCCGATCTCCTGACCGAAGCGCACGCAGCGAGTACAGTTGATACAACGGCTCATCTCTTCCGCCGACACCAGCGGACCGATATCCTTGCTCAGCACCACACGCTTTTCTTCGTGATAGCGGGAATGCCCCCCGCCGTAACCAACCGACAGGTCTTGCAGCATGCACTCGCCGCCCTGATCGCAGATCGGGCAATCCAGCGGGTGGTTCACCAGCAGGAATTCCATCACGCCTTTTTGCGCTTTCACCGCCTGTTCGGAATGGGTGAACACCTTCATGCCCTCGGCTACCGGCGTAGCGCAGGCAGGCAACGGCTTCGGCGCCTTTTCCACTTGCACCAGACACATGCGGCAGTTGGCTGCGATGGAGAGTTTCTTGTGATAGCAGAAATGCGGAATCGTGATTCCGGCCTGATGCGCGGCCTCGATAATGGTCGCGCCGTTTTCAGTCTGAATCTGCTTGCCGTCAATTTCGATATTGATCATTGCTCACCTGTCCGTCAGCCTTACACCAAGCAGCGTTTGTGTTCGATGTGGTACTCGAACTCTGCACGGTAATGTTTGAGGAAACCCTGCACCGGCCACGCCGCCGCATCACCCAATGCACAGATCGTGCGTCCGGCGATGTTGCCGCACAGATCAAGCAGCAGATCCAGATCTTCCGGCCTGCCCTCGCCGTGTTCGATACGGTGGATGATGCGGTACAACCAACCCGTGCCTTCGCGACACGGCGTGCATTGACCGCAGGATTCTTCGTAATAGAAATAGGACAGGCGCTCCAGCGCCTTGACCATACAAGTGGTCTCGTCCATCACGATGATGGCGCCGGTACCCAGATAGGAACCCGCCTTTTGCAGCGAGTCGAAGTCCATGTTGAGACCCATCATGATTTCGGCAGGCAGCACCGGCATGGATGAACCGCCGGGAATCACAGCCTTCAACTTATGGCCATTACGCACGCCACCCGCCATTTCCAGCAGCTTTCTGAATGGTGTACCCAGCGGCACTTCAAAATTGCCAGGCTTGTTCACATGACCGGATATGGAAAACAGCTTAACGCCGCCGCTGTTGGTCACACCCAATCCAGCGAACTTCTGTCCGCCTTCGCGAATGATGTAAGGGATGCTGGCGAAGGTCTCGGTGTTATTGATGGTAGTTGGCTTGCCATACAAACCGAAGCTGGCGGGAAAAGGCGGCTTGAAACGCGGCTGTCCTTTCTTGCCCTCGATAGACTCGAGTAGCGCAGTTTCTTCGCCGCAGACGTACGCGCCATAACCCATATGGTTATGCAAATCGAATTCGAAATCGAAACCAAGGATATTTTGGCCCAGATAGCCCGCTTTGCGCGCTTCTTCGCAGGCTGCTTCCATCCGTTCATAGGCCTCGAAAATTTCACCGTGCACGTAGTTATAACCCGTCTTCACATCCATGGTGTAAGCGGCAATGGCCATGCCTTCGATCAACTGGTGCGGGTTGTAGCGCAGGATATCGCGATCTTTGCAGGTTCCCGGCTCGCCTTCATCCGAGTTACATACCAGATATTTTTCACCCTGATAGTTGCGCGGCATGAAGCTCCACTTCAATCCGGTGGGAAAGCCCGCACCGCCGCGACCACGCAGACCGGACGCCTTCACCTCGGCGATGATCGCTTCGGGCGATATCTTCTCGGACAGTATCTTGCGCAATGCCTGATAACCGCCAACCTTGAGATAGTTCTCCAGCGTCCACGGCTGGTCGAAATGCATCGTATTGAGGATGATGGGCGTACTCATTGCTTATCCAGTTCTGCCAGAATCTGGTCGATCTTCTCGCTGGTCAGGCGACCGCACAGTTTTTTGTTATTGATGGTGAACATGGGCGCATCCACGCAAGCGCCCATGCACTCGCCTTCGCGCAGACCGTACTTGCCGTCCGCTGTGATTTCGCCCAAGCCGATGCCGAGCCGCTTGTTGAGATGAGCCAACGTGTCATCCGAACCGCACAATTGGCACGACAGGTTGGTACACACGGTCAGCGTGTATTTGCCCATCGGTTTGAGTTTGTACATGTGGTAGAAAGTCGCCACTTCGTAAACCGCCATCTGCGGCATGCCGATGTAGGCAGCGATGTCTGCCATGTCCTCGGGGGCGATCCAGCCCTTTTCGTCCTGCACAAAGCGCAATGCCGCCATCACGGCAGACTGACGCTGATCGGCAGGATATTTCTTCAGCTCTTTGTCGATGAGCGCGGTAATCTGTTGGGATAACATCAGCGGTCTATCTCCCCGAAAACAATGTCCTGCGTACCGATAATCGCCACCACATCGGCGATCATGTGTCCGCGCACCATCTCATCCAGGCTGGCAAGATGGGGAAACCCGGCTGCGCGTATCTTCATGCGGTATGGCTTGTTCGCGCCATCCGACACCATATATATGCCGAATTCGCCTTTGGCATGTTCGACGGCGGCATACACTTCGCCCGCGGGTACATGAAAACCTTCGGTGAACAGCTTGAAGTGGTGGATCAATTCTTCCATGTTCTGTTTCATGGATTCGCGTTTGGGGGGCGCGAACTTGAGATCGTCCGTCATCACCGGCCCAGGATTATTGCGCAGCCAGTCGATACATTGTTTGATGATGCGGTTGCTTTGCCTCATCTCTTCCACGCGCACCAGATAACGGTCGTAGCAATCGCCCTCGACACCCACCGGGATGTCGAAATCGATACGGTCATAGACCTCATACGGCTGCTTCTTGCGCAGATCCCACACCACCCCCGAACCGCGCAGCATCGGACCGGTGAAGCCCAGCGCCAGCGCACGCTCCGGCGACACCACGCCGATACCCACTGTGCGCTGCTTCCAAATACGGTTGTCGGTCAGTAACGTCTCATACTCATCCACAAAATTCGGGAAGCGATTGGTGAAGTCTTCCATGAAATCCAGCAAGGAACCCTGGCGGTTCTCGTTCAGCTTTTTCACGGCAGCCGCGTTGTGGATCTTGCTCGCCTGGTATTGGGGCATGCTGTCCGGCAGATCGCGATAGACACCACCCGGACGGTAGTAGGACGCATGCATACGCGCGCCTGAAACTGCCTCGTAAGCATCCATCAAATCTTCGCGTTCACGGAACGTGTAAAACATTGGCGACATCGCGCCAATGTCGAGTGCGGAAGCGCCAAGCCACAACAGATGGTTCAGGATACGCGTGATCTCGTCATACATGACGCGGATATACTGGGCGCGGACCGGCACCTCGATACCCGCCAACTTCTCGATGGCCATCACGTAGGCATGCTCGTTGAGCATCATGGACACGTAGTCCAACCGGTCCATGTACGGAACAGACTGCAGGAAGGTCTTGTGCTCGGCCAGCTTCTCGGTCGCGCGGTGCAACAGGCCGATGTGCGGGTCGGCACGCTCGACCACTTCGCCGTCCAGCTCCAGCACGAGACGCAACACGCCGTGCGCCGCAGGATGCTGCGGGCCGAAGTTCATGGTGTAGTTTTTTATTTCCGCCATAACGTTGCCTTCTTTATTCGGTTAGGAACGACCGTAATTCTCTTCGCGCATCGTGCGCGGTGTGATTTCGCGCGGCTCCACCGTCACCGGCTCATACACCACGCGCTGCTGCGCGGCGTCGTAGCGCATCTCGACCGTGCCGGATAACGGGAAGTCCTTGCGGAACGGATTGCCGATAAAACCGTAGTCGGTAAGGATGCGGCGCAGGTCGGGGTGACCAACGAAGATGATGCCGTACAGGTCGAATGCTTCGCGCTCATACCAATTGGCAGAAGGCCATATTCCTGTAACCGAATTCAAAACAGGCATCGCGTCGTCATCCGCAAATATGCGCACACGCAGACGGATGTTGTGAGTAATCGATAACAGGTGATAAACAGCGGCAAATCTTGCACCCACACGTGGCGTATCGGGCAAATATTTGCCGTCTTCGCAAAGTTCGCTACCGTAAGTGGAATAATCGATGCCGCACAAATCAACCAGTTCTTCGAAGCGCAGATCAGCATCGTCGCGCAGGCGAGTGAAAACGCTGATCATGTCGGCAGAATTAACCACCAGGGTAAGTTCGCCCAAGCGCTCCACCAGGCTGACAACCTTGCCTGAGAAAGCTTCGTTCAAATTAGCGGAGAGTATGTTCAGATCGGTAGCCATGGTCAGCCTAACGCGCAATGGTGTTGGTTCGTTTGATCTTGTTCTGCAGCTGGATAATGCCGTAGATCAGCGCCTCGGCAGTCGGCGGGCAGCCGGGAACGTAGATATCCACCGGAACGATGCGGTCACATCCGCGCACTACAGAATAGGAATAATGGTAATAGCCCCCACCGTTGGCACAGGAACCCATAGATATCACATAACGAGGCTCGGCCATTTGGTCATAGACTTTACGCAAGGCCGGTGCCATCTTGTTACACAGCGTTCCCGCCACGATCATCAAGTCCGCTTGCCTTGGGCTTGGGCGAAAAACCTCGGCCCCAAAACGGGATAAGTCGTAACGGGGTGCCACTGCATGCATCATCTCCACCGCACAGCAGGCCAGACCAAAAGTCATCGGCCACAGCGAACCGGTACGTACATAGTTGATCACCGCATCAGCATTAGCAGTGATGAAGCCCTTATTTAGAACGCCTTCTATTCCCATTCCAACGCCCCCTTCTTCCATTCGTAGATAAAGCCAACCACGAGGATGGCCAGAAAAACCATCATGGAAACAAAACCAAAGGTTCCTATCTCTTTAAGGACGATAGCCCATGGAAAGAGGAAGGCGATCTCAAGGTCGAACAGGATGAACAGGATGGCTACGAGATAAAAACGCACGTCGAACTTCATGCGCGCATCTTCGAACGCTTCGAAACCACATTCATAAGGAGAGAGTTTTTTATCGTCTGGACGGTTGGGCCCAATCAGCTTGCCCAATGCCAATGGCAATATGCCCATCACGAACGCGATGCCAATGAACAGCAGAACCGGAAAATAATTTTCCAACATATCTTGAGTCCCCTCCTCCGTAGGCTCCTAATGATGCGGAGCACAGATGCTATCCTAGTCTTATTAACCTTCGGCTTTCTGGCCTCGGCTCATCGTTTGGTGCGGGGCAAGGGACTCGAACCCTCACGTCCTTACGGACACAGCCACCTCAAGGCTGCGCGTCTACCAATTCCGCCAACTCCGCTTGTTTCTTATTATTTTGGTATTTGTTGCGACTTCGAATCGCTTGTTTCAGCAGCTGCCGGTGCGGGCACAGCCTGTTGTTGCAGCGTTTGCACGTCGACTTTATCCAACACACTCTGCTCTTTGGAAGGACGTGAATATATATAAGTCAACGAAAGGCTGGTAATGAAGAATATCGTCGCCGCCACTGCTGTGCTACGACTCAGAAAATTAGCTGAACCACTAGACCCGAACAAGCTCCCGGCGGAACCGGAACCGAACGCCGCGCCCATATCTGCTCCCTTGCCGTGCTGGATCAATACCAAACCTATCAGCACCACCGCAGTCACCACATGTACTACCCAAACTAAATTTTCCACACACTACTCCGAAACATATCAATCACTTATTACTGACCTGCGCGACAGATCCCCAAAAACTCTTCGGCGATCAGGGCTGCGCCACCGATCAAACCACCATCTATATCCGCCATGGCAAATAACGCTTGCGCATTTGCCGCCTTCACACTACCGCCGTACAGTATAACCAATCCTTGAGCGACTTGCGCATCATGTCCTGCCACACGCAGACGAATGAATGCATGCACCGCCTGCGCTTGTTCCTGCGTCGCGGTTTTGCCCGTACCGATCGCCCATACCGGCTCGTAAGCCACGACCGCATTTTGCAATGCCTGTACACCAACCAAAGCCAGCACCGCGTCCAACTGTTCGGCAACAACCGCTTCTGTCGCACCGCTTTCGCGCTGCTCCAGGGTCTCGCCCACACATAGTATAGGAATCAGACCTGCCCGTTGTGCTGCTGCGAACTTCTCAGCCACCAGACGACTGGTCTCGCCGTAAATGTTGCGCCGCTCTGAATGACCGACAATTACATATGCGCATCCAAAATCCGCCAACATGGGAGCGGACACTTCACCGGTAAAAGCCCCCTTTTCGAGTTGGTGGACGTCTTGCGCCCCCCACTTTACCGCTGAAGCAGACAATTCCTGCTTAAGTTGTGCCAGATAAGGAAAAGGCGCACACACCGCAATATCCACGCGGAATAGTTGCGCCGCACCACTCTTGACAGCGGACAGCAACGGCTCATTCTGAGCCAGGGAGCCGTGCATTTTCCAATTACCCACTACTAATTTGCGACGCATCAGGATCAATTTCCGCCTTTGACCGAAGGCGGCGATAGTACCGATGAAAACTTAAATGGTCAATCCAAGAGCAGCACTGCCCCGAAACGCCCGTATATCGTCATCCAGTATCACCCCGTCACCGATTGTTACATTGTGTAATAATTATGTAACAAGCTCGCATTAAGATGCGTTTCGCTAGCAAACGGCGAGCAAACGAACAATCCTATTGGGAGAAACCTGAAATGAGCAAACTGAATCGACTTCTTGGCAGCATCGGCCTGTCCGCTGCACTGCTGTCTGCTGGTGCAGCATGCGCCGGCGACATCACAGGCGCAGGCGCAACCTTCCCCTATCCGATCTATGCCAAGTGGGCTGAAGCCTACAAAGCTCAAACTGGCGTGGGCATGAACTACCAATCTATCGGTTCCGGCGGCGGCATCAAACAGATCCAAGCCAAGACCGTAGACTTCGGCGCAACTGACGCTCCTTTGAATGAAAGCGAATTGGGACTTGCTGGTTTAACCCAGTTCCCGGCTGTAATGGGCGGCGTGGTTCCAGTCGTCAACATCAATGGTGTCGAGCCTGGCAAACTGAAGCTGGACAGCAAAGTGCTGGCCGACATTTTCCTGGGTAAGATCACCAAGTGGAACGACCCGCGCATCGTTGCCGACAACGCAGGTGTTGCTTTGCCGGATGAAGCCATCACCGTAGTGCACCGCGCTGACGGTTCCGGCACCACCTTCATCTTCACGACCTACCTGTCGCAAGTCAGTGCGGATTGGAAGAAAAGCGTCGGCGGCGACAAAGCTGTGGCATGGCCTGTAGGTACGGGTGGCAAGGGTAACGAAGGTGTTGCTTCTTACGTGCAACGTATCAAGAACTCCATCGGTTATGTGGAATACGCCTACGCCTTGCAGAACAAGATGACTTTCACCCAAGTGAAGAACCGCGATGGCCTGTTCGTCAACCCTGACGATTCCAGCTTCAAGGCTGCCGCTGCCAACGCGAAATGGGATGCCAGCAAAGGCTTCTATGAGATCCTGACCAACGAACCGGGTAAGGATAGCTGGCCTATCACTGGCGCCACCTTCATTCTGGTCTACAAGACTGCGGAAAAAGTGGAAAACGCCAAAGAAGTCTTGAAGTTCTTCGACTGGGCATTCAGCAATGGCGACAAGCTGGCTTCCGATCTGGACTATGTGCCGCTGCCAGCCAATCTTAAGACGATGATCCGCGATGCTTGGAAAGCACAAATCAAGGATGCCTCCGGCAAGGCTCTGTGGAAGTAAGCAACACGTTCTAAGCTATAATTGCGGGGGCTCGAAACGCCCCCGTAATTTTTCAAACTCCATAAAATTGAATTATGCCGACGTTCCTACAAGAAGCGCGCCTTAAACGACAATTCGTACTCGATTTGTTGTTCCGCAATCTGACACGTCTTGCGGCATTCGCCGTACTGGCATTACTTGCAGCAATCATCGGTTCATTGGTCGTGGGCAGCATGCCTGCCATTCACGCTTTCGGCTTTGGATTTCTGACCAGTTCCGTGTGGGACCCGGTCAAAGACGAATATGGGGCGTTGATTCCCATCGTCGGCACTCTGGTTACTTCGGGCATCGCGCTGTTGATCGCGATCCCTGTCAGCTTCGGCATCGCCATATTCCTGACCGAGTTATCGCCGAACTGGCTGCGCCGCCCGCTGGGCATCGCAGTTGAATTGCTGGCGGGCATCCCCAGCATCATCTACGGCATGTGGGGGCTGTTCGTCTTTGCCCCGCTGTTCGGCGATTACGTCGAACCGTGGCTCAACAAACATATCGGCACACTGCCTCTCATCGGGCCATTCTTCTCCGGCCCACCGATGGGCATCGGTATGCTCACCGCCGGTATTATTCTGGCGATCATGGTCATCCCCTTTATCGCGTCGGTTATGCGCGACGTGTTCGATGTCGTGCCCGCCATGCTCAAAGAATCCGCCTATGGCTTGGGCTCAACGACATGGGAAGTGATGTGGAATGTGGTGCTGCCTTATACCCGGATCGGGGTGGTTGGCGGCATCATGCTCGGCCTCGGTCGTGCCTTGGGTGAAACGATGGCCGTCACTTTCGTCATCGGCAATGCCAATCAGTTAAACAAATCACTGCTCATGCCCGGCAACAGCATCGCATCGGCATTGGCCAATGAATTCAACGAAGCAGTGGGAACGTTATATACCTCCTCGCTCATCGAGCTGGGTCTGATCCTGTTCTTCATCACATTTGTCGTCCTCTCGCTCGCTCGCCTCATGCTGCTCAAGATGGCGCAACGCGAAGGACATGGAGCCTGACATGTCGTACCTATACGCCCGTCGTCGCCTCGTCAACATAGTCAGTCTGAGCATCTCGGTGTTCACCATGCTGTTCGGCCTGTTCTGGCTAGGCTGGATATTGTGGACGCTGCTGGATAATGGCCTGCCCGGCCTCAGCCTGCATGTATTCACGCAGAGTACGCCGCCGCCAGGCAGTGACGGCGGATTGATCAACGCCATCTTCGGCAGCTTGATGATGGTCTCCATCGGCGTCCTCATCGGCACCCCCATTGGCATCCTCGCCGGAACCTACTTGGCCGAATTCGGACAGCGCGGTTGGCTCGCGCCGCTCACCCGTTTCATCAACGACATCCTGCTATCCGCACCGTCCATTGTCATTGGCATCTTTGTATATGCGGTCTATGTGGCTAAGGTCGGACACTTCGCCGGCTGGGGCGGCGCATTCGCGCTCGCCATTCTGGTTATTCCGGTCGTCCTCCGCACCACCGAGAACATGCTGCGCCTCGTCCCCAACAGCCTGCGCGAAGCGGCGGCCGCACTGGGCTCACCGCAATGGAAAGTGATCAGCTTCGTCACCCTGCGTGCTGCGCGCGCCGGGATATTGACCGGCATACTGCTGGCGGTCGCACGCATCAGCGGCGAAACCGCTCCGTTGTTATTTACCGCGCTCAACAACCAGTTCTGGTCGAGCGACATGAACCAGCCGATATCCAACCTGCCGGTGGTCATCTTCCAATTCGCCATGAGTCCCTACGAGGATTGGCATAATCTTGCCTGGGCGGGAGCACTGATCATCACCCTGAGCGTACTCACCCTGAACATTCTGGCACGCGTATTATTCCGCCAGAAAGCGAACACACAATGAGGATCCAAGAAATGACTGCCGAACAAATCATCTCTGCGCCAAAAGTGATTGTGCGTGACCTGAACTTTTACTACGGAGCGGATCGCGCGCTGAAAGACATCAACCTGGTCATCCCGGAAAAGATGGTCACCGCCTTCATCGGCCCCTCCGGCTGCGGCAAATCCACCCTGCTGCGCACCTTCAACCGCATGTATGAGCTCTATCCCAAGCAACGCGCCACGGGAGAAATATTGCTGGATGGAGAGAACCTGCTGGACAAGAAACAAGATCTCAACACCCTGCGCGCCAAGATCGGCATGGTGTTCCAGAAACCCACCCCGTTCCCGATGTCCATCTACAACAACATCACCTTCGGCGTTAAGCTGTATGAGAGCCTCAGCAGTCACGAAATGGACGAGCGCGTGGAATGGGCGTTGAAGAAAGCCGCGCTGTGGAATGAAGTGAAAGACAAGTTGCATCAAAGCGGCACCGGCCTCTCCGGCGGTCAGCAGCAACGCCTGTGCATCGCCCGCGCCATCGCCGTCAAACCGCAAGTGTTGCTGCTGGACGAGCCCACCTCCGCGCTCGACCCTATCTCCACGGCTCACATCGAGAAGTTGATCGATGAGTTGAAGAAGGATTTCACCATCGTGATCGTGACGCACAACATGCAGCAGGCCGCACGGGTTTCGGACTTTACGGCTTATATGTATCTGGGGGATCTCATCGAGTTTGGGGATACCAGTACGGTGTTTACGAATCCGAAGAGGAAAGAGACTGAGGATTACATTACTGGTCGTTTCGGCTAGTCATCCCATTCCGTTCGTCCTGAGTGCCACGCGCAGCGCGGTGTATCGAAGGATGAATGGGATGTTCTCGCTGCAAATCAAAACCAACACCGCCGGGGTAGCCCGGCAGCTAGTTACCTTTCTTGTCTTGCCAAGAAAGGCAAACCAAAGAAGTCGCCCCCGGTTTGCCGCCCCTGCGGGGTTCCCTCGATAGTTTGCAAACAAACGGGGCTGAGCAACTCGCCCTAGCGGGGCGCACACCCCGCGCCCCACCGCGGAGCTCAAACAGTGCTCGCCTAAACCCCCGCTTGTTTGCGAACTATCGAGGCGGCGCACAGGGGAAAGAAAGTCAAAAACCAATTCGTAGGGTGGGCACAACGTGCCCACCCTGTAATTAAATATGTAGGTAGGCGCTTCGCGCCTACCTACATGGCTTTTGGTTTTGGGTTTCCGCTTTGCCTTCCCATCGTCCGCCACCGAGTAGCGCAGGCTGGTCAGGGAATTCTGACGAATATGTTTGAGCACGTGGACGCGTAGCGGATCGTGCGAGTTTATGAGGAAGCCTGACTAGCCGAGCAACGCAGGGAACCTCGAAGAGGTGACGGATTGGGGTCGCCTTTTCTTGGGTTACTTTCTTTTTGGCGAAGCAAAAGAAAGTGACTTGCCGCCGGGCAACCCCCGGCATTGTTACCCCGCCACTTCCTTCACCACTCCCGCAATCCTCTCCGCCCACAACTTAACCTGCACCCCATCCTCCCCCTCCACCATCACCCGCAACAACGGTTCCGTGCCGGACGGACGCAACAGCACCCGACCTCTGCCGTTCAAGTCACGTTCGGCTTTGGCCACTTCCGCCTTGACTGCTGTAAGCTCCAATAATTCAGCTGCCTTGCCTTTCACTTTCACGTTGATGAGGATTTGCGGATACATGTGCAGGTCGCCCGAAGCTTGCGCCAAGGTCTGTTGCTTCATGCGCAGTGCATACAGCACTTGCAGTGCAGAGACGATGCCGTCGCCGGTACTGTGTTTGTCCAGACAGATGATGTGGCCGGAATTTTCGCCGCCGAGTTGCCAACCCTTTTGTTGCAACAGTTCCATCACGTAGCGGTCGCCTACTTTGGCGCGCGCAAAGGGAATTCCCAGTTTCTGCATGGCGTGTTCGAAAGCGAGGTTGGTCATCAGCGTACCAACCACGCCGCCTTGCAGCTTGCCCAGCGCCTGACGATGTCTGGCGATGATGTAGAGCAATTGGTCGCCGTCGTAGAGTTTACCTTCCGCATCCACCATGATGAGACGGTCACCGTCACCGTCGAGGGCGAGACCGATGTTGGCATGATGTTCTTTCACCGCTTGTTGCAGGTTCTTGGGGGCAGTCGCGCCGTAGCCGTCGTTGATGTTCTTGCCGTTCGGTTCGGCACCAATCGCAACGACATCCGCACCGAGTTCGTGGAAGACGTTGCGCGCAATATGGTAAGTCGCGCCGTGCGCGCTATCCACCACGATCTTCATGCCACGCAGGTTCATGTCGGCAGGGAAAGTGCTCTTGCAGAACTCGATGTAACGTCCGACTGCATCGTCTATGCGTTTGGCTTTGCCAAGGCTGCCAGAAGGGTTAGTCTGCATCGTGTTATCCAACTCCGCCTCGATGGCATGTTCGACTTCGTCGGCTAACTTCGTGCCGCTGCCGGAGAAAAACTTGATACCGTTGTCATCGAAAGGATTGTGCGATGCGGAGATGACCACGCCTGCCTGTAAGCGCAAGGCGCGCGTCAGATAAGCCACGGCTGGGGTCGGTATCGGGCCGGCCAGGTAGACGTCGATGCCCGCAGCGATGAGTCCGGCTTCCAGCGCCGATTCCAGCATATAGCCGGAGATGCGAGTGTCCTTGCCGATCAATACACCCGGACGCTCACTCTGACCCTGTTCTGCCTTCGCCAACACCTTGCCCGCGGCGAAGCCCAATTGCATGACGAACTGCGGTGTGATGGGGTGTTCGCCCACGCGTCCGCGCACACCGTCGGTACCGAAATATTTTCTGCTCATGCTTAACCCCTAATAAATCAAATAGCCACAGATGAACACGGATATACACGGATTAAACCCCATCATCAAGGAGGAGCAGTTGGCTGTTGGTTTTTATCTGTGAGCATCCGTGTTAATCCGTGGCTAGTCAGTTTTTCTAATTGCATCCCACACCTTCAATGCATCCACCGTCTCGCGCACATCATGCACCCGCACGATGGCCGCACCGCGTTGCACCGCCAGCAAGGCCGCAGCTACGCTGGCAGCCATCCGCTCGCCCACTTCGCGTCCGGTGATCGCGCCCAACATGGATTTGCGCGACAAACCCGCCAGCACCGGCACACCCAAGGCACGGAAAGCTTCCAAGCCGCGCAGCAGATCCAGATTATGCGCCAGCGTCTTGCCAAAGCCAAAACCCGGATCGATCACGATGCGGTCACGCGCGATGCCTGCTGCTTCGGTAGCGGCCATGCGCTCGCGCAGGAACGTACTCACCTCAGCCACGGCATCCTGATATTGCGGCTGATGTTGCATGGTCTGCGGCTTGCCTTGTTTGTGCATCAGACACACGGCTGCATCGCTCTTGGCAACCACTGCCAATGCGCCTGCCGCCTGCAACGCATTTATATCATTGACCATGCTCGCGCCAGCCGCCAACGCGGCGCGCATCACTTCAGGTTTGTAGGTATCGATGGAGATCGGAACAGAAATGCCGCGCAAGCCTTCAATCACATACAGTACACGATCCAACTCTTCCTGTTCGCTGACTGTTGCCGCACCGGGACGCGTTGATTCCCCCCCGATGTCGAGGATGTCCGCACCGTCATCGATCAGTTGCCGTGCATGGGCAATGGCGTCAGCGGCCGATAGGTGATGCCCGCCGTCGGAGAACGAATCCGGCGTGACGTTGACGATACCCATCACCAGGGGACGCGAAAGATCAAACTGGAATTTGCCGCAATGGAACATAAGAAAACGGGGGCTTGGCCCCCGTATGTAGTTAAACGCCTTCTGCGGGCTTGTTCGTCGCTGTTGCCGTCGGTGCCTCATCCTTCGGCGGCTCAGGCGCTTTATGACTCTGGCTTGGCTTGGGCGGACGCGGCGGGTTGCCCGCCATGATGTCGTTGATCTGATCGGCGTCTATGGTCTCCCATTCCAGTAATGCCTTGGTCATCGCTTCAATCTTGTCGCGATTCGCTTCGATCAGACTACGCGCCAAAGCGTATTGCTGGTCGATGATGCGACGGATCTCGTTATCCACCTTCTGCATGGTTGCTTCGGAGATGTTCTTGTGCGATGTCACCGAACGTCCGAGGAACACTTCACCTTCATTCTCGGCATACACCATCGGCCCAAGTGCGTCAGACATACCCCACTGCGTGACCATTTTGCGTGTCATATCGGTGGCACGTTCGAAGTCGTTGGATGCGCCGGTGGTCATCTGGTGCATGAATATCTCTTCCGCGATACGTCCGCCGAACAGCACGGCGATAGTGGACAGGATGCGATCCTTATCCATACTGTAGCGATCTTCCGACGGCAATTGCATGGTCAACCCCAGCGCACGACCACGCGGGATGATGGTGACTTTGTGCACCGGATCGGTCTTGGGCATCAGCTTCGCCACCACAGCGTGGCCGGATTCGTGATACGCCGTGTTGCGGCGCTCTTCTTCCGGCATGATCATTGACTTGCGCTCGGCGCCCATCATGATCTTGTCCTTGGCCGACTCGAAATCGTCCATATCGACGAAGCGCTTGCCGCGTCGGGCAGCAAACAAAGCTGACTCATTCACCAGGTTGGCCAGATCGGCACCGGACATGCCGGGTGTACCGCGCGCCAAAATATCAGCCTTCACATCGGGAGCCACCGGTACCTTGCGCATGTGCACCATCAGTATCTGCTCGCGACCACGAATATCGGGCAACGGTACCACTACCTGACGGTCGAAACGACCGGGGCGCAGCAATGCGGGATCGAGCACATCGGGACGGTTGGTGGCGGCAATCACGATCACGCCGGAGGCGCCTTCGAAACCATCCATCTCTACCAGCAACGCGTTCAAAGTCTGCTCACGCTCGTCGTTACCGCCGCCCAGGCCGGCGCCGCGCTGGCGACCGACCGCGTCGATCTCGTCAATGAACACGATGCACGGTGCTTGTTTCTTGGCCTGCTCGAACATGTCGCGCACGCGCGCCGCACCGACGCCGACGAACATCTCAACGAAATCGGAACCGGAAATGGAGAAGAACGGCACTTTGGCTTCGCCGGCGATGGCCTTGGCCAGCAGCGTCTTGCCGGTACCGGGACTACCCACCATCAACACGCCGCGCGGAATACGCCCGCCGAGGTTCTGGAATTTGGTGGGATCGCGCAGGAAATCGACCAGTTCGGAGACTTCTTCTTTGGCTTCGTCGCAACCTGCCACATCGGCGAAAGTCACACGTTCCTTGGCATCGTCCAGCATGCGCGCCTTGCTCTTGCCAAAAGAGAATGCACCGCCGCCCTTGCCGCCCTGCATCTGGCGCATGAAGAATACCCACACACCGATCAGCAGCAGCATCGGGAACCAGGATACAAAGATACTCATCAGGAAGGATTGTTCTTCTTCCGGCTTGGCTTCGATCTTCACGCCGTTCTTGAGCAGGTCGGAGACCAGCCAGAGGTCGCTGGGGGCATAGGTAGTAATGCGTTTGCCGTCGGTGGTGGTCGCCTTCAAGGTACGACCTTCGATGGTCACCTTCTCGATGTGGCCCGATTTCACTTCATCGAGAAATTGTGAATAATCCAGCTGCGCTTGCGCCGTCGATTGCTGGCGCGCATTGAATTGATTGAACACAGTCATCAGCACCAACGCCACAACCAGCCAGATTCCAACACTCTTGAATAAATTGTTCACACATGCTCCTTAATGAGCGGTAATACGAAGTTGCATTAGACACTGTCCGAGGCTATTACTCAAGCTTGCCTAGCCCCACCAAATACTGTTCGCTGCTGCGGTCGCGTGAGGCTTTCGGCTTGCGCGTGACCACTTTAGTAAAATGGCCACGTGCCAGTTTCAGATAATCCTCGAAACCTACACCCTGAAAGACTTTGACCAGGAACGATCCGCCCGGCGCCAAGTGCTTGACCGCAAAATCAAGCGCCAGTTCAGCCAGATGCATGGCACGCGCCTGATCTGCCGAGCTCACGCCACTCATATTGGGTGCCATGTCTGAAATTACAAGGCCGATCTGGCGTCCTTCCAGCTTTTCTTCGATCTGCGCCAGCACGCCGTCTTCGCGAAAATCGCCCTCAATGAACTCCACGCGCGGCAACGGATTCAGCGGCAACAAGTCCAGCGCGATGATGCGCCCCTGCTGGCCCAGCTTGCCCGCCACTACCTGACACCAGCCGCCGGGGGTCGCACCCAAGTCCACTACCACCATTCCGGGCTTGATGAGGTGGTCGCGTTCGTCGATCTCCAGCAGCTTGTACGCGGCGCGCGAGCGATAACCATCCTTCTGTGCCTGCTGCACATAAGGGTCGTTGACATGCTCACGCATCCATTGTTTACTGGTCTTTGAAGCCTTCATCGTGTTCAGGTTACCGAAAAAGTCGTTGAGCGAGATGAGATGCAAGGCGCATGGCGCACAGCGACCGAGACATACCTCATAGGTAGGCGAGGAAGCGAGTACCAGGCAACGCCGCAGATCGCTCGCTCAGCGATTTTGGCGGTAACCTGATAGAATCCGCGCCTTATCTGAAGGACTACCATGTTATCTCTCTCCGTTTTACAGCGCCGCGACCTCAAGGCGCGCGCGCATGCACTCAATCCTGTCGTCATCATCGGCAATGCCGGGCTGACGCCTGCCGTTCTGGATGAAATCGAACGCAGCCTGAAAAGCCACGATTTGATGAAGATCCGCGTCATGAACGACGACCGGGAAGCGCGCGAAGCCATGTTGCAAGAGATATGCGAAACACTAAAGGCCGGCCCGGTGCAACACATCGGCAAGATACTGATCGTGTATCGCCCGCTGGAAATTCCTATCACCAAGCCGCCCAAGCGTCGCCCCGGCAAGTCGCTCACCAAGAAACAGATTGGTAGCAAGGGAAGTGGAAAATAGTTTGTCATGAGTAGCAAAGTGGTGTGATCTATTCGCCACTTGCTACTTAACCGCATCAAATATACTGAACTTCCACCACTTCGTATTCGCGTATCCCGCCCGGAGCTCGCACTTCCGCGATATCCCCGACCACCTTGCCAATCAGTGCCCGTGCAATCGGTGAACTGATGGAAATCTTGCGGTGCTTGATATCGGCCTCGTCGTCACCGACGATCTGATAAGTCACCACGTCGCCGTTGTTGGAGTCTTCCAATATCACGGTCGATCCGAACACGCAACGCCCATCCGCATTCAGCGTCTTGGGGTCGATGACCTGCGCACTGCCCAGCTTGAATTCCAATTCGACGATACGTCCTTCGACGAAGGACTGGCGCTCTTTGGCTGCTTCGTATTCGGCGTTTTCCGACAAGTCGCCCTGTGCACGCGCTTCCGAGATGGCGTTGATGACCCAAGGTCTGTCCACCGTCTTCAAGCGGTGCAATTCACTGCGCAATAACTCAGCGCCGTTCACAGTCAATGGAACTTTACTCATACCGCCTTCCCTTTCTTTCTATTTTTCTCAACGGGCCTAGCAATTCGGCCTCGATAATAAAACTTGCCACGCCCGTTTCCCCTCACCTCAATCCTCTCCCGGATGAAGCCCCTCTCTCTAACTCTCTCCCGCAAGCGGGAGAAAGGACAAACGTGAAAAGCAATCTTCAACTCCCCGGGCGAGGAGGCGAACGAAACGCTACGCGACTTTATTTAACCGACGGTGCAGAGACTGCACGTCATAGACTTGCAACTCGGCCAAGTGCTGCATGCCGAGACAGGCAGCGCGCGCACCGGCGAGCGTAGTGTAGTACGTCACGCGGCCTTGCAGTGCGGCATGGCGGATCGAATACGAATCGCGCATCACAGAAGGCCTGCTATCCACCGTATTGACAATAAGACTGACATCGCCGTTCTTGATCATATCCACGATGTGCGGGCGCCCTTCGGCGACCTTGTTCACCACGGTCACATCAACTCCCGCCGCCATGATGACTGATCCGGTACCGCGTGTCGCCAAAATGGTGAAGCCCAGTTGCTTCAATGTTCGCGCAACTTCTACTGTACCTGCCTTGTCCTCTTCACGCACGCTGATGAATACCTTGCCGCCCTTCGGTAGCTTCACGCTGGCGGCGAGCTGCGATTTGACGAAAGCTTCAGCGAAGGTCTCGCCCACGCCCATCACTTCGCCCGTGGACTTCATCTCCGGACCAAGAATGGTATCCACACCTGGGAACTTGATGAAAGGGAACACTGCTTCTTTCACCGAGTAATACGGCGGAATGATTTCCTTGGTCACGCCTTGCTGCGCCAGCGATTGACCTGCCATGCAACGCGCGGCGATCTTCGCCAGCGGCACTCCGGTGGCCTTGGACACAAACGGCACAGTACGCGAAGCCCGCGGATTCACTTCCAGCACAAATACGGTCTCTCCCTGAATAGCGAACTGCACATTCATCAGACCAACCACGTTTAGCGACTTCGCCATCGCGACCGTCTGACGGCGCAATTCGTCTTGCAGCTTGGAAGACAGGGAATACGGAGGCAGCGAACAAGCCGAGTCGCCGGAGTGCACGCCCGCTTGCTCAATGTGTTCCATGATACCGCCGATGATGACTTGTTTGCCGTCGGACACCGCATCCACATCCACTTCGATCGCGTCATTAAGGAAGCGGTCGAGCAGAATAGGCATACGCTCCGGATACGTCTTGGACATCTCCTCGGCATCGCGCATATAGCGCTCCAGATCGGACTGCGCATGGATGATCTCCATGCCACGACCGCCCAGCACGTTGGATGGGCGCATCACCAGCGGATAGCCAATCTCGGTAGCCCCGGCCACTGCATCGGCCACGTTGCTCGCGGTACGATTCGGCGGTTGTTTCAGATTCAATTCGCGCAGCATGGCCTGGAAACGTGCACGGTCTTCGGCCATGTCGATCATGTCCGGCGTGGTGCCGATGATGGGCACGCCGTTCTTTTCCAGCCCGTGTGCCAGCTTGAGCGGTGTCTGACCGCCGTATTGCACGATGACACCGATGGGCTTCTCCACCGCTACCACTTCCAGCACATCTTCCAGCGTCAGCGGTTCAAAGTACAAACGATCCGACGTGTCGTAGTCGGTGGACACCGTCTCGGGATTGCAGTTGACCATGATGGTCTCATAGCCATCCTCGCGCATTGCCAGCGCGGCATGCACGCAGCAATAGTCGAACTCGATGCCCTGACCGATACGGTTCGGCCCGCCGCCCAGCACCATGATCTTCTTGTTGTTGGTCGGCAGTGATTCGCATTCTTCCTCGTAGGTCGAATACATGTACGCGGTATTGGTGGAGAATTCAGCGGCACAGGTATCCACACGCTTGAACACCGGGCGCACACCCAGCGCATGGCGATAGGCACGCACCGATTCATCATCAATACCCAGCAAGGCTGCCAAACGCGCATCGGCGAAACCGCTACGTTTCAATGCGCGCAGATGATCCGCGCCCAGACTTTCCAGAGTGTGCCCAGCCAGCACTTGTTCCTGACGGATCAGGTCTTCGATCTGAACCAAAAACCACGGATCAATCTTGCTGACGTTGAACACTTCTTCCACGCTCATGCCGAGACGGAACGCATCGCCCACCGCCCAGATACGATCCGGCCCGGGCGTGCCCATTTCAGACACAATGGCTTCGCGGTCGCTGTACTTGGTATCCAGACCGTTTACGCCCACTTCCAGACCGCGCAGAGCTTTCTGGAACGATTCCTGGAAAGTGCGGCCGATGGCCATCACCTCGCCCACCGATTTCATCTGCGTAGTCAGGCGGTCATTGGCTTGCGGGAATTTCTCGAAGGCAAAACGCGGTATCTTGGTTACCACGTAGTCGATGGTCGGCTCGAACGAGGCCGGGGTAGCGCCGCCGGTAATGTCGTTCTTCAACTCGTCCAGCGTGTAACCCACGGCCAGTTTGGCCGCGACTTTGGCGATCGGAAATCCGGTGGCTTTGGACGCCAGTGCCGAGGAACGCGACACGCGCGGGTTCATCTCAATCACCACCATGCGCCCGTCTTTCGGGTTGACGGAGAACTGCACGTTGGAACCGCCGGTCTCCACACCGATCTCGCGCAGCACAGCAATACTGGCATCGCGCATGATCTGGTATTCCTTGTCGGTCAGCGTTTGCGCCGGTGCGACGGTGATCGAGTCGCCGGTATGCACGCCCATCGGGTCGAGGTTTTCGATGGAGCAGATGATGATGCAATTGTCATTGCGGTCACGCACCACTTCCATCTCGAATTCTTTCCAGCCGAGCAGCGATTCTTCGATCAGCAACTCTTTGGTCGGCGACGCTTCCAGACCGCGCTCGCAGATCTCCACGAACTCTTCACGGTTGTAGGCGATACCGCCGCCGCTGCCGCCCATGGTGAACGACGGGCGGATGACCGTGGGGAAGCCCATCACCTGCTGCACTTGCAGCGCTTCTTCCATGCTGTGCGCGATGGCGGAACGCGCCGAGGCCAGCCCGATGCGCGTCATCGCCTGTTTGAATTTTTCGCGATCTTCCGCCATGTCGATGGCATCGCGCGAGGCGCCAATCATTTCGACATTGTATTTTTCCAGCACGCCGTGCTTGGCCAGATCGAGCGCGCAATTCAGTGCAGTCTGCCCGCCCATCGTGGGCAGGATCGCATCCGGGCGTTCCTTGGCGATGATCTTCTCGACGATCTTCCAGGTGATCGGCTCGATATAGGTTGCATCCGCCATGTTCGGGTCGGTCATGATGGTGGCCGGATTCGAGTTCACCAGAATGACGCGATAGCCTTCTTCGCGCAGCGCCTTGCAGGCCTGCGCGCCGGAATAGTCGAACTCGCACGCCTGCCCGATAACGATAGGGCCGGCGCCGATGATCAGAATGCTTTTTAAGTCAGTACGCTTTGCCATTTACTTGCCCATCATCGCAACGAAGCGATCAAACAGTGTGTCCACGTCATGCGGTCCGGGGCTCGCTTCGGGGTGCCCTTGAAAACAGAATGCGGGTTTATCGGTGAGTTCGAAACCTTGCAGAGTTCCGTCGAACAGCGAGATATGCGTGACACGCGCATTCTTCGGCAGCGTCGCCACATCTACCGCAAAGCCGTGGTTCTGGCTGGTGATCATCACGCGCTTGGTCTGCGTGTCTTGCACCGGATGGTTCGCACCCCGATGACCGAACTTCATCTTCACGGTCTTCGCCCCCACGGCCAGCCCCATGATCTGATGCCCCAGACAGATGCCAAACAAGGGAATGCCAACATCGATAAACTTCTTCGTCGCGTTGATCGCGTAATCGCAAGGCTCGGGATCGCCAGGACCGTTGGACAAGAACACGCCATCCGGCTTCAACGCCAGCACATCAGCGGCGCTGGTCTTGGCCGGAACGACAGTAATACGGCAACCGCGTTCGGCCAGCATGCGCAAGATATTGCGCTTCACGCCGAAGTCGTACGCCACTACGTGGAAGGATGCAGGATTCAGGATGCCGGGTTCAGCAGAACCCTCCACCCCGCTTTTCCCTGAATCCTGTATCCCGTATCCCGTATCCCGATACCCAACGCCCAATTCCCACGCGCGCTGCTTCCATTCGTAGGATTTGTCGCAGGTCACCACTTGCGCCAGATCCATCCCCGCCAAACCGGCGAAGTTACGCGCCGCTTTCAGCGCCGCTTCGACATCGTCGCCCGTGGCGATACAACCGTTCTGCGCACCTTTGCTGCGCAGGATGCGCGTCAGTTTGCGCGTATCTATCCCGGCGATGGCGACCACATTGTTGGCCTTGAGATATTCGGGTAAGGATTGTGTACTACGGAAGTTGCTCACCGTCATGGAAATATCGCGAATGACAAGGCCGCTGGCGAACACTTGCCGCGACTCCACATCCTCCGTATTACACCCGACGTTGCCGATGTGAGGATAAGTCAGCGTGACTATCTGCTTGCAATAAGACGGGTCGGTGAGGATTTCCTGATAACCGGTGATGGAAGTATTGAATACCACCTCGCCGACACTACTGCCGGAAGCGCCAATGGCTGTTCCGCGAAACACTGTCCCATCGGCTAAAACTAAAATGGCAGGACTTGTTTGCGACACCGGAGGCTCCCTTGAACTGGACATAAAGAAGCGGGAAGAACTTTGCGTCCATCCCGCCTTTGATTCGTCGAGCATTATAGCGGATTAGAGGGGCGGCATCAAACGGAAGCTCTTCCTTGAGCTGTTGCATGTGGCTAGCGCCGTATAATGCGCTCCCTCAGTGCCCCTGAGGGGCAGAAGCCCATACCGATCAACTGAATTGAAAAATACGACATGTTTGAAGTAATCGTTTTGGCTGTCGCACTAAGCATGGATGCCTTTGCCGTTTCAATTGGACTGGGGTCCAAAGGGAATACCCGCGGACTGGGTTTAAAGGCCGGATTGTTCTTCGGCACCTTCCAGGCTTTGATGCCCTTCATCGGATATCTGGGTGGCAAAGGAGTTTTAGGCTGGGTTGAGGCCTATGCACACTGGATCGCCTTTGGCTTGCTGGCACTGATCGGCGCCAAGATGATTTACGAAGGATCGCAGGAAGGCATAGAAGACAACATCGCAGAGATCACCCACAAAATGATGTTGCTTCTGGCTATTGCGACCAGCATCGATGCCATGGCCGCCGGTTTCAGCCTGACTCTTCTGGACATCAACGCCTACCTTGCTTGCCTCATTATCGGCGTAACTACTTTTGTATTCAGTTGGGTCGGCGTCCAGATAGGCAAAAGCAGCGGGACCTGGCTTGAAAGCAAAGCTGAGATTTTCGGCGGGGTGGTGCTGATCCTGATCGGGATCAAGCTTCTCGTCGTTTAAACAACTGCAGCGGATTAAGCTGTGTCGCCAAGCACCTTGCCGCATTGTTTGCAAAACTTGTCTGTCGCCTTGCAGCTTGCGCCACAACCGGCACAGAGCAGGTCTTGACTCCCCAACTTGCTATCTGTAAACAATGCAGTCAGCGAAGCCGACTGGTTCAGCACCGCCATGACCAACCAACCTGCACAGGCCAAGATACCCACAATGAATATCCAGTTGTAAATATTGTGCAGTGAAGTGTCCAGCACAGACTTAAGCAGCAAAAGCAAAACCGAGTAGGCCAGCGAAACCACCATCAAACTCACAGCGGGAAGAATCAAATGCTGCATGAACGACCATTTCCCCTCATGCTGTTGCAAAGCAATGGTGGCGCGCTGACCGAGTACCCAGAACGCAACAAGTGCCGCGCTATAGCCCAGGAATTGCACGATGTGCGAAGCATTGAGCTTGCCACCTATCGTAGTCTTTATGAACAAATCCATATTCCCGATAACGGTCGCAAGAATGAGCGAAAGCAGGATGACCGCCACATAACGCCCAACCCAATTCCAACCGGTGTCTGTCTGATTAATTTTTTTCATTCCCAACCCCTTACTTTAAGTTCAGTACATCCTGCATGTCGTACAAGCCGGCCTTGTTCGATTTCAGGAAGCGCGCCGCACGCAATGCCCCCAAAGCGAAGGTGGCGCGGCTGCTGGCTTTGTGCGTGATCTCGATGCGTTCGCCGATGCCCGCGTAAAGCACTGTGTGATCGCCGACGATGTCGCCGCCGCGCACGGTGGCAAAACCGATCGTGGAAGGATCGCGTTCGCCGGTAACCCCTTCGCGGCCATACACGGCGCACTGGGACAGATCGCGTCCCAAGGTCCTGGCAACGACTTCACCCATACCCAGCGCGGTGCCGGAAGGCGCATCCACCTTGTGACGGTGATGGGCTTCGATGATCTCGATGTCGTAACCCTTGTCCAGCACGCGCGATGCGGTCTCCAGCAGTTTGAACACAAGATTCACGCCGACGCTCATATTAGGTGCGAACACGATACCGATATCCTGCGCTGCCGCACCCAGCAGAGCCTTTTGCTGAGCATTGAAACCGGTAGTACCGATCACCATGTTCACACCGTGTTTGCGGCAGATTTCCAGATGATGCAGCGTGCCTTCGGGGCGGGTGAAATCGATCAGCACATCCGCACCTTGCAACGCTTGTTCGGCATCCGCGGTGATTGCGACACCAGAGGTACCACCGAGTACGCTGGCATCCTGTTTCAACAGCGCACTTCCGCGATGTACCAGCGCGGCATGCAACACCATGTCATCGGCCTGCCCCACGCATTCCAGCAGAACCTTGCCCATGCGTCCGCCGCTACCGGCGATAGCGACTCTAATTTTTCCCATTGCTCTGCTCCTGTTTGGCAGGTTCGACGGATGTCAGCGGCGTGGCATCGTCGATGCGCTTCAGCACGTCTTTTTCGAAATACAGGGTGAGACGTTGGCTCTCCACAACCTTGCCCTGTTGTTCCAGACTATAGAAGTAATCCCACCGGTTGGCATGATAAGCATCGTTGATCAGCGGCGCACCTAGCGCCACCTTCACTTGCGACTGCGTCATGCCGAGCTTGATCTTGGCGCGCATGTCCGGGGTGATGAGATTACCCTGACGTATTTCGACCTTGTATGGAGTGAATGTGGGCAAGTAGCTGCACGAGGCGAGCAACGTGGAAATGAGAACGATCTGGATACGCATTTGGATTTTTATTTCTATCTGGCTTTCACAAAAGAGGCGGCATGATACCTCAAGCCGGGGCACCCAGAAGCTCGGCAGCATGCTTGCGTGTAGTCTCCGTGATCTTCACCCCGCCCAGCATGCGCGCGATCTCTTCGATGCGCTCGGCATCGCTCAAGACACGGATGCTACTCAAGGTCTTGCCCGCATGCGCGGCTTTGCTCACTTGCCATTGCGCATCGGCCTGTGCAGCCACTTGCGGCAGATGGGTGACGCACATCACCTGATGGCGCTTGCCCAGTTGCTTGAGCAGGCTGCCAACGATCTCCGCCACGCGGCCGCCAATGCCGCTGTCCACTTCGTCAAAGATCAGCGTCGGCACGGTCGCAGCGCGGCTTGCGGCGACCTGGATGGCCAGGCTGATGCGCGACAGTTCGCCGCCGGAGGCGACCTTGGCCAGGTTGCGCAACGGCGTGCCCTGGTTGGCCGCCACCTGAAACTCTACCAGTTCCAGCCCGTGCGCATTACCTTCGTTCAACGGCAACAAGGCCACGGAAAATTGCCCTCCTTGCATTGCCAGCGTCTGCATGGCAGCGGTGATTTCTGCGGACAAGGTCTCCGCTGCATCGATGCGCGCCTCGCTCAATTTTCTTGCCACTTCCAGATAGACGCCGCGCGCAGCCTCGTCCTGCCTGGCCAGTTCCGCCAGATCGGCACTGCCACCAAGTTCGTCCAGCCGTGCCGCAATCTTTGCCAGCGCCTCCGGCAACTGCTCCGGTGTCACGCGGTACTTGCGCGCGGCTTCCACCACATCCGCCATGCGCTGTTCCTGCTGGCGCAACTGTTGCGGATCGGTGTCCAGCCGCTGCTGGTAATGGCGCAGCGCATACACCGCCTCCTGCAATTCGTTCTGCGCGCTTTCCAGCATGGTCAGCGTATCCAGCAGTCCGGCATCGAATTCCAGCCCCGAACGCAGCCGTGCAGTCAGCGCATTGAGTTGGGCCAAGCAGGCCGTGTCGGAATCTGACAGCACCTCCACGCCGAACTGCGCGGTCTCCAGCAGGCTGGCCACATGCGACAGGCGCGCATGGTCGGCCTGCAAGGTTTCCCATTCGGCAACGGCGAAATTCAGCGTTTCCAGCTCGCGGCGCTGGAACGACAACAGTTTGCGCTCGGCCGCCACTGCTTCGGCGTTCTGCTCCAGTTGCAGGCGGCGACGGTGCAGAGTCTGCCAGGCTTTGAAAGCGGCAACGACCTCCTCCGCCAGCTTGCCCAGACCGGCATGACTGTCCAGCAGGTCGCGCTGGGAATCGGCGCGCAACAGGGATTGGTGCGCATGCTGGCCGTGGATGTCGATCAGGTGCTCGCCCGCTTCGCGCAGTTGCTGCAGCGTGGCACTGCGCCCGTTGATGAAACCGCGCGAACGCCCTGCAGCATCCAGCGTGCGTCGCAGCAGGCACACGCCCTCGTCACCTTCCAACTCCTGCTCGCTCAACCAGATTTGCAATAGCGGCATGTCGGAAATATCGAACTCCACGTCGATATCGGCTTTCTCGCAACCGGCGCGCACCATGCCCGAATCGCCGCGCTCGCCAAGTGCCAGAGACAGCGCATCAATCAGAATCGACTTGCCCGCCCCCGTTTCGCCAGTAAGAGCGGTGAAGCCGGAAGAGAAATCGAGCTCGAGGGTATCGACGATGACGAAGTCGCGAATAATTAGGTAGTTAAGCATTTATAAAGTCTGGTTCCAGAGCAGTTTCTCGCGCAGAGTCCGATAATAACTGTGACCCACCGGATGTAGTAGACAAACTGGTTCGTGATATCGCGAAATCACGACTTGATCATGGCAATTCAGATCGAAATGAGTATGCCCGTCGAAACGCACGCGCGCATCGGTAGCGCGATGCATAGCGATCTCCAGCACAGATTCGCTCCTCAACACGATCGGACGATTGCTCAGGGTATGCGGAGCGACCGGCACCAGCGCGATAAGGTCGAGCGCAGGATGCAGGATGGGACCGCCCGCGGACAGCGCGTAAGCGGTGGAACCGGTAGGCGTGGTCACGATCAGCCCGTCGGCGCGCTGATTGTAAAGATACTCCCCGTCGATGCGCACCTCGAATTCGAGCATGCTGCTGTTGTTGCCGCGATGCATGACCACATCGTTGAAAGCCAGGGAATCGAATACATGCTTCCCCTCCCTCTGTACGGAAGCACTCAACAACATGCGTTTCTCGGTGACGAATTCTCCGCGCAACATACCGGATATGGTTCGCTGCACGGTATCGATGGAAATGTCGGTGAGAAAACCCAAACGTCCCTGATTGACGCCAACCAGCGGGATGCCGAATGGGGCCAGGGTCCTTGCAACGTCAAGTAGTGTGCCGTCGCCTCCCAATACGATTGCAAGGTCGACTTTGGCGCGCATCTCCGCCAACGCGATCACGCTGTAAGGGTGAGCCATGATGTGTTCGGCGGTGAGATTGTCAATCACCACGTTCAGCCCCATGTTCGCCAGAAAATCGGCCAGCTTGAGCAAAGGCTCGGCAATCTCGGGCGATTTGTACTTGCCGATCAGAGCGACAGTTTGGAAGTGGGATTTCATGATGCCGGATTAAACCATAGGCGCGATTCAATGACAAAGCGGCGATGGTAGAATGCAAGGCATGTTAAATGATCGTGCACAAGTATTACTCAAGACCTTGGTGGAACGCTACATCAGCGATGGCCAGCCGGTGGGTTCGCGTGCTTTGCAACAATTCTCCGGGCTGGAAATCAGCCCCGCCACCATCCGCAACGTGATGGCCGACCTGGAAACTATGGGTTTGGTCGCCAGTCCACACACTTCAGCCGGACGTGTGCCTACTGCATTGGGCTACCGCTTGTTCATCGACACGCTCATGGTGGTGCAACCGTTGTCCGAAGCGCGTGTGCTCCAACTTGAAAGCCAGTTGCAGCCAAATAACCCGACCCGGCTGCTGACACAAGCATCCAATCTGCTATCTGAGCTCACCCAGTTCGCCGGAATCGTTGCCACGCCCAAACGCGCCAGCATCACCGTGCGCCAGATCGAGTTTCTGCGCCTGTCCGAGAAGCGAGTACTCCTCATCATCGTGATGCCGGACGGCGAGGTTGAAAATCGAGTACTGGTGACGCACAAGGAATACAGCCAGGCGCAACTCACCGAGGCAGGTAACTTCCTGAGTCAGCACTATACCAACCTCGCGTTCGGCGACATCCACCAGCGCGTTCAAAACGAACTGCGGCAGTTGCAACACGACATGACTGCACTGATGAGTGCGGCGATGGCCGTCAGCGATGAGGCCATCGCGCGCAAAAGCGAGGATTACGTCATCAGCGGCGAACGCAATCTGCTGAACTTCAACGATCTGGCTACCAACATGAACCAGTTGCGCAATCTGTTCAACGTATTCGAGCAAAAGACCGAGTTGCTGCAACTTTTGGACGCTGGCCGTCACGCACCTGGCGTACATATATTCGTCGGTAACGAATCAGGCCTGATCGGCCTGGACGAATGCAGCGTAGTCAGCGCACCCTACACGGCAGACGGACAGATCATCGGTACACTCGCCGTGGTCGGCCCCAAGCGTATGAATTATGAGCGCGTGGTGCCTATAGTGGACATCACCGCAAAACTATTGAGCAACGCGCTCTCACAACATTGAACCTGCGATGGCCTACCTGACCGAACCAACCTACTCTCACGGCACGGCGCAAAAAACCGGCATCCTGCTGGTCAATCTCGGCACTCCGGATGCCCCCACGCCGCAGGCAGTCCGCACCTATCTCAAAGAATTCCTGAGTGACCCGCGCGTGGTGGAGATTCCCAAACCGATCTGGTGGCTCATTCTCAACGGCATCATCCTCAACACCCGCCCGAAAAAATCTGCCGCGAAATATGCATCGGTATGGCTACCCGAAGGCTCACCGTTGCGCGTCCATACCCAAAAACAAGCCGCTTTACTGCAGGGCTATATGGGAGAACGCACCAAAGCGCCTTTCGTGGTCGAGTTCGCCATGCGCTACGGCAACCCTTCGATACCTGACGTGCTGCGCAAAATGAAAGCACAGAACTGCCAGCGTATCCTGATCGTACCGATGTATCCGCAATATGCCGCGAGCACCACCGCAACAGCGAACGATATCGTGTTCGGCGAACTGCAACAGATGCGCAACACCCCCGCACTGCGCACTATCAAGAACTTCCACGACCACCAAGGCTATATCAAAGCGTTGGCGAACAATATCAACGAATATTGGATGAAGAATGGTCGTCCGGAAAAACTGCTGATGAGCTTCCACGGCCTGCCGCAATTCACATTGGACAAAGGCGACCCCTACCACTGCGAATGCCAAAAGACCGGCCGCTTACTCGCGCAAGAGCTGGGTTTAAAGCCTGAGCAATACGCCATCAGTTTCCAATCCCGCTTCGGCAAAGCGGAATGGCTCAAACCATACACCACTGCCACTTTGAAGGAATGGGGAACACAGAAGAACAAACGCGTGGACGTAGTCTGCCCCGGCTTCGTGGCAGACTGCCTGGAAACGCTGGAAGAGATCGCACTGGAAGGCAAAGAAGATTTCCAACACGCGGGAGGCGGCGAGTACCACTACATCCCCTGCCTCAATCAGCGTAACGACTGGATACACGCACTGACCGACTTGGTGATGGACAATCTGCAAGGTTGGCTGACAGAACCGAATGCTTCCGAACTGAATCAAAGCCGCCTTCTCGCGCAGGCGGCAGGAGCCAAGCTCTAAGCGAAGAACTTGTAGTTGTTGCGTCCGCTTTCCTTGGCGATATACATGGCATCGTCGGCATTTTTGATCATGGTCTCGTCGTCCGTCGCATCATCCGGACAGATGCTGATGCCGATGCTGAACGTGATAGTCAATTCTCTGTTGCCGATCTGATGCGGCTCCCTCATCGCGCTGACGATCTTGCGCGCGACCATCTCGGCATCTTCAGGACCGCCAATCTCCGCCAGCAAAATCATAAATTCGTCGCCCCCCTGGCGGCAGATGGTATCGGACTCGCGCACACAGGATTTCAGGCGATCTGCGACCGATTGCAGCAACAAATCTCCGGCCAGATGGCCCATCGTATCGTTCACTGATTTGAATTTATCCAGATCAAGAAACAACAACGATGTTTTCCTTTTATTGCGCGAACCAGTAACAAGCGCATGTTGCAGACGATCGCCAAACAGCGCACGATTAGGCAGGTTAGTCAGGGAATCGTAGTGTGCCAAATACTCGATGTGCGCCTCGGCTTCCTTGCGCTGGCTGATATCGGAAAACAAAGCCACATAGTTAAGCACATCACCCTGGGCATTCTTTACCGTACCGATGGATAACCATTCGGGAAATACTTCACCGCCCTTGCGCCGATTCCATATCTCGCCTTGCCACACCCCTGTTTCGTTGATGGTCTTCCACATCGCCTGATAAAACTTGGCATCCTGTCGCCCCGAACTCAAAATGTTGGGATTATTTCCAATGGCATCTTCCTCGGAAAACTGGGTGATCATGTTGAAGGCTGGATTCACCGCGATGATCTTCTGTTGCGCATCGGTGATGAGGATGGCTTCGCTGCTGTTATCGAACATCTTGACGAACAATTGCAAGCGCTCGTTGGCGTGCTCCAGCTTTTCGACAAGAAGGTTAAAGTTCTGCGTCATCTCGCCGACGTCGGGATTGTTCGCATCGACATCCGCACGTTTGGACAAGTTCATGTCGTGCTGTATCTCCGCCATCGCACTCTGCAGTTTTTTGATGGGACGGGTGATGTTGCGCACGATGACCACGCGCACGAACAACGATATGAGGACCAGCAATAACAACTGTAGAAAGATAAATCCGCTCCACAGCCATTTCTTGATTTCAGTAAGCTGCGCTTCTTCCTCGACAAGGTCGATAATCACGCTGGCCGCACCGTTGACGCCAGCAGCCTGCGTCTTATGGCAAGCGAGACAGTTCGTACCGCGAAAATTCTCCAGGGCGACAAATGGAACCACCACACGCAGATCCGGATGCCCATCCTGACCTACCACTTTACGAAACAATGTCTTACCGGTACTCAGCACTTCCCTGTCCATATCGTCAGTAGCCGCCTCTGACGGTAAGCCCGGGCCGAACTGCTCGACGACGGCTTGACCGCGAATGATGCGCAATTCGGCAACTCCGAGCGACTGCGACATCTTGCTCAACAACAGTTTGCGATTCTCGGGATTGGATATCTGACCGGTCAGCATCAGCATGTTCATGCCGTTGATGAGACCGTCAGCAGTCTCTTGGGCGCGCGATTCAGCGGAATGCTCGATTTGCATCTCGAAGCGACCGACCACCCACTGCATCAGGATGAAGAACAATATGATGAGCACGCCCTGAATCAGAATGTGCAGCTTCCCCTGAACACCTGTCGCGCGCCACCCTTTAGTGAGTACGTTCATCGTCCCCCTTTTGCCAGTACAGGCCGTGCCTGTCAGACTTTTTATAGCTTGATGAAGTTCTCGCGGTAATGCTTCATCTCGGCGATGGACTCATAGATGTCCGCCAAGGCTTCATGCTTACCGTGTTTTTTTATACCATTTGCCACTTCCGGCTTCCAGCGTTTCGCCAACTCTTTGAGTGTACTGACATCAAGATTTCGATAGTGAAAATAATCCTCCAGCTTCGGCATCCAGCGCGCGAGGAAGCGGCGATCCTGACAGATGGAGTTACCGCACATCGGCGAGGTGCGTATCGGCACGTACTCTTGCAGGAAGGCCAGCATCTGCGCTTCCACCATCGCATCGTCGAGTACGGATGCCTTAACCTTGTCGATGAGGCCGGATTTGCCATGCGTGGATTTATTCCAGTTATCCATGCCGTCCAGCACGCTGTCGGACTGATGCACAACCAGCACGGACGCTTCGGCCACGGTATTCAGATCGCCATCGGTCACCACCAGCGCCACTTCGATGATGCGATCTGTGTCAGGTAAAAGCCCTGTCATCTCCATGTCTATCCAGACGAGGTTGTTTTGGTTTTGTGCCATAATCTGCCGTAGTTCTTAATTAGAAGTGTGGCGCATTGTCGCACAGCCACGCTACTCAATCCATCGACCATGACCTCACATCAATTCACAGCTCTATTCGTTTCAGCCCTGTTCTCGAACGGCATCATCAAATTTTGGCTGGCTTACCGCCAACTTGACCATATCGCCAAACACCGCACTGAAGTGCCAGCCGCTTTCCGCGAGAAAGTCGACCTCACTGCACACCAGAAAGCGGCCGCATATACCCGCGCGCTGGTTCGTCTCGACTTGGTCAACGTATTGTTCGGCACAATTTTGCTGTTGGGCTTCACCCTGGGCGGTGGTATCCAGTGGCTAAGCAATTGGTCGTCCGGCAATTTCAACGGGCCATTGGTGCAAGGCGTGGCCATCATCGTCGCGGTACTGTTGCTGCAATCGGTGCTGGAATCGCCCTTCGATCTCTACCGCACATTCAACATCGAAGCCCGCTTCGGCTTCAACAAGATGACGCTCAAGCTCTATCTGCTGGATGCACTCAAGGGACTGCTAATAGGCACTGCGCTCGGTCTGCCGCTTTTGCTGGGTGTGCTGTGGCTGATGTCCGCGATGGGTGACTTGTGGTGGCTGTACGTTTGGGGAGTGTGGGTAATCTTCAACCTGTTGCTGTTGTTCATCTACCCCACTTACATTGCGCCGTTGTTCAACGACTTCGAGCCGATGCAGGACGAAACGCAGAAGGCGCGCATCGAAGCGCTGCTGAACAAATGCGGTTTTAGCGCTAGCGGCCTGTTCGTGATGGACGGCAGTAAACGCAGCACGCACGGCAATGCCTACTTCACCGGCTTCGGCAAGACCAAGCGTATCGTGTTCTTCGACACGCTGCTGCAGCGCCTTACCCCGAGCGAGGTCGACGCCGTGCTGGCGCACGAACTTGGACATTTCAAACGTCGTCATGTGCTCAAGCGCATCGCCTACACCTTTGTCATCAGTTTGGGTTTCCTGTGGCTACTGGCACAATTGCAACATTCGGAGTGGTTCTATCTGGGTTTGGGCGTGACTACTCAATCTACAGCGATCGCGTTGTTGTTGTTCTTCATGGTGCTTCCGGCATTCACCTTTTTGCTGCACCCTATCGCCTCTGCCTATTCGCGCAAACACGAGTTCGAAGCGGATGCGTATGCTGCGCAACAAACCGATGCGCATGAATTGGTGAACGCGCTGGTCAAGCTCTATCAGGACAACGCCAAGACACTGACACCAGATCCTTTGTACGCCACCTTCTACGAATCGCACCCGCCCGCACCGATACGCATCGCGCATCTGCAAAATCTTGGAGTCTCCAAATGAAAAAATACTTCTTCCTGCTATTACTCGCCGCCAGCGCCGCCCACGCCGACCCTTTCGCAAAAGGCAACGCCGCGAACGGCCGGAAGTTGTTCGCCCAATACGATTGCAACAGCTGCCATAAAGGAAAAGTAGGCGGCGACGGCAATGCCATCTTCACCCGCCCGAATCGCATCGTGACAAACGCCGACAAACTCATTGACCGGATGGAACAATGCTCCGGCGCCATCGGCAAGAACCTCACAACACAAGAAAAGCTGGACCTCGCGGCCCATTTGAACCAGACCTATTATCATTTCAATTAAGGAGGCTAACATGGCAACCGTCTGCGATCTGACCAACAAAAACTGCAAACCCTGCGAAGGAGGCGTACCGGCGCTGACCCAAGATGAAGCGAAGAAGTTGCTCAAGCAACTGGACGGCTGGGAACTTCAAAACAACGTCATCAGCAAGACCTTCGCCTTCAAAAACTACTATCAGGTGATCGCTTTCGTCAACGCAGTGGCCTGGATGACGCACCGTGAGGACCATCACCCCGACATGTCGGTTGGCTACAACCAATGCCGCGTGGAATATTCCACCCACGCCATCGGTGGTTTGTCCGAGAACGACTTTATCTGCGCCGCGAAAGTGGACGCACTGTTCAAGCTTTGAGCATAATTATTTTTAGCATTCACCCTGCTCATTTCAACTCCGTTCGCCCTGAGCTTGTCGAAGGGTTGGACGGCGCTCCGAACAAGCCATTCATGGTTCGGCAAGCTCACCACGAACGGCTCGAATTGTTTTGCTTAATGGGAATTCCGGTTTGAAACTAACAGGCCTCATCATCGCCGCCTATGGCCGACACTATCTGGCGGAACTGCCCGGCGGTGAGATTCTGGAGTGCGTACCCCGCGGCAAGAAAAGTGATGTCGCTTGCGGCGACACAGTCGAAATAGTACGTACCAGC
>CABEBA010000187.1_pt1 | contig 35623 bp, 31 predicted proteins | sample 3132531 | NCBI WGS metagenome assembly CABEBA01 (sample SAMEA5534344, study PRJEB31848) | metagenome | biome: tundra; feature: field; material: soil | place: USA | collected 2013-05 | depth 0.45 m
TGGAACAGCGGCAGGTTGAGCTGTACGCCTACAGCCGTACTGCGGGTATTGGCTGCAAATGTTCCACCGCCCACGCTGTTATTGCTGTAGTTCGCCACCAGATCGACCGTAGGCGCGTGTCCACCGCGATTGCGGTCAACTTCCCGCTCCGCCAATTGATATGCCGCCTGGGCCTGGATGACCTGGAAGTTGCCGTTCTGCGCATCGCTTACCCATTTCTGTACATCGGCCGGATCGGGAGTTTCCAGTTTGAAGGAGCTGCTCAGCACGTTCAGTTCATTGAAATCGCCGTTGATCAATTGCTGCAGGGTGCGTCGTTTGATCTCCAGATTGCTGTCGGAAACCAGTTCCTGGGAAACCATCAGGTCGTAACGCGCCTGCGCTTCATAAGTATCCGTGATGGTCGCCGTGCCCACTTCGAAGTTGCGCTTGGCCTGTTCCAGCTGTTGCGAGATGGAGGATTTCTGGGCCGCGGTCAATTGCACCGTATCCTGGGCGATCAGCACATCAAAATAGGTCTGTGCACTGCGCAGGATGACATCCTGCTCGGCCAATTTGAACTGCGCCTCGGAGATCGCCACTTGCAACTCGGCTTGGTTATATGCCGCCCAGTTCTGTTCGCGGAACAGGGGCTGCACCAGACTCACGCCATAACCGTGGCTGTTGTATTGGGAGTTACCGCTAAACTGGGAAAGAAAGGTGCCCGGAGCATACGTGGTGGTGACGTCATTCTTGGTGGTGTTGGCGTTCAAATTAACGCTGGGCATTAGTAAAGAACGCCCTTGCGTCATTTTTTCCTCACCCGCCTGTTGCGCGGCACGGGCAGAGGCGAACACCGCGTCCTGGCTTTGCGCCGCGTGATAGATCTCGAGCAGATCCGTCGCGCTCGCCATGGTACTTGCGCCCATAGCCAGGAACACGCTTAAAGCCGTTTTGGAGAGTTTCATCGCCCAGTCATAATATTAGAGAATTCTAATATTACCTGCTGCGACACTACATTTCAAGTTGGCGCGGATTTTCCCGGCCTTGCCGGGAGAGGATCAGAACACGAAGCGTTGCGGTTGCGGAGCGTTCGATAGCAAGGCTACGCTGGTCTCAAACAGGGTTGTCGTCTCGAAAACGCCCGGAGCGACACAGGTCACCTGCACCGCATGCATTGCAGGCGCATCGCCCACGATAGCGAACAGGCGCCCACCGACGTTCAGCATCTGGTAGAAGGATTCCGGCGGTAGCGGTAAAGAACCGGTCAGTACGATGGCATCGTACTTCTCGTTACCCCAACCTTTGGATGCATCGCCGACTTCCAAAGTCACGTTATCAAAATGATGCGCGGCCAAGGTCCGCGCCGCACGAGCACTCAGTTCCTGAACCAGCTCCACGCTGGTTACATGTTCCGCCATGCGCGATATCAGCGCAGTCAGGTAGCCACTGCCTGTACCTACTTCCAGCACGCGGTCACTCGCTTTCAGCTTCAATGCCTGCAATGCGCGCGCTTCCACCTTGGGTGACCACATCTTCACATCGTGTCCAAGCGGAATTTCCACATCCATGAAGGCCAGTGACTGCTTATCCACCGGCACGAAGTGTTCACGCTTGACCTTCTTGATGAGGTCGAGCACTTGCATGTCCAGCACGTCCCAAGGACGTATCTGTTGTTCCACCATATTGAAGCGCGCGAGTTCCATGCTGTTCATCTCCCTGTCCCCTGACTGCTTTGTTATTAAGTCACTTCGCAGTATAGCAAGCGTACCCTGCCCGCTCAACGATTGTATTCCCCCTTAGGCTTGCCTTAAATTGAGCTTTCCAGTACCTTGCACCCTCGCTAGGGGTCTTCATTTTGAAGTGAGATACACCCTTTGAACCTGTACGGGTAATGCCGTCGTAGGGAAGCATCCATCGATGCTTCTCAGTTAATCTGGAGCATCACATGAACGCCAATCCCCAATTCTTAGCCACCGCAGCCCATGTTGACGAGGCCGCGATCAAGCCGTTGCCGAATTCGCACAAAGTCTATGTCGAAGGGAGCAGGCCCGATATCCGCGTGCCGATGCGCGAAATCACGCAAACCGACACACACACTTCAGCCGGCAACGAGCATAACCCGCCGATCCATGTCTATGACTGTTCCGGCCCTTACACCGACCCGACTGCGAAGATCGACATTCGCTCCGGTCTCGAGCCACTGCGCGAGGGTTGGATCACCGAACGCAACGACACCGAACAACTTTCCGAACTGAGCTCGCAATACGGCCAACAACGCCTGAACGATCCCGAGTTGGCTGCGATGCGCTTCAACCTGCGCCGTGCTCCGCGCAAAGCTCAATCCGGCAAGAACGTTACGCAGATGCACTACGCCCGACAAGGCATCATCACGCCGGAAATGGAATTTGTCGCGATCCGCGAAAATCAGAAAGTAGATGCCATCAGCGAATTGATGCGCACCCAGCATCCGGGCGAACGTTTCGGCGCAGCCATTCCCAAGGTCATCACACCGGAATTCGTACGCGACGAGATCGCCCGCGGCCGCGCCATCATTCCGGCCAACATCAACCACCCGGAAGCCGAACCGATGATCATCGGCCGTAATTTCCTGGTAAAGATCAATGCCAACATCGGCAACTCCGCGCTCGGTTCCAGCATTCAGGAAGAAGTCGAGAAGATGACCTGGGCGATCCGCTGGGGCGGCGACACGGTGATGGACCTCTCCACCGGCAAGCATATTCACGAGACGCGCGAATGGATCATCCGCAACTCCCCCGTGCCCATCGGCACGGTGCCTATCTATCAGGCGCTGGAAAAAGTGGACGGCAAAACTGAAGACCTGACATGGGAAATCTTCCGCGACACTCTGATAGAACAAGCCGAACAGGGCGTGGACTACTTCACCATCCACTCCGGCGTATTGTTGCGCTATGTGCCAATGACAGCGAATCGCATGACCGGTATCGTGTCACGCGGCGGTTCCATCATGGCAAAGTGGTGTCTGTCCCACCACAAGGAGAACTTCCTTGCCACCCACTTCGAAGAGATCTGCGAGATCATGAAGGCCTATGATGTGTCGTTCAGCCTGGGCGACGGCCTGCGTCCCGGCTCCATCTATGATGCCAACGATGAAGCGCAACTGGGCGAACTCAAGACGCTGGGTGAGCAGACACAGGTCGCCTGGAAGCACGACGTGCAAGTGATGATCGAAGGTCCGGGCCATGTGCCGATGCACATGATCAAAGAAAACATGGACCTACAATTGAAATGGTGCCATGAAGCCCCGTTCTATACCCTCGGTCCGCTCACCATGGATATTGCACCCGGTTACGACCACATCACTTCAGCTATCGGCGCGGCAATGATCGGCTGGTACGGCACGGCGATGCTCTGTTATGTCACACCGAAAGAGCATCTGGGTTTGCCGAACAAAGCCGACGTGAAGGAAGGCATCATCACTTACAAGATCGCCGCGCATGCCGCCGACCTCGCCAAAGGACACCCCGGCGCGCAAGTTCGCGACAACGCCATGAGCAAGGCGCGCTTCGAGTTCCGCTGGGAAGACCAGTTCAACCTCGGTCTCGATCCGGATCGCGCCCGTGAATTCCATGATGAAACACTGCCCAAGGAATCGGCCAAGGTCGCGCACTTCTGCTCCATGTGCGGCCCGCACTTTTGCTCGATGAAGATTTCCCAGGACGTGCGCGACTTCGCCGCGAAGGAAGGCCTGTCCGAACAAGCCGCTTTGGAAAAGGGCATGGAAGTGAAATCCATCGAGTTCGTGAAGCAGGGTGCCGAGGTCTACCACAAGGCATGATGCTGCAATGCCGCGAAGGGTGCGGCGCGTGCTGCATCGCACCCTCCATCACCTCGCCGCTGCCCGGCATGCCACAGGGTAAACCAGCCGGTGTGCGTTGCGCCCAGCTTGTAGAAAATGAGCGTTGTGCAGTGTTCAATAGCACGCAGCGCCCCGCATTCTGCGCAGGGCTAAAGCCCTCATCTGAAATGTGCGGCGAATCACGCGAGCATGCGCTGGCGTGGCTCATGCAAATGGAATTCGCAACCAGGCCGCAGGTATAATCGCGTCATGCAATATCGCCCCGACACTCTACCTTCTCTCGAAATCACCTCGGATTCGCCCTGCATCGGTCAATGCACGACCGTGCTGGGCGATGAGGTATGTCGCAGTTGCCATCGCACTTTCGTGGAAATCACGCGCTGGCTTGAGATGAGTGACGACGAACGGCGGCAAGTCAATCAACGCATCGCAACCGAGCATTCACTGAACTAAGCCCATATGGATATCTTGTTACTTATCAAAGCCGCTATCCTCGGAGTAGTCGAGGGACTGACCGAATTTCTGCCGATCTCTTCCACCGGACACCTGATCGTGGTGGGTAGTTTGCTCAACTTTAATGACGAGCGCGGCAAGCTGTTTGAAATCGTCATTCAGTCCGCGGCGATTCTTGCCGTGATGTGGGAATACCGCGCCAAGATCGCCTCTGTGTTGGGTGGTTTGCAGCGGAGAGAGGCAGTTGCGCAGCGCTTTGTCATCAACATCATGATTGCTTTTCTGCCGCTGGCGCTGATCGGCTTGGCATTCGGCAAACACATCAAGGCAGCACTGTTCAATCCCATCACGGTCGCCGTCACCTCTATCGTCGGAGCGCTGTTTATCCTGTGGGCAGAGAAGCGTAAGCACACCGTGACTGTGGAATCAGTGGACGATCTGAACTGGAAAGATGCTTTGAAGGTTGGCTGCGCGCAAGCACTGGCGCTGATACCCGGCACGTCCCGTTCCGGCGCAACCATCATCGGCGGGCTGTTCTTCGGCCTGTCCCGCCGCGCCGCGACAGAATTCACCTTCTTCCTCGCCATGCCCACGCTGATCGCGGCAACTCTTTATGAGTTGTACAAAGAACGTGCCCTGCTTTCCGGCAATGATCTGGGCATGTGGACGGTGGGCTTCATCGCCTCGTTCATCTCTGCATTCTTTTGTGTGCGCTGGCTGCTGCGCTACATCAGCAGCCACGATTTCACTGTATTCGCCTGGTACCGGATCGCGTTCGGGTTGGTTGTGCTGGTGACCTACTATAGTGGCGCGGTGAGCTGGTCAGCGAACTAGCTCTGTTCCCAAGGTAGTCCGCTGGCACGCCAGCCGTTCAGCACATTGCGCTGATTGCCTGGGCTTTTGTCGCCTTCGAAACCTTCCAGGACGTTGTAGCAATCGCTGTAGCCGGCCTGGGTCGCAATCATCGCGGCGCCGTGTGAACGCTGCCCGCTACGACAGATAAACATGACCAGTGCTTCTTTGCTGACCTGCTGTTCCAGCGCGGCGAGGAAGTTCGGGTTCTGTTTCATGCCGGGATAAGTTGCCCATTCGATCTCAACCGCACCGGGAACGCGCCCCACCCAATCGATCTCCGCGCGTGTGCGCACATCCACCAGCTTTGCGCCGGGAGCAGAACGCATCAACTCATTCGTCTCTTCCGGCGTCAGTGCACCTGCGTAAGGCAGGTTAAGTTCTTTTGCGCGTTGTTGCGCGACATTCAGAATCTCGGTGATCTTTCCCATTTCGTTTACCTGTATTTATCCTTTAACATGCAAGTGCTATCCTGCACCGCACGGTTGCATACTATCCCAACAACCATGAAAAATCACACTACATCTCACTCTCACGACAAGTCCGCCGCTTTCGAGCCCGCCCATCCTGTGCGCTTCGCAGCCGCGCGCAAAAGTACCTGGGTGAGTATCTTGATCAATCTGGGATTGACAATAATTCAAGTACTGGCTGGTTTCTTCGGCAAGTCGCAATCGCTGATGGCAGATGGCCTGCATTCGCTCGCCGATCTGCTTTCCGATGTGTTGGTATTGTTCGCCAACCGCCATGGCAACAAACATGCGGACGCAAATCATCCCTATGGACATGCACGCATCGAGACTGCAGCTTCGCTGATTCTCGGCGCCAGCCTCGCCGCACTGGGCATCGGCTTGCTCATTGCCGCCGGGATGCGCCTGCAACACCCGGAACAGGTGCAAACCGTACATCCCATGACTTTATGGGTGGCCATTGTCGCGCTGGCAGCGAAGGAAGGCATGTTCCGTTATATGCTTGCGGTCGCGCAGCGGGTACGTTCGCAGATGTTGGTGGCGAATGCATGGCATGCTCGTTCCGATGCGGCTTCTTCGCTGGTGGTCATCATTGGTATCGTCGGTAACTTGCTGGGCTATACCTTTCTCGATCTGGTCGCCGCAGCCGTGGTCGGTGTGATGATCGCTTATATGGGTATCCAGTTCGCACGGGATGCTCTGGCTGAATTGATCGACACCGGCTTGGATGAAGTGGAAGTACGTGCCATCCGTAACACTTTGAAGGCTGTGCCGGGCGTGATGGGACTGCATGACCTGCGCACGCGCAAGATGGCTGACAATGCACTGGTGGATGCGCACATCATCGTTGAACCCAAAATCAGTGTATCGGAAGGGCATTACATCGCCGAGGCTGCTCGTGTCGCTGTATTGAAGAGCCATCATGTGATGGATGTAATGGTACATATCGATTCGGAGGATGATGTACAGGCCAAACCCAATGCCCATTTACCCCAACGCCATCTGTTACTGGCGCACCTGACCAACCGTTTGGGTGAAGCCCTGCCACCCTCCACGCGTATCGTGCTGCATTATTTGGGTGGCAAAGTTGAGGCCGAACTTCTGTTCGATACACAGATCCACCTGGATGCGTTGCGCAATAAATGCCTCGCCATCACTGCGAACGACCCCTACTTTCGCAGCATCCTCCTCTTCCAATCCGACGCACCATTCTAGTGCATTGCAGCCAGAGAGCGCCCCATTCATGGGCGCGAGTTGCATGCCCACCCACTTAGCAAATATGGCACAATGCGCCCCTTGCATTTTTTTGCGTTGGCACGGTTTCTGCTGACCTTCAGTTCAGTTGCACAATCTATTTTGTTTCATTAAAAGAGTATCGTCTTAAATTTTCTTGGGAGATTAGAGTATGTCTAAAACAGCCGCCGACGTTCTGAAATTGATCAAAGAACAAGGTATCAAGTTTGTTGATCTGCGCTTCACTGACACCCGTGGTAAAGAACAGCACGTTGGCGTGCCAGTTTCGCACTTCGACGCCGACAAATTCGAGAGCGGCCATGCTTTCGACGGTTCCTCCATCGCTGGTTGGAAGGGCATTCAAGCTTCCGACATGCTGTTGCTGCCGGATCCTGATTCCGTTTACGTCGATCCTTTCTTCGACGAACCCACCATCGTAATGGCTTGTGACGTGATCGAGCCCACCGATGGCAAAGGCTATGACCGCGACCCGCGCTCAATCGCCAAGCGTGCAGAGGCTTACCTGAAATCTTCCGGTATCGGCGACACCGCTTACTTTGGTCCGGAACCCGAATTCTTCATTTTCGACTCCGTAGAATGGAAGATCGACATGTCCGGCTGTTCCGTCAAGATCAATTCGGAAGAAGCTGCCTGGTCGAGCGGTCACTCGTTCGATGGCGGCAACACCGGCCACCGTCCATCAGTGAAAGGCGGCTATTTCCCTGTTCCTCCCGTTGACAGCCTGAATGACATCCGTGCAGCCATGTGCTTGGCACTGGAAGAGATCGGCATCCCGGTCGAAGTGCATCACCACGAAGTTGCGACTGCCGGTCAATGCGAACTGGGCACCCAGTTCAATACTTTGACCAAGCGCGCTGACTGGACGCAAACCCTGAAGTACGTGGTGCAGAACGTTGCTCACCAATACGGCAAGACTGCGACCTTCATGCCCAAGCCTATCGTTGGCGACAACGGTTCCGGCATGCACGTGCACCAATCCATCTGGAAGGGTGGCAAGAACCTGTTCGCAGGCAATGGTTATGCCGGTCTGTCTGAAACCGCTCTGTTCTACATCGGCGGTATCATCAAGCACGCCAAGGCACTGAACGCGATTACCAACCCTGGCACCAACTCCTACAAGCGTCTGGTTCCTCACTACGAAGCCCCGGTGAAGTTGGCTTACTCTGCGAAGAACCGTTCCGCTTCGATCCGTATCCCTCACGTTAACAGCGACAAGGCACGCCGTATCGAGACACGCTTCCCGGATCCTTCCGCCAACCCGTACTTGTGCTTCGCTGCGCTGATGATGGCCGGTTTGGATGGTATCCAGAACAAGATTCATCCCGGCGATCCTGCTGACAAGAACCTGTACGACTTGCCGCCGGAAGAAGATGCAAAGATCCCAACCGTTTGCGCATCTTTGGATGAAGCCTTGGCAGCGTTGGATAAAGACCGCGAGTTCCTGACCCGTGGTGGTGTGTTCTCCAGCGACTTCATTGATGCTTACATTGAGCTGAAGATGGACGAGGTCAACCGCATCCGCATGACGACCCACCCGGTTGAATTCGACATGTACTACAGCCTCTAAGTTGTTCTGGCTAGCTTAAAGAAACGGAGCCTTCATGGCTCCGTTTCTTTTTATGGCAGTCTTCTCAGCGCACGCACCTTAACCTATACTGCACCCATCGTTACTCGGGTACGACCATGAAACTACATCATCTGTTCGTTTTGTGTTGCTCGGCGACTTTCGCCATCGGCGCGCACGCAGAGATTTACAAGCGCGTGGATGAAGATGGGCATGTCACCTATTCCAGCGCTCCCATCAAAGGTGCGAAGAAACTCCACCTCGAACCTCTGCCGACAATGGCTCCGCCTGTGAAACCGCGCAACAGTGAAAATTCGCCGGATTTCCGCGTGAATACAGAAACTCAGAACCGTCGCGACAATACCCGTCGCAAAATACTGGAAGACGAACTAGCTACCGAACAAAAGGCGCTTGAGGAAGCTCGCCTCAATCTGAAAGAAGGCCAGGATAATCCGGAAGTGCACAAAACCGCGAACGGACAGAGTTTCCGCAACGTCGCCAAATATGACGAGAAAGTGAATGCCTTGCAGGAAGAGGTGAGTGCGCACGAGAAGAACGTCCAAGCGCTCAAGACTGAACTGTCCAACCTCAAGTAGTGATTTTGCATGGCATGTTTTCTGCTTAGTAGACTGTCATGTCAACCTCTATTCTCCCTTCGCTAGAACATCTCTCCACTGCAGTCATCATTCTGGACGATCAGTCGCGCTTCGCCTATATCAATCCTGCGGCAGAACATCTGTTCGGACTTAGCAACACCAACCTGATCGGTCATCCGCTGCAATATGCTTTCACGCTTACCGAGCAACTGTTCGGAACCATCCAATATGCACTTGCCACCCACGCCAGCCACATCGAACACGAACTGACGCTCAGTACGCATGCAACTGGAAACAAGCTGCAACTGAGCTGTACCGCCACCCCGCTGCAGTTCGGTCCTTATGCACTGTTGCTGGAATTTCATACCATCGACCGGCCGCTGAAATTGGCCCGTGAAGAACAGATGCTGGACCAGACTCAAGCCAACCGCTTGCTATTGCGCAACTTGGCGCACGAGATCAAGAACCCGCTTGGCGGCATACGCGGTGCTGCGCAGTTGTTGGAACAAGAACTGGAAAAGCCGGCTCTGCGTGAATACACTCAGGTTGTCATCCAGGAGGCCGATCGTCTGCGTTCCTTGATGGAAAAGCTGCTCACCCCGCAACACGCGCCCCATTTCAGTGCGCTCAATATCCATGAGGTGTTGGAGCGTGTAAGAAGTGTGGTGTTAGCTGAATTGCCTGAAGGACTACTCATCCAGCGCGATTATGACTTGAGCCTGCCGGAGCTGCATGGTGACAAGGAGCAACTGATCCAGGTTGTGCTCAACATCGTGCGTAATGCGGCGCAAGCCATGCATGGCAAAGGCCAGATCGTGTTGCGCACGCGTATCACCCGTCAAGTCACTCTGATGAAGAAACTGCATCGCCTTGCAGTGACAGTACAAATCATCGACAACGGGCCTGGAATTCCCAGCCATTTACGCGACAAGATCTTCTATCCGCTTGTTTCCGGACGTGCCGACGGACACGGTTTGGGACTTACGCTGGCACAGGATTTCGTCAGCCAGCATCAAGGCAGCATCGAATTTGAAAGCGAACCGGGACGCACTTGTTTCACCGTGACACTCCCGCTCACCTACTTGGGAAAATAATCATGGCCAAATCCGTTTGGATTATCGACGACGACCGCTCTATCCGCTGGGTACTGGAAAAGGCGCTTGCGCGGGAGGAGATCGAATACAAGAGCTTCGCTTCCGCCGACGAAGCTTTAGCAGAACTGCCCGGCAATTTGCCCCAGATGGTGATCAGTGACATCCGCATGCCCGGCAGCTCGGGGTTGGAATTGCTGCAGAAGCTGCGCAACGATCATCCCAATTTGCCCGTCATCATCATGACCGCCTACTCCGATCTGGAAAGCGCTGTGTCGTCTTTTCAGGGCGGCGCATTCGAATATCTGCCCAAGCCTTTCGATGTGAATCATGCGGTTGAATTGATCCGCCGCGCATTAGAACAAAGCCAGCGCAAAAACACGCAAGCGGATGACGCACCAGCAGCCCCGGATATCCTCGGTCACGCACCCGCCATGCAGGAAGTATTCCGTGCCATCGGCCGCTTGGCGCAATCCAACGCCACTGTGCTCATCAATGGCGAATCCGGCACAGGCAAGGAGCTGGTCGCGCAAGCGCTACATCGTCACAGCCCGCGCGCTGACAAACCTTTTGTCGCTATCAATACGGCGGCCATACCAAAGGACTTGCTCGAATCAGAACTGTTCGGACACGAACGCGGCGCCTTCACCGGTGCGACTACCACGCGGCATGGGCGTTTCGAACAGGCCGAAGGCGGCACACTGTTCCTGGATGAGATCGGTGACATGCCCGCAGAATTGCAGACACGTTTGTTGCGCGTGTTGTCCGATGGAAATTTCTATCGTGTCGGTGGACATCAGCCTATCAAAGCCAACGTGCGCATCATTGCCGCCACTCACCAGAATCTGGATGAGCGCGTTAAACTCGGTTTATTTCGCGAAGACTTGTTCCATCGCCTCAATGTCATTCGCCTGCGTCTCCCACCGTTGCGCGAGCGTCGCGAAGACATCCCGCTGTTGGCAAAATATTTTTTGCAGAAGAGCGCAAAGGAATTGGGAGTCGAGCAAAAGACGCTGAGCGAAGCTGCGCTGAATTACCTCGCCGCACAAGACATACCCGGCAATGTGCGCCAGCTGGAAAACCTGTGCCATTGGCTCACCGTAATGACACCCACACGTATGGTGGAAATCGCCGACCTGCCTGCGGAATGGCGTGACGCACACGCCAGCAGCACGCTCAATCAGGATTGGCGCACTTCTCTTGCGCAGCAAGTTGCGCTTGCCCTGCAACGCAACGAACCCAACATTCTAGATACGCTCACCAAGCAATTCGAGAGCACGCTCATCACTCAGGCGCTGCAACACACGGGTGGACGCCGCATTGACGCCTCCACTCTGCTCGGCATGGGGCGCAATACGTTAACGCGCAAGATTCAGGAATTGGGGCTGGACGGAGAAAACGAATAGGAAGGTAGCTCAACTACTTTTGCCACACTCCGGTGATTGGTTTCACGTGGGCACTTTCATTCAAATTTGGCAAACCATACATCTCTGAAAGGGTACGCAGGATGTTGTAGTGGTTGATGCGTTGCACGCTGTTGCCGCGCTTCGCCATGGGACCAATCATGATAGTTGCAATGTGGTTATTGGCAGCACCATCGTCTTCATCCCATGTCAGGATGAGCAGGCTGTTGTGTGTCATCGCCCATTCCACATAAGGTTCGATGTGCTGCTTCAGCCAGTCATCACCTTGCGCGATGCTACCGTCGTGCATGTCATTGCGCTGATCCGGTATCACTAGCGAAACCGTAGGTAGATTTTCAAAATCTGGCGGAAACGCACTGAATGGCTGATTGTAATGCTTCAGCTCTTTCCAGTTGGCAATCGGATTATGTTTCCGCATATATGCGCCGTAGATGCAACCTTCGTAGCCGGTTTCCGGCATGGACTCCGCATAACTGGTAAGGCTCGATCCTTTTGCCTGCAACGCGCTAGCCAAATTGTCACCGCTGAGTTCGAGCGGGCAGGCGTTACTGGCGATGCCACGTGTCGTGCCGGCGAACAAGGCAAGGTAGTTAGGCTGACTTGGGTGGGCTACACCATAGGACTGCGTGAACAACATCCCGCGTTTGGCTAGCGCGTTGATGTATGGCGCTTCGCGGCTGCCAATAAGCTGCGTGAATGATCTGTTTTCTTCGATCACGATGACGATGTGATCCGGACGCGGCAGCTCGCCGCCTATCGCTGTCCGCGCGATCAAAAATATCGACAGCAACCAGTATTTTTTCACGCTACCTCCGCTATCACCAGCGTGTGATCGGATGGCCGTTCCAGTTTGCGCGGTGTTTTGTCGATGTGACACGCGCTGCATTGCAGTGCAGCGCTGATGAGGATGTGGTCGATGCGCAGCCCCATGTTGCGGCGAAACGCCATCATGCGGTAATCCCACCATGAGTAGCTTTTATCTTCCTGCTCGAACAGGCGGAAAGTATCGTGCAAACCCAGATGCAGCAAGGCTTTGAAGGCAGCACGCTCCGGTTCGCTGACCAGCACATTGCCTTGCCATGCGACCGGGTCGTACACATCGCGGTCTTCCGGCGCGATGTTGTAGTCGCCCAGCAGGGCGAGCTTGGAATACTTTGCCAATTCGTCTTTCAACCACGCTGTGAGCGCGGCCAGCCATTTGAGTTTGTATTGGTATTTGTCGGAGCCGACTTCCTGCCCGTTGGGAATGTACACACACACCACGCGCACGCCGTTGATGGTGGCGGCGATGGCGCGCTTCTGCTCATCATCGAAATTGGGAATGCCGAATTGCACATCACTGGCCGGTTCGCGGCTCAAGATCGCCACGCCGTTATAGGTCTTCTGCCCGCTGAAGACACTGTGATAACCCGCCTTCAGCAACTCAGCACGAGGGAAATCCGCATCCTGTTGTTTAGTCTCTTGCAGGCACACTACGTCCACCGGGTTAGCTGCCAACCACTCCAGCAGGTGCGGCAAACGCACCTTGAGCGAGTTGACGTTCCAGGTAGCCAACTTCATTGCGCTGGTTGAACGGGCAACGTAGCAGGACGCGGGCGATAGGTAATTACGCTCTTGGGATAACCCGCAAAATCCAGTTCCTTGTTCCACTGCTCCGCCAGAAAACCTTTGAGCCAAGTCTTGCCGATAGTAGCCGCAGGCAGCAGACTATCGCCCGAATCCTTGCGGAATGCGTCTAATTCTTCCTGCTTAACCAGACTCTTTTCCGTGAACGGAATACCGCGCTTGCTCAGCAGATCGCGCGCTTGCAGACAAGCAGAACTACAATCGGGGAACGTATAAAGTGTGACCGGGAAATTCTTGCTGGCAAGCTGCGACTCGTAAGGCAGGTTTTCATCGGGCTTTGGTTCTTTGCCCAATTTCAATTGTTCCACATCTTCCGTGCCCATTAGCGGGCTATCGCCGTAATGCACTTTGCCATCTTTGTCGATGGATCGGTAAAGCTCTGTTGCTTGTACATTCGTCAACATCAGCAGACACATCAATAAAAATACGCTTTTCATCATTGGCCCCTTTGTTTATACCGTCACCAGTCCATTATGCCGTAACAGCGCGTCGATTCTGGGTTCGCGACCGCGAAATGCGATGAAAGAATCCATCGCATCGCGGCTGCCACCGACCGCCAAGACCTGTTCGCGGAAGTGACTACCTGTGGCTGCGTCCAACACTCCGTTCTCTTCGAACAAGCTGTATGCGTCAGCCGATAACACTTCCGCCCACTTGTAACTGTAATAGCCCGCTGCATAGCCGCCGGAAAAGATATGCGCGAAGCTGTTCTGAAAACGGTTGAACGCGGGCGGCATCAGCACTGCCACTTCCGCGCGCACTTCATCCAGCAACTGCTGCACGGATAGCTTGCCGTTGGCGTCGTAGTCGCTATGCAATCGCAGATCGAACAGCGAGAACTCGATCTGGCGCAGCATCTGCAAACCGCTCTGGAAATTCTTTGCAGCGATCATCTTGTCGAATAATGCACGAGACAGTTTTTCTTTTGTCTCAGAATGGCGTGTCATGCCTTGCAGCACGTCCCACTCCCAACAGAAATTTTCCATGAACTGGCTTGGCAGTTCGACCGCGTCCCACTCCACGCCGTTGATGCCGGACACTCCCAGTTCTTCCACTTGCGTCAGTAGATGATGCAGACCGTGGCCGAACTCATGGAACAGGGTGATGACTTCGTCGTGCGTGAATAGCGCCGGCTTTCCTCCGAGTGGGGAGGCAAAATTGCAGTTGAGATAAGCCACCGGGGTCTGGATGCCTTTGGCTGTGCGCCGCCGTGTGATGGCATCGTCCATCCATGCGCCACCGCGTTTGCTGGCACGTGCATACAGGTCCAGATAGAACTGGCCGATCAGGTTACCCTTGTTGTCGCGGATGCCGAAAAAGCGCACAGCCTCGTGCCAAACCGGTGCTGTAGAAGACTTAATGCCGAGTCCGAACAAGGTCTCAACCAATCCGAACAGCCCAGATAACACTGCATCCTCGGGGAAATATTGCTTCACTTCTTGCTCGGAAAATGCATAACGCTGCTGGCGCAGCTTTTCGCTCACGTAACCGACATCCCAAGCCCGCAATTCTTGTAGTCCCAACTCGGCAGTAGCGAATTCACGCAGTTCTTCCAGGTCTTTTTCCGCAAACGGCTTAGCGCGTTGCGCCAACTCGAGCAGGAACTCGGCCACTTGTGTCGGTGAATCGGCCATCTTGCTCGCCAGTGAAAACTCGGCGTAACTGGCGAAACCCAGCATCTGCGCCAGTTCCGCACGCAGTTTCAATATCTGCGACATCAGCGGTGTATTGTCCCAGTCTGCCTTGCTTCCTTCCGTTAATTGCTCGCTGGCACGCGTGGTGTAAGCGCGGTACATACGTTCGCGCAAAGAACGATTGTCGGCATACTGTATCACCGGACCATAGGACGGTGCTTTCAAGGTAAATAGCCAGCCATTTTTTCCGGCCTCTTGTGCAGCTTCAGCGGCAACTTGGCGCTCGTCTGCAGGTATACCTGAAATTTCTTTATCGTCCACAATCACGCAGGTGTAAGCATTGGTCGCATCCAGCAGATTATCGGAGAATTTCGACGTCAGCTCGGAAAGCTCTTCCTGGATCGCCAGGAAACGCGCCTTCTTCTCATCCGGCAATTCCGCACCGCCCAGACGGAAATCGCGCAATTCGTTCTCGATGACTTTCCGCTGCTCCGCGTTCAATGCCGTGTAAGCAGTACCGTTACGGATGGCTTTGTATTTTTGATAAAGCGCGAGATTCTGCGACAGCTCGGCGTAATACTGCGTGACCTTGGGTAGGTTTGCATTGTAAACCTCGCGCAACTCCGGACCGTTCATCACCATGTTGAGATGGCCGACCTGCCCCCAGACTCGGGACAGATGTTCGTTGGCATCCTCGAACGGTTGCACGAAGTTTTCCCAGGTCGGTGGAGTCTTATCGGCCAGCAACTTCACAGTCAGCGCACGATTGCGCGTCAACAGTTCATCGACAGCGGGAGTGACATGTTCGGGTTTGATCTCCGCAAAGCGCGGCAGACCGGAGATATCAAGCAATGGATTCATTAACGACGACCTAGTTGGAATATGCTATGTGACCTTCGACGATGGTATGTCGCACCCGGCCTTGCATGGTGTAGCCGTTGAACGGCGTATTTTTGCCCTGACTCTTCAGAGCAGAAGGTTCAATCTTCCACGTGACAGATGGATCGAATACGCAGACATCCGCGTGCGCCCCGACCGACAAATGTCCCATCTTCACGCCCAGCAATTGCGCCGGATTGATGGTGACTCGCGCCAATGCTTCCGGCAGAGATACCTTGTCCTCTTCTGCCCACTTCATTACCAGTGGCAACAACAATTCCATGCCGGTTGCTCCCGCCTCGGCTTCGGCGAACGGCAATTGTTTAGCGTCCTCATCCACCGGTGAGTGGTTTGAGCAAATAGCGTCAATCGTTCCGTCGATTAACCCGCCGCGCAAAGCCGCCCTGTCGCGCAGGCTGCGTAGCGGTGGCATCAGATGGCAGTTGGCATCAAAGAAGCCAATATCAATTTCTGTCAAATGCACATGATTCATCGATACATCGCAGGTCACCTCCAAGCCTTGGCGCTTGGCAACCCGTACCATCTCTACTCCCTCTGCGCTGGAAATGCGGCAGATATGCAACTTCACGCCGGTCTCGCGCGCCAGTTGCAACATAGTGGAAAGCGCGATGGTTTCTGCCACCACAGGGATCGCCGGCAGACCCAAACGGGTCGCCACTTCACCATCGTGCGCCACACCATCTTTGGCAAGGAAGGCATCTTGCGGACGCAGCCACACGCGATAGCCGAAGGTCGCCGCGTATTGCATGGCACGCATCAGTACGCGCGTATCGGTGAGCGGCGCATCGGCCTGACTGAACGCCTTGCACCCGGCTTCTGTCAGCTCGATCATCTCGGTAAGTTCAGCGCCTTTCAAACCGTATGTCAGCGCTCCAACCGGGAAAACGCGCGCCTGATTGAGCGAACGGGCACGATGCTTAAGCATCTCCACCAACCCCGGCTCATCCAGCGGAGGATCGGTATCGGGCGGGCAGGCCAACGACGTCACACCCCCTGCCATCGCAGCATCCATCTCCGACTCCAGCGTAGCTTTGTATTCGTAACCCGGTTCACGCAAACGCGCGGCGACATCCACCAGACCTGGAATTACGATCAAGCCGCTGGCATCGATCACCTGCTCAGCCACGAAGCCTTGCGGCGCTTTGCCGATAGCGGCGATCCTTTTGTCGGCGATGAACACGTCTTGCTTCGCATCGATCTTGTTCTTGGGGTCGATCAGGCGACCGTTCTTGATATGGATGTTCATTTCGCCCCCGCCAGGATACTCATCACTGCCATGCGCACCGCGATGCCGAAAGTGACTTGCGGCATGATGACGGACTGGGCGCCATCGGCCACGCTGGAGTCGATCTCCACGCCGCGATTCATCGGCCCCGGATGCATCACGATGGCATCATTCTTTGCCAGCGCCAGCCGCTCCTGCGTCAGGCCGTAGTATTTGAAATATTCCTGCGCCGAAGGCAGCAGCGCGCCTTGCATACGTTCGTTCTGCAAGCGAAGCATCATCACCACGTCGACATCTTTCAAGCCTTGCGCCATGTCGTGGTAGACCCGCACACCGAGTTTCTCGACGTGGCTGGGCAACAGTGTCTTCGGTGCGATCACGCGCACTTCCGGCACGCCCAGCGTGGTCAATGCGTGTATTTGTGAACGCGCCACGCGCGAGTGCAGCACATCGCCGACGATAGCGACGCGCAGATTGTGGAATTCTTTTTTGTAGTGGCGGATGGTGTACATGTCGAGCAGCGCCTGCGTGGGATGTGCGTGGCGTCCGTCGCCGGCGTTGATGACGTGAACCTCCGGCGCGACATGCTGGGCGATGAGATGCACCGCACCGCTTGATGAATGGCGCACCACGAACATGTCGGCGTGCATCGCGCACAGGTTGTCCACCGTGTCCAACAAGGTCTCACCCTTGCTGGTGCTGGACGAGCCGATGTTGAGATTGACAACATCGGCAGACAAACGCTTGGCGGCGATCTCAAAGGTGGTTCGCGTGCGCGTACTATTCTCGAAGAAGATATTGAACACCGACTTGCCGTGCAGCAGCGGGACTTTTTTGATCTCGCGCCCTTCGGCGACATTCACGAATTCGGTAGCCTTATCCAGAATGTCGCGCAGGATGCGCACGGGCAGACCTTCTGTAGTCAACAGGTGCTGTAGCTCGCCGTTTCTATTTAACTGAGGATTATTCATGCATAGATTCCTGCGCTGGGTTCATCGAAATACGCTTGCAGTATCTGCTGCGCGGCATACTGGTCGATGAGGGATTTTTGTTTTCTGCCGTGTATCCCTTCTTCATCCAGCACTGAGCTCGCGGCGGCGGAAGTATAGCGCTCATCCACCAATAACGTGGGCAAATTGAAGCGTCCTTTCAGGCGGTTGGCGAAGCGGCGGCACAGGGCGGTCATCTCGTGCGGCGTTCCGTCGTCGTTGCACGGCAGGCCGACCACTAACGCTGCCGGTTGCCATTCCCTAAGAAGCGCGGCGATGGTGGCGAAGCGCGTATCGTTCTTCTCATCGTTGATGGTAGTAAGCGGTTGGGCTGTGTTGGATATGGTATTGCCAACTGCGATGCCGATGCGTTTAGTACCGAAATCGAATGCGAGTAGCGTGCCGGTAGGAATGGGGGCTGTCATGCCGGAATTCAAAAATTTCCTTTCTCTTCTGCCTCCTCTCCCGCTAGCGGGAGAGGATTGAGGTGAGGGAGGCGGGCATATGAACTTACTTCAGCAGGCACAATTCCTTTTTGCCCGCTAGGCATGTCCGGCCTCATCGGAGAGAGATGCGAAATCAATGCCGAGCAACGCCATTGCTGCCGCTAATCTTTCTTCGGCAGGCAATTCGAACAAGATATGCTCTGACGCGAGCACGCTGAGCCAGGCATTGTCTGCAAGCTCCTGCTCCAACTGGCCTTGCGACCATCCGGCGTAGCCTAACGTCACCAGAAGGTGCTGCGGCCCTTGACCTTCGCCAACGGCCTGGAGGATGTCCTTGGAAGTTGTAAGTCCGATCTTGTCGTTGACCTGCAGGGTTGATTGCCACGGTCCGCCCGCGTCGTGCAGAACAAACCCTCGATCGGTCTGCACCGGTCCACCGAAGTGCACCAGTACATCTTCCAATTCGGCCGGTTTGAGCGGCATGTTGATCTGCGCAAACAACTCGCTCAAAGTCAGGCTGATCGGACGGTTCACCACGATACCCATCGCGCCTTGCTCGTTGTGCTCGCACACATAGGTAAGAGACTTGGCAAAGAATGGGTCGGTCATCGCCGGCATGGCGATCAGGAAGTGATTGGTGAGATTGAATTCGGACATGGCTGCATTGTAATCCGCCTGCGCCCTAATCTCAATTTAGCTCGAATCAGACAGTGATGAAGCGGGCGATGTTTTCCAGCAATTCATCTTCTTGAAAGGGTTTACCCATATATTCGTTCACGCCCAGCTCCATTGCGTAGCGACGGTGTTTGTCGGCAGTGCGCGAGGTGATCATGATGATAGGCAAATCCCGAGTGCGTGCATCCTGACGCAGGCGCTTGGTCAGTTCGAAACCATCCATACGCGGCATCTCCACATCCAGCAGCATCACATCCGGCAACACATCGATGAGTTGTTCCAGCGCATCGACGCCATCCTTGGCTGTAATGACCTGATACCCTGAACGCGTCAGCAAGCGGCTGGTAATCTTGCGCACAGTGAGCGAATCGTCCACCACCATCACTGTCGGTAATCTGTGCACCGCTTCCGCAGCCACTTTGGCGATCTTGCGCGTTACGACGATGCGCTGAGTGAAGTCAATTGGGTTAATGATGAGTATCACCGTACCGTTACCGGATACCGTTGCTCCTGCTATGCCGGGCAAACGTGCCAGTTGCGGTCCGATGTTTTTGACCACCGCTTCCTGATTGTCGAGCAGTTCATCGACATGCACCGCGATGCGGTTTTCGCCGGAACGCAGTAACAACACCGGGTTATGCGGCTGACTTACGACCTCAGCCTCGTCGTCGCCCAACAGGCGAGCGAGGAAATGCAGCGGATAACGTGCGCCTTGCCAATCTATGTATTGCTGTTTATAGGCGGCCTCCAGCACGGCGGGCTTGAGTTGCTGCGCGTTCTCGACCATGGTCGAGGGTAAGGCATAGACGGACTGGCCGACGCGCACCATCAAGGTTTTGGTCACCGCTAGCGTCAGCGGCAAGTGGATGGTGAAACGCACGCCATGTCCCGGATCGGATGCTACATCGACACGTCCGCCCAGCGCGGTGATCTCACTGCGCACCACATCCAGCCCTACGCCGCGACCAGCGATTTCAGTCACTTCCTTTGCGGTTGAAAGCCCCGGCGTGAAGATCAGTTGCATCGCCAGTTCGTCGCCGATCTCTTCGCCTTCCTGCAATACGCCCGTTTCTACGGCCTTTTGACGCACGCGCGCGATATCCAGTCCTGCGCCGTCATCGCTGAACTCGAAAACCACTTCATTGCTTTCCTGGCGCAAGGACAGGCGAATCTCGCCAATCGGATCTTTTTTTGCTTTTTCGCGCTGCTCCGCTGTCTCCAGGCCGTGCGCAATGGCATTGCGCAACAAGTGCTCAAACGGGGCCGTCATCTTTTCCAACACACTTCGGTCCAGTTCGACCTCGATCCCCGATAATTCGAGGTTCGCTCGCTTACCCAGCTCTTTGCCGGTCTGCCGCACGATGCGATAGAGGCGCTCGCTGATGCTGGCAAACGGCACCATGCGGATCGCCATCAGCCCTTGCTGCAGATCGCGGTTGAGGTGCGCTTGCGCATTGAGTGCCGCCTCGGTCTCGGCAAGGTTCTTCAGCAAAGCCTGCTGCACGGTCTGCACGTCGTGCACGCTTTCGTTCATAAAGCGCGTCACTTCCTGGAATCGGGTAAAACGGTCGAACTCGAGCGGATCGAACTTCTCCGCACTCTCACCGCTGATCGTTATACGTGCCTGCATCTGCCCTTCGGCGTGGATCTCGATCTCGCGCAATTGTTTGCGCAGTCTGTTCACGCTATCGGTCAGATCCAGCACGCTACTCTTGAATTCGCGCAACTCCAGCTCGGCGCGCGAACGTGCCACGCTGATTTCGCCTGCCTCATTCACCAACCTGTCCACCGTGTCGGATCGTACACGCAGCAAGGCTGCCTGCATGGCGCGCTCGGCACCTACCTCCAAGGCGTGCGCTGGAATGATCTGAGTGACTTCGAATTGTTGCTGCACTGCTTTCTCGGCAGACGGTTGCACAGCGGCAGCCTCTACGACGGCTTGCGGAGTTTGCAGCTGCTCGATGGCGTTGCCGATACGATCCAGATAGCTGTCCAGTTCATTCCACAACTCAGCGTTAAGCTCGCCTCCCGCCATCGCTTTATCCACGCGATCTTCCACACGGTGTGTCAGTTCGCCCAGACGCATCGCGCCCGCCATACGTGCGCTGCCTTTTAGCGTGTGCAAACTGCGCTGCAGGTTGCGCCCCAGCTGTGCATCGTTCGGCGGCTCGCGCCATGCACGCAAAGTGGAACCGATCTGTGGATACAATTCGTGCGCCTCTTCCAGGAAGATGGGCAACAATTGCTCGTCCACCTCATCATGAACCTCGCGCTCTCTTCGTGCCGGCTGTTGCTCGGGCTCTTCCTCGTTCAAAGTAGCAGCAAACTTTTCCGCTTCAGGTTCAGCACTCGGTGCCTGTGCTGCTGCTGGCATTTCAGCAACTTGCGGAACCCTGGAAACTTCCGGTGCGGTTTCCGCTGGGAGTGCAAAGTCCTGCATGATCTCGGGTGTGAATTCCGGTGTAACGGCCTCCACTTCTGGTTCGGAACCAGGCATTTCTAATAATTGCGGTCCCTTGGGAGTCTCCGCTGTGCCTTTAGCCGGGAGTGCGAAATCCAGCATGAATTCGGGTATCGCTTCCGGTTCGGCAATATTTTCTACAGGCGCGGAAGTCAGTTCGAGATCCAGTAACGGAAGCACCTCTGGTTCGCGTGGCGCCGCTTCACTTTCCGCGATTTCTTTATTCGCCTGCAATTGGGCGATCAATTCCGGCTGTGGCGTGGGTTCCAGACGATGTTCTCGCACCAGGACACACATTTCGTCCAGCTGTTGCACCACCTGCTCGATGAGCGTCATCTGCTGCTCGTTCACTACTTGTGGTTTGTCGATACGCTCTTCCAGCCACAGTTCCAGCGCATACGCAAGTTCGGCGATCTGCACAAATCCCATCGTGCGATTAACGCCCGCCAGGGTATGCGCGGCGCGCATAAAGTCATAGGTGACGATATGCGATTTGGTCTCGTGTAGCACCGCAAGTTGCTCGTACAGAGCGAGCACGTGACCCGCCGCTTCTTCGGTGGCGATGTTGAACAGCGCCAGTGACAGGCTGATCGATCCCACTTCAACAGGGCCTTCTTCTTTGCTTTCGACCTCCGCTTCCTCGATCATTTCGATGTGCGGTTCCGCTGCTATCCGTTCAGGCTTGGACTGCGGGATATCCTTGCCGTTTTCAATACAGTCGGCCACCGTGAGCAAATACGAGGTGTCGATGGTGGCACTGGTGCTGCCGCTATGTAACATGTCCACCCAGTGCTGGAACAGCACCTCGGCATCGCCGATCATGTCGAGCAACGCGGGCGTAGCGGGTTTGTTCTCCTGCAGCCATTTGTTCATGGCACGTTCCACCGCCCAGGCGACTTCGCCCAATTCGGAGAGTCCAACCATACGGCCGCTGCCTTTAAGCGTGTGGAATCCGCGCCGCATGGTCACCAGCGGTTCACGGCTGTCCATATGCAAACGGCTGATCTCCAGATTGCTACGCAAGGTCTCCATGACTTCGCGCGCCTCTTCCAAAAATACTTCCAGCAGCTCTTCGTCTTCGCCGCCCGTACGAATCGAGACGCCCGTCGGCGCGGCTTCTTCTTCCTTCACCAGCGTTTCTGCATGGCCCGCTGCTGCGCGCATTTCGGTGATGTCTTGCAACACACTGTTTAATACCGAGGTATCCGGCTTATGGCCGAGTACGAGACTATGTACATATTCTTCCAGCGTACTGACGGCAGCGGCCACGGTACGCATCTCGGAGGCAGAAGGCGTCTCGCCTTGTACGTAACGATCGGTCTCTTGACGCAATAAGCCCATCAACTGGGCGGCGACATCCAGCGAGAGCATGTGCAACCCGCCTTGCACTTGATTCAGCAGGCGTCCAATCTGGGACAATTCGGTGCGCTTCGTGGCGTTATTGAAAAAGGCGTTCAGATTCTGCTCGATGTTTTGCAGATTGCCCTGCATTTCGATAGCCAGCGGCACCATCACTTCTTGCTGCTCCATCTGGCAGTAAAGCGAGATCAGGTTGGAGAGCTTGTTCGCGTCCTCCGGCATGCGCATCATGCTTGCCTGCAAGCGCGAACTCAGGATTCGCGCCTGTTCCTGAAAGCCGCTTCCCAGATGCTGGTAATGTTCGATGCCGCTGTCGAGCAATAGCAGGGCCATCGCCATATCCATGGAGATGCGTTGGGCTCGCTCCGGTTCATCGGCTTGAAGTGCAGTGGCATGGATCTGTTTGCTTAGAAACTGCAAGGTATTGCGGTCGAGCTGCTCGGACAGCGCGTGCACCTTTTCCATATCTGCGGCGAACCTCTGGCAAGCACCCGCAACTTCGGCAATACTTTGTTCCCAGGATTCCTGAGCCTCTTTAAGTTCTGCACGCATGTTATCGAGCAAGGCAGCCGTCTCGCTTGGAGGCATGGGCTGATCTTCCGGCAGGTAGATATCCAATGCATAGACTTTTTTGATCTGCTCGACCGTATCGCTCACGGAATGACTACGCGCGATGAGATACAGCGTTTCGCTGATGGAAACCTCTTCGTCGAAAGGGGTTCCGTCAGTCAACGATTTCATTTTAAGGTCAATGCGGCTAAGCGACTTTCTGACGTTCAATTCCGGCGGGATACCGTCATGGAGAATGCAATCCAATAGACCGAATGCTACCCACCAATAAGCTCGATGCAGGTCCTGCGGCACACAAGTGATAACACTGCGCACAGCCGCCATCATCACGTGCAAGGCTTCCGCCGTGCCGTCCTGACGCAGCCATTTCAACAATGCCTGTTGATATTGCACGCGGGCAGCCTTGATGTGCGCCGGTGCATCGCTCGCCTGCGGTTGCTGCAACAAGGTCTCCGGTAACTCTACCTGTAATGAAGGGAAAAACAGATCCACCTCGAAGGCCATTTCCTGTCCGCGTGCCTGAAGTAGCTCTTGATACTCATGGAAAAGTCGCAAGGTGGCATTGCTTGCACCGTCCGCCAAGGCATCCAGATAATGGGTCAAACCAAATAGCGCGCGGCTGATTGCCTCACGCCGCGAGGCGCTAACGTCCTCCGCTTGCACGAACTCCTGCAGAAGTTTTTCCAGCTCGGCACAGAATACTGACAGCCCTGTCAATGACAACATACGCAACACACCGCCGGTACGGTGTAACTCTTCCCGCGCATTCTTCAACGCCTGTTGGTCGGTTCCAGCGGACGAAAAATAGCTCTCCAGATCACGGCTGATGTTCGCCAACGAGCTGTCCAGCCCGGGCTTGACTGACAACAGTAAGGGGTTGAATTGCGCCTGCACGTTCGCCCTTTACAGCTTGAAGCCGGATACGGAACTGTTTAATTCTGTCGCCATACTCTCTATTTGTGCAACCGAAGCGTTGGTGCGCTGCGTGCTTTGCGACGTCTGCTCGGTGATCTTCAAAATATCGCTCATGAAGCCCGCCACTTCGCGTGCCATGTCTGTCTGTACTTGCGTAGACACCGAGATACTGTTCACCAAATCGGCCAGTTCGTGCGTGGACTTCTCGATCTCGCGCAGTGCCTGACCTGCCGCGTTGGACAATTGAGCTCCATCGACCACACCCTGCGTACTCTTTTCCATCGCCGCCACGGCATCCTGCGTGTCGCTCTGAATGGTCTTAACCAACATACCGATCTGCTTGGTCGCCTCGCCTGAACGTTCCGCAAGACGCTGCACTTCTTCCGCCACCACCGCAAAACCTCGTCCCGCTTCGCCCGCCGATGCTGCCTGGATAGCTGCATTCAGCGCCAGTACGTTGGTCTGTTCGGTAATGTCCGAGATCAAGTCCACAATTTCGCCAATCTCCTGCGAGCTCTCACCTAGCCGTTTGATGCGCTTGGATGTGTCCTGGATCTGCTCGCGGATACTGTCCATACTGGACACCGAATTCTGCACCGCGCGAGCGCCCTGCTCGGTCACTTCCAGCGTCCGGCGTGCCACTTCGGATGATTGCGCAGCGCTAGTGTCGACCTCCTGAATGGATTTCGTCATGAGTTCGACCGCGCCACCCGCGTCGCGGATTTCTGATGCCTGTTTCAGCGTCGCGTTCATCAGCTCTTTCGTCACCGTACCGGCTTCTCCCGTGGCTCGTTCCACTTGTTTCGACGCAGTCGTCACCCGCTGAACCAGCTTGCGCAACTCGTCGGTAGTGTAGTTGACCGAGTCGGCGATCGCTCCCGTGATGTCTTCCGACACTGTCGCGCGTATGGTTAAGTCGCCGTCAGCCAGATCTGACAATTCGTTCATCAAACGCAGAATGGCCTGTTGGTTATTGCGGTTAGTTTGTCCCGCCTCGTGTTCGCGACGCTTTGATTCGTCCAGATATATCTTGGAGAGCATCAACAACAGCAGCAGCGACATACCGCCGGAGAAGAACAACGCAAAGCTGGTGATTCGAGCGGTCGTTGAACCTTCATAGCTGTTCACCAGGCTTTGCGTTGCCGCAAGCAATTGGTCGCCTTCTTCCTGGACTCGCCGTCCCGCCAGACGCGAAGTCAGCACATCACCCGCGTTGGCGGCAATGAATCCCACAACCGACTGGTAGCCTTCAAAGTCGTCCTTGAACAGCATCACTGTCGCATCGTTCTGCGGCAACTCGCTGATCAGCACCTGGATTTCACTCATCTTCACATCCAACCCCGGCAAGTCTTCCGTCGAAGCCGAGGTCAACACCATCTGCACCGCGCCGGTAACCTGCTCAATCAACAGGTTCAGGCGATCCGCCTTCTGCACATCAGCCGGTGCTGCTCGTTCTGCAATCTGATTGGCCAAGTTCAGCATGTCGCGCTGACCTGCCGCGCCGCGTTGCAGCGTCACCAATAGCGGACGACCCTTTTCCAGTTCGTCCAGCAGTGTGCTCATGCGCTTCCAGTGAGACAACAGGTCATCCAGGGGTGCGCGTGCAACGCCTGCCGTGGCAGGGAAATTTTCGTTGCCGTTATCCAGCGCATCGAGGATGGCGGAAAACTCGGTACGTGACTCGCTCAACTCATCGAACGCGGCCGAGTCGCCGGAAAAGCTGGCTGCCGCATCTTTCGCCAGACGTTGCGACAACATCAGCAACTTGGAGGATTTCGCTACATAGTGCGAACCGTAAGTTGTGTCGCGCGTGTCGATATAGGTAAACGCCGCTGCGGCGAACAGGAAGAACAGCAACAGGCCGCCGAGGACGCGTAGTTGCTTATCAAAAGACTGTTTACTGAACCACGGAATTTGGATCGTCTTGACATCTTTCGCCTTCAGGTCGTTCTTATTGACGAACCCCGGCGATTTTTTCGGCAATTTGAACGGTATCTTAAAAGCCATTTTTTTCTCCTCTTGAACGGCGCGATTTACGCCCCGATCTGTAAAAATTCCGGTTGTTGCAACAACTTCGCTATTTCCAACTTGTGCCACACCTGTCCACTGCCATCCTTTAGACGGATCTCCCCGTCCTCCTCGCTCTGCTCCCAGTCTGTCGCGTTGCGCAGACCCAGCACGCGAGACACCAGCAATCCCGCATTGAAGGCAAACTTCTGGCCAGCCAACAATACGCGGCTTTGCCCTTCGTGCGGAATCGCCGCTCCGCCGGTATAGACACCGAAATCGACAATGCCGTACAGATTGCCGCGCACGTTGGCGATGCCGCAATACCATGGCTTGGTCAAAGGCACGCGGGTCAGTGGTGGTGGAGCCAGAACTTCATTGATGTCCGACATATCAACCAGCCAGAAATCGTTGCCAACCTGCACACCCAGAGTGGATACACTTTTGCCGCCGCCTGCCACTTGGGCTTGTAGCCGATCCAGTACGTTCTGCTGGAACTCGCGCAGGTTGAAACGCTTGGACATATCGACCTGATACCTAGCCTAATGCCGCGATTTTACCGAGCAGTTCTTCTGCCCCGATCGGCTTGGTGATGTAGTCCTTCGCACCTTGACGCATGCCCCAGATTTTGTCGGTCTCCTGCCCCTTGGTAGTGCAGATGATGACCGGGATATGTTTGGTCGCCGGGTCTTGCGTGATCGCGCGGGTGGCTTGGAAGCCGTTCAGTCCCGGCATGACCACATCCATCAGAATGAGGTCGGGCAATTCGGTCTTGGAAGTCTCCACCGCCATCTCTCCGCTCTCGGCGTACACCACCGAAAAGCCCTTCTTGCCCAAGATATCCCCCAATACGTGGCGCTCCGTTGCCGAATCATCCACGACCATCACTTTATTAATTGCCATAATCCGTCCCCCCGGTTAGTTTGTTTGTATGCATTGTCACTGCTTCAATTAAGCTCTTTTTACTGAACGGTTTGGTCAGATACTGGTCGGCACCGACAAGTTTGCCGCGCGCGCGGTCGAACAGGCTGTCCTTGCTGGTCAGCATGACTACCGGCGTATTTTTGAATTCGGCATGGTTCTTGATGAGCGCACAAGTCTGGTAACCATCCAGACGGGGCATCATGACATCGACGAAAATGATGTCGGGTTTGTTGTCGACCACCTTGGACAGGCCGTCGAAACCGTCTTCCGCCAACACAACCTTGCAGCCGGCTTGCGTCAGGAATATCTCACCGCTACGGCGTATGGTGTTGCTGTCGTCGATGAGCACCACACGGATACCAGCCAGACTTTCGCCCACGTTGTCACCCTTTCCCTGATTGATTCACATCCGCGTTTGTGCGCGGATACCCCATTACCCTAGATGCTACCGCATTTGCCTTCGGGCGTTCAATGTTTCCGCGCCCCCCGGCACCTCAACGCCTCCAGAAAGCCGGCGTAAACAAGATCAGCACGGTAAATATTTCCAGCCGTCCAATCAACATCGCCAGCGTACACACCCACGTTTGAAAGTCCGTCAGCACCCCGAAGTTGCTCGCCGGGCCCACGACGCCCAGCCCCGGCCCCGCGTTGTTGATACAGGCGATCACGGCGGAAAAGGACGAAATGAAATCCAGCCCGCTGATCAGCAGCGCGAACGTCAGGGACGCGATGCTCACGAAATACAGAAAAATGAAGCCCAGCACCGCGAACACGATGTTATTGGCCACGACCTGACCGCCGATCTTCAGCGGATTGATGGCTGCCGGATGCAACAGCTTGATGAACTCGCGCCCCGCTTGTTTGACCAGTACCAAGGTGCGAATCATCTTGATACCGCCGCCGGTAGAACCGGAACTTGCCGCGATACAACTCAATAACAACATCCACATCGGAGCAAAAACCGGCCATTGATTGAAGTCCACACTGGCGAAGCCGCAGTCGGTCGCCATTGAGACCAGGTTGAAACTGGCATGCCGCAATGCCGTCCAGAAATTCGGGTAGGTGCCCTGCCACCACAAAAACAGACCTATCCCGAGGCAGCTGCTGAGTATCAGTGTCACCGTTGCCACCGCTTCCGCGTCGTGCAAGTAGACCTTCAGGCTCTTGCCATGCCAGGCAAGGAAGTGCGTGGCGAAATTCATGGCCGCGATCAGCATAAACACGATCAGCACGAACTCGATGGCGGGAGAGTTGAAATAGCCGACGCTGGCATCGTGTGTGGAAAAACCGCCCAGCCCCATCGCGGCGAAAGCGTGGCAGATCGCATCCAGCCAGTTCATGCCCACCAGTTTCAACGACACGATACAGGCCAGCGTGATGCCCGCATACACCAGCCACAGGCTGCGCGCCGTCTCGGTGATGCGCGGTGTGAGTGCGGAATCTTTCATCGGTCCCGGCGTCTCGGCCTTGAACAATTGGCGACCGCCGATACCGAGCAGCGGCAACACCGCCACCGCCAGCACGATGATCCCCATGCCTCCCAACCAATTTAATTCGTGTCGCCACAGGTTGATGGCGGGCGGCAGATTATCCAGCCCAGTAAGCACCGTCGCTCCCGTGGTAGTAATGCCGGACATGGTCTCAAAATACGCATCGGTAAACGACAATCCGTTAATCACCAGCAACAGCGGAAATGTCGCCACGGCGGGCATTGCCGTCCACATCGCCACCACCAGCAGGTAGCCGTGACGAATGGACAGCTCGCCCTTGTAGCGGCGGGTCAACAGCCACATCAGCACACCCGTACCAGACGTCAACAGCATCGCCATCAAAAAAACGGCCAGCGTGTCGTCGTTATAGATGAGCGAGGTCAGAATCGGCAGCACATAACTGATGCTGAACACCACCAGCATCAACCCCAGCGCATGAAGAACCGTGAGTGCGCGCCCCATCAGAAGAATCCGAGACTGACCTGAAACAACTTCTCGACCTTCTTTACCATCTTCTTGTCAACGACGAAGACGATCACGTGGTCTTCCGCCTCGATCACCGCATCGTGATGTCCCATGATGACCTTGTCGCCGCGCACCAGCGCACCGATGGTCGCGCCCTTGGGCAGCTCGATCTCGTCGATGCGCCGCCCGACCACGCGTGAAGATTCGCGGTCGCCGTGCGCCACCAGTTCCAGCGCCTCCGCCGCACCGCGCCGCAAGGAATGCACCGCCACCACATCGCCCTGCCGCACGTAAGCCAGCAGCGACCCGATGGTGACTTGCGCCGGCGACAGCGCGATGTCGATCTTGCCGCCCTGCACCAGATCCACATAGGCGCTACGATTGATGAGCGCGAGCACTTTGCGCGCGCCATTGTGTTTGGCCAACAGCGCCGACATGATGTTGTTCTCGTCGTCGTTGGTGAGTGCGCAGAATACATCGGTCTCGCCGACGTTCTCTTGCTGCATCAGCTTTTCGTCCGTACCGTCACCGTTCAACACCAGCGTGTTGGTCAGTTCCCCGGCCAGTCTCTGGCATGATTTCTTGTTGAATTCGATGAGCGTGACCTGATAGTCACGCTCCAGCGCCATCGCCAGACGCCGCCCGATGTTGCCGCCGCCGACGATCATCACGCGCTTGGCGGGTTTATCCATACGACGCATCTCTTTCAATACACGGCGAATGTTGTCCGACGCCGCGATAAAGAATATTTCGTCGCCATCCTGAACCACGTTGCTCCCTTCCGGGATGATCGCGCGATCCTGCCTGAAGATCGCCGCTACTCGCGTCTCGACATGAGGCATGTGCGTACGCAAGTAGCTCAGCGGCTTGCCAACCAGCAGCCCGCCTTCAAACGCGCGCACCGCGACCAACGACACTTTGCCTTCGGCGAATTCCAATACCTGCAAAACCTCGGGAAATTCGATCAGCTTGGTGATGTAGTCGGTAAGTATCTGCTCCGGACAGATGGAAAAATCGACACAAAAGTTCTCCTTGTTGAACACCGCTGCGCGGTTAAGGTAGTCGGTGGCGCGGATGCGGGCGATACGTGTCGGCGTGTTGTAAAGGCTTGCCGCCAGTTTGCACGCAACCAGATTCACCTCGTCGCTTTGTGTCACCGCCAGCAACATGTCGGCATCGGCGATGCCTGCTTGTTCGAGTACGGAAGGATGCGCAGCGTTGCCAATCAGTGTGCGCAGATCCAATCTATCCTGCAGTTGCCGCAGCTTCTCACCATCCGAGTCGACCACGGTGATGTCGTTCTCTTCGCCGACCAGATTCTCGGCCACAGTCGATCCAACTTGGCCTGCGCCCAGAATAAGGATCTTCACGTTTCGCCTTTCCACTTGATCGAACAGCCCATGCTGGCAATCTGTTCGTGCGGTCCTCGCCCGGTCTTCGCCACTTGCAGCATGGCATTGAACAAGTCCCGCGATGCATCCGGTACCGCCTCTTTGCGCGAAGCATCCAGGCGTCCGCGATATTGCAGTTCCAGATTGGCATTGAAACCGAAGAAATCCGGCGTGCAAACCGCGCCGTAATCCTTGGCGATCTGCTGTGTCTCGTCCCATACGTAGGCGAAAGGATAGTTGTATTGCTGCGCGACGAGCTTCATGTTGTCGAACGAATCTTCCGCATAATCGGCCGGATCGTTGGACATGATGGCGATGCTGTTGATGCCGTGCTGTTGCATTTCGCGCACATCGCGGATGATACGGTCGCGGATGGATTTGACGTAAGGGCAATGGTTGCAGATGAACATCACCAGCAGACCGTTTTTGCCGCAAGCGCTTTCCAAGTTATGGCGTTTGCCATCTACGCCCAGAAGGTCGAACGGACGTGCTTTCCAGCCGAAATCACACAAAGGGGGTTGCAGACTGACCATTGATATTCACTCCCAAAGATATACGTTATTTTTCTAGCCGTTATATTATCACGCCCGTCCCGAAGCCCTTTACCGACCATGTCTGCGCCAAGATTCTACTGCCCGCCGCCGCTCCCGCTCAGTACCAATTATGAGTTGCCGCCCGAAGCCGCCCACCACGCGAGTCGCGTGTTGCGCTTGCGCGTGGGTGATGCGGTGCAAATTTTCGACGGATTGGGCAACGCACTCGATGCCACCATCAACTCCATCCAGGGCAAACATGTCGTACTCGGCAACTTGCAGACCTTCATGGGACAGCAGGAATCCGGTTTGCATGTCGTGTTGGCACAAGCGATGTGCACCAGCGACAAGATGGATTGGGTAGTACAGAAAGCCACCGAACTCGGCGCAGCCGAGATCTTCCCGGTGCAGACGCAACGCAGCGTGGCAAAACTCTCAGGTGCCCGCGCCGAAAAGCGCGCTGAACATTGGCGCAACGTCACCGTCTCCGCCTGCGAGCAAAGCGGCCGCAACTCCTTGCCACAACTGCATGCTCCGCAAGACCTTGGTACTTGGCTGAACGGGATGCATCTTGCACCCGGCAGCAAATTCATCCTGTTGCCGGGTGGTGCGAGCAATCTACAATCACAGCCCAAACCGCAAGGACGTGCCACGCTACTCATCGGACCCGAAGGCGGATTTACGGTGGATGAGGCCAACGTCGCACAACAAGCCGGTTTTGTTCCTGTTCTGCTCGGCCCGCGCGTGCTGCGTACCGAGACTGCCGCCATTGCGGGAATTGCTGCATTGCAAACGCTTTGGGGTGACTTCAACTAACCGAAAGGAAACTACCATGCCTTACGTCAATATCCGCATTGCCGGAGTTCTCAGCCGCGAACAAAAAGCCAAAATTGCCGAAGAAATCACCGATACCCTGGAGCGCATCGCACACAAGCCCAAGTCTTACACCCACATCGCGTTTGATGAGCTACCGGACGAGAATTGGGCGATCGCGGGCAAGCTGCTCGACGAAGATTAACGGTATTTGCGGTTGTTCCCGCACCAGCGGGCTACGCCCCACCGTGTCACAGCCGCGACCTACATCGCGTTCGATGAGCTGCCGGACGAGAACTGGGCGATCACGGGAAAATTACTGGATGAGGAATAAACAGAAACACACTAAGGCACGCCGCTCCGTCCATCCGCTTGATTTGAAATATAATACCCCTGCTTAAATTTTGAGCTTCTTCACCGAATCAGGAGTAAACCGATCACCATGTCTGCCGCCCCTGCCAGTTCTTCACCCGATTTCGTTGCGTGGTTTCGCTCCGTAGCGCCTTACATCAATGCCTTTCGCGGCAAGACGTTTGTCGTAGCGTTCGGCGGCGAGGTGGTAGCGGACGGCAAGTTCGTTGAGCTGACGCATGATTTCAACCTCCTCGCCGCGCTGGGCATACGGCTGGTGCTGGTACACGGCGCGCGGCCGCAAATCGAACAACGCCTGGCTCAAAGCAACATTGAAGGCAGCTATCACCACGGTATCCGCCTTACCGACGCCGAAACCATGCAGTGCGTGAAAGAAGCCGTCGGTCGCGTGCGGGTAGAGATCGAGGCTTTGCTGTCGGTGGGGCTGGCGAATTCGCCGATGGCCAATGCCGACATCCGAGTGGCGGGTGGCAATTTCATCACAGCGCAGCCTATCGGCGTGATCAACGGCGTGGACTTGATGCACACCGGTTGCGTGCGCAAGGTGGATGTCGCGGCGCTGAAAGACCGTATGGAATTCGGTGAGGTGGTCCTGCTATCGCCGCTGGGTTATTCGCCCACGGGCGAAGTATTCAACCTTACGCTGGAAGATGTCGCCACGGCGACGGCAGTCGCGCTGGACGCAGACAAGCTGATCTTCCTGACGGATACCGATGGCGTGCATGGAAAAGATGGCGCACTGCTGAAAGAGCTGACCATCGCCGAAGCGAACAAGTTGCTTTCCGGCAAACGCAAACTTCCGGACGATGTTGGGCTGTTCTTGCCCTGTGCCGTGCGTGCCTGCGAAGCGGGTGTGGCAAGGACACATCTTGTCAGCCGCCACACCGACGGCGCACTGTTACAGGAGTTGTTCAGCGACGAAGGTATCGGCACGATGGTGGTGGAAAGCACGCTCAATACCTTGCGTGATGCGACCATCAAGGACGTCGGTGGCATCCTGCAATTGCTGCAACCGTTGGAAGCCGAAGGAATTCTGGTACGGCGTTCGCGCGAACTATTGGAGCGCGAAATTGGACGGTTCGTGGTGCTGGAGCACGGCCATCGCATCATCGGTTGCGCAGCGCTTTATCCTTTTGCCGATGAAAAGGCAGGCGAGCTCGCCTGCCTTGCGGTGCAGCCTGCTTACCGTGACCACGGCTACGGCGATGTCCTGCTTAAACACATCGCAGCGCGGGCACAGGCGATGAAGTTGCAAAAACTGTTCGTGCTGACTACGCGCACGGCGCACTGGTTCATTGAGCGTGGTTTTAAGGAAGTCGACGTAGAGCATCTCCCGACGCAGAAGAAGACGCTTTACAACTATCAGCGGCGTTCCAAGGTTTTCGTCCTTGCGTTGCGGTAAGACATCCTCGCCATGACACTGATCGCCATGCATCAATGTCAAACATTTCGGCAAAAACCGTTGGCATGCCTACAATCCGGCGCATCCGCTGGATTTGGGCGCGGATTCACGGTAATGTCACACTTCTGAAGCATAATCACGGAGTGGATCTCATCATGGCAAGAACAGTACAGTGTGTAAAACTTGGTCGCGAAGCGGAGGGATTGGATCGCCTTCCTTATCCCGGCGCGCTTGGACAACGCATTTTTGAAAATGTCTCGAAGGAAGCATGGCAAGGCTGGATCAAGTTCCAAACCATGCTGGTAAACGAGAATCGTCTCAACTTGGCCGACATGAAGGCGCGCAAATACCTCGCTGAGCAAATGGAGAATTATTTCTTCGGCGCGGGTACTGATATGCCTACAGGATACGTCCCACCGAAAAACTGAATCACCGCTAACACGTAGTACGCTGACAACCCCGTTCATGGCAAAAACCTTCCCGTCTCAAAATTTTCTCAATCGCGAGCTCGGTTTGCTCGAGTTTAACCGGCGTGTCCTGGCACAAGCAGAAGACGCTTCGGTTCCATTGCTGGAACGCCTGAAATATCTTTGCATCGTCAGCAGCAACCTGGATGAATTCTTCGAAATTCGAGTTGCCGGATTGAAGGAACAAGCCAAATTGGGCGGCCTTGCCGCCGGGCCAGACGGACTGGAGGCCACGCAGATACTCAAACGTTTATACAATCCGACGCACCAGCTCATCGCGCGGCAATACCAGTTGTTCAATGAAGAACTCGTCCCTGCACTCGCACAGCAAGGCATCAAATTCCTGCGCCGCACGCACTGGAATGAGGCGCAGCAAGCCTGGGTCAAAGATTTCTTCCTGCGCGAGGTGATGCCGGTATTGACCCCCATTGGACTCGATCCGGCCCATCCTTTCCCGCGCGTACTCAACAAGAGCCTGAACTTTACCGTTGAGCTGCAAGGCAAAGATGCATTTGGGCGCAACTCAGCCAAGGCCATCGTGCAAGCTCCGCGCGTGTTGCCGCGCGCGATCCTGATGCCGCCGGAAATCTCCGGTTGCCCATACGGCTTCGTGTTCCTTTCTTCCATCCTGCATGCGCATGTTGGCGAGCTGTTTTCCGGTATGGAAGTGCTGGGTTGTTATCAGTTCCGCGTGACACGCAACAGCGATTTGTTCGTGGACGAAGAAGAGGTCAAAAATCTGCGTATCAGTCTGCAAGGTGAATTGCCGCAGCGTCACTTCGGCGATGCGGTACGGCTGGAAGTCGCCGATAACTGTCCGCCCGCCATGTCAGAATTTCTGTTGCAGCAGTTCGAGTTGAAGGCGGAAGATCTTTTCCGCGTGAAAGGCCCGGTGAACCTGGTGCGTCTGATGCGCATCCCGGATCAGGTCGAGCGTCCAGATCTCAAATTCGCGCCTTTCGTGCCCGGCATGCCTGCCTTGCTGCAAAAGAAAGGCGCGGACATGTTCAAGGTGTTACGCAAGAACGATGTATTGCTGCATCACCCCTACCAGTCCTTCAAACCGGTGATCGATTTCATCCAGCAAGCCGCCTCCGACCCTAGCGTAGTAGCCATCAAACAGACAGTGTACCGTACCGGGGTTGATTCCGAGTTGATGGAAGCGCTCATTGCTGCCGCGCGCGGCGGTAAAGAAGTCACGGTTGTAGTCGAGCTGCTCGCGCGCTTCGATGAAGAAGCCAACATCAACTGGGCCAGTCGTCTGGAGGAAGTCGGTGCACATGTTGTGTATGGTGTGGTCGGACACAAAACCCACGCCAAAATGCTGATGGTTGTGCGGCGCGAGGGAAACAAGCTGCGCCGTTATGTGCACCTTGGCACCGGTAACTATCACCCGCGCACTGCCAAGTTGTATACCGACTTCGGCTTGTTCACCAGC
>CABEBA010000255.1_pt1 | contig 31234 bp, 26 predicted proteins | sample 3132531 | NCBI WGS metagenome assembly CABEBA01 (sample SAMEA5534344, study PRJEB31848) | metagenome | biome: tundra; feature: field; material: soil | place: USA | collected 2013-05 | depth 0.45 m
ATCCGGCACCCGCAACTTGCCGATATCGTGCAGCAATCCGACCAGTTCGAGCATCTCGCATGTCTCTTCCGGCAATTGAAACAGACTGCCGATGTAGCGTGCCAGATTGGCCACACCATCGGAATGCTGCTTGGTATACGGACTCTTCGCATCGACGATGCAGGAGAAAACATGCACCAGGCTGCGCAATTCGTGGAACTCCATGGTCCGTTCCGGGAAATGCGACAACCAGGTCGCCAAATAGCTGTTGACTTGGTCGCTCTCCAAAATAAACCAGAAGGCTTCCGAGCGTGATATCTGCATAAATGCATCAACCAACTCCGGACAGAACCAGTCGCCACGACGTTCGAATATCTTGTGCCTGATCTCTTCCTTACCCAGAAGGATGTCTTTCTCCTCAAGCTCATAACCCAACGCGAGCACATCCACGCGATCAGACATATAGATGCAGTTTGCACTCAGTTTGACCTCCAGCGGCAGGTCCAGATCCTTGAGCACAGACCAATGCGTATGGTGGTGCAATACCGCATCCGACAGATGTTTTAACAAGGGACTGGTGGCCAACAATTCGGCACCGAGCTTGCAGTGATCCGCCTCGTGCTCCCATGCCATCTGGGCCAGCTTGGCATGTACCATCGTCTTGGACACCCCGCTGTCATGCAGTATGGCAGCTTGAAAAAGCTCGTCCATGCGAGGCCCACTCCAGCCCAAGTGCTTGCCGCACTCGGTAGCCATGTAGGCAACACGCTTGCCGTGATGGATGTGCGTGACGCCTACCAAATCAAGTGCGTCGGACAACGAATAGACGGCCTCATGCAGATTGACGTTATAAGTGGACATTGCTCCCTCTTAGTTTTGAAATCCCATACTGTCCAAACCAAACCCGCTGTGCCCTGACACTTCGACGCAAATTGCAGTCGTCATATTACTCTCTCAATCGAGCCTGGAAATCCAGTAGCGGTACCGGCCTGCCAAACAGGTAACCCTGAAAAGCGTGGCACCCGCGCAAGTCCAGAAACTCTCGTTGCATTTCTGTCTCCACCTCATCGGAGATGACGTTCAAACCCAACACTGCACTCATTGCGATGATAGTTTGTGCGATGGCGGATCTGCATACCTGTACCATAGCTGTTTGCTGCTCGTAGCGCCGATTCTTTACCCTGCCCCGTCGAACAACCATGCGTCCATCGCCAGCAGACCGTAAGTCATCACCCGGTTCAAATGTCTGGCGTCATCCACCTTCGAGGCCGCACCGAGCGCCACGAACAGCGGTAAAAGATGTTCATCGGTGGGATGATTCTGCACGGCATGCGGCGCAAGTGTGCGATAGGCACTAAGCGCATCGAGATCGCCTTCTTTGATTTTTGCCGCGATCCAGTCGCAGAACTCGATCACCCATACCGGTGCGGGTTCACCCTGCGGATGTTTGAACATGGCACGAAGATTATGCGTAATCGCACCGCTACCAACGATCAGCACACCCTGTTCACGCAACGGACGCAACGCACGTCCCAGCGCAAGGTGCCAAGCAGGAGTGTGATCCGGCTGTAACGAAAGCTGCGCAACGGGGATATCCGCCTCTGGAAACATGATACTCAACGGCACCCACGCACCGTGATCGAGACCGTGCGTGTCATCCATCTGCACCGGAATACCCGCTTGTTGCAACAGAAGCGCAGCCGCTTCCGCCATCTGCGGTGCACCGGGTGCGGGATACTGCAATCGGTAAAGCGCTTCCGGAAAACCGCTGAAATCGTGAATAGTCTCTGGCTGCACCGCACGACTGAGGGTCGGGATACGTGTCTCCCAATGTGCTGAGATGACCAAAATGGAGAAAGGTTTGGGCAATTGCGCGCCTAGCTGTCGCCAAGCCGCCCCCGTCTCACCCGGTTCAAGCGGTACTGTAGGCGCGCCATGCGATAAGAACAGGACAGGCATCATGATGTGCAGATGCTAGCACGATGAAGAGAATAAAATAGCTTCATCTGATGATTTTGGAGCAATCATGGAATACAGAATATTGGGCGGCAGCGACTTGAACGTATCCGCGCTGGCGCTCGGCACAATGACCTTCGGCGAACAAAACAGCGAGGCAGATGCCCATGCGCAGCTCGATCTTGCCGTGTCGCACGGTGTCAACTTCATCGACACCGCCGAAATGTATCCGGTTCCACCCCGTGCCGAAACCGTGCATCGCACCGAGAGTTACATCGGTACTTGGCTCAAGCAACAACAACGAGACAGATTCATCGTCGCCACCAAGATCACCGGTCCGTCTCGCGGCTTCACATGGATACGCGGTACGCCGCGCATCAACCGCGAACACATCACCGCTGCCATCAATGGCAGCCTGCGCCGCTTGCAAACCGACTATGTGGACTTGTATCAGTTGCACTGGCCGGATCGCTATGTTCCCATGTTCGGCGCGACCAACTACGACGTGACGCAGGAACGCGACAGCACGCCCATCGCCGAACAACTACAAGTGCTCGCGGAATTGGTCAAGGCGGGAAAAATCCGCCACATCGGCCTTTCCAACGAAACGCCTTGGGGTGTATCCGAATTTGTTCGCTGCGCCGAACATCTGGGATTGCCGAAGATCGTCAGCATACAGAACACCTACCATCTGTTGAACCGCACCTTCGAAAGCGGCCTTGCAGAGACTTGCCATCACGCCAACGTTGGCCTGCTCGGCTACAGTCCGTTGGCCTTCGGCTGGCTCACTGGCAAATATCTCGCCGAACCGGATGCGAAAGGACGCATCACGCTCTTTCCCGGTTTCGGCCAGCGCTATAACAAACCCAATGTGCCACCTGCCACAAAAGAATATGTGCGCATCGCACAGGAAGCAGGTCTCACTCCGGCAACAATGGCTCTCGCTTTCGCCAGAACGCGTTGGTTCACGGGCAGCGTCATCATCGGTGCGACGACGCTGGAACAGCTCAGGGAAAATCTGGCCAGTACAGAAGTGACGCTATCAGCGGAAGTCCTGGAAAAGATCGAAGCAGCACATAAGTTGTATCCCAATCCGGCACCGTAATACTCAAAGCAGCAGCGTAGGGAAAATGGAATGAAGGTGATCCGGGATAATCTGTGCCATATTTCACCCGCAAGGGGTAGGCCTTGGCTGCACCAAAGGCAGGCAATCCGTAACCAGCCAAAGGCTGGACGGAGTTGACACAGTGGCAACATCCACGCACTGCTGCGCTTCAACCGGGCAAAAACTGCTTGAATTGGTTTATCATGGCGCCTGAGGTTATCAATAAAAACAAGGGGGAAGTACATGCTTAAGAAAATCATTGCTGTTGTGCTTATCGTGCTGGCGGCTGGAACATGGGGCTATCTGGACTATCTGAACAAGCAGGAACTTAAGGCCGCGGAAGAGTTGCGAGTAGCAATGGCACAAGCACACGCACAAGCGCTGGCAAGGGCAAAAGCAGCAGCTGAAGCAAAGGCATTATTCGAAGCTACTATCCTGGCCGACCTGACAACTTGCAAAGCAACTGCTGAAAAAGCGAAGGAAGATTTTCTGATCCAGAACCAGAAACCCGTGCGCCGCAAACCGGGGCAATTCACCATCCCGCAAGCGGCCATGGACGAAGCCGCAAAAACACTGGAAACAGCCAATGCGGCATGCCAATTGACTTACGACACGCATTTAAAGAACGGTTCGTAAACTGCCATCACCATCATCACTCCGCTCCACTCGGCGTATTCAGCCACTTAACCAAGTGCCACGCCTCGCGTGCGATGCGGCAGTTCCAGGTAGTGCCGTGTTTGCATCTCGGTCAAGCGGCTGGCGATGCGCTGTGCTTCGCTGTCATGTCGAGCATCCGCGTAAAGTTCAGCCAGCTCAACTTCGAATGAAGCCACCAGTTTGACGTGGTTGTCGTACAGTACATCGATCAACCATGTGAATCGCCGCGCTTCAGCACCATTCTCGGCCGACATTTTTGGGATGCCCGACAGGAAGACCGTCGGGTAACGATAAGCGATCTCCAGGTAGTCGGACTGGTCGTGGTGACCTCCACACAGCTCTTCGAAATCGAACCATGCGACTTCTCGTGCGGCGCGCCTAACCGGAATCTTGATCTGTCTCACTCGAATGGAATCCGCCTCGCTGTGCATTCCCGCCGTGAGGCGTTGGAACAATGACTCCATGTGTTCATCGGTCGCCGCATCGACGGCAACCATAAAGAGCGGATCGCGCTCCATCTGCAACATGCGGTAGTCGGTATCGCTGTCGAGGTGCAGCACTTTCAATTCGCGCTTGAGCAGTGCTATGGCGGGCAAGAAATTCTGCCGCTGCAAACCGTTGGGATACAGATCATCCGGCGCATAGTTGGAGGTGGTAAGCAGCACCACTCCGCGTTCAAGTAACGCCTCCAGCAAGCGCCCAAGGATCATCGCATCGGCGATGTCATCCACATGGAATTCATCCAGGCACAACAAGCGCGTGGAGCCTTCGATCTTGTCGGCCAGCGCCATCAGGGGATCACTCTCACGAGCAAGCAGTTTCATCTCGTGATGCACTTCGACCATGAAGTTGTGAAAATGGATGCGGCGTTTGCGGCGATACGGCAGGCAGTGATAAAAGCCATCCATCAGAAAAGTCTTGCCGCGTCCCACTCCACCCCAGATATACAAACCCTTGGGCACATCCGGACTGAGCAGGCTGCGCCCGAGGAATTGATTGCGCTTGTTTTTGAACTCGACCAGTTGCTGCCACAACGTTTCCAGCTGATCGATCGCGGCGATTTGCCGGGCATCGCAAACAAAGCCGGATCGCTCACAAGCAGCCTGATACCAGGCCTTGGGGCTGGTACCGTTTTCAATGGTGGATTGCTGCATCAGGTAACGACCTCGTTGAATTCCAGCGCATTCTGATCCGGGTCGCGGCAGAACAAGGCGCGGCGGCCAGATTGGCTCTGCGTATAGGCGATGCCAGCCGCATCCAACTTATTCTTCAACTGTGTGAAGTCATTCACGCCCAATGCCACATGCCGGTCACGCCCGCCATGCGCCGGGCGCTGCAGACCCGCCTCAGGGTTCGGCAACAACATCAGGTGTATCTGCTGATTCGGCGCGATGTCGTACCACACACCGTCGAAACTCATCTGCGGACGGCTGGAGGCAGGATGCAAACCAAGCACGCCCTCGTAAAACGCACGCGACCTGGCAAGATCGCTCGTCAGAAAAGTGGCGTGTTGAATGCCTGTGATCATTAAGCTTTGACAGGAATCACTTTGCTCGCCGCCAGCTTGGCACGCGTCCTCGCCTCGTCGGTATCTTTACCGTTCGCCAAGGCCACGCCCATACGCCGCTTCTTGAAAGACTCCGGCTTGCCGAACAGGCGAATATCCGATTCCGGCACACGCAATGCCTCTTCCACTCCAGTGAACGCGATGCCCTTTTCATCCATCTGGCCGTAGATCACGGCACTTGCACCCGGTGCGCGCAAGGAGGTATCCACCGGCAATCCGAGAATGGCGCGGGCATGCAGTTCGAATTCGTTGAAGCGCTGGGTACACATGGTCACCATGCCGGTGTCGTGCGGACGCGGACTGACCTCGCTGAACCAGACTTGGTCGCCTTTCACGAACAGCTCGACACCGAAGATACCCAATCCGCCCAATTCGTCGGTGACCTTCTTGGCGATGTCGCGTGAACGTTGCAGTGCAAGCGACGACATGGGCATCGGCTGCCAGCTTTCCACGTAATCGCCATGCACCTGCACATGCCCTATAGGTTCGCAAAAATGGGTCTCAGTCTCGCCGTTTTCGCCGATGGCTCGCACAGTGAGTTGAGTGATCTCATAATCGAAGTCGATGAAGCCCTCGACGATGACCCGGCCCTGATTCACGCGCGAACCGCTGGCGGCATAATCCCAAGCAGCCTGCACCTCGGATGCGTTATCCACTTTCGATTGTCCTTTGCCAGAAGACGACATCACCGGCTTGATGATGCACGGGAAACCGATCACCGCGGTGGCCGCGATCAGTTCTTCCAGACTATCCGCGAACTTGTACGGCGAAGTCGGCAGCCACAATGTCTCGGCGGCCAAGCGGCGGATGCCTTCGCGGTTCATGGTGAGTTGTGCAGCACGGGCGGTCGGAATGACGCGTACCACGCCCTCTTTCTCGATCTGCACCAGCATGTCGGTGGCGATGGCTTCAATCTCCGGCACGATGACATGGGGCTTTTCTTTTTCGATCAAGGCGCGCAGTGCCGCACCATCCGCCATGTTGATTACATGCGCCCTATGCGCGACCTGATGTCCCGGCGCATTCTCGTAACGATCCACGGCGATGACCTCCACGCCCAAACGCTGCAGCGCAATAATGACTTCCTTGCCGAGCTCACCGCTACCGAGCAGCATGACTTTGGTGGCGGAAGGTGAAAGAGGCGTGCCAATGGTGAGCTTTTTCATGGGATATCAGTAGGTGAAGTTGGAATACCCAAAATTATACACAGGCTAGTGAGGTGACAACGGCTATGCGCATAGCAAAGACAAATTTGCCACCGCCAATGGCCCATCCGTCGGTTGCGCAGAGTTGTGCAACCGACGTTCAATCTGGTCAAGCGTTAATTATGCAATTCGACACTGGAGAGTGTGCCTGCCTTTCCATCTCCCCCGACCACCAGAACTTTACCTGCAACTGGTCCGCTGTTAAACAGGGTGGCGCTAAACACGGCGCGGCCATATTGAAGGTTGGCGGTTCCGCTCCACGTCCCAGCAACCGGGTCGTATAACTCGGCGCTGGAAAGATTCTGATCGCTGGCATTTCTTCCACCCATCACGAGAATTTTTCCGCCGGGCATCAGGGTGGCGATGTGGCCAGAGCGTGGAATGGCAAGGCTGCCGGTTGGCGTCCATGTCTGCGTGACTGGATCGTACAGTTCGGCGCTGGCAAGCGGAATGTCCCTGGCATCCCTCCCACCCACCACTAATACTTTGTCGTTGGGACTGTGAGTATCAAGTAGGGTCGCGCTGTGTAAATAACGCGCCGTTGCAAGGCTACCGGTAGGCAATACTCCCGAACCTGCCGAATTGAACAACTCGGCTGAGGCAAGCACGGCAGAAGCGGGAGTTGTAGTAGAAGAATTAAATCCTCCCGCCACCAACACACTGCCATTGTTAAGCAGGGTGGCGGTATGTGAATAACGCGGGGAACTGTCGGCTATCGCCACGGCCGAGCCTGCACTCGAAGGATCGTATAAATCGGCCGTGCCCGCTACGCTGCCTCCGACCACCAATACCAAATCTTTGCCACCATTTAGTAATGAATTGAGAAGCGTTGCCGTATGGTAGGAGCGCGGTGTTGTGAGAATGCCTGGAAGCGCTGTCCACGTTCCAGGAACCCCAGAGGCTGGAGTGTACATTTCGCCACTGTCGAGATCGGTACGTGCCCCACCGCCGAGTATCAACACCTGGCCTGTAGTGGGCAGTAGTGTTGCGGTATGGTCGCGGCGGGCCACTGTCATATTTGGCGTTGTTGTCCACGTCCCCGTGTTCGTCGTCGTCCCCGGAGTGTACATCTCGGCACTGGCAAGCTCGGTGCCGGAAGTTCCAAACCCGCCCGCCGCCAGCACCCTGCCATCATTAAGAAGCGTGCCAGTGTGGTCATAGCGCGCAATATTAAGACCCGTCGAAGAGATAGACGTTGCGGATGTCACCGTAACGAGATCAGGGGCTGAAGTGACACCGTTCAAGGCCGCGGTAACGGTTGTTGTAGAAGGACTTGTCAGACCCGCTGTGAGCAAACCCGTCGAGTCAACGCTGGCAACGGCGGACGCGGCCGATTTCCAAATGACGCTGGAAGTAAGATCGGCAGTTGTGCCGTTTGAATAAGTTCCGGTCGCTGTCAGACTGAGCGTGGTGCCTGCCCCGACAAAAACCGGATCCGGCATGATAGCAATACTGGTCAGCGTAATAGGTGTAGTTGAGCCACCGCCGCCACATCCGGCCAGCATTAATGCAATACAAACAATATAGACAAAAGAGAATTTGGTGGAACTTTGGTTTGGATTAAGAATATTCTTCATGTCAAACGAGAGAGCACCATAGTTTTATTCGGTTTCAGACAGATAAAATTGCAGCAGATTAAGACTCCGTTGACATTTCCACCACTACCGAGCAGCGTAACTTTGGTGGCGGAAATTGCCATTGGTTCACCAATATTGATCTTTTCATAGGCTATCGGTCGATACGGATGGAATACCAAAAATTATACGCATGAGAGTAAGATGACTGCGCCATTTTAACCTTCCCGGGAGCAAAATCATGACGAACATCGTGCAATTGTTGGGCGAAGAAGCAGAACAGCTGTTGAAGTATCGTTGCACAGGGATTCCCAAGGAATCGCTGCATTTACCGGGTCCGGATTATGTAGACCGCGTGGTTGCAATAAAGAATCGTAAAACCGGTGTGCTACGCAGCATGCAGGCTTTGTACGGACAGGGCCGACTTGCCAATACAGGCTACCTCTCGCTATTGCCGGTAGATCAAGGCGTGGAGCATTCCGGAGGCGCATCGTTCGCGCCTAACCCTGTTTATTTCGACCCGGAAAACATCGTCAAGCTCGCCATCGAAGGCGGTTGCAACGGTGTAGCTTCAACATTGGGCGTGCTGGGTTCGGTGGCTCGCAGTTACGCGCATAAAATTCCCTTCGTTGTAAAAATCAACCATAACGAAATGCTGACTTATCCCAATATTTATGACCAGACCATATTTGCCAGTGTGGATCAGGCATTCGACATGGGCGCGGTGGCCGTCGGTGCAACGATATTCTTTGGATCAGAACATTCGCGCCGCCAGATACAGGAAATTTCCGATGCCTTCGAGCATGCGCACGAGCTCGGCATGGCGACCATCCTCTGGGCTTATTTGCGAAATCCGGCTTTCAAGACTGCCGACAAAGACTATCACGTTGCCGCCGACCTCACCGGCCAGGCCAACCACCTTGCCGTTACCATCAACGCCGACATCGTGAAACAGAAGATGGCTGAAAACAACGGAGGTTACAACGCTATCAAGTTCGGCAAAACCCATCCCAAAGTCTATAGCGAACTTACTACCGATCATCCAATCGACCTGGTGCGCTACCAAGTCGCTAACTGTTACATGGGACGTGCGGGCTTGATCAACTCCGGCGGAGAATCGGGCAAGAACGACCTGCAGCAAGCTGTGCGTACTGCTGTGATCAACAAACGCGCCGGTGGCATGGGACTCATCTCCGGGCGCAAGGCATTCCAGAAACCGATGCAAGAGGGGGTAGCGCTATTGAATGCGATTCAGGACGTGTACTTGGATAAAGCAGTGACGGTGGCATGATATGGATTTGCCGCCCCCCAGAGGGCGACAATTTCATCAAAAGCTCAGTTGAAAGCCAAAGGAAATAAACTCGCGGAAGGCAGTCGAGGAAGACTGCACTGGAGTCGAGTTAGGCTGCAATATATTTGTCGAAGTTTTGTTCCAGTCCAATCCCAGTTGCCCATCTGCCGTTAAGTTGTTTCTTACTCTATAAGCCAATCGAAAAGTCGGAGAGAGGTCGTTTGATTTTCCGCCTGTATTGTCACTTTGAAGACTCAAACGCATTGATGAGTCCAGCGTCCATTTTTCTTGCAGATCTACGTGGTTGCTAACCTGAACCGATTCGACCTTATTGAGTTGACCCTTGGTAAAACTCAAACTGAAATTCGTTATATCGCGAGCCCTGATTACTCCCATCCCTGTCATTCTTTCGGATATCGTCCATGTATTTCCGGTAGACGGGGTTGCCGCCACAAACCCTTCCAACCCGGTTGTTACTGCTCCAGTGACGGGATCTACATTAATGGTTCCACTCGCCGCCAAAGCTCCGGTCTTGGCAACACTAAAGTCGGTTCCAACGAGCCATTTTTCATTCAGGTGGTTAGTCATGCCAACTTGTGCCGTAGTTGAAACTGTCGTGCGTTGATCAGCCAACAAAATCAAATCACTAATAGACCAACCATTTTGCAACAAGGTGCCAACTGAACTTGTAGTGCCATTAACAGCGTTTCTGACATCCAGAACCGGACTTCTACGGCGATCCACAAGGAAATTGTAATCCGTTCCTGTTCCACCACCCAATAACGTCCCTTGCAGGGTAAACATATTCAGCGCTTTGAATTGAACATCGTAATCCAGCATGGACATGATGTTGAAGCGCTGATCAAAGTATCTCAGGTTCCCTCCCAGCGCCCTGCGGTCTGTGATGCCACTGACGGTTTGGTTAATAAAGTAAACCGAACCACCAAGCGGATTCCTGAGGCCAAAATCCAGGCTTACACCATTAAATTTGGGTTTGGCATCAATTGAAACATCAGACAACTGCCCAGTCACAAAATTAGCCTTCCAATTCTGGGAAGCACCATAACCCGCCAAAATTCCGTCAAACCGTCCCATCACTCCACCGCCGAATCCAGACTGCCGACCGACCTTGAATGAATAATTTTCAATCCGGTCTTTCATTTCATAATACGCCGCGCCCAACCTGTTGCTGTTCTGCTGCCCTGCAAGAAAATTGGCCGCATAGAAATCCTGGATTACCAGCCGGTTGTCATATTCATTGTTGAATGACCGCGCTGTCATGTTGACGTTGGTCATCAACGATTTCTGATCTGTTCTGGAAAGTGATGTTGGGGCTTGAGTAGCACCCGCACCCACAGTTGCAGTCGTATTGGTCTGACTTGCTCCCGTGTAGTAATACATCGACAAGCTGCCAAATTCGGAATACTGGAATTCGGTGTTCTTTACCTTGACCGGAACAATTACTGGTGGTGGTGCCGCAATAAACAGTGCGGGCTGGGAAGTTTTCAACCTATCCAGTCTCTCCTTAACCCACATAGCCATTTTTCCATCCGGGTATAGTTTCAAATACGTGTTGAATTCCAGCATAGCCTTTGCGTGCTGCCCCAATCTTTCTCTGGCTATCGCAATCCATAATTGGGCGTCTTGCGTATATTTGTTGGGAGGCAGATTCAGTACTTTGTTGAATGATTCAACTGCATCAAACGTCTGGCCGGACAAAAGTGCATTGCCGCCACTTACCATCAGAGTAGCTGCCTGATTGTTCGCTTTCGTAATCCGTTCGGCCAGAGACGCCTTATCCGATAGCGGTACGTTTCCCTGTGGGCCGACTTGATCTATGTCGGGGAACGGAGGCAGCCCGTCCTTCCCACCCAGTGCAATATGAACTGGTTTCAACTGGGACTGCGCCAACACGACTTTAGGCGAAGTGACATCGCCAGACGGAGCTACGGGTGCCGGAGCTACAGGAGCTACAGGAGCTACAGGAGCTACAGGAGCTACAGGAGCTACAGGAGCTACAGGAGCTACAGGAGCTACAGGTGCAGGTACCACCGCAGCAAGCGGCTTGTCTTTAGCCGTTGAAACCGTTGGCGCAACTACTGACGGAGTAGAAACTATTGATGGCTTTGGAATGGGCAACACTGCAAGCGGCACTGCAGCTAGTGGAATTGATGCCCCGCCAGACGTTCCTGCTGCTGGTTTGCTCTCATTCTTTTGTTGTGGTGCTCCAGGTTTGACGTGGATCAAAAGAACCTGATTGTTACTTCCCATCCTCACGCTGAATTCTGCGGGACGATAGAACTTGATCAGGATTTTTGGACCCGTACCCAGATCACGCGTTGATACGGTAATGTCCTGCACGACGTCGGAAGGAGGAGTTCTGTGAGTTTCGTAGTCCTGCCACTCATCCGCAGGAACACTACCAAGAATATTAAAATAGATCGAAGTTGCTGGCGATTTACCCTGGGGGAAATGCCTGAGGTATTGGATAGGAACGGTAAACTTGACTACCGCTTCAACATCGCCATTCGGATCAGTATGAACAGTGATGTCATCAATGATCTCGGCCGACGCATATGACGACAACGAACCGAAAAATATTAGCGCAAGAATGGACAGAGCCAAGCGATGCAATTTTTTACAACTCATATTATATATTTCGCTCGATTTGAAGTAAATTCAGCCGACTTTGAGGAAGCCGGCTGCAAATAATTGTTTGTAATAGTATCGAACTTAAGTCCATTTGGACCATGACGTGCCCTTGCCCCCAAGCGGCTTGTGGCAACTTGAGCTTGAACAATCCTTGGCGGTGCTGGCGCCGTTATGGCTCACTTTTTGTATTTTGGAAGATAAGTAGCTTGCACTGGATAGATGGCAAGTTACACAGTAAATACCTCCTGACCCGCCCCCATTAAAACCGCCGTGTTGCGTCACACCCACAGTCTCAGATACCCATGCTGCCGCACCCGCAGTTGCTGCCGTAGTTGGTGGAGTCAAGCCAGGGGACACATGGCAGAAATTGCAATCGTTTGTGCCTGCCATTGTTGTTGGAATGTGGTTGGCTACCTTTGCAATAGCACCAAATGTTCCAAATGCTGTATAGGAACCATTGTGGCAACTATCGCAACGTGAAGTTGCAAACGGGGCAACCGAGTGATTCCATATCCCACCGGCAAATGAGGTAACGGTGCCACCAAATACTTTGTGGCAACCACCGCTGTCACAGGAAGGCACGCTCGGAGTAATTATATGATTTACCGACACCCCTTTACCTGTCCCACCGGGGCCATGGCAACCAGAGTTGATACAAGAGCCACTGGCAGCTCCAGTATGATTGAAACCGGCCCCTGCCCAAGTCGGGGTAGCAGAGGTATACATGGAAATTGCTAATGTATGGCATGTATCGCATTGTGCCGATGTAACTGTATGAGGTAATCCATTCAAGCCTGCCAGACCTCCAGGGCTTGACGTCTGCGACGATACCCCGGGATAAGTACCGTTATGACAGCTGATGCAATTACCTGCCACCGTGGTGGCATGGGTATACGTGGCCCCTACCCACGCAGATGCGAGCCCGGCGTAAGCCGGATTATTGGATACGTTGGGAATCAGTCCCGTGTGGCAAACATCGCATTGTTGCCCTGCTGCTGGAATATGTTGAGCGGGAGTGCCTAATGCCGCTGTGCCGTTATGACAGGTTAGACAAGTTCCATTCTGAGCGGAGGAATGAACGAAGGCCGCACCCAGCCAGGTTGTGAAATTTGTCGTATTTGAATGGCACGAGTCACATCCAGCACCAGTCACAGGCAAATGACCTGGGAACGAAGCTATGCCTTGAGCATTATAAGTGAGCGATGAACCATCATGGCACCCAGCTTGACCGCATGTACCTGCGGTCGACAAGCCACTGGGGTGGTACATCGTACCGGACCACCTGACATACCCGCCACTGGCTGCAGAGGAATGACACCCAGAGGCGGAATCGCATTGCGTCACTGCGCCTATTGGTGGATGCGCTGGTGCAGTAGGCATACCTAAAGCGGCTACACCAAGTCCAGGTGCAACAGTTGCGCTATGGCAACCCCCAAGCGTGCCGCAGGTGCCCGCTGCGACTGTCGACCCGGGATGTACTGTTCCACCCAGGAAGGTAGTGTAGTTACTGGTAGTGGTAGCCGTATGACATCCGGCCGTGTCGCATTGCAATGCAGTCGTAAGGTGTGTCGCAGGTTTACCTTTTGCATTGGTACCGTTATGGCAATTGCTGCATGTTCCAGCTACTCCGGCAGGATGAGTGTAGATCGCGCCTAAAAAGGTAGTGTAATTCGCGGTTGTCGCCTGCGTGTGGCAAGTCTCACATGATGCAGTCGTTGTTACGTGTACCGTTCCTGTAGCGGTCTGCATATATGCCTTACCGTATGGAGGAACTCCACTCGCCGAATTCGTAGTGATGGTACCGGTGTGACAATTTGTACAGGTACCTGCTGTCACCGTTTGGCTCAAATGCAGTGTTGCACCCGTAAAACTGGTATACAAAGCGGTGTTGTTCGCGGTATGGCAAACATCGCAAGAAGACCCACCAAGCGGAATATGGCCACCTGCCGCGTTGCCCACACCCAGAGAAGTCAAACCATTGCCTGATGGGAAACCCAAGCCGTACGAACCGGTGTGACAGCTAGCGCAACCACCTGCCGGAGCGGTTACCGATATATGGTACGCAGAACCCGTAAAGGACGTGTACCCAACGGTATTGATTGCTGTATGGCATACATCACAAGTCGAAGCCGACGTGGGTATGTGATTTGCGGGTTTTGTCTTCACCCCGGGATACGCCCCAGTATGACAAGTGTCGCAAGCAGGCAATGGGGCTGGGTGGGCATAGAAAGCGCCAAGGAAGTTCACTGTATTGGTATGGCATGAGCCGCAATCAGTACCTGCAGGTATCGTGATATGCTTTGAGGGAACCGGCGGAACAACGACCACACCTGGCATTTGGCCGCTATGACATGAGGCACATGTCGTTGTTATGCCTAAATGGTTAAATGTGGCCCCCAAGAAATTTGTAAAATTTGTAAGTGAATGGCAAGCACTACAATCTTGCCCAGCCTGCACTGGAATATGGGCTGTCGGAACGGGAGGCATGCTTACAACTCCCGGGAATTGTCCCTGATGGCATTGTGCACAACCGGTTGTAATTCCAACATGGCCAGCAGCGCCCATCTGCCAACTTAAGAATGAAGTAGTGTTGGTGTGACACAGTTCGCAAGGCTGCGTAGTCGGAAAGTGGGTTACCGGTTTGCTCAAAACGCCCAGGGACTGCCCATTGTGGCAAGTCGAGCAACCACCCGTTATGCCCATATGGTTATAGCTCTTTACCAGGAAGTTTGCTGCACTGATATGGCAGGTGTCACACGCACTGCTTGTTGGTACATGATTGATTGGCCTTGGCTTCGCCCCGACTCGTGAACCGGTGGTATGACAACCTGCACAATCTTTGGGTGTATTCTTAAAAATACCGTCGACGTGGCATTGTTCGCACTTAAGCGTGGTATGCACATCCTTTAGCAAAAAACCGGTTCTTGAGTGGTCAAACGCGGGACTGGTTTGTGCGGCTTGCGCGAGGTGAGAAAAGCCAACCATCAAGACCACCAGCATTGCTGCAACTATTTGGAGCATTTTGTTATTTATTGTTAGCGTCTTCATAAGCAATACCTCGCGGTCTAAATTTTCATTCTTTACTTTTTCGAATCGTTGAGCTGCCTCAACAACCACTTCTTGTTTTTCGCGATTGTAATATGTGTTTGAGTTTTCATTCAGCCGCTCATCGGCCGTGAAGCTCAGACATGAACGGCTCCACAGACCGACGAACGGAAAAACCGTTTAATTGTTCAGCGGTTTATCCAACGCTGCCCGCCCACTTTGATCGTTTTCCATGTCAAACCTACATGGCAGTGGTCACATTGAGGTCCAAAAGCACCATCGTGCTTGTCATCCTTTTCATGGCAATTAACACAACTTGCGGCTAAAACGACTTTTGTTCTTACCGGGGAATTGTGGCAATCGATACACTTGAGTTTCTTGTGTTTCCCATCTAACTTGAAGCTGGTTTTATCGTGATCGAAATCCCAGCTTTTCCAATCGCGGGTGTTGTGACATGTCTCACAACCTGTACCAAGAGTGCGCTTGTGCACGTCTTGTTTTTCGTGACAAGACCAGCAATCTGACTTGGCCACCTTAAATACAACAGTTAAATGACATTTTTTACATTCAGCCAATATATGTTGCCCAGTTAGCTGGAAGCGCGAGATCCTGTGATCGAATTCGACTTTTTTCCATGAGTCCTCGTGATGGCAGGATCCGCATTTTTTTCCTTCTTCGCCTTTGTGCTTGTCGTCTTTCTCGTGGCATGAGTAGCAATCTGACTTCAGCTTGTCCTTATACAGATCTCCTTTGTGGCAGCTGACACATTTCGTATCACGGTGTTTGCCTAGCAACGGATATTTGGTCTTTTTGTCATGGTCGAAAACGATTTCTTTCCAGCTTTTTTCGTTATGGCATGTCTCGCACTTGGGACCAAAATTCCCCTTGTGCTTGTCATCTTTTTGGTGACATGAGTAACAGTCCATCTTCAGCTTGTCTTTATACAAATCTCCTTTATGACAAGCGTTGCATTTAACGTCGTGATGCTTTCCAAGCAACGGGAATTTGGTTTTCCTGTCGTGATCAAAAGGAATCTCTTTCCAGCTACGCTCGATATGGCATGACTCGCACTTCGGTCCAAACTTACTCTTATGCTTGTCGTCTTTTTGATGGCATGAAACGCAGCTGGTCTTCAACTTCTCCTTATACAGATCGCCCTTGTGACAGCTCACACATTTCGTTTCACGATGCTTTCCGAGTAGCGGATATTTTGTCTTCTTGTCATGGTCGAAAATGATTTCTTTCCAACTCTTCTCGTTATGGCAGGTTTCGCACTTGGGGCCAAAGTGCCCCTTGTGCTTATCGTCTTTCTTGTGACACTCGTTGCATAGAAGCGGGGTGTCCTTGAATTTAGTATTTGGATGACAATCCTTGCACTTCACATCGACATGCTTACCGAGCAACGGAAAATGGGTCTTACTGTGGTCGAAACGAATCGTTTTCCAATCTTTTTCTTCGTGGCAATTCTGGCATTCAGGCCCCAAAGAACCTTTATGTTTATCCGCTTTTTCGTGACAACCAATACATTTGACAGGCGCTTGTCTATATTTTTTCTGCGGAGAGTGACAATCTTTGCAAAGAACTTTGCTGTTTAAGTGCGCTCCCTTCAACTCAAATCCAGTTATTGAGTGGTCAAAGTTGACTGTGTTCAATTTTGAAATGCGAGCATCCCTGCCTTTGTGTTCGGTGTGGCACTCTTTGCATGGCTTTTCTTCTTTCATTAGCCCGTGAAAACCATGTTTTTCAACTATGTCTTTCCCAATCTCCTTGTGACACTCTTTGCACAATCCAGATTGGGCTGACTTGTCATACGGTTTGTGGCAGTTGCTACACTCGCTCTCGTATTTGATATGTCCCTGGATCACTTGACCGGGCATCAGCAGATCATTGGCAGAATCGGCATGGGCCTGAATGGAAAAAGAAAGGACGCCCATTACGAACGTCCTAATAAATGCCGATATCATGGAATGATTATTCATCTAATATTTATGAACCGAGATTACATGCCAAATTGAACTGAATACCAACATATAAACCAGTGGTACATGGAAGATATGCCATAAAGAAAACAACTTTTCGTAAGTTGAAAACTGAGCAAGATCCCGAACGGTAATAAGATACGTCCGAATAAATCTTTCGTTTTGGTAAAACAGTTCGTCCAGACGCTTCATCTGCGCATCATTCCATTGCCTCTCATTGGCATTCGTATACATAACGTCTTCCAATTCTCTTATTAATGCCCTGGAAAACCACTTGATACGAAAACCTAGCGATATGAAATTCCATCCGTTGAGCTTTCCAGCCTTGGATGATGACATCACCTTGTTGCGAAAATCTTCAAGTTTTTTCTCGATTTCGGGAGCAAAACTGAGAACGGATTTCACGTCTCCAGATCCATCCAAGTCAGCCTGCAACTGCTGGAATGAAGATTGCCTGCCATAAAGACCATGGTGGATTTTTGTATAGAAGAAGCGGCCAAATATTCCGCTGCCCGACACGAGCAACATACATACCATAGCCACGCCTGCATTGACCGACGCTATATAAAAGGTGGAATGGAAAATAATGAGAGCCGGTCCAAGTATGCCAAACACCATATGCCATTTGAACCACTTGGGCAGGACGCTCCAGTTTTTCATGAAGCCCACCCGTTTGCGCAACGGATAGATCAGGAGGGTCACCATCATGATCCCGCCAACCAACCCTATGTTGTAACCAATGTTGTCGCCGGGTTTATACAGATGATCATAAGAAATAAAGAATCCGGCAAACATCAACAAGGTGATCACTATCAAATATAGTGTCCAACCATAGTCTTTTGGCTGGTTCTTTTGTCTTTGCTGCTTGCGCCTTTCTACGGGCGGTTGAGATGCGGCTAGTGTTGTCATTGATACTCTCTGAACGATCCATTACGCCCAACTTCGGGGTGACGGCAAATCGTCGCTAACTGTTAAATTATCGTTAACATTATAAACATAAATATATTTGTCGTGCATCTATGCAACTGCCTGATGCTACGTTAGAGGATTACTATATTGAGTGATACATTCCTGGAAAATGCTTTCGACACAAGCGGCTATGCAAGTTTTAATGTCTTTTCGACGACGCCATTCCGTTTGAGCATGGTGAAGAGTTCAGCTTGATCGAGTGCGATGACCTTGGACAGATAGGCCATGTTCTTCTCGATCGATAGCAAGTAGTAGTTGTTACTAACACCCATCGTGTCTTTGAAGTGAAACTCCAGTTTTTTGTAGATTCCGCCGAGAGCAGTATCGAGTTTCTCCCTGGTCATTTCGTAGAAACTATTGGTTTGGCACAACAAGTCATACATGCTCTGATAGCTACCAAATTGGGCTTCTTTGAATTCCAGATACAAAAACAATAGCTTTTCCAGATAGATTCGATCTGCCATCTGTCCGGTGATGTCGGCAGTGGCGACGATGCGGCCCAACATGCGGGACCGGTCGTCACTGAAGCATATCTGCGCAAACGGGCGATTGTGCTCCGTCCCCAGTATCATGGCGGTCACGGCGACCGGAATACTCGCTGGCAGTTTGTGATCTGAAAAATATTGCCGCATGAATTCGATGCCGCGCTGGACATGCGTCTGTGTGTATTGTGCGCCGGTTCCGCTTTCCTCTTCCTTGCGCTGCGCATAGCCTACGTCATGCATCAATATGGCGAGTACGGTCAAGGTGATTTCCTCATCCGTCAGGCGATCGCCTGACACATGCACTCCGTGCATCAATCGCACGCCGCAGATCAGAACTTCCAGTGTATGAGGAAGATCGTGATACAGCGTTTTGACAGGACTGTAACCGGGATATTCGCCACGGAACAATCCCATGATGTCCTCGTACACGGATTGAACAAGGGTGAAGTCATATGCCGGACTCATGCGACTAATGAGGTCAGTCGCTTTGTCCCAAACGATCTTCGGATCATCGTTGTCAAACAACGCATTGATATCAGCAGGCGTCGGTCTTTTTTTCATGTCTGGATAATCCTCGCATCGTGCATCCTTTACGAAAGTCACTGCTTCTGAATTGATTGCAGTCTAACCCAAGCTATTGTCCGAACACAATTTCCCGGAAAGTAAACTGGCAGAAATGATTAGTGCAGCACCCAGCCAATCACGCAATTCCATCGCTTCGTTTGCGAGGAAATATGAGGAAATTGCGGCTATCACCAACTCGAACTGGAACAGCACCACGGCGCGATTTGCCGAAAGGTGTGTCACACCATATTGCACGGCGAAGCTGGTCGCACTGAGCACCAACCCCATCATCACGAGCAACATCCAAATCTGAGTGGAAATCGCCGATATTTGTTCGGCCACTCCTCCTTGCCACAGCAGAAATGGCAAGGTCAGACCAACCGTACCCAGCCACAGACTGAACGATTTCGTTTCCACACTAAGATGCGCGGCGCGGCGCGAGGTAACGTTGGAAAGCGCGAAGCCCATGCCTGCGGAAAGTCCCAACCACTCGGAAATGTTCTGCGGCAACGGAAAGCCAAGACTCGGATCAAACAACATGACCATCGCACCGCCCAACGACAGCACGATCACGAAATAGCCATAGCGGTTGAGCCGTTCACCCAACAGCCAGAACGAGAACAGAATCGTCCACACAGGTGCAAGGTAGAACAGCAGTAGCACGCGCATCACTTCGCCGTGCAACATCCCCAGCACATAACCCAGATTTGCCCATCCTGCACTCAACACCAACAGTAACGCCCACCATCCGAAGGAGGAACGCTCGCGCCACACGCGTGGCAACATGAACGCGCCGCACAACATCGCCAACAGGTAGGTGATGAGTGTCGACATTGCGCCCGATATGCCGGTTTCCTGCAATACGCGATAGGGATACCAGATCAACCCCCAAACCATCGCACCACTCAGCACTCCAGCAATCGGCATCAGATTTTGTTTTGTGGACACTCGTTACGCCTTTATAATCCGGCAACTCTAATAAAACTGTAAGTTTATTCCTCGAAAATCGCCTCCATCGGCTCGTTTCCCGCCTGCGCGGGAAGAAATAGCAAGGAAAACATGAATCCCGATTTGCAGCGCCTGCAACCTTACCCATTCCAAAAACTTGCCAAATTGCTTGGCGAAGTAACGCCAAATGCCGCGCTAAAACCAATCAATCTGCACATTGGTGAACCCAAACACGCCACGCCTCAGTTCATCAAGGATGCGCTGGTTGCGGGAATGGATGGGCTGGCGAATTATCCCACAACCATCGGCAGCGATGCTTTGCGCGCTGCTATCGCCAACTGGTTGGCACGCCGCTACAGCATCCCGACACCCGATGCTAAGACGCAAATCCTGCCCGTGAACGGAAGTCGCGAAGCGCTGTTCTCGTTCGCGCAGGCAGTGATAGACCGCAGCAAGACTGATCCGGCCGTGGTCTGCCCCAACCCTTTCTATCAAATATATGAAGGCGCTGCATTTCTCGCCGGTGCCACACCCCACTTCCTCAATACTTTGCCGGAAGATGCTTTGGCGCTGAACTTTGCCCAGTTGCCGGAAGCAGTGTGGCAACGCACGCAGCTCATATACGTCTGCTCGCCGGGCAACCCGAACGGACGCGTAATGCCTCTTGCAGCATGGAAGATGCTGTTCGAGATGAGCGACCGCTACGGTTTCATCATCGCTTCGGACGAGTGCTATTCCGAGATCTACTTTGGCGAAAACAAGCCACTCGGAGCGATGCAGGCCGCAGTGCAACTGGGGCGCAACGATTATAAAAATCTGGTGGTATTCTCCAGTCTGTCCAAACGCTCAAATGTGCCGGGCATGCGCTCCGGCTTCGTCGCGGGCGATGCCAAGGTACTGGAGAAGTTTGCACTGTATCGCACCTATCACGGTTGCGCGATGAATCCGGCGATTCAGACCGCGACCATCGCGGCATGGAACGATGAAGCACATGTTGCTGTAAACCGTCACCTTTACGCGGAGAAATTCGCCAAGGTCATCACCTTGCTCGCCCCGGTGCTGCCAGTATCCAAACCGGATGCCGGTTTCTATCTGTGGGTCAGGACGCCCATCTCCGACACTGCCTTCGCGCAACAGTTGCACCGCGACTATAATGTGTCCGTTTTGCCCGGCAGCTTTCTTGCCCGCGAAGCGCACGGAATCAATCCTGGTGCGAATTTCATCAGGCTGGCACTGGTCGCCGGCCTGGATGAAACACTGGAAGCTGCACGACGCATCGCCGAATTCACCCAAAAACTAAACTAGGAACCGCCATGCCCCAATTACAAGCCATCATCGAAGAAGCCTTTGAACGCCGTGCCGACATCACTCCGCGCAATGTTGACGCGCAGCTGAAAGAGACCATTAACACTGTCATTGAATATCTCGACAAAGGCAAACTGCGCGTGGCCGAAAAAATCAACGGTCAGTGGGTCACTCACCAATGGCTCAAAAAGGCCGTGCTACTGTCCTTCCGCATCGAAGACAACGCCTTTATCAAGGGTGGCTTCACCAACTATTTCGACAAAGTGCCCTCCAAGTTCGCCGACTACAATTCCAAAGAATTCCGCGAAGGCGGTTTCCGCGTGGTGCCGCCTGCTGCCGCACGCCACGGTGCCTACATCGCCAAGAACGTGGTGTTGATGCCCTCCTACTGCAACATCGGTGCTTATGTGGATGAAGGCACCATGGTGGACACCTGGGCCACCGTCGGCTCCTGCGCACAGATCGGCAAGAACGTTCACCTCTCTGGCGGCGTCGGCATTGGCGGAGTACTGGAACCGGTACAAGCCAACCCCACCATCATCGAAGACAACTGCTTCATCGGCGCACGCTCGGAAGTCGTCGAAGGAGTGATCGTGGAAGAAGGCTCGGTGATCTCTATGGGTGTGTTCATAGGCCAAAGCACAAAGATCTACGATCGCGAAACCGGTGAAGTGCACTATGGCCGCGTTCCCGCCGGCTCCGTGGTGGTCAGCGGTAGTTTGCCTTCCAGCGACGGCAAGTACAGCTTGTACTGTGCCGTCATCGTGAAGAAGGTGGATGCAAAAACACTGGGCAAAGTGGGCATCAACGAATTGCTCAGAGGCATTTAACTCAGGATAGAGGATTGAGATACAGGTATTTATTGCCTCTATCCCAGATACTCGCGCCTCAATCCTTCCGCTAGGAGAACTGCATGATTATTACTCCATTGCTGCAACTGGCCGCCGAAAAGCAAGCCTCCGACTTGTTTTTGTCGGTAGGCGCACCGATCAACATCAAGATCGATGGCATAGTCATGCCGGTGAATGCTCAGAAACTTGACGAGGAGACGGTCAAACGTATCGTTTACGAGATGATGACCGAGCAGCAGATCGCCGAGTTCGAGCTGCATATGGAGATGAACTTCTCTTTCCGGGTACCCAACATCGGCAACTTTCGCGTCAACGTGTTTCGCCAGCGCAGCAGCGTTGCCATGGTCATTCGTTATGTACGCGGCGATGTGCTCAACGTGGAAGAGTTAAACCTGCCGCTGGTACTGAAAGAACTCGTCATGGAAAAACGGGGACTGATATTGATGGTGGGTGCCACCGGCTCCGGGAAATCGACCACACTGGCTGCGATGATTCAGCATCGCAACGAGACACAAAGCGGACACATCCTGACCATCGAAGACCCGCTCGAATACATGTTTCGACATAGCAAGTCGATCGTGAACCAGCGCGAGGTCGGAACCGATACAGCCGACTACGGCAGCGCACTGATCAGCGCCATGCGCGAAGCGCCGGATGTGCTGATGGTGGGTGAAATCCGCGACCGGGAAACGCTCAAACATGCGTTGATCTTTGCGCAAACCGGCCATTTGTGTCTGTCCACCCTGCACGCCAACAATAGCTACCACGCGCTCAACCGTATGGTGAATTTCTTTCCGTATGATGCGCGCAACAGCATCCTCTCCGATCTGTCGCTCTGCTTGCGGGCTGTTATTTCGCAGCGCCTGATTCGCAACCCGCAAGGGAAACTGATTCCGGCAGTGGAGGTATTGCTGAATTCCGCACTCGTCGCCGATCTTATCAAAAGTGACCAAATCGACCAGATCCGCGACGCGATCGAACAAAGTGTCTCCCAAGGTTCGCAAACTTTCGAACAAGCGTTGTACAAACTATTCAAGGCCGGTTACATCAGCAAAGAGGATGCGTTGCGCAATGCCGACTCGGCCAGCAATCTGTCTTCACTGATCGACTATTCAGAAACCAGCAAGATGAAGGCATACAACCCAAACACCAAGCAAGAAAATCCTACTGCTTCGCCTTCAGTCAAATTCGACGGTATCAAGCTCAACATCGAAGTTCCGGGTTCTGATACATGAAGTTATACGGCATCTCCAACTGCGGCACAGTGAAAAAAGCGCGTGTCTGGCTGGACGAACATGGCATCGCTTATGAGTTTCATGATTTCAAGAAACAAGGCGTTACTGAGGCCTTACTCTCCGGCTGGCTGAGACAAATTGGCTGGCAGAAATTGCTGAAGAAGACCGGTCCGACCTGGGGAACATTGCCGGACGCAGTGAAATCTTCAATCAAGGACGACGCTTCGGCCTTGGCCCTGATGCTGGACAAACCTAACGTCATCAAACGTCCGGTGCTGGAACACAAAGAAAAAGTGCTGGCAACCGGATTCAGCGGGCAATATGACGACAATTTGTTTGCCCGCTCCCCTCACCCCAACCCTCTCCCGCAAGCGGGCGAGGGGGCAAACGAATAAAATCGATTGCCTCCCCTTGAAACCGATTACGAAAACCTGAAACTATGAGCAACACTCTCGAATTTGCCAAACAACTCATCGCCCGCCATTCGCTCACACCGATGGACGATGGCTGCATCGACATCATCGGCGCGCGTCTTGCCCCTCTTGATTTCAGTCTGGAAAAGATGCGCCACAGCGAGGTGGATAATCTGTATGCCCGACGCGGCCATGCTTCGCCGGTGATCTGCTTCGCCGGACATACCGACGTGGTACCGACTGGCCCGGTGAACAAATGGGACAGCGATCCTTTCACTCCTACGGTGCGCGATGGAATGTTGTACGGGCGCGGTGCGGCGGACATGAAAGGTTCTCTTGCAGCATTCGTCACCGCGATTGAGAATTTCGTCGCCGAGCATCCGCAGCATCGGGGCAGCATCGCCCTGCTACTCACCTCGGATGAAGAAGGCGTTGCTGTCGATGGCACAGTGCGCGTAGTCGAAGCATTGCATGAACGCGACGAAAAGCTGGATTATTGTATCGTTGGCGAACCCACCTCTGTAAGCAAAATGGGCGACACCATCAAAAACGGACGGCGCGGTTCGCTGTCCGGCACGCTGACAGTTAAGGGTGTACAAGGCCACATCGCCTATCCGCATCTGGTGAAAAACCCCATCCATCTCGCATCTCCCGCCATTGCCGAACTGGCCGCTACCATATGGGACAATGGCAACGAATATTTCCCGCCGACTTCCTGGCAGATCTCCAATATTCACGGAGGTACCGGCGCTACCAATGTAGTGCCCGGTACCGTCGAGATCCTGTTTAATTTCCGCTTCTCCACCGCCAGCACAGTGGATGGCTTGAAGCAAAAAGTCCATGCCATCCTGGATAAGCATAATCTGGAATACGATTTGAACTGGGAGCTCTCCGGCAAGCCCTACCTCACGCCGCGCGGCAACTTGGTAGATGCGGTGAGCGCAGCGATTCTGCAAGTGCAAGGTATAGCAACGGAACTCTCTACCAGCGGCGGCACTTCGGACGGTCGTTTCATCGCAGACATCTGTCCGCAAGTGATTGAGCTCGGCCCGCTGAATGCGACCATCCACAAGCTCAACGAATGCGTGGCAGTGACTGATCTGGATGCTCTATCCGAAATCTATCGACTAACGTTGGTAAAGTTACTGGTCGAATGAGGTAATGAAATTTTTCTTCGTGTTGCTTCTGGTCGTTATCGTGCTTTGGATCATGTCCACTGTATGGAAGAATCGGCGCAACACGAATGGCAATAGCGGAAGCACATGCGGCTCGGATGTGACGGGCAATGATTACTCCTCATCACACTGCAACAATGACAATGGCAGTTGTGATGGCGGGGGAGATGGTGACGGCGGAGACTAAATGGATATCAATCACTTTTCAGAGGCAAGCGCCTCGCTTCAAACAGTACGCGATTGCTTGCGTTTCGCGGTCAGCCGCTTCAACGAAGCCGAGTTGTTCTTCGGTCATGGCAGTGGAAACGCTTATGACGAAGCCGCCTACCTCATCCTGCATACGCTGAATCTGCCGCTGGATCGGTTGGAACCTTTCCTCGACGCCAGACTGACGCAATCCGAAATTTACGATGTGCTGGACATCATCGAAAGAAGAACCGAGCAGCGCATCCCCGCCGCCTACCTGACCAATGAGGCATGGCTCGGCGACTTGTCTTTCTATGTAGATGAACGCGTCATCGTGCCACGCTCGTTCATTGCAGAACTATTGCGCGAGCAACTCGCGCCATGGATCGGCGACCCGGATCAAGTCGGTAAGGTATTGGACATGTGTACCGGTAGCGGTTGTCTTGCCATCCTTGCAGCGCACGCCTTTCCCGATGCCCACATTGATGCAGTCGATCTTTCTGCCGACGCGCTGGATGTCGCCCAGTACAACGTGACCGACTACACGCTGGAAGATCGCATCTCGTTGATCGAGTCCGACATGTTTGCCAAACTCAAGGGCAAGCGTTACGACCTCATCATCAGCAACCCTCCCTATGTCGATGCCCCCTCGGTCGCCGCGCTGCCGCAGGAATATAAATACGAACCCAAGCAGGCGCTGGGCAGCGGTACAGACGGCCTGAATGCTACCCGCACTATCCTCGAACACGCAGGTGAACACCTCAACGACAACGGCTTACTTGTCGTCGAAATCGGCCACAACCGCGATGCGCTGGAAGCTGCTTACCCCGGACTTCCTTTCATCTGGCTGGAGGTGAGTGCGGGTGATGAGTTCGTATTCATGCTGCACCGGAACGATCTGCGGTAATGTCGGTCGATCACTACGAGAATTTCCCCGTTGCCTCTATCCTCATGCCCAAGCGGCTGCGCAAGCCGGTGGCGGCGATCTACCATTTCGCCCGAGCAGCGGACGACATTTCCGACGAGGGCGACCTGCCCAACGACGAGCGCCTGCAGCAGCTCGATGAATTCCGTGACGAGTTGATACACATCGCGGCAGACGAAACACCGCTGCTGCCACTGTTCAATCGCCTCGCTGCCGAGATCAAGGAACATGCCTTGCCCATGCAGCCGTTCCACGACCTGCTCGACGCCTTCTCGCAGGACGTGGTGAAGAAGCGCTATGCCAATTTCGATGAATTGCAGGATTATTGCCGCCGCTCCGCCAACCCGGTCGGCAATCTGTTATTGCACCTGTATGAAGAAGCAACTCCCGTCAACATCGCCTACTCCGATGCAATCTGCACTTCCCTGCAACTCATCAACTTCTGGCAGGACGTAGCAAAGGACTGGCGCATCGGGCGTATCTATTTGCCGCTGGACGACATGGCACGCTTCGGCGTAAGCGAAGATCAGATCGCACAGGGCATCAGTAATGAAACATGGCGTGCCTTGATGAAGTTCGAAGTGGACAGGGCGCGTGCCCTGATATTACAAGGCGCCCCGCTTGGCTCCATCCTCACCGGTCGCATCGGGCTGGAGATGCGCATGATCATCGCGGGTGGTTTGCGCATCCTCGACAAGCTGGAATCTGCCGAATACGATATGTTCCGCCAGCGCCCGGTATTGCGCCCGTTCGACTGGGTTATCATGCTGGCGAAAAGTGCACCATTACGCTTCTGATATGACTCCTGACCAATATTGCCAAAACAAAGCTGCCACCAGCGGTTCCAGTTTCTACAACAGCTTCCGCTTCCTGGCCAAGGACAAGCGCCGTGCCATCACAGCACTGTATGCCTTTTGCCGGGAAGTGGATGATGTGGTGGACGAATGCTCCGATGTTAACGTAGCACGCACCACGCTCAACTGGTGGCGCAACGAAGTAGCCTCCATTTATGGCGGACAACCACAACACCCGGTCGCGCAAGCACTGGTTCCTATCGTCAAGCAATTCAATATGGCACAGGAACATCTTCTGGAGATCATTGATGGCATGGAGATGGATCTCGACCAGCCGCGCTATGCCGATTTCAAATCGCTGCAACTGTACTGCTACCGCGTCGCGTCGGTGGTCGGCCTGCTGTCGGTGGAGATATTCGGATACACAGATCGCCAGACGCTGAAATACGCGCACGACCTCGGTATCGCCTTGCAGCTTACCAACATCATCCGCGACGTGGGCGAGGATGCGCGACGCAACCGCATCTACCTGCCGCTGGATGAACTGCAGCAATTTGGCGTCACCGCTGCGGACATCCTGAATTCTCGCGAGACTGAGAATTTCCTGAAGCTGATGGAGTTCCAAATCGAACGGGCGCAACGCTACTATCAACAAGCTCTCGATCATTTGCCCGCTGTGGATCGCAAAGCACAGCGCACCGGACTCATCATGGCTGCCATCTATCAAGCTACACTACACGAAGTCGTCGCCAGCGGCTGTCACGTGCTGAAAGAACGCATCTCACTCACGCCAACCTTTAAGCTTTGGTTGGCTTTCAAGGCATGGGTCAAGAGCTAAAGGTTGGCATCATCGGCGGCGGCTATGCCGGCATGGCAGCGGCTGTAGAACTGGTCGCACGCGGTATCCCTGTCACTGTCTTCGAAAGTGCCAAACAGCTTGGCGGACGAGCACGCGGCGTATTGCACAACGACACGCAGATCGACAATGGCCAGCATCTGCTGCTTGGCTGCTACCGCGAAACGTTGCGTCTCATCGAACTGGTCGGTGGCAATATCGAACAGGATTTCCTGCGCCTGCCGCTGCAACTCGATCTGCACGGTCAATTCTCGCTCAAAGCGCCGCGCCTACCCGCCCCGCTTCATCTTTTAGTCGCACTGTTCAAAGCACAAGGCCTGACCTGGAGCGAACGTATGAATGCTGCGCGCTTCATGCTCAAGTTGCGCAGCATGGATTTCCGTTTGTCCAATGACATGACGGTAACTGAACTGCTATCCCAAAACGAACAAGATGCCAATCTGACTCTCAAACTATGGGAACCGCTGTGCATTGCTGCCCTGAATACGCCTATTCATAAGGCTTCCGCGCAAGTACTGTTAAACGTATTAAGAGACTCGCTGAACCGCACGCGCGCTGACAGTGACATGCTGTTGCCGCGCATAGACTTCACCGCCTTGTTCCCGCAACGCGCTGCGGCATTCATCGAACAAAACGGAGGCAAGGTGTATATTTCCTGCGGCGTGGATGCCATCGTCCCTAAAGACGAAAGTATCGAACTTACCACCGAGCAGGAAACCCATCTCTTCTCCCACGTCATCTGCGCCACACCGCCAACCGTCACAGCAAAATTACTGCGTCCCATCGCTGGACTTGCAAGCGCCGTTGTACAGACCGAGGGGTTAGAACATCAGCCCATTTACACCGTCTATCTGCAATACCCGCCGCATGTGTGCTTGCCACACCCGATGCTTGGCCTGCACCAACGCTGTAGTCAATGGCTATTCGACAAAGGACAGATCGCAGGCCAGTCGGGTCTGCTCGCCGCAGTCATCAGCGCGGAAGGCCTCCATCAGGAATTAAGTCAGGAAGAACTGGCACAGAAAGTCATCGCTGAATTAAGCGAAGAATTCGGCATAACCGAACAACCGGAATGGTTCAAAGTCATCGCCGAGAAGCGTGCCACTTTCTGCTGCGCACCCAATCTGCAACGTCCTACACAGCAGACCGCCCTGTCCAATCTTCTACTGGCAGGCGACTACACGGCGGGCGATTACCCTGCCACACTGGAAGGAGCCGTACTTAGCGGGATACGCTGTGCGGATCTGGTCGTCGGGCAACATCACTTGAAGCGGTAACTCAAAGCTATATACCCGGTATCCATATAGCTTTGGCTGACGATAGGGCTATGCTGTATCGAGTCGCCCATCCACTTGCGCCGGACATAGCAATTCAGGTGATATTCATCGCTCAGCCTGATATCACCTATCAGTCCGATGAAATGATTGCGCGCCCCCGAAGGCTGGTACGCAGCATACTGGCTGGTTGTCGCTTCTTGAGCCGAAATTCCGTAGTAGTAACGCACGTATTCTTTGGATTGATATTCAAGCCCCAGCAAGGGATACAGAGTTACTTGCGGCAGATCCAGTTTTCCCGCATAGATCGCCTCCAACCAGTTGCCTTTGGACTGGCGCACATCGTGAAACGCGTTGAACATGAATCCGCCCAGCGCTGTCTCCTGCAAAGTCCCGATCCCCAATGGAATCGAAGTTTCTCTTCTGTCCAGCCCGCGCAAAGCGGGCGTATTCGTGTTAAAGCCATCCGTGCTGATCCGGCCTACCAACTCCAGGTACCCGTACCCTATCTTCTCGGTTTTGAGGCCAAGCGTATCGACTCTTGCGAACATTCTGCCGTATTCAAAATCGCCGTATGGCAGAACACTGAGAGCATCGCTCTTGCCGCGAATGATGCTGCGAGTGTAGTAGGCGCCCATGCCGATATCACCCGTTATCCCTTGCGGAAATTCTTCAGCTGCAGCCTGTACAGTCGCAAGCAGCAGCATGCCGACCCAACAGGCAAACAAACACTGGTACAGAGCTTTACTTTCTTGCTGATTGTCCATGTCTGCCCGTTCTAAAATATTCGGTGTTGTCGTAATACGCTGCACTTTCATTTTCCGCAGCCCAGCCAGGCACACCGAGCAAAGGCACGGGCGTCAGTTCTCGCGTGCTGCGGCAGTGTGTCTTTGAAGTCAGGTAGCCGGCAAGCAATGTATCCAGATGCGCCAGTTGTCGTGCATGTGGCCAGGTAAAGAATGTCTGTTCCACCGGCAAAAGCAATCCCTGCCCGGTCAAGCCAATGTAGGGACTCAGTACTTTTTCGTACAAGCCGTGACCAAAAATAAAGAATCCCATACTGGATTGAACTTGTGTACGCCGCCGCCAGAATAATTCTTTCCACTGGAAATTGCGCAGGAGTTCGGCCAGTTCGGTATCAGCATAAGCAACGATGACACCGGATTCGTCCAGCAAAGTGTTGGTATCGCGCACGGCCCCACGCTGGTTATGTGTCGATGAATCACTTTCCTCGGTCAGTGCCAGAAAATGGCGCGCGTTGATGGCTGCCTTGGCCTTGGGGAAGACGAACCACACCAGTGCGTTAAGCAGATCATGCCAATTGTTCGCGCGTGTCGGCACTTCACCTTTGAGAAAGCAGCGCGGTTCGTATTGCGCCTCGAAGGGGAGCTTGCCATATTCCTGCGGCACAAAGCGCAGACGCTGCCCGCTGTGTACGGCAATGGCCGGGCGGTGCGCTGCAAGCAGCGCATTGCAGTCTTGCAGATTTGGAAACTCATCTGACTCAAGGTGAGAAATAATGGAGTGCAGCGGAGCGAAAGAAGACGTATGCAGCAGTGCCTCTTTGTTCCATTCTGGGATCGGATTCATAAGGGCTAGTTTAGCTCAATCGCGCTGTACAACATATTCTTCACGGCTTGTGGTAAGTTGCGCACTATTCGCCAGATCGGGTCAACAAATTGACCCGTACAGGGAGGAAATAATGAACGAATTAGACGCCATCCAAGCTAGCCTAGCCAGTTTTACCAAGCGCCTCGATGAAGTCTCTATCGACCGTTTCAATGAGCTACGCAAGTGTTCTTTCTTCGATCCCATTCCCAGTGAATGGCTGACACCCGTCTCGGAACAGTCCGATATCCGGACATTCTCAGCGGGCGATTGCCTTACCTCGGAGGGTGACGCTATGGACACCTTCTACGTCGTGCTTTATGGAACAGCTACCGTTTACTACAACAAAAAGATCGTCGGAACGATACGCAGCGGCGAATGTATTGGCGAGGGAATGTACTTCGCCAACGAAAACATCTCGCGCTCGGCAACTGTGGTTGCCGACGGGCAAGTCATTGCGGCGGAAATCAAGAAGATTGGCATCGATCGCCTGCAAGGTGATACTAAGGCCTACATGGATAAAGCGCTGTTACTTGCCCTATTCAAGAAACTGCAGGGCGCAAACCGCAAGATCGAAGAGTTATTGCGCTGAACCGGCTGTTGTCGGCCCGAATGCGCAAGTTGTAGCTGGTGTTT
>CABEBA010000269.1_pt1 | contig 29848 bp, 26 predicted proteins | sample 3132531 | NCBI WGS metagenome assembly CABEBA01 (sample SAMEA5534344, study PRJEB31848) | metagenome | biome: tundra; feature: field; material: soil | place: USA | collected 2013-05 | depth 0.45 m
CAAGAACAGATTCAGTGGCGGATCCTGCGCTACAAATATAAAGAACAGCACAAACATGAAGATGACGATAAACGGCACACTTTTGCGCATGTTGAGTGATTTGAAACTGTAGTACTTGAGATTACTGACCATGCTCAAGCCAGCAAACACGGTCAGCAAAGCTGCGTACCAGCGCAACTCGAAACCGGTGAAATGATTGTCCAGCATCACCCAGACGAAACCTGCCACCAGCGCTGCTGCCGCCGGACTGGGCAGGCCCTGGAAGTAACGTTTATCGATCACTTCGATATTGGTGTTGAAGCGCGCCAGACGCAACGCCGCACCCGCACAGAAGATGAAAGCAGCGAACCATCCCCATTTGCCCAGATCACGGAACGCCCATTCGTACATCAGGATGGAAGGTGCGACGCCGAACGACACCATGTCGGACAAGCTATCGTACTGCGCCCCGAATTCACTCTGCGTGTGCGTCATGCGTGCCACGCGGCCGTCCAGCCCGTCCAGCACCATGGCGATGAAGATGGCCACGGCTGCGTATTCGAACTTGCCGTTCATCGCCTGCACGATGGCATAAAACCCGGCAAACAGCGCAGCCGTTGTGAACAGGTTGGGCAGCAGATAGATGCTGCGCCGACGTAAGTCCATATGTTTGCGCTGGTCGAGTTCGTTCATGGATTTCAGAGCTTCGCCAAAATAGTGGTAGTGGCAGACACTTTATCACCGATAGCGACTTTTACGGTAGCCGTCAGCGGCAGATAAACATCCACACGGGAGCCAAAACGGATAAAACCGTAGCGCTGACCGCGGGTCAGGGCATCACCCACCTTGATATAGCACAGGATGCGGCGGGCGATCAGTCCAGCTACTTGTACAAAGGTCACAGTCTGGCCGTCGTTCGTCTTAAGCACCACCGCATTGCGCTCATTGTCGGTAGAAGCCTTGTCCAGATCGGCATTGACGAATTTACCCGGGAAATATTGCACTTTTTGTACTGTGCCATCTGCCGGACTGCGATTGGAATGCACGTTGAACACATTCATGAACACGCTGACCAGAATCGCTTCGCGTTGAGCGTAAGGGTCTTGCGCACGCTCGACCTTGATAACGCGTCCATCGCAAGCCGAAAGAACCACACCGGCTTCCTGCGGAATGACACGTACAGGGTCGCGAAAGAACTGCAATACGAACACAAAGATGATCCAGAACGGAATCGACCAGGTTGCGCACCAAACGGTGACAGCAATAGCCAAAGCCAGAGAAATAGCCAGGAACGGCCAACCCTCGCGGGCAATGATGGGATGAGGATAGTTTTTCATAGGATTCAGGATACGGGATTCAGGATTCAGAAAATCAGCGGAAAACAGGATTCAGGACAGTTTTCACTGTATCCCGAATCCTGCATCCTGATTCCTAGTTTTTGGATTGATCGACCAGCTTGTTCTTACCGATCCAGGGCATCATGGAGCGCAATTGTCCGCCCACGACTTCGATCGGATGCTCCGCATTCAAACGACGGCGTGCAGTCATTTCCGGATAGTTGGTACGGCCTTCCAGAATGAACTGCTTGGCGTAAGAACCGTTCTGGATGTTCTTCAGACATTCCTTCATCGCGGCACGGGCCTGGTCGCCGATCACGCGCTGGCCGGTGACGTATTCGCCGTATTCCGCGTTGTTGGAGATGGAATAGTTCATGTTGGCGATGCCGCCTTCGTACATCAGGTCGACGATCAGCTTCAGTTCATGCAGACACTCGAAGTAAGCCATTTCCGGTGCGTAACCGGCTTCGGTCAGCGTCTCAAAACCGGCCTTCACCAGTTCTACCGCACCGCCACACAGTACTGCCTGTTCGCCGAACAGGTCGGTCTCGGTCTCTTCGCGGAAGTTGGTCTCGATTACACCACCTTTGGTGCCACCGTTGGCTGCAGCGTAAGACAAAGCGATATCCTTGGCCTTGCCGCTCTTATCCTGATACACCGCGATCAGCGTAGGCACGCCGCCACCCTTCAGGTATTCGGAACGCACGGTGTGGCCGGGGCCTTTGGGCGCGATCATGATCACATCCACATCGGCACGCGGCACGACCTGGTTGTAGTGCACGTTGAAGCCATGGGCAAAGGCCAAGGCTGCGCCAGCCTTCATGTTCGGTGCGACTTCTGTGTTGTAGACATCCGGGATATTTTCGTCGGGCAACAACATCATCACTACATCTGCACTCTTCACTGCGGCAGCCACTTCGGAAACCTTCAGGCCAGCGCCTTCAGCCTTCTTCCAGGAAGCGCCGTTCTTGCGCAGAGCAACAGTCACATTGACACCCGATTCCTTCAGGTTCTGTGCGTGGGCGTGGCCTTGCGAGCCATAGCCGATGATGGTTACTTGCTTGCCCTTGATCAGGGACAGGTCTGCGTCTTTGTCGTAATAAACTTTCATGTTGGCCTCGTCGAAAAAATCAGTAATAAAAAATCAAAGTTTCAAAATTCGGTCGCCACGTCCGATGCCGGATGCACCGGTACGCACCGTTTCCAGGATCAGGCTATGGTCGATCGCCTGCAAAAAACTGTCCAGTTTCGAGCCTGATCCGGTCAACTCGATGGTGTATGCCTTGTCGGAGACATCGATGATGCGCCCGCGAAAGATGTCAGCGATACGCTTGATTTCCTCGCGCGCCTCGCCCAATGCACGCACCTTGACCAGCATCAATTCGCGTTCAATATGATTACCGTCGCTCAAATCCATCACCGAAACGACGTCAACCAATTTGTTGAGCTGCTTGTTGATCTGCTCGATCACTTCGTCCGAGCCGCTGGTGACGATGGTCATGCGCGACATGGTCGGATCTTCGGTCGGCGCCACATTGAGCGACTCGATGTTATAACCGCGCGCCGAGAATAGACCCGCCACGCGCGACAGTGCACCGGCTTCGTTCTCCATCAGCAAAGAGATGATATGCCGCATTACAGGTCCTCCGCCAGAATCACTTCGGACAGGCCCTTGCCGCCGGGAACCATGGGATACACGTTCTCTGTCATGTCGGTGCGAAAATCCAGGAACACCAGGTCATCCTTGCGCGCGAAAGCTTCCTTCAGCGCGCCTTCCACATCGGAAGGTTTTTCCACCAGAATGCCAACATGCCCGTAGGCTTCAGCCAACTTTACGAAATCGGGCAATGCATCCATGTAGGAATGCGAATAGCGGTTACCGTGGAAGAATTCCTGCCACTGGCGCACCATGCCCAGATAACGGTTGTTCAATGCGATGATCTTGATCGGCAACTTGTATTGCTTGCAAGTGGATAGTTCCTGAATGTTCATCTGGATACTGCCTTCGCCCGTCACGCAAGCTACGGTCGCGCCCGGATGTGCCAGTTGCACACCCATCGCGGCCGGCAAGCCGAAGCCCATCGTGCCCAAGCCGCCGGAGTTGATCCAGCGCCGCGGTTGATTGAATCTGTAGTACTGCGCCGCCCACATCTGGTGCTGCCCCACGTCCGAGGTCACGAAGGCGTCGCCGTGCGTGAGCTTGTGCAGAGTTTCAATCACGAACTGCGGTTTGATGACTTCGCTTGAATTCTTGTATGACAGCGAATTTGCACTGCGCCACACTTCAATCTGCTTCCACCAGTCTTTCAAAGCTGCCGCATCGGGCTTTTGCTTGCTGCTGTTCAGCACCGAAAGCAGATCGGAAAGCACATACGCCACATCGCCGACGATGGGCACGTCTACCTTCACGCGTTTGGAAATGGAAGCCGGATCAATGTCGATATGGATGATCTTGCGCGGCACAGAGTTGAAATGTGACACATTGCCGATCACGCGGTCGTCAAAACGCGCGCCCACCGCCAGCAACACATCACAGTTCTGCATGCCAAGATTGGCTTCGTAAGTACCGTGCATACCAAGCATGCCGACGAACTGTTTGTCGTTCGCGGGATAGCCGCCCAAGCCCATCAGCGTGTTGGTGCAGGGTGCGCCGAGTAGATGCACCAATTCGGTCAATTGCCTGGAAGCGTCGGACAGGATCACCCCGCCGCCCGCATACACCATCGGGCGTTTGGCTTCCAGCAACAGCTGCGCTGCACGCTTGATCTGGCCGATATCGCCGTGAGTCTGGGGGTTGTATGAGCGGATGCTCACCGTCGCGGGATAAGAATATTCCGCTTTCTGGTTCGACACGTCTTTGGGAATATCCACCAGTACCGGGCCGGGGCGACCACTCTTGGCCAGATAGAACGCCTTCTTAATCGTGCTAGCGATGTCCTTGGGATCCTTCACCAGAAAGTTGTGCTTCACGCAGGGACGAGTTATACCGACGGCATCCACTTCCTGAAAGGCATCTTCACCGATATAGCCAGTCGGCACTTGACCGCTGATCACCACCATCGGAATGGAGTCCATGTAGGCGGTGGCGATGCCGGTGACGGCATTGGTCACACCGGGACCGGAGGTCACCAGCGCCACACCGACCTTGTCGGTAGAGCGTGCATAGCCGTCAGCAGCGTGCACAGCCGCCTGCTCGTGACGCACCAGTACGTGTTTGACCTGTTCCTGCTTGAACAGCTCATCGTAGATAAAAAGCACCGCGCCGCCGGGGTAGCCGAAAACGTATTCGACCCCTTCTTCCTGCAAACAGCGGATGGTTATTTCTGCGCCTGTCAGTTCCATGAACCCGCTACCTTGATAAATCAAATGAAAGACCGCGCAAGATAAAGGCTGGCCACGTTTTGGTCAACCCCTGCAGCGCGTCAAGAACGGCAAAATCCCTATTTGACGCAGGAATTTGCTAGTATCCGCGCCGACCATCTGGGAGCAACCAAACTGTCCACGCCACAGCAACTTTCTGATTTCCTCGCTCAAGTCGAACGACGCGCCTATAAACAGGCGCAGTACGCCGTACGCGACGAGCATGTGGCTCTGGACATCGTGCAGGACGCAATGATGAAGCTCGCCGAACGCTACGGCGACCATCCTGCAGATGAATTCCCCATGTTGTTCCAGCGTATCCTGCAGAACACCATTCGCGATTATTACCGCCGCCAGAAGGTACGCTCGTTCTGGACGACGCTCATGTCTTCGCTTTCCCCGCAACACGATGGAGAGGAATTCGACCCGCTCGACACCCTGCAAGACGAAGATAACGCCAGCCAGCCAGCTCGTCCTGACGCGGCTTTGGCACAATCCCAACTCATCGCGGTGATCGAAGAAGCATTAGGCAAGCTACCGGCTCGTCAACGCGAAGCCTTCCTGCTGCGTTATTGGGAGGAACTGGACACCGCGGAGACAGCCGCCGCCATGGGCTGTTCTGAAGGCAGCGTCAAAACGCACTGTTCACGCGCCACCCACGCGCTTTCCGCAATACTTAGAGAACGGGGGATAGACCTATCATGAACATCAAATTGAACAACAAAGAGATCGGGAGCCTGCTTAATCGTGCTGCCCATCAATTGGATCACTCCACTTTGAGCGGTCTCCGTAAAGCACGTCAGCATGCTCTGCAAAATCAGCGGGTTGCCACCCCAATCTGGGTAAGTCAGAACGGCATGCTGCACGGGCAGCTGCAGCTTTCCCAACGCGCACTCAATTGGATCATCGCTGGCGTCGTCGCATCCTTGCTGGTGATCAACCTGACCTACTGGGATCATGCATACGAGCACGACCACAGCGACATTGATATCGCCATTCTGACGGACGACCTGCCCGTTGATATGTTTGTCGATTAGTCACTCACGGATCGCCTGATGCCCGCTTTGCTTCGAAATTGCCTTGCTGCGCTGCTTTTTGCTGCTTTCTGCCTGCCGTTGTCTGCCCATGCCAGACCGTGGGAAAATCTGAATGCGCAACAAAAAGAAGCGCTTGCGCCGCTGTCTGGGACTTGGAGTTCATTGTCCGAACAGCAACAAACCAATTTTCTGGCGTATGCCCAGCGCTATCCCAAGCTCAATGCGCAGCAACAGCAGCGCCTGCATTCGCGCCTGGAAGCATGGAGCAAGCTGACACCGCAACAACGCAAGCACGCCAGAGAGAAATACAAGGCATTCAAAAAACTTCCTGCAGAAAAGCGCGAGGCCATGAAACAAATGGTTCGTGACAAGCAAGCCGCCAGCGGCGTCCCGCCGACCTCTCCTTAACTCTCCATTGGATACGAGTTAAAGCTCGTGCGAAGCCCTCATCACCAAAGGCCTCGCAGAGGTTAGCTTTGCATAGCCAACTGACTAATTCATCAGAAGACGATGAGTAAGTCATTGGTTATTGCACCCGGAGGGTGTAGGCAATTTTCTCCCCAAGGGACGCAATCCGCTATCAGCTAAAACTGATGCGGAATTGGCAGTATGCAGCAAAGCTGCATGAAAATGGTGCGAGTTGGGCGGTGAAACCGCCTATCCCTGCTTATCCCGCTTCACCTCCGCTCGGTACGCCAGAGCATCCCCAACGCCAGCGCCAAAAATAGCCAACTCATTGCCGTAGCACTCAATAATGGCGACCACTCGTTCAATGCACCCACATTGGCGAACAACCTGCCGATGAAGTGGAAACTCAAACCCAGAACGATACCCATAAAGATCTTGCCGCTGATACCTCCCTCGCGGCGTTGATAGGCTGAGAACGGCAAGGCCAGCAACATCATCACCAGCACCGCAAACGGATAGACCAGCTTGTTCCACATCGCAATCTCATAACGCACAGTTTTCTGATGGTTTTCGCGCAAGTGTCCCGTGTACTGATACAGATTCCAGGCTGACATCTGCTCAGGCACTACCAGCAATACGCTCAGGATGTCAGGATTAAGAGTTGAGCGCCATTCCGTGCTTGGCCGGTTATCTGTGGTAGCTCCCTGCTTATCGAAATGCGTTTGTCGTACGCCTTCCAATTGCCAGCGCGACTCCTCCTGATATGAGGCACGTTCGGCCGCAGTGATGCTGAGCAAGTGATAACGTTCATCAAATTCGTAGATGCTGACGTCCAGCAACGAAGTGTCCGGAAGGACGCTCTTTACATTGATGAAGCTGTGCTCGTCTTTCACCCACACTCCCGATCTGAACTCCTTCACCGAGACTTTTGCGTTCTGCGCCTTCAATCGCAATTGTTGGGCCATGCGTTCGCTCGGTGGCGCCACGACTTCTCCAAACAAAAAGCACAGAATCACCAGCGGCAAACCGATCTTGAGCAGCGCACCCATCATCTGCTTGAGCGATACGCCGGAGCTGCGATACACAGTCAATTCTGAATTGGCGGCCATCTGTACCAAAGCGAAGATGGTTCCGATCAGCACGGCGACCGGAAACAATTCATAGATATGCCCGGGAATGGTCAGCGTCACGAACAACAGCACATACCCCAATCGGTAGTCGCCGCGCCCCATTGAATTCAGTTCATTGATCAGATCGAGCAAGGCAAACAGCATGATGAGTGCCGCGAACACCAGCGCGATGCTGGCATATATCTCCCGCCTCAGATAACGCGTGAGCAATCTCATCGTTTCAGTCTCCGCCAGGAAGACGCCGACGAGCGATGATAGAACAACACCAGCATCACAATGAACATCAGCAGGTGTATCCCCCACATACCGGTAGCCGCACTGATCTTGCCGCGCCCGACCCAGGAGTTAGTCACGCTGATCATGTTGTTGTAAAACATATAGATCACCATCGCAGAAATCAGATTGAGCGAACGTCCGGCACGCGGGTTCACATAACTCAGGGGGATGGCCAGCAAAGACAAAATCAAAGCACTGAGCGGCAAGCCGATGCGCCACTCCAGCTCCGACACATTCCATGTGGTCGGATTCTGCAACAGATACATCGTGGTGTATGCTTGAAGGTGGGGCAATTCCTGGCGTAGCTCGGCAGCCTCAATGCGCATGGCATAGCGCTCGAATTCGACGATCTTGAAATCCGCTTGACCGGGAACACCTTCATAACGCGTACCGTTGAGCATCACCAGAAAACGATCGCCGTTTGGCGCAGTCTCCTGAAACCCTTCTTTGGCGACCATCGTGCCTTCTTTGCCATTCTGCGTGGACTGCACGAAGATATTGCCTACTCGTTTTTTCTGCGTGTCTACATCTTCCAGAAAGAACACGCGATCTGCCTGCTTGGATTCACGAAACGCACCCGGCGTTGCGGCTGACACATCATCGCGGCTATCCAGCCTGCGTTTGAATTCGTCCGCCTTGGTCAACGCCCATGGCGACAACACCAGACTGAGCAGGGCGATCACCAACGTGACGGGGATGGCATACCCCAACACGGGCCGTATCCAGCGCGTCAGTCCATTACCTGAAGTGAACCACACCACCATCTCGCTGTCGCGATAACTGCGCGACAGCGTCAACAATACCGACAGGAACAGACTAATGGAAAGAAGCACTGGCAGATAATTGAGCGAGGTGAAACCCAGCATCGCCAAAACCCCGTCTACCGCCAGCAGACCGCTGACCGACTCCCCCAACAGGCGAATCAATTGGGTAAATACGACGATACCCAGCAAAATGGAGGACACTAGCAATCCCGTGCTCGCGAACTCGCGTACTAATGACCAATAAAAGATGCCGTGCGCAGGCGGCTTCTTTGACTTTTGTGGTAGGGATTGCGGATAATCCAGCATTGAGATCAATTTATGAAATTTTGAGGAGAAGCGCGTGGAATTTAGCATAAAACAAGGCAGTCCGGAAAAACTGAAGAGTGGCTGCGTCGTAGTTGGCGTATTCGAAGGCGGCAAGTTGTCTGCCGCCGCGCAGGTGCTCGACAAGGCTGCCAAGCATGCGCTCAGTGATCTCATCGCACGCGGCGACATGAGCGGCAAGGCTGCATCCACCCTGCTGCTGCACAAGCTTCCCGGCGTTGTTGCCGAGCGTGTGTTGCTGGTCGGCCTGGGCAAAGCCAGCGAACTCAACAACAAGACCAGTTCCGACATCCTGCGCGCTTCTTTCAGCGTATTGAACGGCACACCTGCAAAAGATGCGGCGCTTTACATCGTCGATGAAGGCATGGGCAAAGAGGCCGCCTGGATCATCAAGCAAGCCGTGTTCACCGCCGCCGAGCGGGCTTTCCGTGCCGACGGCATGAAGAGCAAGCCTGCCAAAGCCGCCACGCTGAAGAACATCACCTTCGCCACGCTGGACAAACCGGCTGCCGCACTGAAGAGCGTGCTCGACCAAACTGCCGCTACCGCGCGCGGCATGGAATTGACCAAGACATTGGGCAATCTGCCGGGCAACATCTGCACCCCGACTTATCTGGCCGCCAAAGCACTGGCGTTGGGTAAGGCGCACAAAAGCATCAAGACCACTGTGCTGGAAGAGAAGGACATGCAGAAACTGGGCATGGGTTCTTTTCTGTCTGTCACGCGCGGCAGCGAGCAGCCCGCCAAGTTGATCACGCTGGAATACCGCGGCGCTGCCAAGACGCAGAAACCGATCGTACTGGTCGGCAAGGGCGTCACCTTCGACTCCGGCGGCATCTCGCTCAAGCCGGGTGCCGAGATGGATGAGATGAAATACGACATGTGCGGCGCAGCCAGTGTGCTCGGCACCATGCAGGCCATCGCCGAGATGGGCCTCAAACTCAACGTGGTCGGCGTCATCCCGACTTGCGAGAACCTGCCCAGCGGCAAAGCCACCAAGCCGGGCGACATCGTCACCTCCATGTCCGGTCAGACCATCGAGATCCTGAATACCGATGCCGAAGGCCGCCTCATTCTGTGCGACGCGCTGACCTATTCCGCGAAGTTCAACCCGGATACCGTGATCGACATCGCCACGCTCACCGGCGCCTGCGTGATCGCGCTGGGACATGTCGCCAGCGGCCTGTTCAGCAACGAAGACACGCTCGCCATGGAACTGCTGGCCGCAGGTGAACAGTCGTATGACCGCGCCTGGCAACTGCCGCTGTGGGAAGACTACCAGCCCCTGCTCGACAGCAACTTCGCCGACATGCAGAACATCGGCGGACGCGCGGGTGGCACCATCACCGCCGCTTGTTTCCTGGCTCGATTCACCAAGGACTACCGCTGGGCGCACTTGGACATCGCGGGTACCGCATGGAAATCCGGCAAGGAAAAAGGTGCAACCGGCCGCCCGGTGCCGATGCTCACGCAGTACCTCATCAACCGCACGGCGTCGAAATGACTAAAGTCGATTTCTACACCGGCTCCGAAGACAGGCTGCGCACCGCCTGTCAGCTGAGCCACAAGGCGATGCAGAATGGCCTGCGCGTGTTGCTACACGCGCCGGACGAAGGCACCGCCGACAAACTGGACAAGTTGCTGTGGCATTACCCTCCCACCGCGTTCATGCCGCACTGCCACAGCCACGAAGCGGACGCAACCACCATGCCTGTGATCATCGGGCGTGACGAGGTCTTTCCGCACTCCGAGCTGCTTATCAGCTTGCATAATGTCTGCCTGCCGTTCTTTAGCCGCTTTGAGCGCGTCATCGAAATCGTCAGCCAAGATGATACCGAGGCAAAGCTGGGACGCGAACGCTACGGTTTCTACCGCGATCGCGGTTACGAGATGCGCCACTTCGATTTGCGTAAAGCATGAAATCGCGCGTCATCAATCCGGACACCATTCCCATCCTGACCGATACAGTGGATGGCACACCTATCGATCTGCCGATGCTAACGGAAGCCGTCGGAAAACATCTCACCACCACAACCGTAATACCGCTTTCGGACAAGCAATGTCAGCAACTGGCAGAACAACTTTTTCCCCGGCTCGAAGCGACGTTGCGCGACGCCATCGGCTCCCGCTCCGAAGCACGCTGGGATAAATCCATGCAACAAGTGCGCAGCGCACTGCCCAAACTCATCCGCAAAGCCGTACAAAAACCCTTTTAAACAAGGTAGGGTTGGCACATCTTTTGTGCCCACGCGGAAATTTCCTTCGCTAAACGCGTGGGCACAAAAGACGTGCCCACCCTACGCCTGTATAATCACGCCCTTTCTGACGCAACGAACTCTCACGTAAAGACCGCAATGGAACTCGCAAAAAGTTTTGACCCAAAAGACATCGAAGCGCGCTGGTATCCCACTTGGGAAAACGCCGGCTATTTCAAGGCCGGACTCGATACTTCGAAAAAAGAGAATTTCTGTATCCAGTTGCCACCGCCCAACGTCACCGGCACGCTACACATGGGTCACGGCTTCAACCAGACACTGATGGATGCCCTCACGCGCTACCACCGCATGAAGGGCGATAACACACTGTGGCAACCGGGCACAGACCATGCGGGTATCGCCACGCAGATCGTGGTCGAACGCCAGCTTGATGCACAAGGCATCTCGCGCCACGACCTGGGCCGCGAGAAGTTCATCGAAAAAGTGTGGGAGTGGAAAGAGTACTCCGGCAACACCATCACCAAGCAGATGCGCCGCCTCGGCACTTCGCCCGACTGGTCGCGCGAACGCTTCACCATGGACGCCAGCCTGAACAAGACCGTCACCGAAACCTTCGTGCGCCTGTTCAATGAAGGTCTGATCTATCGCGGCAAGCGTCTGGTGAACTGGGATCCCAAGCTGCATACCGCCGTGTCCGACCTGGAAGTGGTGCAGGAAGAAGAAGACGGCTTCATGTGGCACATCCGTTATCCGCTGGTGGAGAAGGACAGCGTGCACGGACTGACTCACCTCACCGTGGCCACCACGCGCCCCGAGACCATGCTGGGCGACGTGGCCGTGATGGTGCATCCGGAAGACGAGCGCTACAAACACCTGATTGGCAAGCAAGTGAAACTGCCGCTGTGCGAACGCAACATCCCCGTCATCGCCGACGAATACGTGGACAAAGAATTCGGCACCGGCGTGGTAAAGGTCACGCCTGCGCATGACTTCAACGACTATGCGGTGGGGCAGCGCCACGGCCTAACTCCAATTGCCATTCTTACTCTAGATGGAAAAATTAAAGGTAGTGAGTTTGATGATGTAAACCGCACTTACCAAAGCGCCGAAAACGAAGAAGGCGTTCGTTTGGGTGAATCAATTCAAGGCGAAGGTGTAGTCTGGAAAATTCCCAAGAAGTATCGTGGCCTCGACCGCTTTGTCGCACGAAAAGAAATTGTAGCCGACCTCGAAGCCGCCGGACTGTTCATCAAAGCCGACAAGCACAAACTCAAAGTGCCGCGCGGTGACCGCACCGGCGTGGTGATCGAGCCGATGCTGACCGACCAATGGTTCGTCGCCATGAGCAAGGCGGGCCCCGAAGGCAAGAGCATCACCGAACAGGCGCTGGAATGCGTCGCGTCAGGCGAAATCAAGTTCCATCCCGAAAACTGGGTGAACACCTACAACCAGTGGCTGAACAATATTCAGGACTGGTGTATTTCGCGCCAATTGTGGTGGGGGCATCAGATCCCCGCGTGGTACGGCGTGAACGGCGAAGTGTTCGTTGCACACGATGAAGCTGAGGCGCGCAGGCTCGCTGACAAAGCCGGCTACGCCGGACAACTCGACCGCGACAACGACGTGCTCGACACCTGGTTCTCGTCCGCGCTGTGGCCGTTCTCCACTCTGGATTGGGTAGAAGGCAAACCGTTCGATGCGCAGAACGAGTTCGTAAAAAAATACCTGCCATCATCGGTGCTGGTCACCGGCTTCGACATCATCTTCTTCTGGGTGGCGCGCATGGTGATGATGACCAAACACATCACCGGCAAGATCCCGTTCAAGGATGTGTACGTCCACGGCCTGATCCGCGACGCGGAAGGGCAGAAGATGTCCAAGTCCAAGGGCAACGTGCTCGACCCCATCGACCTCATCGACGGCATCGCCCTCGACGAGCTGGTAAAGAAACGCACCACCGGTCTGATGAACCCCAAGCAAGCCGAGCAGATCGAAAAACGCACACGCAAGGAATTCCCCGAGGGCATCACTGCATTCGGCACCGACGCGCTGCGTTTCACCTTCGCTTCGCTGGCCTCGCCAGGACGCGACATCAAATTCGACATGCAACGCTGCGAAGGCTACCGCAACTTTTGCAACAAGCTGTGGAACGCCACACGCTTCGTACTGATGAACTGCGAGGGCAAAGACGTTGGTCAGGATGAATCGCTGCCGCTGGAATTCTCTGCTGCCGACAAGTGGATGATCAGTTTGTTGCAACAGACCGAAGCGGAAATGGCGACAAACTTCGCCGACTATCGTTTCGACATGGCGGCACGTGCCGTGTACGAACTGGTGTGGAACACTTACTGCGACTGGTATGTGGAACTGGCCAAGGTGCAGATAGCAACCGGCAACGACGCGCAACAACGCGCCACGCGACGCACGCTGGTGCGCGTGCTGGAAACCATCCTGCGTCTGGCGCACCCGATCATCCCGTTCATCACCGAAGAATTGTGGCAATCCGTCGCGCCGATGGCAAACATGACGGGTGCCAGCATTATGCTGCAAGCCTACCCCAAGGCCGATGCGAGCAAGATCGACCAGGCCGCCATTGCACAAATCACGTTGCTGCAGGAACTCATCACCGCCTGCCGCAGCCTGCGCAGCGAAATGAACCTGTCGCCCGCCGCGCGCGTGCCGTTGATTGCGGCAGGTGATGCAATGCTGTTGAATGCACTCGCGCCTTACATTAGCAGCCTCGGCAAGCTCAGCGAAGTGCAGGTCGTGGCCGAACTGCCGGAAGGCGATGCACCGGTGTCCATCGTCGGCAACGTCAAGCTGATGCTGAAAGTGGAGATCGACGTCGCGGCTGAACGCGAGCGTCTGGACAAAGAGATCGCGCGCCTGAACAACGAGATCACCAAGGCGCAGGCCAAGCTCGGCAACGAGAGCTTCGTCGCACGCGCGCCGGCAGCGGTGGTTGAACAGGAAAAGAAACGCATGGAAGAGTTCGGAGCCACGCTTGTACAACTACAGGCGCAACGCAAGAAGCTGGGATAGACACTGTAGGTTGGGCCAGGAGGGGTTACTTCTCAGCGGCGACGGATCAAAAAGATAAATTCGCCGCCCTGTTCCGTCGACGACAACAACTCGTTGCCGGTCTTGCTGCAAAAATCCACGAAGTCTTTGGGCGAGCCTTTATCTGTCGCAGCGATCTTCAATACTTGCCCGGCGCTCATCGAGGACAGCGATTTCTTGGCACGCAGAATGGGCAGAGGACAAGCCAACTGCCGTACGTCCAGTTCCACATCGAAGACGTTATCGTTCACGCGAAAATTACTCCTGCATCCAGTTCACTCATCCCATCGTCCAATGTATGAGAATCACCTGTGTCAGCGACGGCGAATCAGAAAGACAAATTCGCCGCCCTGCTCCGCCGACGACAACAACTCGTTACCTGTCTTGCTGCAGAAATCGACGAAGTCGTCCGGCGCTTTCTTGTCTGTCGCCACCACCTTCAACACTTGCCCACTCTGCATTTGCGCTAATGACTTCTTGGCGCGCAATATGGGCAGCGGACATTCCAACTGCCGTACGTCGAGCCCCACATCATATGCAGCGTCATTCACGCGACGATCTCTCCACCCGCATGCGCCCAGGCTGTGATGCCGCCCTGCAGATTATAGACGTCACCCAGTCCTTGTGCCGCAGCGAAGGCGGCCGCCTGCGCAGAACGTCCTCCCATCTGGCAGTAAAACACGGTGATCTTCTTTGCATCCAGATCTTGCAAACGCAACGGCAGCAGATGCAAGGGCAAACAGATCGCACCGCCAATGCGTCCGCGCGCGATCTCGGCATCGGTACGCACATCCACCAGCTGCGCTTTGCCGCTGGCGATCAAATTCGGTAATTCGGTTACGGTGATAATTTTGAACTCAGCCACTTCTACTTTCTCCACTATTAATAAACTATTGCTCGTCGCCGTGATCGCTCAACAATCGCGATATACGCGTATTCGCCATGGATAACCTCTTCACCAGCACCTCCAGAAAAGCTTCACTGAATTGATACCGGCAATTCGCAGAAGCACGCGACAACGCTTCCGGGTCAACCTTGATCAACGTAACCTCAGTCTTGGCTATCACATCAGTGGAGCGCCGCGCATCCTTACCCGATAGATGCGCCATCTCTCCGAAGCAATCGCCCTGGTGTAGCAGACTCAATAATCTGCCCTGTTTGACCACCCGCACCGAACCGGTGGCGATGATAAAAAAGTCCTTCCCTTCCACGCCTTCCTGCAAGATCGATTCGTCCTTGTGTGCCTTGTGCCATTCGCTGATGCGCAACACTTCCCACAGCTCGACATCGCTGAAGTTCTTGAAAAAATTCAATGCGCGCAGGGAGTCGAATTTTTCGGTATCAAATATTTCTTCCTTTGGCGGCACGTTATGCGTGATGAACGCCACCAGATCGCGAGCAAACTCGTCCCAGGTCTGATAGCGATTTTCCAGATCCTTGCACATGGCACGCATCACGATAGCATCCAGCACGGGGGGGATCTCCGGACGAAAGGTACTGGGCGGTTGCGGGTCGATGTTCATGATCTGATAGATCATGCTGTAACTGTTAGCGGCTTCGAACGGCAATTTGCCGGTAAGCAGACGATACATGGTCACCCCCAGCGAATAGATGTCCGTCTGGTGTGTCAGATGATGTTCCTTGATCTGCTCCGGCGACATATACGCCGGTGAACCCACTCCACTTACCTGCGTGCTCTGCTGGGTATCGATGACCGCCGCACCGAAATCGGATATCTTGATGTCGTTTTCTCCATGCAGCAGGATGTTGGCGGGCTTGATGTCGCGATGGGTCACCCCTTGGTATTGCGCGTATTCGAGCGCTTTACAACATTTGTAGATGATCTCGGCGATGTGTCCCAGATCCATCAGGTGATCGACCTCGCCGTATTTCTCCAGCGTCTCGCCCTCGACGTATTCCATCACCATGTAGTTCAGGTCGCCTTCCATCACGGCGTCGTAGATCTTCACGATATGCGGATGAGATAGCTTCCCGGCAAGGGAAGCCTCAGTGAGCAGCAACTTGCGGTAGGCTTTGGCGCGATTATTGTCGTGCAAGATATTCAGATTGAATACCTTGAGTGCGACTTGTTGCTGGTTGAAAGGGTCGAGCGCAAGGTAAACGGTACTGGTCGCACCGTGGCCTAATTCTTTGACTATTTCGTACTTACCGACCTTGTCCATAACCTTAAAGACCTTTAGAGGCGCGCATTCTGAGTGCTAGACGCCGCCCTGTCCAGAAACCATGTAATTTACATGGATTTACTGCCTGCGGGGAAACCCCACAGGGGCGGTGCTATCATATAGTCCATGAAAAAAATCTTTCTTTCCGCGCTGTTCGCCTTGCCACTCCTTGCTCACGCTGACGGACTGCCGGATCTGGGCGACATATCGCAAGAAATAATCTCTCCGCAAATAGAGCGGCAAATCGGCGAACAGAGCATGTTCCAGATACGCGCCGACAAAAGTTATCTGGATGACCCGGAGCTTGCCGACTATCTCAACAACCTCGGCGGACGGCTCGTCTCAAACAGCCCCGAACCGGGACAACCGTTCGAATTCTTCGCTATCAATGATAACGCCATCAACGCCTTCGCTCTCCCGGGTGGCTTCGTCGGCGTCAACACCGGACTGATCCAGCTGGCACAGACCGAATCCGAACTCGCCTCGGTGTTGAGCCACGAAATCTCGCACGTTACACAGCACCACTATGCGCGCATGGTCTCCGGCACGCGATACGACTCGCTCGCCGCGCTGGCAACGCTCGCCGTGGCCATCCTCGCCGCCCGTAACAGCCCGCAAGCTGCAACAGCCGGCATCGTTGGCGCCCAGGCAGGAGCGATGCAACACCAGCTCAATTTCACGCGGCAAAATGAGCAAGAGGCGGATCGGATCGGTTTGGGCATACTGGGAAAATCCGGCTTCGACACGCGCGCCATGCCTGCCTTTTTCGAGCGTATGCAAAAAGCCACGCAACTCCTGGAAGGTAATACGCCCTCCTATTTGCGCACCCACCCGGTCACCCACGAACGTATCGCCGAAGTGGAAGACCGGGTGCAACAACTCCCTTACCATCTGATACCGGACAGCCTGGATTTCCAGCTGATGCGAGCACGGCTGACCGCGAAGCAGATGATCCCGCAGGAAGCCGTCACCTTCTTCGATGCCGCTTTGGGTGAAAAGAAATACGGCAATCCCATCGCACACCGTTACGGCCTGGTACTGGCATTGCTGCGCAACAACCAGCCGCAACGTGCGGAGCAAGAATTCGCCACTTTGCACAAACAGGCACCTCTCAACGCGACGATTGCAACGCTGGGAGGACTGATCACACAGCTGGAAAAGCAAGATAAAGATGTCCTCGCCTACTATAGTGCAGCGCTGAAAAACTTCCCGCAGCACCACGCGCTGATCTACGACTATGCCGAAGTGCTGCTGCAAGATCAGCGTTACAAAGACGCACTCAAACTGCTCGATGAACAAGTCAACCGCGATGGCAACGATCCAAAACTATATGAACTGGAAGCTCGCGCCTATTCAGCGTTGGGCAAACCCCAGGAAGAGCATCACATGCTGGCTTATTATCATATCCTTCACGGCGACCTGCGTGGAACGATCGAACAACTGGAGCTAGCCAAGCAGTCAGGCAATGATTACTACCAACTCTCCACCATCGAAACCGAGCTCAAGCAATACCGCGAAATCGCCGCCGCTTACAACAAGAAAAAATAGCCAGCCCGCGCAAGATGCAAGTCGCTGGCAATAAGCAGTAATAACTACTAAATCGTGATGCGAAATTTAGGCTTACAATTTGATCGTCATTTTTCCTCTGTAGAAATAATGCTGATCTCAAACCTGCCCACGTTCGCTCTACCGGTCACGATAATTCACGATACGCCCAGGTACACCGACATTTCCGGATTGTCTGAACATGAGTTGCCCAGGATAGGGCAGGCGCGCGGGCAAACAGTTCCGGCACACCATGCTCTTTAATCGCCACCTGTGGCGGCGCTTCAGTGCATTAGCCGCACCCTATTGGTTCCGCGAAGAGAAATGGCAAGCCAGAGGGCTGCTTGCCCTGCTGGTGGTGCTATTGTTGGGGCAGACGGGATTCGCCGTACTGTTCAACCAGCTGACGGGTGAATTTACCTCGGCTCTTGCAGCGAGGGACGCAGACAGATTCTGGACTTCCATCCGCGAGTGCCTTGCCATTCTCGTCGTCGCCGTTCCGATTTATGCGTTTTACTACTATGTCAGGGACAAGCTCGCCATTTACTGGCGGCGCTGGCTGACACGGAAATTTCTTGGTCAGTATTTCAGTAACCGGGCTTATTACGAGCTGAATAACAATACCGAGATCGACAACCCGGATCAACGCATAGCTGAAGACATCAACACCTTTACTCAAAAATCGCTCTATTTTCTGTTGGTGCTCATTGGCGCACTGTTACAGCTCATCGCTTTCTCCGGCGTGCTCTGGTCAATTTCCACTGAACTGGTCGTATTTCTGGTCGTTTATGCATTTGTCGGCTCTGCCGTCACGCTGGCGGTATTCGGCAAGGTATTAATCGGGCTCAACTTCTACCAACTAAAACGCGAGGCGAATTTTCGATTCAGCCTGGTGCGAATTCGCGAGAATGCCGAAGCCATTGCTTTCTATCGCGGCGAAACGCCGGAGTCATGGCAGATCGGCCAGCGGTTCAACAATGCGTTCAACAATTACAACAAACTCATCAGGGCTCAACTGAATTTGAACCTGTTCCAGTACGGCTACAGTTTCATGACCATCATCTTGCCCAGTGCAATCATTGCCGGAAGGGTACTTTCCGGAGAACTGGAAGTCGGGCGGGCGATCCAGGCGGCGGGCGCTTTTGCGGCGATACTGAGCGCGCTGACAGTGATTATTGATAACTTCGAAAGCTTAAGCCGTTTTGCTGCGGGAATTGATCGTCTCGATAGCTTCTCCAGATTCCTCATCGGGAAATCAGATGGCTCTACGGAGCCCGGTGATAGTATTTCTGTGCTGCAGGATTCTCGTCTTTCCATCGAAAACCTCACCTTACAAACACCCGGACATGAACGGACCCTGATCAAAGCATTGTCCCTGACGATCAATCCGGGCGAAGGACTGATGATCGTGGGCGCCAGCGGTTGCGGGAAAAGCTCATTGTTGCGCGCCATCGCCGGTCTGTGGCTCTCCGGCAGCGGCCGTATCATCCGGCCGGATACCAGAGAAATGCTGTTCCTGCCGCAACGCCCGTACATGTTGCTGGGTAGCCTGCGCAGCCAACTGTTGTATCCAAAGCAGGATCGGGTAATAACTGATGAGGAACTCCTGCGCTTGCTGGAACGGGTCAATCTTCCGGATATCGCCGCCCGGCTTGGCGGCCTTGATGCCGAACTGGACTGGGCAAAAGTACTCTCGGTGGGCGAGCAGCAACGCATGGCTTTTGCACGCGTGCTTCTCACAGCACCACGCTACGCTATCCTCGATGAAGCGACCAGCGCGCTGGATATTGCCAACGAGGACAGTCTGTATCGGCAATTGGCGGGTAGCGCCACGACGCTGGTCAGCGTCGGCCATCGCTTCGCCATTCTGAAATATCACTCGCAAGTGCTGGAACTCGACGGGACTGGCGGGTGGCAGCTGTATGCCGCTGGCGATTACCGCTTTGATCGGTAGCTTCCGGTCAAGGTATTGGATCAAACAGAACACTCTGTTGCACTGGTCTAACAACGTATTCGAGATGTGACCTGCCAAATGCGCAAAGCGCATAATCGGCAACACGAATTCCTTCATAAGGCTCTGGACAGAGTTACTGCAACTTGCTTTTACCTGCGTTTCAGACGCACCCATTTTCAAACAATCGCCAATACTTGACAAAGTTAGTCAACCGTTTGATGATTATCCAATATCGGAAGTTCTAAGAAGCAAATGTCAGCAGGGGGTACACAATGACAATGCTCGACATCAAGGAAGCCCTCAACGGCAACCAATTGCTACTCGCCAGCGTACTCTCGCTTGGTGCTCTGCCACCGGTCATTGCAGCGCAGAATGAAGTGACACCCGAGCAGGCGGTTACTGCTATCGAGGGTACCTTCGGAGTCACGCCTGGAGAACGACGCAACCACACCAAAGGAACCTGTGCTATCGGAGAGTTCGTGGGATCGCACGACGCTGCGATCTATTCCCGTTCGGCACTTTTTTCGAAAAAACCTGTTCCGGTCGTAGCTCGTTTCTCTCTGGCCGGCGGCAACCCCAAGGCGCCTGACACGGCAAAAAGTGCCCGTGGAATGGCCCTGGAGTTCAGGCTACCCGACGGCAGTCTGCAGCACATGACGATGTTAAACACACCGGTCTTTGGTGCCATGCAACCTCGCACCTTTCTCGATTTGATGATCGCGTCCAAACCAGACCCGGCAACTGGTAAGCCAGACCCGGAGAAGATCAAGGCTTTCAAGGCCACTCATCCGGACAATCTTGCGCAGTCGGACTTTCTGGCAAAGAACAACCCACCTTCAAGCTACACAGCCAGTGCTTTCTATGGCATCCACACCTTCAAATTCATTAATCGAAAGAATAAAACAACCCTAGTGCGCTGGCGCTTTGTGCCGCAGGATGGCGAAAAGCTGCTCTCCGATGATGAGCTGAAATCATTCCCTTCGAATTTCCTCGAACAGGCATTAATCGACCGGACCCGAAAGGGGCCAGTACGCTGGGATATGATGGTTACGATAGGCCAACCCGGCGACCCCGAAGACAACCCAACGCTGCTTTGGCCTGAAAACCGGAAGCAGATAAAAGCGGGCACGTTAACCATTTCCTCGGCGATGTCGCAGAAGGGTGCCGAATGCGAACCGATCAACTTTGATCCCCTGGTGATGGGAGACGGTATCGCGCCGACAAATGATCCGATCCTGCTGTTCCGTTCTCCGGCTTATGCGTTCTCGTTTGCCAAGCGACTCGGGGGAATCTAAAGGTTTGACAGTTAGCCGGCAAGAACTTTGATGCACGCTTGCAAGAGCAGGACGGTCGTGAATGTTTTCCATTGCAAGCGCTTTGCAATGCCAGTCCAGTGAAACCTTCGCGAGCTAATTAACTGAACAACTGGAAACGTCATGAGTACAAACCTAACACGCCGTGAATTCTTGAAGACAGCCAGTTTCGGTTTAATTCTACTACCACTTTTAGCGATTGCCCGACAAGCAAAGGCAAACACCAATTCAATTGTGCGTGCCCAATTGAAATACCAAAACTCCCCAAAGGACATTATGAGCTGCACTTCCTGCCTTGAATTTATTTCAGGAAAAACAGCCCAGGATTTTGGCAGGTGCAAGGTAATGCCAGAGGACGATGAAATATCCCCCAACGGCTATTGCACTAAATGGAATACGATGTAATTTCAGCATGCCATGTGCAAGGCAACTGGATATCCTCCTGCACATGCTGATCGTAAAATGCAACGGGCAAAGTCGTCCACAAACTGACGGTCGCGTGTGTCATCCAATTCATATGCTTGAGAACCAAGGGGAATGGTAATGAACCGAATAATCATGATGCTGCTACTTGCAGCCATTAGCAGTAAAGCGATGGCAGAGTGGGTTCGCATTGAAGAAAATGAAAATATGGCTGCCTACGTCAACCCTTCCACCATTCGAAAGAATGGCGACACTGTTGGAATGAGAACTTTGTTTGACTACAAAACTGTTCAAACAATGAATGGGGTGTTTTATTCGTCCCTGGAAGGGCAAGATGAATATGACTGCAAACAAAATCAAAGAAGAACATCATATTTTTCGATGCACACTGCAAACATGGGTGGAGGAAAAATAGTTTCTACCAAACATCCACAACCAAACTGGAAACCAGTTCGACCACACACCTTTGACGAATATTTTTGGATATACGCCTGTAGCAAAAAGTAGCCGCAGAAGAAAACGAGATGTCCAAAATTGACTGCAAAGCGAACGGTGGCTGTTCAAATTTTCATTGAACATAATCGGCCACAAGCAGCCGTTTGACACTTTTAATCACAACTTGCCGGCAGCGCATGCACGATTCACAACAAGCATCGCCAGCAATATGAAGATAAACGTTTTCTTCATAATCACTTCCAAACATTCACGACGGCGATCGACAATATGATTTAGAGATCAGGCAAGCGCAGACACGCGTTGCTGGGTGTAACGCGCAAACAGGAAACAGACCGCAACCACGACGATGATGGAAACACCGATGAACAACTCACGCCCTTCCTGCCAAGCTGAAGCTTCCGGAAAGAATCGACGCGACAAACCCAATCCCGCCACCGCCAGACTGAGCAGCGCCACGGTCACGCCCATGATGCGCGACGCAGCACGCGCCGTCGCATCGGCACGCTGCAACAAATGAGAAATCCACAAACCGTTAGCAGCGTCGGTCAACATCATGCCGAACATAAAACACACTGCCAGCAGCAAAGCCTGCAACACTCCGCCGTATTGTGTGGCTGTGGCAGAAAACAGCGCAGCTTGCGACAGCGTGTCGAAAGAGAATGCAAACAGCGCCCCCACCAGCGCGATCATCAGCGGATGTCCCGCATGTTTGAGGTTACCCAGCCAACGCCCTTTGATGCCGACCATCTGCACCATTTCATGTGACGGGGTAGAAAACACGGAATACAGATTGAGCATGCCCAACGTGAGCAGGAAGAACGCGGACACCCATGCCCCCACATCATCCAACCAGGTCGGCACTGCTCCCTGTTGAAACAAATAACTGGTTGCGACGGCCACAATGCACACCACGCAGCCGTGCCCCACCGAAAACAGGAAACCGCACAAGCGCGCCAGTCGTTTGCGACCTGCTGCAGCATTGAAGCGCGTCAATCCATCGATGGTGGCGAGATGGTCGGCGTCCATGCCGTGCTTCATGCCCAACACGAAGGCCAGTGCGACCAAGGGAAAAATGCTGCCAGGTATCGTTTCCATAACACCCCCGTAAGAAGAATTCATATATTCTCTTAACAAGAACTATGCCAACAATCCAAAGAATCGATAGTGGCAAATGGGCACTCACTTCGACACCGCAACCCACTAATTAATCGGGTAAATATTCTGACGAAAACGTCGCTAACTGAGCGCTTGGACCAAGAAAGTTAGATCTGCTCAGGTTTCGCGCAAAAGCGCTGGAACACAACTTACCGCTTTATCTCCGGTTTGAGCGCGGCAGGCACAGTTTGAACTCAGCCCCGCCTTCTGCCGCATTGCTCACCGAAAGTTGCCCGCCGTGACGCTCGATGATGCCGTAGCTGATCGACAGACCCAGACCGGTGCCTTTCCCGACGGGTTTGGTGGTGTAGAACGGATCGAATATCTTGCCCATCGATTGCTCTGAGATCCCCGGACCATTGTCGCGAAACAGGATGCAAATCCCTTCTTCATCCACCTTGGCTGTAATGGTCAGCATGGGTTCGGGCAGTTTTTCCGTGGCATCCGACGCGTTCTGCACGAGATTGGTGATCACTTGCTGTATCTGACCGGGAGAACCGAAAAACGGCAATTCTTTGGGCACATCAATCACAACACGAAATTTTGTCGGTGCGGCACGCGTCACCCAGTGCACTGTCCGTTCGATGGTTTCTGCCAGATTGAACTCGATATTCTCATCGCGATCCGCCGCGGAAAATCGCTTCAAGCCATCCACGATGTCTCGCGTTCGCTCCGCGCCTTCCACCGCACCCGTCAACAGCGGTGCCAGATCATCCAGAATGTGGTCGATGCGCAACTCGGCTCGCAGTTTCTCCAGCTCTTCCCGCGTTGCACCGTTATGTATCGCATCCAGGTAACGCTTGAAACGCGGCGTGTAGCGTTGCATCGCATGCATGTTGCCCAACACGAAACTGATCGGATTGTTCAACTCGTGCGCGACGCCTGCCACCAGCTTGCCCAGCGAAGCCATTTTCTCGGATTGCAGCAGTTGTTGCTGCGTGCGTTTGAGCTCTTCATGTGCCTCGCGCAACTTGTGATAGGCGCGCCGCAACTCGCCTACGGGTCGTCCGGTGATCACCACGCCCAGCAGCTTTTGGGTAGCCGATAAGCGCGGCGTGAAATTGAGCGCAACCGGTGTGGCGTTACCCTCGCGCGTACGGAATTGCAGCTCCACATCGTTCGCGGGTTCGGTCGTCAAACTTGAGATCACCTGTTTTGCAATCGCGCAGGCGCTCTCGTCCGCGAACAGCGATGCCAGCTTCGCACCTTTCATTTCCTGCTCGGTTTTGCCGGTAAAGACGAGCAGTGATTGATTCACTTCTTCGATCACCCCATTGCGGTCGCACACCACCAGCAAGTCGGACATCGAAGTCAGGATGCTGAAAATGAACTGTTGGGATTCTTCCAGTTCCGAGTTCTTTTGCTCCAACACCACTTCATATTGCAACAGTTCGTTGTACACCTCGTCCATGGAGCGCACCACTTCTATCCAGGCAGATTCCGAGAAAGGGTCCATCTCGCTCGGCAACGGAAGTCTGGCTGGAGGTGTCTGGCGTGTAGTCATCATGGATGTATTCAGGGATATTTCGATCAAGTCGTTGGATGACTGTGGACATGCCCATGTCCGGCATCCACATCCACGGGAACGAGATTGACTTGCCCGTGCCGTACCCCGCGTTCGGCGATCAATGTATCGGCAAAGCGCCGCACCACTTCCGTCGCACCGCGCAGCATCACTGTCTCCAGACAATTGTCATGATCGAGATGAACATGTGTCGCCGCGACAACCAGATCGTGATGATGATGCTGCAGTTCGGTCAGACGCTCCGCCAGATCGCGCTCATGGTGGTTATACACATAGGACAAGCTGGCCACACAGAATGGTGCTTGTGCTTCCTGCAAACGCAGCGTATCCAGCTTGCCGCGCAACATGTCGCGCACCGCCTCGGAACGGTTCAGGTAGCCGCGTTCGCGTATCAGGCGGTCGAATTCGCTGGCGAGCTTTTCATCGAGTGAGATGGTAAATCTTTCCATGAATTTCCCCGTCAATGCACCGTGCACACCATGCACGGATCGAACGATCTGACCACATGCTGCACTGCCAACGGTGCGGAGTTTCCGCCCTCGTCCGCCTCCAGACCGACCAGCGCCTGCTCCAGCGCGCCGGGTTCGCCCGCCGCATCACGCGGAGAAAAATTCCAGGTGGTGGGCGCGATGATCTGGTAATTGTGGATTTTCCCATGGCGCACATCCAGCCAATGCCCGAGTCCTCCGCGCGCAGCTTCGATCAGGCCGATCCCGCGCGCATCCCCGATCTCATGCGGTGGCAAACAATACGCGTCACCCGGCAGGAACTGGCGCAACCAGGTCTCCATCAGCGGCAACACCAAAGCGAGTTCCAGCATACGTGCGACTACCCGCGCAGTCACGCTGGCACCATGGCGTCCCACCATATCGCGCAGCAGCGGATGCCCCGCCACCATCTGCCGCGCCAGCGCCCCCGTCTCCACCACCTGACCTGACAGCCGCGGCGCCTTGCACCACGAATACGCATCTTCCTTGTCGGGCTGCGGCAGGGTACGTCCCTCTGCTGGCGCCAGCGCGATATCACCCGCCATCCAGCTGCTGGTCACATCTTCGCGTATCGCCCCGATATCCAACGCCTGCAAATGATCGTCAGTCCACAGCCCTGCCGGAAACAACGCAGCCGTACCGTCGGAATAGGCACCGTAGCTGATGAACCGATCCGTGGCACGCCCGATGTGCTGCAGTCCCAGATCGCGCGCGATGTTCAAGAAGCGTGGAAAGTCTGCGCGCTTGGCGCGCGATTTCATCCAATTGAACAGCGCCGCCTCGGAATCCAGTGCCGCCACGGCTTCCAGTTTGTCGCCGAACAAAGTCTGTTCCAGAAACCGGCGAAATTCAGACAACAAAATCTTCAGGCGCAATTTTTCCGCTTCTTCCAGCGCACGCGTCGAACCGCCGGGCTGCAAAGAAAGCGTGTGCGGCCACCTGCCCGCGAGATAGCCCATCACGTTCATGAATTTGGCACGTACCGGCAACACATCCGCCGTAGCCGAACCCGTCACCGACTTGAACCGTGATTGTGCATCGGCGAACCATGCGCGATCGCGATATCCGTCGCGTGCAAAATCCGGCATGAAGAACAAATAAAAATGACTGAGGTGATCCGCCAGATTTTCCGCAGCCAACGTCAGGTTGGCTGCCAGACGGCCATTTTCCGGGGGCTGTATTCCCATGCATTGCGCCAATGCCTGTGCAGCCGCTGCCGATTGCGCCACCGAGCAGATCCCGCAAATGCGCGGCACAAAGACCAGCGCATCGAGCGGATGCTTGCCCGCCAGGATCTGCTCGAAGCCGCGATACATGGGTGAGTTCACATAAGCTGCGCGCACACGCCCCGACTCGATGTCGAGCGTCACTTCCAGATCGCCCTCGACACGATTGAAGGGCCCGATGATGCGACGACTCATTTCAGGCGTGTCCTCTTGTTCGCGGGGGTGACCACCTGATGGTCGGCTACCGCATTTTCCTTGACGCGCTTCGGTGTCGCCGACTTGGACAGCGCCGCCAATGCCACGAACCACGCTTTCGGCATGTCCGTCGGCAAGCCGATCGGAATGCCTGCGATCTTGGGAGTCACGCCGAACGCATGACCCGGTTCCTCAAAACCCGGCTCGGTACAAGCGATGCAGGCATAACCGCCGCGCGTGCATGAGCCTTCGCCGTTCCACAGGCGGATGTTGCAATCGGCATGCACCTGCGTGCCTTTGCATCCCATGTGTTCCATCAGGCAACCCAGGTCGGAAGGTTTGCACGCGCTGGCTTTGAACTCATAGAATTCGTTGCGCTTGCAACCGTGATGCACCAGATGATCCGAGAACAGGCGCGGACGCCGGAACACATCCAAGTTTTCCTCGAACATCTCTCCCTGCGCCACCGCGACCAGGGTTTCGATCACCCAGTTGGGATGGGTCGGACAGCCCGCGATATTGATTACCGGCAAACCGCCGGCCGCCCGATATTCCTCACCGAGCAAACCGCCTTGTGCATCGCCGTCGTATTGCATGCCGCAAGCTTCGGCCGGATTGATGCCGGCCGCCGTCACACCGCCAAAGGCGGCACAACTGCCGACTGCCACTGTATGCTGGGCAACCCTAGCCAAACGCTCGATCAAACTCATCATCGAAATGCTGCCCGTCCTGCGGTGAAAACCGCCGCTGCCGAATGGGCCCTTCAGAACAGAACCTTCAAGACAAAGAATGTCCAGCCGCGTTGCGCCGCTGGCGCATGCCTCGATAATTTCGAGCGCCTCGTCTGCGCTTTGTTCGGACAAAGAGGGATGCCACAACAGATTGATGCCGAGTCCCTGCAGAGTGTCGAACAGATTGCGGCAATCCGCATTCAACAGCGACAAGGTGCAACCACCGCACCCGCCCGACTGCAACCAGAGCAGGTTGAGCGGCTCGGTGCGATGCGCGGCTTCACTCACCCTTTTTCTCCAGCCCGTAGCGCGCGAGCTTGCTGCGCAAACCGACACGCGACAGCCCAAGCTCGCTCGCAGCACGTGTCTTGTTCCAGCGGTGGCGGATCAGACATTCGCGCAGAACTCGGGCTTCCAGCGCCTCCATCCTGTCCTTGAGACTGCCGTCCAGCCCGGCCAGTATGCTCATGTCCTGCACCTGTTCTTCAGGCGCGGCGCGCAGCACCTTGGGCGAGAACAGATGCGCGCCGATGTATTCGGTATCGCACAACAATATGGCGCGCAGAATCTCGTTCTGCATCTCGCGCACATTGCCCGGCCACTGGTAATTGCACAGACAGTCCAGTGCTTCCGGTGTGAATCCCTGTATCGTTTTACCCATGGCCGGTGCGGCTTCACGCAACAGGGAAAGCGCGATCAACGGGGTATCCATCTTGCGTTCGCGCAAGGCTGGCATCGGCAACAGGAACTGCGTCAAGCGGTAATACAAGTCTTCGCGAAAGCGTCCCTTGCGCACTTCCTCTTCCAGCTCGCGGTTGGTAGCCGACAGCACGCGCACGTCGATCTTGCGCGAACGCGAACTGCCGACCGGGCGTATCTCGCCTTCCTGCAGCACGCGCAACAATTTGACTTGAAACGACGGCGAGGTATCGCCGATCTCGTCCAGAAAGATCGTGCCACCGTCGGCCTGCTCGAACAGCCCGATGCGATCCTCGAACGCGCCGGTAAAACTGCCGCGCTTGTGTCCGAACAACTCCGACTCCAGCAACTGGTCGGACATCGCACCACAGTTCTCGATGACAAAGGCGCGTGTCGCACGCGGGCTGGAATAGTGAATGGCACGGCCCAACAATTCCTTGCCGGACCCGGATTCGCCCGAGATATGCACGGCGATGTCGCTGTTGGCCACCCGTGCGGCCAACTCGATCACATTATTCAGGGGGCTGGCCGCCGCACGCACGATGCGCGCGAACTCATAATGGTCGCGCAGCTTCTCGTGCTTCGCCGCCACGCGTTTCTGCAACACCGGCTGCATGGTGCGCAATTCCAGATTCATCTGATTGCTCTGCTGCTGCAGTTCGTACAACTGTGCTGCCGCGCGCACATTGAGCAGCAGCGATTCGGGATGCCAGGGTTTGAGGATGTACTGATAGATACCCGCGTCGTTGATGCCCGCGATGATATCCTCGACGTCGGTGTAGCCGGAAATGATCATGCGCACCGCATCCGGCCAGCGCTCGCGCACTTCTTTCAGGAAATCGATACCGGTCACGCCGGGCATGCGGTGGTCGCACAGCACGACTTGTATCCGCTCGCGCTCCATGACCGCGCGTCCTTCTTCGGCGCTCGACACGGTCAATACATTGAATTCCTCATCCAGCGTGCGGCATATCGACTCCTGTGAGCGCACTTCGTCGTCTATCACCAATATGGCAGGTAGTAGTGGTGCCATCAGCATATCCTCGGTAATTGTTCACCTGCCAACCAATCCACGACACGGCGACCGCCCAACTTGGTGGTCATTTGCACAAAGCCGTGCGCGTCTTCCAACACTTCGCCGATGATGGTTGTATCGACCGCCAGAGGATGCGCGCGCATGACTTCCAGCAGGCGTGTCGCATCTTCCGGTGCACAGATCGCGATCAACTTGCCTTCATTCGCCACATACAGTGGATCAAGGCCCAGAAACTCGCACGCCGCTTCGACCGGCTGATTCACTGCTATCGCGGATTCATGCAACATCATACCCACACCGGATTGTTTGGCGATCTCATTCAGCGTCGTGGCCAAGCCGCCGCGCGTCGGGTCACGCAACGCGCGCAACTTCACGCCGCTGTCCAGCATAGCGGCGATGAGACCGTGCAAAGCGGCGGTGTCCGACACGATGGGCGCGGAGAAAGTCAGCCCCTCGCGCTGCGACAGGATCGCCATGCCGTGATCGCCGATGGTCCCGGACAGCAATATCTTGTCGCCCGGCTGCGCCAGATCGCCTGATAGTTCGATGCCGTCACGCACCACACCCACACCCGTCGTCGTGATGAACACGCCGTCGCCCTTGCCCTGCTCCACTACTTTGGTATCGCCGGTGACGATGGGCACTCCGGCCTCGCGCGAAGCGTCCGCCATCGACTCGACGATGCGTTTCAGGTCGGCCAGCGGATAACCTTCTTCGAGGATGAACGATGCAGACAGATACAGCGGCTTGGCACCCATCACCGCAACGTCGTTGATCGTGCCATGCACCGACAGACAACCGATGTCGCCACCCGCGAAGAACAACGGCGACACCACATGACTGTCCGTCGCCATCACCAACCGCCCGTTCGCCGTTGGCAGCAATGCGCCGTCGTTGCCCTGCGCCAGATACTCGTTATTGAATGCGGCAGCGAAAAGTTCGGTGATGAGCTGCGCCATCGCGCGCCCACCGGAACCATGCGACATATCCACCCGGCCATTTTTGATGTCGAGCGGGCGGGAATAATT
>CABEBA010000282.1_pt1 | contig 28471 bp, 30 predicted proteins | sample 3132531 | NCBI WGS metagenome assembly CABEBA01 (sample SAMEA5534344, study PRJEB31848) | metagenome | biome: tundra; feature: field; material: soil | place: USA | collected 2013-05 | depth 0.45 m
GGTGCCTTCCGACACCTTGTCACCGACCTTGACCTTCACTTCTTTCACCACGCCGGCGAAAGGCGCGGGTACATCAATGGTCGCCTTGTCGGTCTCCAACGAAATGAGTGCCTGTTCTGCGGATACTTTATCGCCTACCTTCACCGACACTTCGATGACGGCCACATCTTTGAAATTGCCGATATCCGGCACTAATACATTTTTGATTTCTGCCACGCTGTTCTCCTCGGCTTAAACCGTTACAGGGTTCGGTTTGTCGGGATTGATCTGGTAGAGCTTGATCGCCTTGCTCACTTCGCTTGCCGGGATCGTGCCTTCATCTGCCAGCGCCTTCAATGCGGCGATGGCGACGTAGCGGCGATCCACCTCAAAGAAGCCGCGCAATTTCTTGCGCGTATCCGAGCGACCGAAACCGTCTGTACCCAGTGTCTTATATCGGGCTTTGACGAACGGGCGTATCTGGTCGGAATAAGCACGAATGTAATCGGTCGCGGAGATCACCGGGATCTTCTCGTCCAGACATTGTTCGACGTAGCTCACGCGTGGTTTGGCTTCCGGGTGCAGGGTATTCCAACGCTCGCAATCGATGCCTTCGCGCCGCAGCTCGTTGAAGCTGGTCACGCTCCACACATCGGCAGCAACGCCGAAATCCTTCTCCAGCAACTCGGCGGCGGCGATCACCTCACGCAATATCGTGCCGCTACCGAGCAGTTGCACCTTGGCTTTCGCTTTGGCCTTGCCCGCACTGAAGCGATACATACCCTTGATGATGCCTTCTTCCGCGCCCTTGGGCATGGCCGGGTGCGTATAGTTTTCGTTCATCACCGTGAGGTAATAGAACACGTCTTCCTGGTTCTGGTACATGCGGCGCATACCGTCATGCACGATCACTGCCAGTTCGTAAGCGAAAGTCGGGTCGTAGGACACGCAGTTGGGGATGGTTGCTGCCATCAGGTGGCTGTGTCCGTCCTGATGTTGCAAGCCTTCGCCGTTCAGTGTGGTACGTCCGGCAGTGCCGCCGACGAGGAAGCCGCGTGCACGCAAGTCGCCTGCCGCCCAAGCCATGTCGCCGATGCGCTGGAAGCCGAACATCGAGTAGTAGATGTAGAACGGGATCATCGCCGTGCCGTGGTTGGCGTAAGAAGTTGCCGCAGCGATCCAGTCGGCCATACCGCCCGCTTCGTTGATGCCCTCTTGCAAGATCTGACCGGTCGAGGATTCTTTGTAGAACATGAGTTGGTCGGCGTCTTCCGGTGTGTACAGCTGGCCGACCTGCGAGAAGATGCCGAGCTGACGGAACATGCCTTCCATACCGAAGGTGCGCGATTCGTCCGGCACGATAGGCACCACCTTCTTGCCGATGTTCTTGTCTTTTACCAACACGCTGAGCATGCGTACAAAAGCCATGGTCGTGGAGAATTCACGGTCTTCGCTATCTTTGAGCAAGGCTTCGAACGCAGACAAGTCTGGAATCTGCAAGGGTTCGCTGACTGGTTTGCGGGCCGGGAGCGTACCCATGGCCGCGCCGCGTTCGCGCAGATATTTCATCTCCTGGCTGTCTTCGGCGGGGCGCACGAAGGGCAGTTCGGGCAACTGTTCGTCAGTGACTGGAATGTTGAAGCGGTCGCGGAATTTACGTAACGCCTCTTCGCCGATCTTCTTTTGCTGGTGCGTCGGGTTCTGCCCTTCGCCCGCTTCGCCCATGCCGTAACCCTTTACCGTCTTGGCGAGGATCACAGTCGGCTGGCCTTTGTGTTTGTTGGCTGCCGCGTAGGCCGCGAACATCTTGAACGGATCGTGACCGCCGCGATTCAAGCGCCAGATATCGTCGTCCGACATATCGGCGACCAGTTCCAGCAGCTCGGGATATTTGCCGAAGAAGTGTTCGCGTACATACGCGCCGTCTTTGGATTTGTAGGTCTGGTACTCGCCGTCGAGTACCTCTTCCATGCGCTTCAACAACAGACCCGTTTTGTCCTTGACCAGCAGGCGATCCCACCAGCGGCCCCAGATAACCTTGATGACGTTCCAGCCGGCGCCACGGAATACGCCTTCCAGTTCCTGAATGATCTTGCCGTTGCCGCGCACCGGGCCATCCAGACGTTGCAGGTTGCAGTTGATGACGAAGATCAGGTTATCCAGCTTTTCGCGCCCGGCCATCGAGATCGCGCCCAGCGATTCCGGTTCGTCGGTCTCGCCGTCGCCGAGGAAGGCCCACACCTTGCGGCCATTGGTTTGGGCGAGTTCGCGGTGCTGCAGGTAACGCATGAAGCGCGCCTGGTAAATCGCCATCAGCGGGCCCAAACCCATCGATACAGTGGGGAATTGCCAGAAATCGGGCATCAGCCAGGGATGTGGGTAAGAGGACAAGCCGCCGCCATCCACTTCCTGACGGAATTTATAAAGTTGTTCTTCGCTCAGGCGGCCTTCGATGAAAGCGCGGGCATAGATGCCGGGCGAGGAGTGGCCCTGGAAATACACCAGGTCGCCGCCGTGATCGTCGGTCTTGCCATGGAAGAAATGGTTGAAAGCAACGTCATATAAGGTAGCAGCCGAGGCGAAGCTGGCGATATGACCGCCCAATTCGGAAGAAGTCTTGTTGGCATTCATCACGATGGCCATCGCGTTCCAGCGCATCAAGGCGCGGATGCGGTGCTCCAATTCCATATTGCCTGCGGAGCGTTCTTCCTTATCCAGCGGGATCGTGTTGATATAAGGAGTGGTGGCACTGATCGGCATGTCGTCGCCGGCCATGCGTGCGTGGTGGATCAGTTGATCCATCAGGAAGTGAGCGCGTGTTGCACCTTCCTTCTCCAGCACGGATTGGAGCGCGTCCAGCCACTCTTGCGTTTCTTGCGGATCGATATCGGGTTGTTGCGTCGCCATCTTTACTCTCTCCCAAAGTTACAACGTATCGTTTCTTCTTCTGTTACCAGCCACTCCACATTGCGGTCGGTATTTTCCTGCGGAATCTCCTGCACTACTTGCAGCGCGTATGCCCCCGCGACCAGCGTCGGTTGATGTGGCATCTGCGCCAGCAGCTTGTCGTAATAGCCGCCGCCGTATCCTAAACGCACACCCCCGCGGGTGAACGCCACACCGGGTAACAGGATGAAATCCACCGTTCCCAGCGCATCTTCTTTTGTACAGCACTCTACGACTGGCTCACGTATGCCCCACGAACCGGGCGCTACGTCATGCGCCAATTCTCGCACCTGATATAAGTCCAGATGATTGCTGGCGCGGTTCACACGCGGCAGCAAAACCCGCTTGCTATCGGCTAATGCCTGCAGCACCCACAATTCGGCAGCCAACTCGGCCCCGAAATTCAAATAACCCAGCACCGTTTGCGCCTGCTGATAGACGGGTAGATCGCAGATAGACCCAACAACGGCACGACTCAAGCGCAAGCGCTCGGCCGCGGGCAACTTTTCGCGGGCGGCGATTATACTTTGTCGGAGTGCTTGCTTCCTAGCTTGGATGTTCATTGTTGCGCCGCCTTTCTCGCCCATGTCGTTAATTGCACGGCATCTTCGAGTATATCCACAGGAACTTCGCGGTAATTCTTCAAAATCTGTTTTTCCGAGGGGGCGAAAACTGCGGCGTGAAAGGCCAGATAATCCTGCAAAGTGTCCGGATTTGTCTTGAAATACAGTCGACCGTCGGACAGTATGCCGAAGAATGCCTCGCCGGAATACAAACCATAACCACCGAACATGCGCTGGCAACGCAGGCCATCAAGAGCAGAGAGTTGCTCCAGCACGAAATCACGGAAAGAATCCGTGCTCACCCGGGGTCACCCCAAGAACAGCCGATAGGCCGGGTTGTCGCTCTCGTCCCAGTAGCGGTAGCCGAGAGTATCGAGGAAGGTCTTGAGCGCTTTCTTGTCCTGGCGCGGGACCTGCATGCCGACCAGCACACGCCCGTAGTCCGCACCGTGGTTGCGGTAGTGGAACAGCGAGATGTTCCAGTTGTGGCTCATGCTGTTGAGGAAGTTCATCAGCGCACCGGGGCGCTCCGGGAACTCGAAGCGGAACAGTATCTCGTCCTTGGCTTCGGGCGCGTGACCGCCGACCAAGTGGCGCAAGTGCAACTTGGCCATTTCGTTGTCGGAAAGGTCGAGTGTCGGCAGCTTGCTGCGTTGCAATTTATCCACCAGATCGGAAGTTTCCGACTGGTCTTTCACTTGGATGCCGACGAACACTTGCGCCGCTTTCGGATCGGCATAGCGGTAATTGAACTCGGTGATGTTGCGCTTGCCGAGCAGCGAACAGAACTTACGGAAGCTGCCTGGCGTTTCCGGGATGGTAACGGCGAGGATAGCTTCGCGCTTTTCACCGATCTCGGCGCGCTCTGCAACGAAACGCAGACGGTCGAAGTTCATATTTGCGCCGCAGGCGATGGGGATCAGCGTCTCGCCTTTGAGCTGTTCGCGCTTGGCGTACAGCTTGGCACCGGCAATGGCCAGCGCGCCCGCTGGTTCGAGGATGGAGCGCGTATCTAGGAACACGTCCTTGATGGCCGCACACACCGCATCGGTATCCACCAGCACGATTTCATCCACATACTTTTTGCAAATGCGGAAGGTCTCTTCGCCCACTTGCTTGACCGCCGTGCCGTCCGAGAACAGGCCGACATCGTTGAGCGTGACGCGTTTCTTCGCCTTGAGCGATTGGTACATGGCGTTCGAATCTGTGGTCTGCACGCCGATGATCTTGATGTCGGGGCGCACCTGTTTGACGTAGGCAGCCACGCCCGCGATCAGGCCGCCGCCGCCGATGGCGCAGAAGATGGCATGGATGGGGGCCTGATGCTGGCGCAGAATTTCCATGGCAATGGTGCCCTGCCCGGCGATCACATCAGGATCGTCGAACGGATGCACGAAGGTGAGTTGCTTTTCCTTCTCGAGTTTATACGCGTGGCTGCAGGCATCGCTGTAACTGTCGCCGTGCAGCACGATCTCCACGGAACGCTGGCCGAAATGTTTGACCGCCTCGATCTTCACTTGCGGTGTGGTGGTCGGCATCACGATGACCGCCTTACAGCCGAGACGATGCGCGCTGAGCGCCACGCCCTGCGCATGGTTGCCCGCCGAGGCTGCAATCACGCCGCGCTTGAGTTGTGCCGGGGTGAGTTGCGACATCTTGTTATATGCGCCGCGCAGCTTGAATGAGAATACCGGCTGCATGTCTTCGCGCTTGAACAGCACGTTGTTACCGATGCGCGCCGACAGATTGGGGGCGTGTTCCAGTGGTGACTCAATAGCCACGTCGTAGACGCGGGCGGTGAGGATTCTCTTCAGATAACTTTGCATGATGTATTGCGAACTATAAGGTTGACTGCAAGATTAGCAGGAAATGGAGTGGATTGCTTTAGCCGCTGGGAGTGTCGACGTCCTCGTCGGCGCACCTGCAAATTTTGTAGGTGCGAATAAATTCGCACCTACAGGCGTAGGCCCGCCACCTTGTAGAAAATTGCGAGGTCGCTCAAATCGTCGAACACGCCTGCCGCCCCGGTGAAGTCCTGCTTGCAGGTATAGGGGTTAGTCGTGATGTAAGTCTTGATGCCAGCGGCCAGTGAAGAGCGCAATCCGTTGTTGGAATCCTCAAGTGCAATGCAGTCTTGCGGTGCGAGTTTGAGTTCGCTCAGCACCCAGTTGTATATGTCCGGCGCGGGCTTCTTCAGCGGCACAATGTCACCGCAACCGTTGGCTGCAAAATTGGTCGCCCAGTCTTTGCCCAAACCTACTTCAAGCAAGGCAGAGACATTCTCCGGCGAAGTGGTTGTAGAAATGGCGAGTGCGATGCCGGCATTGCGTGCATCCTGGATAAGTTGCTTGATGCCGGGACGTAACGGGATAGCGCCCTCGCGCAACATGGCGGTGTAGTGGCCGGTTTTCACTGCATGCAAGTTCTTGACGAAACCTTCATAGTCGGCAGGTTTCTTGAAATCGGGCAGCCAGCTTTCGACGTAATACTTGATACGTTCTTTGCCGCCGGTCACCTTGAGCAGCTTGTCGTACAGCGCCACGTCCCAGTTCCAGTCCAGTCCGTTTTCCGCGAACGCCTTGTTGAATGATTTGCGGTGTCCGTCTTCGGTGTCGGCCAGTGTGCCGTCCACATCGAAAATAATGGCTTTGATAGTCATCTTGATTGCTCTCTAATCAGGTTATTAACGCATGCCGGGAAACTTGCCGGCCATTCCCTTCATCATCTTCGCCATGCCGCCTTTGCCGCTGAACATCTTCATCATCTTCTGCGATTGTTCGAACTGGTTCAGCAGCTGGTTGACGTGCATCACCTGCACACCTGCACCAGCCGCGATGCGGCGTTTGCGCGAGGCTTTGATGAGTTCGGGGTGGGTGCGCTCGAACGGGGTCATCGAGTTGATGATGCCTTCGGTGCGGTTGATCTGGCGCTCGTCGACGTTCGCTCCTGCAGCCGCTTTCGAAAGTTGCGCGGGCAATTTGTCCATTAGTGCCGACATGCCGCCCATCTTTCTCATTTGCACGATCTGCATCTTGAAGTCGTTCAGGTCGAAGCCCTTGCCGGTTTGCATCTTCTTCGCCAGCTTGGCTGCCTCAACGTGATCCACGTTGCGTTGTGCATCTTCCAGCAAGGACAACACGTCGCCCATACCGAGGATGCGCTGCGCCATACGCTCGGGGTGGAAGGCTTCCAAGCCGTTCGGTTTTTCGCTGACGCCGACGAACTTGATCGGTTTGCCGGTGATCTGTCGCACCGACAAGGCTGCGCCGCCGCGCGCATCGCCGTCCAGTTTGGTGAGGATGATGCCGGTGAGCGGCAGCGCATCGCCGAAGGCTTTGGCGATATTCACCGCGTCCTGACCGGTCATCGCATCGACCACGAACAAGGTCTCGATCGGCTTGAGTGCGGCATGCAGGGCTTTGATCTCCGCCATCATCGCTTCATCCACCGCGAGGCGACCGGCGGTATCGACGATCAGCACTTCATGGTGATGCTTGCGCGCCCAGTCGAGGGCGGCAAGGCCGATGTCCAGCGGCTTCTGGCTGATATCGGAGGGGAAGAAGTCGATGTCGAGCTGTTGTGCCAGCGTCCTCAATTGTTCTATAGCGGCGGGGCGATAGATGTCGCAGCTCACCAGTAATACTTTTTTCTTGTTCTGTTCGCGCAGCAGCTTGGCCAGCTTGCCGCTGCTGGTGGTCTTACCCGCGCCTTGCAAGCCTGCCATCAGGATCACGGCGGGCGGCACTGCGGCGAGGTTGAGCGCATCGTTGTGCTCGCCCATCAGTTTGGTCAGCTCGCGGTTCACCACGCCGATCAACGCTTGCCCCGGTTGCAGGTTGCCGATGACTTCCTGTCCCAGTGCGGCTTCTTTTACCTTGGCGATGAATTCTTTGACGACCGGCAGGGCGACGTCAGCCTCCAGCAGGGCAAGGCGAACCTCTCTGAGTGCATCCTGAATGTTACTTTCGGTCAGCCGCGCCTGCCCGCGCAGATTCTTGACGATGCCGGTGAAACGTTGTGTAAGGTTGTCCAACATGATTTAGATCCCGAAGTTTTTGATGAACGCCGGTGCAGACACTTTGGCGGCGCTTCCTGTAGAATCCGCACAGTCTAAAACATCTGCACTCTCCATGTCGAACCAAGCTCTGCATCTGCTCACGTTTGCCCTTTATTCCGTGCTGGCTATTCTATTCTGGCGCGCACAGTCTGCTGGCAATGCCGAACAACAGAATCGCGGCGTATTGGGCTTTGCCGTCATCGTGCCTTTGGCGCTGCACGGCTGGCTGCTGTACGACACCTTATTTATTTGGGGCTCGTTGAATCTGGGGCTGGTTTACGCGCTGTCGCTGATTTTGTGGTTGACCGTGCTGGTGTATTGGCTGGCGCGCTATTTCTATCCGCTGTCCAGTTTACAGACTCTGGTATTGCCGCTGGCTGCCGTCAGCACGGCGCTACCGGCGATCTTTCCGCAAGCGCACATCCTGTCCCAGCCCGCATCCGGCCTGTTTGATACCCATGTTCTGGGCGCTATGTTGGCCTATAGCCTGTTCACCATCGCGGCTTTGCATGCCGGGCTGATCTCGCTGGTCGAAAAACGCCTGCACCACGCCAAATTGCCCAAAGTGTTACGGAGCTTGCCGCCGCTGATGACCATGGAGTCCTTGTTGTTTAGAGTTATCGGCGTTGGATTCGTGCTGCTAAGTATAACCATAGCATCTGGAATGTTATTTTCCGAGAAACTCTTCGGTCATCCCTGGGAATTCAGTCATAAAGTGCTGTTCGGGATATTGTCCTGGGGAGTGTTTGCCACGCTGTTGATGGGACATCATCTCTACGGCTGGCGCGGGCATACGGCGGTTCGCTGGACCTTGAGCGGCTTCGTATTCCTTGTTTTGGCCTATTTGGGCACCCAATTCGTGCTGGAAGTCATTCTGCACCGCTGATCAGCTTTTCCAAACAATCCTTGCCAGAATTCAACGATCTATCGTAGAATTCGCGCCCTTTGGCATTGGCCAAATCAATTTCTATTGGGTAATCATTATGGTAGTCATTCGTCTTTCTCGTGGCGGTTCGAAGAATCGTCCGTATTACAACGTGGTGGTCGCGGATTCCCGCAATCGTCGTGATGGTCGTTTCATCGAGCGCATCGGCTTCTACAATCCACTGGCAGCCGAAGGTACAGAAGGTCTGCGCATCCAATTGGATCGCGTGACGCACTGGAAAGACAAGGGCGCGCAGTTGAGCGAGACCGTGGGTCGTTTGGTCAAAAAAGCCGGTGCAGCAGCCAAGGTCTGATGAGGCAAGCCCCATGGTCGTCATGGGGAAGGTGGTCGGGGCGCAGGGCCTCCAGGGTTGGGTGAAGGTACATGCTTTCACCGAGTATCTGGACAGTCTGCTCGACTACAACACTTGGTATGTGGGCGACGAACAAGCATGGCGTCCGCTGGAAGTATTGGATGCGAACGTGCATGGCGGCAAGGTACTGATCGCCAAATTGCAGGGTATCGCCGACCGTACGGCAGCTGAAAAATGCAAAGGTCTGTTGATCGCGGTTCCGCGCGACAGCCTGCCGCAGCAGCCGGAGGGTGAATACTACTGGTCCGACCTGGTCGGACTGTCGGTGGAGAATCTGCAGGGCGAGGCGTTCGGCACGGTGGATTTGCTACTGGAGACCGGGGCCAACGACGTGCTGGTAGTCAAAGGTGAGGGTGGCGAGACATTGATGCCGTTCATTGCCAGCGTCATTCAGCATGTGGATTTGAAGAAAAAATTGATCCGTGTGGATTGGCAGGCGGATTACCTCAAATGAGGTTCGACGTCGTCACGCTGTTTCCGGAGATGTTTGAGGCGATCACCAAATACGGTGTGACGCGACGGGCAGCAGAGCAGGGCAGGTTTCAGTTGCAAACGTGGAATCCGCGAGATTTCACGACCGACAACTACCGCACCATCGATGACCGTCCCTATGGCGGCGGTCCCGGAATGGTGATGTTGGCGGAGCCGCTGGAAAAAGCGATCAGCGCAGCGAAAGCAGCGCAGGCCGCAAGCGGATTGGCGAAGAGTTGTGTGATCCACCTCTCGCCGCAAGGCAGACCTCTTACGCATGAAGTGGTGATGGAGCTGCTGGCGCGGGAAGAAGGATTGATATTGCTGGCGAGTCGTTACGAGGGCGTGGATGAGCGCCTGTTGCGCCAGCAAGTGGATGAAGAGCTTTCCATCGGTGATTATGTTTTATCCGGTGGCGAGTTGGCAGCGATGGTGGTGATGGACAGCATGGTGCGGCAGATCCCCGGTGTATTGGGCGACGACGCATCGGCACAGCAGGATTCCTTTGTACAAGGTTTGCTGGATTGTCCTCACTACACACGGCCTGAGATTTATAACGGCGAGGCGGTTCCGGAAGTATTGATGTCCGGGCACCACGCCGAGATAGAGAAGTGGCGATTGAAGCAGGCGTTAGGCAGGACTGCGGAACGTCGCCCGGATTTACTGGCACATCGCCAGTTGACTAAACAGGAAGCTCGGCTACTGGCAGAGTACCAGCAGGAACAAGCTTCCGTACAAGAAGAGGAAACAAAATGAATCTGATCGGAATTCTTGAAAAAGAAGAAATCGCCCGTCTGAATAAGACTATCCCCAATTTCGCACCCGGCGACACCGTCATCGTGAACGTGAACGTGGTTGAAGGTGACAAAAAGCGTACCCAGGCTTTTGAAGGCGTGGTGATTGCCAAGCGCAACAAGGGGCTGAACTCCAGCTTCATCGTGCGCAAAGTATCATCCGGCGAAGGCGTGGAACGTACGTTCCAGACATACTCCCCGAGCGTTGACAGCATCGAAGTAAAGCGTCGCGGCGATGTGCGTCGTGCCAAGCTTTACTACCTGCGCGACCGTTCCGGCAAGTCGGCACGTATCAAGGAAAAATTGCCAGCACGCAAAGTCGCAGCGTAAGCAGCGGCTTCAGGCAAAACAGAAAACGGGAGCTTTGGCTCCCGTTTTTCATTCTAGGTCACCTCTAAAAATCCAAATTTCGTCGCAATACTGCGTTACTCATAAATAATTACTCCTTACATATCATTTATATGCTGCGTCGCAATTTTTTACTCGTGCCTTGTCTTGCTTAGAACTTTGAATTTTTAGAGGCAACCTTCCGCTATCATGTGCGCATGGACTATCAAGCTATCCTTACCGCTCCTTTCGGAAAGCTCGGCATCCGCTGTACGGATGAGGAGGTGCTGGGCATCGAGTTTCTGCCGACGAACACAAGGGCATTAGTTCCGCGCAATGCCTTGGCAAAGAAGGTATGCGCGCAACTCGAAGCCTATCTGGCCGATGCATGCTTCCAATTTGATTTGCCACTCAAGCTGAATGGAACTGAACACCAGCGCAAAGTATGGCAAGCGATGCAGTCCATCTCGTGCGGACAGACACTGAGCTATGGTGTGCTCGCGTCCCGGATTGGCTCAAGTGCGCAAGCGGTAGGACAGGCCTGCGGCAACAATCCCATTCCCGTCGTTATTCCTTGTCACCGCGTGGTGGGTAAGACGGGATTGGGTGGATTTATGCAGCACGCCGAAGGCGAGTCGCTCGACATCAAGCGCTGGTTGTTGGCACATGAGCGACGCTGAACTGCTCGATGAATTCAGCGACGCCCTCTGGCTGGAAGACGGCCTGTCGCGCAACACGCTGGAAAGCTACCGCCGCGACCTGAACAAATTCGCTGAATGGCTGGCAAAGCAGCGTGGATGCGACCTGCTGGCCACCACTCATGCCGATATCCAGGGTTTTCTGGCGCATCTGGTGAGCGGCGAAAAAGCCAAAGCCACCTCCACCTCGCGCGCCATCTCCAGTCTCAAGCGATTGTTTCGCTACTTGTTGCGGCAGAACAAAATCAGTGTCGATCCGACTTTGCAGATCGCCACGCCCAAACTCCCGCGCAGCCTGCCCAAGAGCCTCACCGAAGAAGATGTCGAGTTACTGTTGAATGCGCCGGATGTAGAAACCCCGCTCGGCATGCGCGACCGCACCATGCTGGAAGTGCTGTATGCCAGCGGCCTGCGCGTATCGGAACTGGTCGGTCTGAGCGTGGCGCAGGTGAGTCTGGACATGGGCGTGACGCGGGTAATGGGCAAGGGCAGCAAGGAACGTATCGTCCCGCTCGGGGAAGAAGCGCTGGATTGGGTCAAGAAATACCTCGCAGAAGCCCGTCCTGCCTTGCTCCTGGGCAAGGTGACCGACGCGCTGTTCGTCACCCAGCGCGGCGAAGGCATGACGCGGCAGATGTTCTGGTATCTCATCAAGAAACATGCGAAACACGGCGGCCTGCACAAGCCGCTGTCACCCCACACTCTGCGCCATGCCTTCGCCACACACCTGCTCAACCACGGCGCGGACTTGCGCGTGGTGCAGATGCTGCTGGGACATTCGGACATTTCAACGACGCAGATTTACACGCATGTGGCGCGGGAACGACTCAAGGCGTTGCACGCTATGCATCATCCCAGGGGATAGGGGACGCGAAATTACACATATGTGTGGCAAAGAAAACTTTGGTAAGTTGTAATACTGTACGAACCAGTCGGCGCAAATCGGCCCATTTCTGCCCTTTTTGACTGTCTGCTATCCTGCAATGTATAAAAGCATTTATAGCCGCTACCGCCCAGAAGAGCCATTACGAATTTCTGCAATGTGCCTCTTTTCGATTGCTGCCAATCAAAGACTGTCGTCTAACCCGTTCGGTTATTGAACTTCCCAATGGATATCGCAATGAAAAAACCAGAAACGAAATCTCCCCTATGTGGTTTTGTGTAGCGTTCAAATTATGCTGCCATGCCCTCCAAAATATTGTCGTGAGCTCGCATGCTACAATTCCTCAGATCGTATGATCTCCCATTGAGTTCGCGTTAGTAAAACAGGAATATCCCAAACATGCACCCATTATTATTTGCATTAAAACGACGTTACCATAAAGAGAAACTGCCTGACCCGTTCGCGTATTTGTTTAAATGGTTTGATAGAATTCCAGTAGGAGTTTTCCAGGTCGGCGCCAACTCAGGACAGGAACTAAAAGGTTTTGTCACTCAAGGAATTAAAACGGGAATTTTTGTTGAGCCATTACCTGATGCCTATCAAAAATTGAAGCAAGCTGTTTTGTTGCAATCCGATTTTTTTGCTGTGAATGCAGTTTGCGCAGATGTTGCGGGAAAGGTATGCGACTTCTACGTCTCGAAGGGTGGCGGCGACAGCTCCAGCTTGCTTAAGCCGCTTGGTCATCTTACTGCACACACTGAGGTGAAATTTGACTCTGCACCCATTACTCTTGTGTCAACAACCGTTGACACAATCGTGTCCGATTTCAAGGCCAGTGGGCGTGCGGATATCATTGCACAGATAGACTTGCTGTACATTGATACCCAGGGAGCCGAGCTAAGCGTGCTGAAGGGCGCGGATCAGTTTCTCAAACAGGTGCGCTATGTGTTTGCCGAAGTTAGTCACGGCGGACTGTATGAGAATGACGTAAATCACAGGGAACTGACGGAATATCTCGAGTCTCGTGGTTTCTCGCTTGTATTCCTTTATATGAATAAGACCCGATGGGGTGATGCCCTTTATATCCGAAATTCGGTTTTTGATGAATAACATGCAAGTCATTTCTGTAAATATCAGGAATGGAATTTTCAATTCCGGCCACACTGACACGCAGTTGACGCGAACTTAGATGCAAGATGCAGAGTTGCGTGTCCGACGTTCGCGAACGGACTGAAAAAGTGACCAGTGAACCTCTTGATTTAAGATTATTGATCATCTTAAACATTTTTCGGCACTTGATGAACGTCGCCTTTCATGATGCGTAAAATCATAGCCGAATGTCTCAAAGGGTTAAAAATTGCCAGTGGACATCGCTGATCAAAGATCACTACGATGACAGGCGCAGAGGAAGAAGTTCTGAATTGGCGGGGCTGGTCAGGATCGAACTGATGACCCGAACCAGACACCATGTTTTCACGCATTGTCCGCCAGTAATCGCTTCTCTAATTTCTCATTTGCTGCTTGCCTCTTCCTTCATCAGCTGACGCCGAATTGACTTCAATTCACGCTGATGTTCTTCACCGGTTTTTGGGTATGACATCTTGAGCATCTTGAACGTGTCGAGAATGACCTGGGAAACGATCAGCCGTGCATTCTCTTTGTCGTCGGCGGGGACGACATACCACGGGGCGTTTGTTGTGCTCGTTGCACTCAGGCATTCTTCATAAGCCTGCATGTACTGATCCCAGTATTTTCTCTCTCCGATGTCGGTAGGACTGAATTTCCAGTTCTTGTCGGGGTTGTCGATGCGTGCCAGGAATCGCTGGCGTTGTTCTTCTTTCGAAAGATGCAGAAAGAATTTGATGATGCGCGTGCCGTTGCGGTAGAGATGATTTTCCAAACCCACGATGGAGCGGAAGCGCTCTTTCCAGATCGTTTTGTTATTCAATAGTTCATCCGGAATATTTTGCGCCTGCAAAATCTCCGGATGCACACGCACGATCAACACCTCCTCGTAATAGGACCGGTTGAAGATACCGATACGTCCCCGCTCCGGCAGCGACTGCGTGGTGCGCCACAGAAAATCATGCTCCAACTCTTGCGCGCTCGGGTGTTTGAAACTGAATACCTCACAACCCTGGGGGTTGATGCCGGACATCACGTGCTTGATGGCGCCATCTTTGCCCGCTGCATCCATAGCCTGAAAGATCAGCAACACTGCATAACGATTGGAAGCGTAGTGCAGCTGTTGCAGCTTGCTTAGTTCATCTATCTGTTCCGCGAGCAATTGATGATATTGCTCCTTCGAGCGGCAGATAGGCTGCACCAGAGTCGGCCACTTCTTCAGTTTGACCTTAGCGCCTTCACGCACCCGGAAATCGTTGGATTTAATTTTCATCGTGATCCTTTCTGGTTGTCCGATTGTGCATCTCGCTGTTGAGATACTGTCAGCGCTTCAAAACCGGAAATGACATCAAACAGTTCTTCGTCGATTCCGCTTTGACGCAGGCGGTGAAACGTCCGGTTTAAATCTTCCAGCAGTTCGTCGATATTCTTTTCAGCGCGTTGCATCGCGGCCAGACGGCTGGCATTTTCACTGGCGAGCGATTCCGCGCAGGACCTGAAAAGCGAAACAAAAAGATACTCACGTACCAGCGCCCGCAGTGTTCGTACGCCTTCACCCATGACTTCGGGCAAATTGCCCGTCGGCCATTCGATCGCGGCCAGATCGCGCCGCCACACATCGTCCAACGGTAGCAGCCGCTGACTCACGGGTGTATAGATCGTCCCGGACTTGGGTTGGTTATGAAAAATATATATCTGTGTGATCTCGCCTTTTTCGCGACGTGCCTCAATTTCAATCAGAATCTGCCCGACCAGCGGCGTAATCGCGCTGATGGAATTCGGCAAGACGAAGCCGTGTGCCGGCAGCAGCTCGGTTTCAGCGAGGCGTGAATGAATGCGTTCACCGACTGCCCAGACAGTCTTTTTACCCGGCAGACTTTCCAGCGTAGCGACGACAAACTCCACCATCACTTCATTGAATTGGCCGACCAGTCCCTGATCGGATCCAAACACAATAGCGCCTATCGTATCTGCTTCCTGATGCGCCATTCGTCCAGCGGCTACAGGTGGCTGATCCTGACGCAGACACGCGGCCAAGCCCATTTGCACCGTCCGATAGTAGTCACCCAGAGAGCGCACCGCATTTTCGTATTGCCCGATGTTTGACGCAGCCATGGCTTTCATCGTGCGCACTACAGATTCGAGATCTCCGGCGCTGGCGATCTGGTGGCGCAGACTGGCGGCGGATTCGCTCATGGTTATTCCTTAACTTCCGTCTCGGGTTTTGGTTTCGTGTCCGCCGGGACTTCCTGCCGGGTGCCACCATCAGACTTGAGTTTGGCTGCAGGCATTATTTCCGATTCGGGCTTCAACTTGGCTGCAGTCTCTGGTTTGGCTTCCGGCTTGGGTTGGAAAGACACGAGCGCTTGGCGCGCGATCTCGATGATCGTTTCACGATCTGCATCGCTCAACTGGTCGGCCGTATCCAATCGCGCACACACCTCCGCCGGGATATCCACGGCTGCCTCGTGCACGGCGTACTCGGCATTCGTCATCTTCTCCAGCGCTATGCTGTCGAAGAGTTTTGCAGTCAATGCCAGCAGCACGGCGATTTGTGCGGGCACAGACACCGGCTCGAATTCCGGTTGTTTAAGGCAGGCACGGATGCGTCGTCCGTGCTCAATGATTTTGTGCGTGCTTTCATCCAGTCGGGCGCCAAAGCGGGCAAAGGTTTCCAGCTCCTCGAATTGGGCGTAGGCAAGTTTGAGGTCGCCCGCTACAGTCCGGTAGGCTGCCCGTTGCGCCTTGCCGCCCACGCGCGAAACAGATTTGCCGACATCGACTGCGGGCAGTACGCCCAATTCGAACAGGGAAGGCGATAAGTAGATCTGACCGTCCGTGATGGAAATCAGGTTGGTCGGAATGTAGGCGGAAATATCCTGTGCCTCGGTCTCGATGATGGGCAACGCCGTCAGCGATCCGCCGCCGAGTTCATCGAGCAAGTGGGTCGCGCGCTCCAACAGTCGCGAGTGGATGTAAAAGATGTCGCCGGGAAAAGCTTCCCGGCCGGGCGGACGGCGCAACAGTAGCGACAACTCGCGATAGGCGCGCGCATGGTGGGTCAGATCGTCGTAAACAACCAGCACGTCGCGGCCCTGTTCCATAAAATATTCCGCGATGCTGGTCGCGGCATAAGGCGCGATGTAGGCAAGGCCGGGCGGATCGTTGCCTTCGGTCACCACCACAATGGTGTAATCCAGCGCGCCATTTTCGCGCAAAGCGGCAATCACTTTGGCCACACCGGATGCGCGTTGCCCGATGGCGCAATACACGCACAGCACGTTTTGGCCGCGTTGATTGAGTATGGTATCGATCGCGATCGCGGTCTTGCCGGTCTGCCGGTCGCCGAGAATCAACTCGCGCTGGCCGTGCCCGACGGGAATGAGCGCGTCGATGACTTTGATGCCGGTCTGCAGAGGTACGGTGACGGGCGCACGATCCATGATGGGAGCAGAGGGGCGCTCGACGGGCAGGCGCGCGCTGGAAGCCACAGGACCATTGCCGTCCAGAGGCCGACCCATGGGATTGATGATGCGTCCGATCAATCCGTCCCCCACCGGCACATCCACTACATGCCCCCTGCGCTCGACCTCATCGCCCGCTTGCAGATGCGAGTAGTCGCCGAGCAGCACGACACCGATCTCTTTTTCATCGACGTTGAATGCGATGCCGTAGATTTCTCCGGGAAACTTCAGTACCTCTTCAAAACTGACACCGGGGAGTCCGGAAACCATGGCGATGCCCGTAGCGATGCTGGTGATCGTACCGACTTCGCGCGGGGCCAGTCGTGGTGTAAAGGTTTTCCGCGCCTGGCTTATTTCAGCCAACGCGCTGTCGAAAACATTTTGCAGGCTTTCGGGTTCCACGCTCATGCGCTCTTTGCTTCGGGTTTGGGCTCTTCAGGTTCAGGTTCGGCTTTAGCTTTGGCCTCCGGTTGAGTATCCGCGTTGGCTTCAGACTTGAGTTCAGGCTTGGGCTCGAATTTGGCTGCTGGCTTCGCCTTAACTTTAGCGGGCTCATGATTCTCTTTCCGAATCTCGCGCTCCGCCTTCGCCCAGTCCTGAGCTGCGGTGCCGTCCTTGCGACCTTGCTCTTCGTAGATTTCGTAGGCTCGTTTGCCGATCTGCGGTATCAAGTCAGACCGTATCTTGGCTTGAGTGTGGGCTTCAGCTTTATCCTTTTCTTTCAGAAGTTCGTCAACGCCTTTTTCCAGCGACGCAAGATAATCAGCGATGCTCCACGCCACTTTTTGTCCATTCGTGCTGAGTTCGATGCCGCTGATCAAATCCGGTGCGGTCTCAAAACAAATGGCGATTGAATCTGAAAAGGTATCGTTGAGCGCATTCTGTATCGCAGTGCGTTGCGCCACAGGCAGGTCAAACGCGCTGCGCACGAGTGCGGGTTCAGATGCTGTCTTAAGGGCCGCACCGAGACTTGTTTTTGCCGGCTCATCCATCTCGCGCAAACGGCGCGTGAACACCTCGGCCATGCGTTCTTCCAGACTGGTGGCGGCGAGATCCGTCAGCGCCTTGCGCGCGATGGCGAATACTTCCAGGCGGGTTCGTTTACTTAGGGCTTGATTAAGATTGTGGGCTTCGTTGATCAGTGCTTCTTGGCGTTTGCTGCTTAAGGCATCGGCAGCCTTGCGCGCTTCGTCGAGAAGCCGCTGACGTTCAGTTTGCGCTTCTTCTGTTGCCTTGTTTATGAGCACGGCACGCTGCTGGTCGAACTCCTCATTCTTGCGCTGAAACTCGTCGCGCTCCTTCTGGGCTTCAGACTGTTTCGCGGCGGCGTCGGCCAGTTCCTTGGCGATCCGTTTCTCACGCGCGTCGATCGCGTTGAGGATGGGGTGGTAAAGAAAGCGCTTCAACAACCACACCAGTATGAGGAAGTTGACGACTTGCGCGATGACAGTGAACCAGTCGATCAGCATGACTTACTTTCCGGCTGCCTGCGCAATGACGTGATTCCAGAACGGATTGGCAAAGATAATAATCATCGACACCACGAAGCAGTAGATGGCAACCGATTCGACCATGGCCAAGCCGACAAACAAGGTGCGCGTGATGGTTGCGGCGGCATCAGGCTGTTGTGCCAGCGAGGTCAATGCTGTGGCGACCGCTCTGCCTTCGCCGAGCGCGGGGCCTATGCTGCCGATGGCGATCGTCAGGCCGGCAGTGATGATCGAAGCGACCGCGATAATAGTCATGCTATCCATGGTATTTCCTTTCTTTGTTGGAGTTCATGCTTCATGTGCTGCATCGGAATCAGGGCTGGGCTTGCTGGTACGCGTGGCCGCCGCGATGTAAACCGTCGCCAGAATACTGAAGATGTAGGCCTGCACCATACCGGTCAACAGTCCGAGCACACTCATGGCAATCGGCAGGATGTAAGGCGTGATGGTCAGCAAAATGGCGAGAATCATTGTTCCGCTCATCATGTTGCCGAACAGACGCGCGGCCAGTGCCAGGGTGCGCGAGAATTCACTGATGAGGTTGAACGGCAACATGATGAATGTCGGTTTCAAGTAGTCGCTGAGATATTCACCCAGTCCGCTGGCTTCGATGCCGAATAGCGGTACCGCCACAAATACGCAGAGCGCCAGCGCTGCAGTGGTCGAGAGCGAGCCGGTCGGCGGCTCATAACCGGGTACGATGGTGAACAGGCTGGCAGTCGCAACAAACAGGAATAAGGTGCCCAGAAAGCCGAGATATTTCCGCGGCTGACTCAGGCCTACCTCTTCGATTTGTTTTTCGATGCCGGTGACGACGATCTCCAGCAGGTTCTGCCAGCGGGTGCGTTGCAGCTCCATGGAGAGTTTGCGCGTAACCAGTTTGGAGCCGATCACCAGCACACCCATCAATCCCCATGTGTAAAGGATCGTGGCGTTGAGTTTGAACAAGCCGTATTGCCAGAAAATGATTTCGTCGGGGCTAAGGTGCATGATCTGCTTCCTGTGCCAATTGACTTGGGTGTACAGCTATCCGGGTGAGCCGCGTCACGATCAGGCGCGCGAGGACAAAGCCGAGCAAACCGGCCAATAATCGCTGCCAACTGTCACCCATTACAAAATAGAAACCGAGCATGACAACGCCGGTCCGCAACAGCATGCTGCCAAAGAACCAGAGTGCGACCCGCTCAGACTTGACACCCTTGCGTACGGTCCACCACAGCCCGCCGAAGAAGAATGCGCCGAGCAAAAGGCCTGCTATCAAAGCAGAGGCAAGACCCAATGCTTCAGCCATGATCATCTCCCTCATTGTGGATTTCCCTGTTTTCCTTGTCCACCCAGTGCCATGCATTAAAACAACCAAGACCCAGGCCGATGGCCAGCAGCGCGAGCGTCCACGAATGGCTGCCCGGGTAGTTTTTGTCGATCCAGATTCCAAGGGCGGTGCCGAGCAGGGTGGGTATCACTACCGACCAGCCCACCAGCCCCATCATGCCCAGGCCGGACCAGACGGTTTGCGTGGCATGACGTTGCGCCTTGAGTTTGAGCGCCGCCATCTCGCCTACCTGTTGGCCGAATTTCGACTCGTCCGCCGCGGGTTTGACTTTATGTTTTTCACTCATGATGAAACTCCGCAAAACGACGTATGAATCCACTCTCCAATCTTGCCAGTACCGAACGTACCTTCTTTTCCTGATCGTTCAGATTCAGAAACTCCTGACCTACCGCCTCGTGCAGTTTGCTCAAGTCCGTTCCGCCGATCGCATTGCGTACCGAGACCAGCACATCCTGACCGGATTTGACCAGAACACCTTCATCGACGGCCATGTAAACTTCACCCTCTGCTTCAGTCTCGAAAACCAATATCCCCGGTACCAGTGCCGCCACGCAGTCAAGCCGGTGTGGCAAGAGTCCGAACGAACCTCCGCTCGTCCGCGCGACGATGCGCGATACGCCGGTCTTCTCCGCGTAGACCTTGAAGGGCAAGAGAACCTTAAGATTCATGCGTGCTGGTTGCATGTTCTGCTTCCGTTTCAGGTTTTGGTTCGGCTTTTGGTTGTGGCACGGTTTTCTTTGTTGCAATCGCTTCGTCGATCTTCCCGATCATGTACAGCGCGCTCTCCGGATAGTCCTTGAATTCATCGCGCAGAATGCGTTCACAGCCGTCCAACGAGTCCTTGAGGCTGACGAGCTTGCCTTTAAAGCCGGTAAATTGCTCGGTGGTGAAAAACGGCTGGGTTAGAAAACGTTCCAGACGGCGCGCGCGTCCGACGACGTTGCGATCCTCCGGCGACAGTTGCTCCAGACCGAGCATGGCGATGATGTCCTTGAGTTCCGCGTATTGCGCAAACGTGCGCCGGATTTCCTGTGCCAAAGCGTAATGCCGTTCGCCGACGATACCGGGTGTGGCCATCTTCGAACTGGATTGCAGCGGGTCGATGGCCGGAAAGAGACCCTCGCTCGCACGCTTGCGCGAAAGCACGATGGACGCGGAAAGATGCGAGAACACGTGCACTGCCGCAGGATCGGTAAAATCATCCGCAGGCACATACACCGCCTGGATCGAAGTGATGGCACCGGTGTCGGTATTGGCAATGCGCTCTTCCAGTTGCGACAACTCGGTGCCCATGGTGGGTTGATAGCCGAGGCGCGACGGCATCTGCCCCATCAGTCCTGACACTTCCATGCCGGCCTGAATGAAGCGAAAAATATTATCGACCAGCAGCAGCACATCGCGGTGTTCGTCGTCGCGAAAATATTCCGCCATTGTCAGCGCTGCATGTCCCACGCGAAAGCGGCTGCCCGGCGGTTCGTTCATCTGGCCGAAGACCATCACCATGTTCGGCAGCACGCCCGCATCTTTCATGTCGCGGTATAGCTCCTCGCCTTCACGACAACGCTCGCCGATGCCGCAAAAAATGCTCACGCCTTCCTGATGCCCGATCATGTTGTGGATCATCTCGGTGAGTAACACCGTCTTGCCCACGCCTGCGCCGCCGAACAAACCCGCTTTGCCGCCACGCTCCAGCGGAGACAGCACATCAATGACCTTGATGCCGGTTTCAAATACTTCGGATTTGGTGGAGCGCCGCGCCAAGGCGGGAGGTGCGTGATGTACGCTGCGCCATTCGATAGCGGTGGGTGCAGGCTGGCGGTCGATGACATTGCCGAAAACGTCGAACATGCGCGAGAGTATTGCTTTGCCGACAGGGGCTTTTAACGGTCCGCCCGTATCCTGTATGACTGTTCCGCGAGCAAGACCTTGCGTGGGCGTCAGCGCAATCCCGCGCACACGGTGCGCATCGAGCTGGGAAAGCACCTCGATCGCGATTTGATTGTCCGCTCCGGCATGCAGCAAAGAGTAGATCGGAGGCAAGCGATCTTCAAAGCGCATATCCACGACACTGCCGCGCACCGAGACAACAATGCCGTGATTCGATATACCGGTCTTGTTTTCCATAATTGCTCCCGCGGATCCAGCGTCATTACAGTGTAGGCGCACACATCATTTATTGCCAGCGGAGCTATGTTTACTGAAATTTGTCATTTCGTTTTGAAAGTTAAGCCAGATTTACATTACTGCCATGACAGTAAATCTGCCATTCAAACTTGAATATCATTCAGGGCTTTGTGCATCGCCGCCAAAATCAGTTTGTCTGCACCATGCTGATCGATCTCCGGAATATCCCAACCGAATATCGTGCGATATTTTTCAAGCAGGTTGCGCAAATCCGCAACGATGTGTTTGCGACGCACATCCAATTCCAGTTGTTCCATTGTTTTCATGAGGTTCTTCCTTAACTTATGAATGTTGCTTTATCCCACATCACGTAGTCCTGGGCTTTGACTGCTGCAGTAAGCAGATCGATCAAAGGTTTTCCTCGATGAGCCGTACTCACCGCCGGCTCTTTCTCATCTTTAGCCGCAACCGGCGACGGGGATTTCTGTTTGTCGATAGCGGCTTTTAACTGACTCAGTGCATTGGCAACATCTTCTGCCCGAATAGAACCGGGCACGGTAGCGCTGTGTCCCATCATTTTCAGCATGGCAAGCGCGTCATCCCCAAACATGGTGATATTGGGATAGGTATCAGTTGAAAATGTCACCAGCATACGGTCCTCCCCGAATAAAAAATGCTATCCGCTTGAGCAATAGCGCAAGCGAAACGTTACAGGACGCCATTCGCCATGCCGCACATTAACTACCTTGCAAAGCATATGCTCTGTTCGTTTGCGTACATACAGTCAAAGTGTTGTGCCGTAACTTGGCAAGCGTTCTGTTGAGTTATGTCTCTTGCGTAATGAATGCCCTGTCCAAATTGGCAATCATTGTATTTCTCCGGAACCGAGCGGAAACAAATAGAACCATGGAATTCAAGGACTACTACAAGATCATGGGGGTTGCGCGCGATGCGACCCAGGATGAGATCAAACGCTCATATCGTCTGCTGGCGCGCAAATATCACCCGGACGTGAGCAAGGAGCCCGATGCCGAAGCCCGCTTCAAGGAAGTCGGCGAAGCGAATGAGGTGCTCAAGGATCCTGAAAAACGCGCAGCCTACGACAAGCTGGGCGCCAATTGGAAAGCGGGTCAGGATTTTCGCCCGCCACCCGATTGGAACAGCGGCTTCGAATTTTCCGGCGGCGGCTTTACCGGTGGCGATGCGGCGCAATTTAGCGATTTTTTTGAATCGCTATACGGCAGGGACTTTAGCGCGGGGCGCGCCCACCGCGCACCATTCCATGCCAAGGGCGAAGACCATCACGCCCGAGTGTTGGTTGATCTGGAAGACGCCTACATCGGTGCTATTCGCACCGTCTCACTGCACGTTCCTGAAGTCGATGCGCAGGGGCGTGTGGCAATGCGCGAGCGCAAGCTTAATGTGACTATACCGCGCGGCATTCGCGCCGGGCAGCATATCCGTCTGGCGGGACAAGGCGCGCCGGGCCTCGGGCAAGGCAAGTCGGGCGACCTGTATCTGGAAATAGAGTTCCGTCCGCATCCTTTCTATCGTGTTGAACAACACGATGTGTATCTCGACTTGCCGGTTGCTCCCTGGGAGGCGGCTTTGGGCGCGGCATTGAATGTGCCTACCCCGGGCGGTGTCGTCGAGCTCAAAATCCCGGCCGGCGCTGCCGCCGGAAACAAACTGAGACTTAAAGGCCGGGGCATTCCGTCGAGCACGCCGGGTGATTTTTATGCTGTGCTGAAGATCGCCCTGCCGCCCGCCAACGATGAAGCGGCCAAAGATGTTTACCGCAACATGGCCGCGCAGTTCAAATCCTTCAACCCGCGCAGCAAACTGGGAGTATGAGCATGGATAGCGATGAAATGCTGCCGCGCCTGAGCGGAATCATTCTGGAAGAGCAAACCGAATTGACGCTGGCCGATGTCTGCCGCGCTTGCGCGGTGCATGCGGAATACATCATCGAATTGGTAGAAGAAGGCGTGCTTGTGCCAGTCGGACGCGAGCCTGTCAGCTGGCGCTTTACCGGAGTCCATATGCATCGCGCAACGGTGTCCTTGCGCCTGCAGCGCGATCTGGGGATCAACCTCGCCGGGGTGGCGCTGGTTTTGCAGTTGCTGGATGAAGTCGAAGCACTACGGGCGCGGATCAGGGCGATGGAAGCCGAATGATGCCGGGGAGGTAGGTGCGAATTCATTCGCACGATTAACGTGATATGTGCGAACACCCACAGGGTGCAAGAACCTCTGCGAGGTGAATTCGCACCTACAAATACCACACACAGTACAGGAGACAAACCATGACTGCCGCAGATGAACTTCAAGCCACCATTGAGCAGATGGCGCAACGGGGCAAGGGCATATTGGCCGCAGACGAGAGTCAACCCACCATCGCCAAGCGCTTTGCATCTATCGGTGTCGAAGCCAGCGCGGAGAACTGCCGCGCATACCGAGCGCTACTGTTTACCGCTCCCGGTATCGAGGACTATATCAGCGGAGTGATCGAGTTCGAGGACACACTCGCGCAGACCGCTGACGACGGCACGCTGTTGCCGAAGGTGCTGGCGCGGCGCGGCATCGTCCCCGGCATCAAGGTGGATAAAGGCAAAGGGCCGCTGGCGCTGTCGACCTGCGATCTGATTACTTACGGTCTGGATGGCTTGGCGGAACGCTTGATTGAATATAAAAAACAGGGCGCACGCTTCGCCAAGTGGCGTGAGGTTTACAAAATTGGCGAACACTTTCCCACGGCGCTGGGTATCGCGGCCAATGCCGAGATGCTGGCGCGTTATGCGGCCGTGTGTCAGGAGCAAGGCATCGTGCCCATCGTCGAACCGGAAGTGTTGATTGACGGCGATCACAGCATGGCTCGCTGTGCCGAGGTTACCGAAGCGGTGCACAAGGGAATTTTTCATGCGCTGCACCGCCATCATGTCGTGCTGGAGCACATGATACTCAAACCCAACATGGTGCTGCCGGGTAAGGATCATCTCGTCAGGGCCAGAAGTGAAGAGATCGCGGCGGCGACCCTGCGGGTATTCCGGCGCACTGTACCGGCGGCGGTGCCGAGTATCAATTTCCTGTCCGGTGGTTTGAGTCCGGAAGAGGCGACGGCCAACCTCAACGCCATGAATGCCGATTCTCCCAGTACGCCCTGGTTGCTCTCATTTTCCTATGGACGTGCGCTACAACAGACGGTGTTACAAGCATGGCACGGCAAAGCAGAGAACGTCGCCGCTGCACAACAGGCGCTGCTGAAACGTGCAAGGTTGAATGGTGCCGCTCAGCGGGGCGAATATCAGGCCGCGATGGAGTCATCGAATTGACAGATACTCAATCACGGAAGTGTCTTCACCTTGCCGGAACAGCATGATCAAGTCAGGACGACTCGACGCGAAGAAGCACGCGATAAAGGTGGTCATCAAGAACTTCGGTGCAAGCTGAGAAAACATGGAGGATGAAGCATGAGCGAAGAAACACCCGTCAGCCACCCGCTATACAACCTGCTACCCACGGACGTCGAGGGATTCGAATCCCTGGTCGATCTGGCCCTGGATATGCGCTGGACATGGAGTCATGCCACCGACGAAGTGTGGCGGCAACTGGATCCGGTATTGTGGGACCTGACGCATCACCCGTGCGATGTCCTGCAGACGGTCTCGCGCGAGAAGCTGCGCAGTGCGCTCGCCGACCCGGCTTTCCGCAAGAAGATCGATGCCCTCGTACAGTCCCAGAAACGTTCGGAAGATGCACCCGCATGGTTCCAGCAAGCTCATCCGAAATCAGCGCTGAACTGTGTCGCGTATTTCAGCATGGAATTCATGCTGAGCGAAGCGTTACCCATTTACTCGGGCGGTCTCGGCAATGTGGCGGGCGATCAACTCAAGGCCGCCAGCGATCTGGGCGTGCCGGTGGTGGGCGTGGGGCTGCTCTACCAACAGGGCTATTTTCGCCAGGTGATCGACAGGGACGGAGCACAGCAGGCACTCTATCCGTATAACGATCCGGGGCAGTTGCCGATCACGCCTTTGCGCAAAGCGAACGGGGAGTGGTTGCGTCTGGAAGTCGTTTTTCCCGGCTACTCCGTCTGGCTGCGTACTTGGCAGGTCCAGGTCGGTTGCGTGAAGCTGTTTTTGCTGGACAGCAATGATGTCGCGAATTACCCGGTGCATCGCGGCATTACCAGCGAACTGTATGGCGGCGGGCCGGAGTTGCGCCTGCAACAGGAAATGGTGCTCGGGATGGGCGGGTGGCGTTTGCTGCGCGCACTTGGTCTGCAGCCGGAAGTCTGCCACCTGAATGAAGGGCATGCGGCCTTCGCGGTACTGGAACGCGCACGGGATTTCATGGTGGAATCGGGCCGGCCATTTGACGTGGCGCTGGCCGTGACCAGGGTCGGCAATCTGTTTACGACACACACGGCGGTGGACGCAGGTTTTGACCGGTTTGCACCGGCACTCATCGAGCAATATTTTGATAATTACGTAAAAAGACTGGGTATCACTCTCCACGAATTACTGGCGCTCGGTCGTCACAATCCGAACGATGCGGCTGAACCGTTCAATATGGCTTATCTGGCGATACGCGGCAGCGGAGCAGTGAACGGTGTGAGCAGCTTGCATGGCCGGGTAAGCCGGCATTTGTTCCAGCCGCTGTTTCCGAACTATCCGCATACGGAAGTCCCGGTCGTGCACATTACCAACGGCGTCCACATGCCGACCTGGGATTCCGCAGAAGCGGATGAGCTGTGGACCGAAGCCTGCGGCAAAGACCGTTGGCTGGGGACGGCGGAGGATATAGGGAAAAGTATGCGCCGTGTTTCCGACGCCAGACTCTGGAAGTTTCGCATTGAAGCAGGCCAGTCTTTTGTGGAATACGTGCGCGAACGCTTGTCCAGGCAGCTGGCTACATCCGGTGCAACGCGCGCAGAGGTGGCTGAGTCGAAACAGTTCTTTGATCCCAATGTGCTGACCTTGGGCTTTGCACGCCGCTTCGCCGCTTACAAGCGTCCCAACATGCTGTTGCACGATCCGGAGCGACTGCTGCGCCTGTTGAGCAATCCGCAACGCCCGGTTCAACTCATTTTGGCGGGCAAAGCGCACCCCGAAGATCGTGTAGGCCAAGCCCTAATTCGTCAGTGGACTCAATTCATCCGGCGGCCGGAAGCGCGCCGCCATGTGATCTTCCTCAGTGACTACAACATGCTGTTGAGCGAGTATCTGGTGCAGGGAGTCGATGTATGGATCAACACGCCGCGGCGCCCGTGGGAGGCGTGCGGCACCAGCGGCATGAAGGTGCTAGTCAACGGCGGTATCAATTTGTCCGTGCTGGACGGCTGGTGGGCGGAAGCCTACACGCCGGAAGTGGGCTGGGCATTGGGAGACGGTCAGGAACATGGCGATGATCCGGACTGGGACGCACATGAAGCCGGGCAACTCTATGACCTGCTCGAGCGCGAAGTGATCCCGGAGTTCTACACACGAGATGTTCAAGGAATACCCGTTGCCTGGGTTAACCGGATGCGGGAAAGCATGGCGCAATTGACACCGCAGTTCTCCACCAACCGTACCGTGCGCGAATACACCGAACAGCACTATCTTCCTGCCGCCTCGGCCTACCGGGATCGAAGCGCAGACAAAGGTGCTTTCGGTATGCACATGGTCGATTGGCGGCGCATGTTGGAACAAAAATGGGACTCATTGCATTTTGGCGAAGTTAAGGTCGAGACGGCCGGCGAGCAACACGTGTTTGAAGTGCAGGTGTATCTCGATGGCTTCGATCCGGAAGCAGTGCGGGTCGAGCTTTATGCCGATGGAATGAACGGTGCTGCACCGGAACGGGTGGAGATGCAGCGCGGGCCGCAATTGGTGGACGCGACTAACGGCTACGCCTATCGCGCAGGAGTGTCTGCAGCTCGTCCGGCTTCAGACTATACGGCGCGACTCATACCGCGTCGCGATGGCGTGGCAGTGCCTCTCGAAGAAAATCATATTCTGTGGCAGCGCTGATTTGATAGCCGAGAGGAATATTGTTGAATAAAGCGGGAAGGGGTTCGGCCCCAACTCGCGTTGTGCGCGCAATACCTTACACTCAATCAGGAGTCGAACATGTCGGTCGAACTCGATCAGCAATGCATCAACACACTGCGCTTCCTGTCGGTAGACATGGTGCAGAAGGCCAACAGCGGGCATCCGGGCCTGCCGCTCGGCGCCGCACCGATGGCCTATGCGCTGTGGATGCGCTGGCTCAAGTACAACCCGCATAACCCGCAATGGTTCAACCGCGACCGTTTCGTGCTCTCGGCCGGACACGGTTCGGCCCTGCTCTACAGTCTGCTGCACCTGACCGGTTACGACCTCTCGCTGGACGACATCCGGCAGTTCCGCCAATGGGGCAGCAAGACGCCGGGGCATCCCGAGCGCGGGCACACGCCGGGTGTGGAAGCCACCACCGGTCCGCTCGGGCAGGGCTTTGGCAACGCGGTCGGCATGGCGATCGCCGAGGCGCAACTCGCGGCCCGCTACAACCGGCCCGGTCACATGCTCATCGATCACCATACCTATGTAATTGCCAGCGACGGCGACCTGATGGAGGGTGTGGCCTCCGAAGCGGCCTCGCTGGCCGGTCATCTCAAACTGGGCAAGCTCACCTGTCTGTACGACGACAACGACGTTACGCTGGCTGCCGGCACCGACATCTGTTTTTCGGAAAATCGCGCGCAACGCTTCGAGGCATACGGCTGGCACACCGTATCGGTAGCGGATGGCAACGACCTCGCGACAATCGATGCCGCGCTGGCCGCGGCACGGGCGGAAACAGCCCGGCCGTCGATGATCCTGGTGCGTACCCATATCGGTTACGGCTCGCCCGAGCAGGACAGTTTCAAGGCGCACGGCTCACCGCTCGGTGTGGAC
>CABEBA010000288.1_pt1 | contig 28012 bp, 33 predicted proteins | sample 3132531 | NCBI WGS metagenome assembly CABEBA01 (sample SAMEA5534344, study PRJEB31848) | metagenome | biome: tundra; feature: field; material: soil | place: USA | collected 2013-05 | depth 0.45 m
GACAACGCGCCACCCGTCTGATACTCGGTCACGCGCGTCTCAAAGAAATTCTTCTCTTTCTTAAGATCGATCATCTCAGCCATCCACGGGAACGGATTGGTCGCTCCTTGGTACAACACGTCGACACCGATCTGCTGACAACGACGGTTTGCAATGAAACGCAGATATTCTTTGAACATACCAGCATTCAGGCCCAGCACGCCTCGCGGCATCGTGTCTTCGGCGTAACGATATTCCAGCTCCACGCCCTTCTGGATCAGGCCGCGTATTTCCTCGCGGAAGGCTGGCGTCCACAGATGCGGGTTCTCCAGCTTGATCTGGTTGATGACGTCCACGCCGAAGTTCAAATGCATGGATTCGTCGCGCAGGATGTACTGGTATTGCTCGGCTGCGCCGGTCATCTTGTTCTGACGACCCAGCGCCAAGATCTGTACGAAGCCAACATAGAAGAACAGGCCTTCCATGATGCAGGCGAACACGATCAGGCTACGCAGCAGCTTCTGATCACTCTCCGGGGTACCTGTCTTAAAATCGGGGTTGGTCAGCACGTCGATGAAAGGCAGCAAAAATTCGTCTTTGTCGCGGATGCTTTGCACCTCGTGGTACATGTTGAACACTTCACCCTCGTCTAGCCCCAGGCTTTCCACGATGTACTGGTAAGCGTGGGTGTGGATGGCCTCTTCAAACGCTTGACGCAGCAAATACTGCCTGCACTCCGGATTGGTGATGTGGCGGTAAGTGCCCAGCGCGATATTGTTCGCAGCCAGACTATCGGCAGTGCTAAAGAATCCCAGATTGCGCATCACCAACCGACGCTCATCATCGGTCAGGCCATTGGGGTTCTTCCACAGGGCGATGTCGGCGGACATATTGACCTCTTGCGGCATCCAGTGATTTGCACAACCCGCCAGGTACTTCTCCCACGCCCACTTATACTTGAACGGCACTAGCTGGTTCACGTCTGCACTGCTATTGATAATGCGCTTATCTTCCACGCGAATGCGACCGGTGGAGGTCGAGGCAATGGTGTAAGTATGTTCGTTCGAATCGGCTTTAATCGCGGCACCGATTCCCATAGGCACCGCATGTACCCCGGCCGGGGTTGCCGCAGGCGTCATGTCATCTTCAAAATTTAGCATTACTATTCCTTTGCTACTTAGCGTTCGTCACACAGCGTGGCGAACAAGTTATTCTCACTGACAGGCTTCGCACTCAGGGTTGTCAATCGAGCAAAACTTCGTTTCTTCTGCCGCTGGCGCAGCGGAAATATCGCCCGTGCCGCCGCCGCTCGATACTGCGTTCAGCGAACCCGCACGTGAGGTGGATTTTTCAGCCGAGGTCGCACCCAACGCACGCAGGTAATATGTGGTCTTCAAGCCACGTAGCCATGCAAACTTGTACGTTTCATCTAGTTTACGACCCGACACGCCTGACATGTAAATATTGAGCGATTGCGCCTGGTCTATCCATTTCTGGCGACGCGAGGCGGCTTCGATCAGCCATGTCGGCTCGACTTCAAACGCGGTGGCGTACAACTCGCGCAATTCAGCCGGAATGCGGTCGATCTTGGCCAAACTGCCGTCGAAATACTTGAGGTCGGCAATCATCACTTCATCCCACAACCCTAGTGCCTTCAGGTCGTTCACCAGATGTTCGTTGATGACGGTGAACTCGCCGGACAGGTTCGATTTCACAAAGATGTTTTGGTAAGTCGGCTCGATGCATGCCGACACGCCGATGATGTTGGAAATAGTCGCCGTCGGAGCGATGGCCACGCAATTCGAGTTGCGCATACCGAATTGCCGGATGCGGGCACGCAATGCGTCCCAATCCAGGCTGGACGACATATCCACTTCGACATAGCCGCCACGCTGCTCGCGCAGCATATCCAGGCTGTCTTGCGGCAAGATACCTTTATCCCACAGGCTGCCGCGATAACTGGCGTAGCGACCACGCTCTTCAGCCAAGTCAGTGGAAGCCCAGTATGCGTAATAGCAAACCGCTTCCATCGAGCGATCGGCGAATTCCACTGCCGCATCGGACGAGTAAGGGATACGCAAATCGTGCAGGCAATCCTGGAAACCCATGATGCCCAGCCCGACCGGACGGTGTTTGAGATTGGAATTGCGCGCCTTGGCCACTGCGTAGTAATTGATGTCGATCACGTTATCCAGCATGCGCATGGCCGTATTCACCGTACGCTTCAGTTTGTCATGATCGATCTGGCCTGCTTTGGCATGTCCCTTGGGATACAGATGCGCCGCCAAATTTACCGAGCCGAGGTTGCAAACCGCGATTTCGCTATCCGAAGTATTCAGCGTGATCTCGGTGCACAAATTGGAACTGTGAACCACACCGACGTGTTGCTGCGGACTGCGAATGTTGCATGGATCTTTGAAGGTGACCCAAGGATGCCCTGTCTCGAACAGCATGGTCAACATCTTGCGCCAGAGGGACTGCGCAGGTACCTTCCTGAACAACTTCAATTCGCCGCTGGCAACCTTGGCTTCGTAGCCCAGGTAGGCTTTTTCGAATTCTTTGCCAAACTTGTCATGCAGATCGGGACAAGTCGAGGGCGAAAACAATGTCCACTCCGCACCTTCCATTACGCGCTTCATGAACAGATCGGGAATCCAGTTCGAAGTATTCATGTCATGCGTGCGACGGCGGTCATCACCAGTATTTTTGCGCAACTCCAGAAATTCTTCTATATCCAGATGCCAAGTCTCCAAGTAGGCGCATACCGCACCCTTGCGCTTGCCGCCCTGGTTCACCGCCACTGCCGTGTCATTCACCACTTTCAGGAAAGGCACAACACCTTGCGATTTGCCGTTAGTGCCCTTGATATGACTACCCAGGGCGCGCACATTAGTCCAGTCGTTGCCCAAACCACCCGCGAACTTGGATAGCAGCGCATTCTCCTTCAGCGCTTCGTAAATTCCGTCCAGATCATCCGCAACCGTAGTCAAATAGCAGGAAGACAACTGGGAACGGCGCGTACCCGAATTGAATAACGTCGGTGTGGAGCTCATGAAATCGAAACTGGACAACAGGCGATAGAACTCGATAGCGCGCTCTTCGCGATTAACTTCATTCAAGCTCAACCCCATCGCCACACGCATGAAGAAGGCTTGCGGCAATTCGATACGCGCATCATCCACATGCAGGAAATAACGGTCATACAGCGTCTGCAAACCTAAATAGTTGAATTGCAGGTCACGACTGGCATCCAGCGCATTGCCCAGACGCTCCAGATCAAAATGCGCCAATTCTTCATTCAATAACTCGGCTTCGATTCCGCGCTTGATGAATTTCGGAAAATATTCAGCGTAGCGTGCCGCCATGTCGGCCTGCACCACTTCTTCACCGAGAATCTCACAAAAGATGTTGTTGAGCAGCAAACGGGCAGTGACAAAACTGTAAGCCGGGTCTTGCTCGATCAGCGTGCGCGCGGAAAGGATGGCGCATTTTCGCACTTCTTCGATGACGACGCCGTCATACAGATCCTTCAATGTGAGCTTGAGTATTTTTTCCACATCGACAGCAGATCCCAAGCCCACGCAGGCCGACTTGATTTGTGCAGCCAACCCGACCACATCAAGCGGACGGATCGTGTCGCCGTCTTTCACATTCAACACATGCGCCGGTTCAGCATCTTTCTTGCTCTTTGAACGCTCTTGCGTTCGCTGCTCGCGGTACAACACATAAGTACGCGCCACATCGTGCTCGCCGGAACGCATCAGGGACAGCTCGACCTGATCCTGGATATCCTCGATATGCAAAGTCCCTCCATGCGGCTGACGGCGAACCAAGGCGTTCACCACGTTCGCGGTCAATTGCTCGACCAACTCGCGCACGCGCGCGGATGCCGCACCCTGCCCGCCATTGACGGCGAGAAATGCTTTGGTCACAGCGATGGAAATCTTGCCTGGCTCGAACGCAACCACGGAACCGTTGCGGCGTATCACCTTGTATTGGTCCAAAGACAAACCACTGGAGGAAGCGACAGATTCAGAATCTTGATGTGCAAGCATGGATGGAACTGAGGTAGAAACACTATTTGATGCAAGCAACATACAACTCCCCTTTCATTGCTTGAACTGGATTCAGCATAAAGAGCCAAATCACAGCGGAAGACAAAAACCACTACATCTAGTGGTACGACCTGTAAATTGCTACTGATTCTAGTGCATCACTAAATTTATGCAAGAAGAATTTTGGCCTATATATTTTTTTGTGTGGCTGATGAATTTTCAGGAGAGGGAGAGATTGAATCCACCGACCATCCGAGCTGCTGAAGATAGTCGTTCCAGTCGAAATATGGTCCGGGATCGGTCTTGCGCTCGGGCGCAATATCGGAATGCCCAGCGATATCGCGTATCGGATAGGCACGTTTCAGACGCCGGGTCAGCCGCACCAATGCGATGTATTGACGCTCTGTGAAAGGTTCGAAGTCGCTGCCTTCGAGCTCAATGCCGATGGAGAAATCGTTGCAACGCGGGCTTCCGCGCCAGATTGAGACGCCGGCATGCCAAGCCCGCTTATTACATGGGACAAACTGTACGATCCGCCCATCGCGACGCACCAAAAAATGGGATGACACCCTGACACCCTCAAGCTGCTTATAATAAGAATGCTCTGAATGGTCTAACGTATTGGTAAAAAAATGCTTGATCGCATCCCCGCCATATTCATTGGGCGGCAAGCTGATGTTGTGGATAACCAGCAAGTTAATAGGCGTATGCGGCGGTCGAGCGTCATGGTTGGGTGAAGCCACCCGTTGCACCCCGCTCAACCAGCCTAGAAAGTCCGGTTTCAATCGACTTTATCCTTATCCGTGACAGACAGGCGTTCCATGCGATAACGCAAGGCACGAAACGTCACACCCAGTATTTTGGCAGCAGCAGTACGGTTGAAATGTGTTTGATGAAGCGCCTCAAGGATAGCCTCACGCTCGATGCGATCAAGATAGTCGGCAAGGGGGTACTTTCCAGCACCTCCCGTCCTGGCCTCTCCTTGCGCAGACTGCACTGGTATCAACTGCAAATCAGCAGGAACAATGACGTCATCCAGACACAACGCCAACGCTCGTTCGATAATATTCTCCAACTCGCGCACATTGCCAGGATAGTCGTAACCCTCCAGTTCGCGTAATGCTTGGGCTGAGAACTTGACCGTCGAATTCCCGCGCAAACGCTCTAAGACTTGGCTGGCTATCTCCGGCACATCCTCGCGCATCTCGCGTAAGGGCGGCATTTGTAACGAAATGACGTTGAGACGGTAATAGAGATCTTGCCGGAACGTGCCTTGTTGCACGCAACTTGCCAGATCATGATGGGTGGCGCTGAGAATACGTACATCCACAGGTTCTTCTTGAGTCGACCCGACACGGCGCACTTTCTTTTCCTGAATAGCTCGCAGCAGCTTGACCTGCATCGCCATCGGTAGATCAGCCACCTCATCCAACAACAAAGTCCCTTGATTCGCTGCCTGAAAAAACCCCTCTCGGTCCTTGTCAGCGCCCGTGAAAGCACCTTTGCGGTAGCCAAAGAACTCGCTCTCCATTAAATTCTCTGGAATCGCACCGCAGTTCACTGCAATAAAAGGTTGTTCTCGCCGCGCACTTTTCTCCACGATCAGCCGAGCGGCCAGTTCCTTGCCGCTGCCGGATTCGCCACTGATATGTACCGGTGCTTGGCTGCGTGCCACGCGACCTATCAATTCGCGCACCTGCGCCATGGCGGGCGAATTCCCCAATAAGATACTCTCGCCCTCTTTTGCAATCTCATTTACGGCAGGCAACCTGAGAGCCGAATTGACCAGCGTGCGTAACTGATCCAACGCTACGGGCTTGGACAAATAGTCGAATGCCCCGGCCTTGAGCACTGCAACCGCGTTTTCCAGATTGCCGTGGGCGGTGATCACCGCTACTGGCACATCCAGACCCCGCTCCGCAATGTGTCGTACCACCTCAAGCCCTTCACCATCCGGCATGCGCATATCAGTCAGACACAGATCGAATCCTTCTGCATCTAGAAATTGTTTGGCTTGTTTTACACCGCTTGCGCGCACTACCTCTAACCCCATACGCACCAGCGTCAGTTCCAATAGCTCCAAGATGTCTGCCTCATCATCCACAACCAGCACGCGCGGAATGTCTTTTGCCTTAAGACTCATCGCTACTCCCAAAAACAATGCGGAAACATGCCCCGCCATCGAGCGCTCGCCTGTATTCAATCATCGCGCCGTTCGCTTCGCATAGTTCGCGTGCGATATACAACCCCAGTCCCGTCCCACTTGCATCTGTGGTAAAAAATGGTTCAAATAATTTCTGTACTGCATCACCTGGCACTCCCGTTCCATCATCCGACACCTCAAGCACAGCCCTTCCCTCATCGGAAGTGAACGCATACAAACGAACACTGCGAGGTAGTTTCTGGCTATATCGCAAAGCATTGCGACACAGATTCCATAACACCTGCTCGAAATGTCCGCTATCAAAACGCGCTGTACATGCCTGATCGACACGCAACTCGAACACCGAGCGCGACACCTGTTCGACCTGGCACAGGCTCTCGACGACTTCCTCTATGCGCACTGCCAAATTCAGGCTCTCCGAATGCAGCCGATCGCGTCGATTGACCTGCATTACATCCTGTACGATGCGATTCAAGCGCATCGAATTATCCAAAATGATCTGGAACAACCTCGCCTGTGCCGGGTCATGCTCCTGCTCCTGCAGTAACTCAGTCGCATAGCTGATGGACGACAAGGGATTTCGCACTTCATGCGCGATGTTCGCAGTCAATCTCCCCAGCGCGGCGAGCTTAACCTGTTGTGCCTGTTCTTGTGCCCGTTGCATATCTTCTAGCACCACCACCACGCCCCAGAAGCCTTCGCGCTGCACAGGCAAAAAACGCACACGTACCGGATGATTGGTCCCAGGCAAGCGCAATACCTCATGACCAAGAGCCTTGTTTTGACGCCAAGCGGCGAACATCGCATCCAGCAACGGAGAGCACTCAGACAATTGAACTTTGTTGCCAGAGGTAAATGCGTAGCCCAACAATCTTTCTGCACCGGGATTCGATTGGCGCACTACCCCGCGCTCATCCACCACCAGCACCCCATCCGGCATATCCTGGATCATCAGGCGGTTTGCTTCGGCCATGTTGGAAAGGTCCACACCACGCCGGAACGCCAGCTTCTCACTGGCAACGGCATATTTGGACAAGGTATGGGCCAACCAAGCCACTGCAAAATAGGATGTACTCAGGATGCCCACCTGAAGGAACTGCGCCTCGGTTGCGTCTCGGGTCAATACCGAATATCCATGCTCCAACAGCATGGCAATACTGGCAAGAGCGGCAAACAGCAAGGTGATGCGACCACGGCCGATCATCCCGGCCAGCGCCAGCGATACAAGCAACAACATACCCAGATTTCCCTGAACCCCCCCACCAAAATATGTCAAAGCTGCAACAGCGGCGATGTCCGTGCATATCTGAAAAGCTAATTGCAAAGAAGTCTGCGGCTTGTGGAAACTTACGGCCAACACCGAGACCAACACAAGCAAAGTATAGGCAACGGACACCCAGAAGAATAAGGCACGGTCATGAACATTCAGCGAGAACATTTCGCCGAACAAAGTCGGCACGAGCAGCAGCATCCCGCCAAGAACCAAGCGGTATATATTAAAAAAACTGATGGAACGCCACAGACTTTCCTGCGACAACGGCGCAGCCGTTTGCAAGGAAGGGAATAAACCGGTGAGGGATAGACTATCCCGCATCGGCGTTATTTAGAAGTATGTTCGTGACGGTGCGCATCACTGCAATAGAAATTGCCGCCTGCCAGAATGCTTTCGCTTTTAGGCAAATGTACTCCGCACTGCACGCAGCGCACCATTTCCTCCGCCGAAGTGGGTACGTCTTGCTTTGGCACCTGTCTGCGATAGGACTTCAGCAGCAAATAGACCACAATTATGACAGCCAGAATAAAAAACAAGCGACTCATGCGCCACGCTCCACATATAAAGCCACACGCAGGCGGCAAATACGAACTCGGTGTATTGTAAATGCAATGCGCACTAGGAACAAACCTATCGCATTGAGGATGTTCAACTCCTTTGCCCCCTGAAACAAAAAGGCCAGCATTGCAGCTGGCCTTGTCGTTGATATAAAAGCGGGCGTCACATACTCTTTTTCAATTTAAACCCTCAAGCCACCCGAACTGAGCGGTGGTAGTTTCTACAAATCATCCACTACAGGCTGGCAGCTATACTGGCTATCGTGACTGACAGTGCGGTAAGCCAGCCCAGATCGCCGATAAACTTTGTATCCTCCAACGATAACTTTTCGTCGTTTTTGATTTTAGCGTTTATTCTTTCCAATTCGGCTTGCAATTCCTTCAGTTTGGCTTGTTGAATTTGTAATTCTTTCAGTTTGGCCTGGTGATTTTCTTTCAATGTATTGGCGCTGGATTTTGGTTCCATAAGATAATTACCTCGTAGCGATATGTTTGATAATGGAAAATGACAACCTTGCTGCCAACTAAATTTCTGCGATACGTTTTTATACTATTCGTAGAGTTGTTAGTTGTCAATTAAACGACGCATCTTCATAAGTCATTCCTTTTAATGTTAAAAACGCGTTAAAAATTTAGGCGAATTTCAATTAATTCTCTCGAGTCCGCATTTTTCATGCTGATATTATCTTCGATTCCGCTCACCAACTTATAACCGATACTGGTTTTACATCTACCAGCCTTGCATGCGGGGTCCTTTGGGTTCGTGATTCGCCGCTGGATCAATGAATGACCGCAGCCTCGTCGTTACCAAAAGCTCAAATCAAATATATTTAGGTGAACAAATGACATCTGTCTGCACTGAACTTTCATGCGAAAATCTGCCACTAGTTTATTAGCCTCGATATAAAAGTCGGGGTGGGCATACTTTACTAACTTATCAAACAGATCCTTAAAGGCTAATTTCCAAGATGAATAATTTGTTTTCACGAATCCCAAATATTTACTGGGCTTATCTCGCTCTTTCTCTTTGGGGAGTTTTAAGCTTCATGTTATTGCACAAAACTTCTTATGGGATTGATGAAGGCGCAGCCCAAGCATTATTGCTGGTGTGGTCGATATCAGACAATGTGGTCAGTCCGATTGTCACCTTAGGTTTCCCGGACTTCCGCACGATATTTCTAGCTCCTGTCGGCATTTTATGGACCGGCAATGTGCTTGCAGCAAAAATAACTACAATGCTCGTTATGGCGACTGCAGCTTGGGCATTTCATGCTTGGCGTCTCCGCAGTGGAGATTCAGAAAGCGCTCTATTAGCGACGGGATTGTTGCTGATCTCTCCGCTGGCATTGAGTCAAATTGACACTATATCCGTCGCGGCATACCTACTCTTTACCTTTGCACTAGGCGCTTGGTCAGATCAAATTTACCGTGAATCAAAGCAAGCATTCGGAGGAATGTATTTTGCTCAGATTTTCTTATGTTTAATCAGCATCACTCTCCATCCGGTTGGCCTAGCTTACCCCTTAGCCCTATTGTGGACTTGGTACAAAAATCCGCTTGACCAAAAACATCGTAACTATTTTTTTAGTGGTATTGCTTTTGCCATTTTAATGGCTTTCGTATTAACTTCAGGCTGGAGTCATGTAGAGTGGTTCGCTAACCCGATCAAGAGTTTATCAAGTCTTGTATTGGGATCGGCAGAGGGTGATGCGTTTGGGGCTTTCCATTGGATTTGCGGCATTGGCATGCTCTTCATTCTGCTTTTGGTACTTTGGAAACAAGCCGGCAATTTATGGGCCGATTTTCTTGGTCGAATTCTCTTGTTCGCTCTCATGATTGGCTTACTAACCGGCGATGAAATTTTTGGCATTGTGGCCCTGGTGATTTGCTTGTACTGGGGCTTTCCACTGATGTTGCATAAATCCGCAAACTCGCAGCGTAGTTTTTGGGGACAACGGGGAATGGTTTTATTGCTTGCTGTCGTCATTTCTACAACATTCATGATAATTGACAAGGCATATTATCAGTTATTGCCAATGGGTTACCTTTCACCTCGCGACACTCTGATCAAAGCTTTGGCTGAAGATAGTGGCCTTTTTCTAATTGATGAGTCGGGTCAAAACACATTAGCCCCAAAGCCGATTCGAGTTGCAAGTCAGTGGCCTGGACTTACCATGTTGGCTTGCCGATGCGATGCACTCCCCTTGCCTCCAAACGCCCAGAACAGTGATGCGTTGTTTGCTATGTTGCGAGGTATAGATTATTTGATTTTCGACCCGCGCAGTCCAAAGAATAATTCACTCTCACTTAATCTTGCCACTATGGATGCAGGAAAAAGCGAAACCATCGCTTTGCAACAAGGCGGGGTAATCGTTCAGATCAAGAATCCTTCTCCGGCTAAACCTCCTGAGAAGAAAACATGATTATTGAAATATTGATTTTTTTGCTTGCCGCGATTTGTGGGCTTTTCATAACAGGCTTCGCGGTGCACATGTTTATTGGTGGATTGGTAAGCTCTGAAACCGAATATACATTTATTGCCATAGTCTGTTTTATTGTGGCTTGTGCCATTGCATACATGGTTTGGGATGTTATAGAAAAACGCTCAGGAAGAAGATAGGGGGCTTATTTCTGCTCAAACGACTGAGACTCTTAAATCGTTCATCAACGGTGATTGGTGCGGATGTACATGAGATTCGGCAGCCTTCATATTGAGTTAAAAGGTCATTCCTGCTTCAGTAAACCGCTAGGCTGGAAACAGTGCCAATCCAATGTAAAGATTAGGTTAAAGCGTTTCACCTGCCATCTTTTTTGGCTGCCTAAGAGTGTTGCAGGAGTAGGGAGATTCCGCTAGACTTGGGCTCAAAGGTAAGCAGCGTTTGTTTGCTTTGAATACTTTATATATATTATTTCAGGGGGAGTGTGTTATGCCAATTGAACTTCTAGTGCCAGTTGTAATTTTTGCTTTGGGAGTCGCGGTTGCTATTTATCTCGGCAGCATGGGGATTGAGTGTATCGTTGAAGAAAAGAAGAAATAAGAATTTTCAACTTTACTATAAATTGCATCAGAAAATTCTGGGTAACTCCAGATATTTTCTGATGTTTTATTTTCATCTCGCGGTCAGACACTTAATCTTACAGATCAACATCGTCAGAGGACCCGTAAATGTACTTTAACATCCTGCGATGACCACAAATATCCTGCATCGGCACCTTTTAAAATTTTTGCTGCTTTCTGCTCTTTCTTTTTTTATTGGCACCATTCACGGTATGTTTCAGGTTATGCCACCTGTTCGTGCATGGCTCGATTCGATTGGCAGTCCTTATGGCGGCCCAGGTCATATGATTGACCCCTTAGCTCACGCGCATATGAATTTGGTTGGTGGTGTAGTTTTACTTGCTATGTGCGTGACCTATTATTTGCTGCCAATTTTTACCGGGAAAAGAATTTATTCCATCAAACTGGTTCAGCATACTTTTTGGTGGGTCAGCATTGGTGTCTATAGCTTTTACATAATACAAATGGTCTTTGGTATTTGGGAAGGTATTTTAATAAACTCCCCTGGCGAAATGGCTGCTGTACACCGTTTTTATGGCCCTGTAATGGCCCTTTCTGGCACCACAATGGCTGTTGGCTTTTGTACTTACTTGGCAAATGTAATTTTGACTATGACATCTTTACCCAAAGACGAAATTACCGCTTCTTAGGTTTAACTCGCGGCCAGTTTCAGTGGGAATAGCAGCACCTTTTCATTCATACCTTGCTGTAGCCGCACCTGAAGTGCTATAGATTCACCGTCTCCAATATCTATAGCACGTCGGTACACTCCGATATTTCCATCCTGTATCGCCTGCACCCACTGCATTGAGTCATTTCCACGTAGAGAAACCGTTAAATCTGGGATTGGCCTTCCGTGCGGGCCCGTCACTATAACGACTATTTCAGACATACCAGCTAATGGTGGATTTGGATGAGTTTCTATACGTATTTCTGCATCTTTCCAATGCTGTGAGGGAATCGAAATTTGTTCGCTTCCTCCGCTACAAGCAGCAAGATTTATCACGAACAAGCTCAATAAAACTGGCAGGGATTTATTCATTATTTATTTAGTCCCTCCCTGGTTTAACTTATTTTTCCTGTCCATTTTTTTCTTCATTCTTCTTTTCTTTATCTGAATCTAGTCTTCCTCCAACAGAGGATCCATACATATTCACCATGTAATATACGAATACAGCAGCAACAGTGACATATACAAGCGAACCTAAAAATCCGGGATCTTTCACCCAATCAACCCAATTCACCACAACGCCGGGACGCAGCCCCCAAAATGGGAAACTAAGGCCAACTCCTACCAGCAATACAATCACCACGACTGCAATAAACCAATAAGGTACCTTTAGTTGCGATTCGGGAATCTTTTCTACCAATTCCCAATCTTCCAAACCGCGCTTTTCCAAGCGCTCTTGATCCGACGCGTAGCCGAAATTATCTTTGCGGAGTTCACCCCACTTCGTCTCTTCATCTGAAAATTCCAATTTTTTATCCGTATGTTCCATGACAATTACTCCTATTCAACAAAATGCTGAAGTTTAAAACGTCCGGTCCAGCCATCATTAGAGTGGACCACCACGGCAAAAGGATGGAGTCCGCGCTGTAAATTTGGCGAAACCGTAAGAAATACTGAAGTTCGACCGACTGTTTCCAGATTTACTTTGAGCCTGCTCAAAGTAACAGCATTCTGCGGCAAACCTTCAACCGAAACGCTCAGTTCTGATGGACGATAGCGCTTACTGGAAATTTCAATACGGTAATTGCGCGCCGATTGATTATGCTCCGTTTCCAAATATCCTACAGCTATGTGATAGGGTTGGTATGACCACAGCCCCCATACAAACATAATGATACCCAGAACTGCGAACGGCGTTGTCCAGTGGAATCTCGATATTAGCGACATGGAGTTATCACGGAGTTTTTGGATGTTGCCTGCTGTTCGAAGTCCAAATTCGAACCGTAGCAAACCCACCCCACCTTTTTTAGCTTGCAAGTTATTGCATGCATCAATGCAGTCGCCGCAGTTTATACAGCTGTCGTATATTTCTGTCTTGCGCGGGTCCAACTCAATAAAGCAGGTTGTCACGCAATAATTACATTTTTCACATTCCTCAGCACGGCCGGTATCGTAAACCACATGTAATGTCTCCTTGGTTTTGAACGAATGCTGCCAAACTTTGTAGACGCAGGCAAAACGACACCAGAAGTGCCGAAGCACCGCTATATCCAAAAGGATGATCAGCACCCATACTGAATATATCCAATATAAAGAACCTGCCAATCTTGTGTCCGCTCTGAAAATTATAAAAGACCAGACCACATCCGGCGGATAAAAGTACAGCAAAGGCAGCAGCGCAAAAAACATCGCCGCACCTAAAAATGAGAGTCCGAGCAACGTCCAGTTCAATACCTTATTTTTGGCTGCTGCCACTTTCGGCGCGTCACCATTCAGACTCACTTCAGCACGCTTACCGAGTAATTTATGGGTCATGTTGTTTGCCCATTCCGCCAAGGTATTTTGCGGACATGCCCATCCGCAAAATACGGTTCCCGCAATTGAATATAGCGCGACTAACGCGCAGGCGACCATGATCCATAAACCTGATATCAGGAAAAAATCTGCAAACCAGATTTGCCAGCCCAATACTACCAACGCTCCATTTTCAGGATCAAACCGAAACAATCCGGATATTGGGATGATCACCAGTAAAACTAAAATAATTACTTGAATGGCACGTCGTTTCCATTGAAAATTTCCAGCCCCTCTTCTTGCAACCGAGCCGATCACTTTGATTGGAATACTGGAAAGCGCTTTGTTAATACTGGAGGACATGTATACCTTATTGATGACTGGATTTACAAACTCAGTGAATTGCTCTCGCTTCACTGTCCAGAGGCGAAATGGCCAGTAGACGTGAACGACATTGCTCCGCCACTTGCAGCTTGCCCTCAGTTGCCTCCAGATGCCAGAGGGCACGTAGGGCGCCAACATGTTTTGGATACACTTTCAGGATGCGCTGCAATGCCTCTCTCTCGTTCAGCCCCTGCGGCCTGGCTTGTGCGAGGGACTGCAACATGCTATCAGCTAGCGAATTGGCTATCCAGCGATCTTGAGGGTTCGCCTGATAAGCCAACCAAATTAAATTTCCCGCTTTTGCGGCATCGCCTTGAATAGATAAAACCCACGCACGAACTGTAAGTTCGGTCGACACATATGCTCGCCCGAATTTGCTCTTGTCTTCCGCACCGATTCCCAATATTTTCATGGCCGCTTCAGGGCCAGGATGGCGTTGCAACAACCACAACATCAAATTTGGCAAGTTTACGCTTCCATCGTACCGCGCTCGCGGCAATTGATACTCGATATACGGTTCCCACTCATCTTGAACCGGTCCGTTCGTCTCTGCAATTGGCCCCCAATAGCGTCCTATCCAGGTCCAGGCACCTTCACCACCTGTTGCCTGACTTTGCTCATCCACAGTCAGCCGTTTCAAATTTAGTAAAATTGAATCGACTCCAGAAAACTTATCTTTGGGGCCCACCAAAGCCAAATGCATACCGTCCATAAATAATTGGGCATTCGGATACACACGCTGAAAACTACGCAGCACTGCTTTCAGTGATTGAATTTCGAACTGGTTAAGGGCCAACCACTGCACAAAGATTCCATCCTTATTCAAATGTTTTTTTGCCCTTTGAAATTGCTGCACGGATAGCAGTGAACCCATTCCAGCTATATCCGGGTGAAACAAGTCACCCACGATGACATCGTAGTGTCGTTGAGTGCTACTTAGAAAATGCCTTGCATCGTCTCGTTGAATTTGGACTTGATCCAGAATGTTGCCGTTTACAGGCGAAAACAAATACTTGGCAGCGTTAATCGAGCCCTGTGATAACTCCACTGCACTTCGAATCAAACTTGGAAATGGCTTCGATCCGGCCACTGAAATTCCGGTTCCCAAGCCAAGGAACACTACACTTTGCGGTGCCGGGTGAAGCAGCAAAGCAAGTCTGGCCTGATCCATTTGAATCTCTACTGCACTTGGGTCGGTAGATGCATCCATGCGTTGCAAATCGCTCAGCAGTACGCGTTGTCCATCCTGTTGCTGGACAACATGCGTCAGTGAAATCGCATCTTCATATAGATAGAGGTTTCGGCTATTGGCTTCTATGTTCGGCAACAATTCATGTACTGGCGGCATGCTACGCAATGACCAAGCTGCCACCAGCATGGCAGCAAATCCCAACCATGCCCATCTTGAGTTGACCCAGAACAGACCAAATGCTGTGATTGCAATCCCTGACAAAGCAACCATTGCCACGCTGCCAAACAAGGGAATGCACACCAAACAAGCAAAAACTGCTCCGGCACCTCCCCCTAAACAGTTCGCTCCGTACAACCATACACCGCTGGATTCTGAATTTTCGAAGCGGCTAGCCAGTAAAGGCAACCATGCGCCCAATGCCAAAGTGATTGGCAGTGTGAACATTCCAAGAATCAATGCTTGTGAGGACGTTGCCCAAAAAAATGATTTGAACTCACTTTGCTCTATCCACGCGGAAGTTGTTGGCAACAACCACAAACCTAACAACACGCCCCCGCCTATTACAAACGGCATCAAAATGGACAGCCCGTATTTTTTCAGCCGAGGCAGAAATATACTGCCAAGCGCTATCCCCAAGAGAAATACTGCCAGGATTAGACCGAGCACATATTCTGTGCGCAGCATGATCATGCCGTATAAACGTACCCAGCCGACCTCCAACATGATGCTTCCCGCTCCTATGCCGGCATATATCATCAACGCAAGGAATGGCGGGCGTGCATCCTTTATATTTATCTTCTGTTGCGAGGCATTAGTGGGTCGTGTAAGACGGGACATGGCTAATGCTGTCACACCGACTACCAGTCCAAGTAACGCTATCATTCTTACTGAGCCGATCCAGCCAATTACCGGCAAACTCCATAACGGAAATAATGCTCCTACAACTCCGCCTAAAGTATTCAGGCCATAAATCTTTCCGAGCGAAATTGGTGTTTGTTCAACGACTTTCAGCACTAGTGCAAATCCCACCCCCATACCAAATGCCGGAATAAGCAACAAACAAAGAGCGCCTGCTCCTTGTAATAGATACCATTGAACCAATGTCAGTTGATCTGATATTCCTTCCAGCCAGTCGTTGGAATAGTGGAGAACCGTTGGAAGGAACAGAGCATAAATTGCAATCGCAATCTCTAGGAATGCAAATATTGCCATCGGGTTTTTACATTGCTTTGCCCACCTGATTCCCGCAAGACTGCCCAGACCTAAACCAATCATGAACGCCGCAACAGTGAGCACCACACCGAATATGCTTACTCCGAATTGCATGGATAGCATGCGCGACCACAGTACTTCATATGCCAGACTTGTTAAGCCTGAGAAGCAATAGAGAATTGCTACCAGCCACCAGACCCTGCTCGAAATTTCAGAATTCGTGTTCGAAAGTGGGTTGTGTGACATAGGCAGAAAATAACTACACGAAATCTTTGAGATTAAATGGCAGAGACATTTGTGCAATGTCTAGAGATGTGCGGACACCGAAATGATATTGACACGTGGAAGTAACTTATAAATTTTAGAAGTGACTACGCTAGAAAGGAAAGAACCACACTATTCCAACGATCGCATGGACTACCGCCAGCGTCATACTGAACCCAGCAAATACCATGTGAGCCACAAATACCGGCTTCCCAAACAGTCCCATAGCGATTCCCAATCCTCCGGTGATCAAAACCATGGTTAATAGCGCAACACCCAACAAAAACATGACGCGTTGCTTGTCTTTATCGGTTATTGATTTTTCATGTTCTGCTTCTCTATGTTGCTTATTGAAGGCCTGTAAAATCTGTGCGCTTTCACCTTCTTGGGTTGCCTCTTCTGCATGTGCCGGAAGAACGCATAAAATCGACAGTGTTGCTGCCAATAAAACCGCTGATGAACGTAGAATCGAGAACTTGAAAAGTGTCATTATGGTATGCAATATATATTTTCTAGTTATGCGAAGCTTTGCCGGCTTCATCAGTAATTTCAGGTGTTGCTTTACGTATAGCGTTTCGCCAGGCCAGGATTGCCATCAACACAAAGGGGGCAAAGATTCCCATCAATAAAAATATGAAAATGTACCACGGCGTTGAAATGGTAACGTGAGCGAATCGGTAGCTATCAACTGCCGCTAGCGCCAATGGAGCCTCAACCAATCCGAGGAGTATCAGGACTATTCTCATCCATATGTGATTCATCATATACCTCCTTTAATCTGATTATTTAGGCACACTTGATGCACAACGAAATCCATAAAAATCGGAGGCATAGTTAGGCCAGGAATAGTCTCTATGGTATGTTGCAGTTGAAAATGGATCACCTTTCCAGGATCCCCCGCGCAACACCTTGTAATACTTATTTACAGGAACCAGATCAGAGACCTTCAATGCTCGATCTTGCTCGTCTTGGACTTTTGCAACCTTTCCTTTAAACACGTCTGGCTCGGCATCTGTTCCTTTATAGGGAAGGAAATCATCTTCAACCCATTCATTGACGTTTCCGGCCATGTCGAAGACACCATACGGACTAACACCATTGGAATACGTAGTTACATTACTGGCCGATCCAACATTGTAGTAAGTATTCAAGCGGGCCGGGTCCATTTCATTACCCCACGGCCAACGTCTACCGTCTGTTCCGCGAGCTGCCTTTTCCCACTCAGCTTCCGTAAGTAGCCGCTTCCCCGCCCATTTCGCATAGGCTGAAGCGTCGTACCAATTAACCAAAGTGACGGGGTATTGCAAAACGCCCTGTTGAATTTTTCCGTTTTTCCAATCGGATGGCGGGCGATGTCCAGTTGCTGCAATAAATCTGGCATATTGAGCATTGGTCACCAAATATTTGTCTATCCGATATGCATCCAATTTGACTGCATGTTGCGGGCGGGAAGCCGCATCAGCATTTTTCAGATTGGTACCCATCAGAAACTTCCCTGAGGGAATGGTTACCATGCTATCCAATTCTTGCCACTGCTCATTTGTCAGCAGCCCCTCAGCTTCAGCCACCGTATATCCTGCTGATTGGTTCTTACGGGTTTCATTTTCTTCGTGGAGTGCAATATCTTCACCGGCGGCGCGTATCCTCGTTGATTCTTCTTTAAGGTTATATGTAGCCAGAGAACGCATTTCTCCCATGCGAATCGAACCCAGTTTGACCACATGCAAACTTCCTCCAATGACCACCAGCGCAATGCAAGTGATAATCGTGGCTGTAAAGTATCGCTTTCTTCGGAGTTGTTCGACCGGACTCAGAACAACTCTCTTTTTCGTACCTGGCATTACGACTTCCTTTCCGCGACAGATTGCGTGCCTGCGGGAGTTTTCACTTTTGAGCGACCATATACCTGCTTGATCATGACTTCCCCTACTATTCCGCCGATACCTGCCGCTTCCATTGCCAGAATCACATAGAATCCCCACCAACCCAATGGATGCAAGATGCTTCCATGCGGAATGCCGGTGATATACATAATCTCGGCGTAGCTAATGCTGCGTACTATCAAGGGCGGAAAATAGCACAACCATTTTCCGCCCATGCCGAAGATCCATGACACCACTAAGCCGACAAAAAATGGCAATACGAACAAGTCTAGTCCCCAAGCAAAGCTGAATGTCGACAGGCCTGAAAAAAGCTCTATTTTTACTCCCAGCAGCTTGTCACCCAAATGATTTAGGGCGATGCCAGCTAACAAAGCAACCAATCCCGTTAAATATCTGTGCTTCATTTCGGGGATTCCTTGCCGGTCAATTTCTCGTACTCAGATTTCTTTGTTTGTTCAAGATACCAATCCTTAACTTTTAAACTTGCCAAATATTCTGAAAGAACGTGCCGTTCTTCATCCGACAATGTCGCATAGGACGGCATCCGATATTCTTTTTTCAGTCGGGACGGGACCACTGACTGTGGATTTGAAGAGGAAAGATAGTCGTACAGCCAGGTTTCCGTGCGTAGTGAACCAATACCATCCAGCATGGGTGCCGGGACTGACTGCAACGCGTCTTTTAACGTCCATAGCGAATGGCAGTTTTTGCAACTATTGCTACGGTAGATATCTGTCGCTTTTCTAGCCACATCAGGGCTTGCAGTGCTATAGAAAGGAATATCACGATCATGCGGCCCTTCGACTTGCAGTAAGGATTTGAGCACCCCTGCTGCCAACACTAGTCCAATAATGGCCAGTACGGCTTTCTCTCCGCGTTTCATGCCCCTGACTTACGCTTTTCCGCATCCGCAGCCAAAAAACGATTGCGGCTTTCAATCTGGGATTCCATCACAGCCCGGCTTTTTGCGAACTCTTCAGGCGTCATCTTTGCCTGGTCTTTTTCATCAAACAGGACATATTTGATGTCTTCATCAAATTGCTCATTTTTCACGCCCCAGCGTATCCAATAAATTACTGCGATGATAATTATCGCTCCAATGATCAACCACAGATATATAGTCCAGCCATCCGGAAGAGTTTCAAAGAAATTAGCCATTATGTTTCTCCACCATGAGTATTCAGAAAAGGTAGCCGCCCAGCAATTGCACCGCACCAACAATTACTGCAACCACTATACCTATAATTATTGCAGCAAACATAAACCGCTCGCCCAGCCTCATTTCTTTTGGACGGTTCTTGCTGAACATGAACGCGATGACTATCCCAGAAAAGATAATAATGCTTACCAGCAAAAAAACGAAAACCCACTCACTGAACTGTTGACTGCGCATCCCTTCGATACTGAGGTCAAGCTGAGGAGAGATTTCTGAACTTATCTGCGAGACAAGGGGGTGAGTAGAATTAATATCGGAAATTTGAATCGTTGACTCCTGCACTATTTGGATATCTACTGATTAGAAACCCCGGCTTAGCCGGGGTCCATGCCGTCATAAAATCCAAACGGTGTTCTAAATTCCACTTTTATTAACATGGTTGTTTATAGCCGACTCCTAAGTAATGCACCTAAATATTTTAGGCGCATCCATTTATTTGCCCGGCCACATCCTAGCAAAAGCGCTTCAACCATGTTCAATATTTTGAATCAGGTTGAAGTTGATTTTGACTATTTTTTTGTATTTATACGGTCAATAAAAAGTCCGTACACAACCGGTGCTAAAAAGGCTACTAAAATTATCCCTCCGAGTACTCCAGGGCCGAAATCGACTTCTATCATTATAGTTGCTCCAAAATAGTTTGTTGGAAAAAGGATTGACATGAAGACTCATGCCAATCCGATTCAGATAATCAATGATTGTGTTTTGGCTGCCAGGTTGACGGCGGCAATCTCTTGATCAGGACAATCACCATTGTAAAGAAGTATAGAACGTAGAAAATGTCGATGGTATAGCCTTTATCCCACCAAGGCTGTTTTCTTTCAGGCGTTCCATCAGCCTTAACATTACCCTCGAAATTTGCCAGAACAATTTGTTCTCCGACAACGCTGTACTCTTCCAAATCAACGCCTTTGGCCATCAAGCCTTCGATTTGCGGCTTGATGATGCGCAAATCATTCATTGACAGAGGATGGCGCGCCAACAGCTCATCATAAGGTCCGCCCACATTCATTTGAGCGATCTTTTTCATTGCAGCATCGTCATCCTGAATCGCCATTACTTCTGGAGAGTTCATTGCTTTTACATAGCCCGCATATATGGCTGCCGTAGGACGCTGCCCCCAAAGCGGGAAAGTAACCGCGAATGCCGTCAAAACGGTCAGTGCGACCAGCAACACCACCGGCATGGGCATACGGTGGTTATCTTCCGTAATACCCCCGAGATTTTCCTTCTCCCAAAGTACCTTATCTGCTTCATTCGTCGCAGCATCGCAAAGCGTGGCCAGCGGTTTATTAAAATTCCAAGACATTTTGTATCCCCCCGTTACTTTAGACTCAACATGAAGTCGACCAGACTGCGGATTTCAGAATCGCTGGCATAACTAGGAACATCAGGAGGCGATACGCGCTTGCCCTCACGATATTCGTCATACTCGGCACGCCACTTGTCATAATCGATCTTCTGACCAGCAGCATCCTTATCACCCCACAGGTAGTCGAAGCGCGGCATGATTGAATGCGGCTGGACCAGGCGTGGATTGAAGAAGTGCATCATCATCCATTCCTTGGAGGAGTTGCGCGACCCCACGTGCATCAAGTCCGGCGCTTTCCGGTCAGATCCAAATGCGGTTGGCGACTCACCGTTAAAGTCTCCCAGCATCGGTGGAGCACCAAAAACCTGCCAATCCTGTGTTTGCTCAGGAAGCAAGGTGTGACACCACCAGCAACCTTCACGCACAAACATTGTTTTGCCCGCGCCCGTATGGGAAACATCCTCATCCTTGGCCGCGTGCATCACGTCAGCAGGCATCCAACCCTTGGTAGCAGTCAGATTATCGATAAAACTAAACTCCTTACCCTGATACGTACCCTTACTTACAGTAAAGACCGCACCATAGGCTTTTTGTGCATCTGTAATATGGCCTTGTTCGACGCTCAGCTGCTCGATACCTTGACCCAGAATCCGTGGATGCAATATCCCGGCAGGAAATGTCGTACCTGGTTGGTAAACAAATACTGAAACTGCCTCGCCAAGGGGCTGACCCGTTTTTGGATCAGCCTTTAGCGCAACAACGATAGGCTTGTTCTTGCCTTGCAGAAACGGGTCTTCCAGATTGAAACCCGTTTCATGACCTGCCGACAATTGCTTTGAAAGCGCTATATCAGTTGAAGACACTGCCGCGATATTGATGCTCGGCAATAACAAGGTAATGCACATCGAGCCGCCTAGCGCTACGGCGAAAATCCTCGATCCGATTTTATATTCCCTAAATCCAGCCATGCTTATTCTCCCTAATTTTTACACAGGCTAATATTAGCGCTCGTATCCCAGCTCATGAGGCATACGGCCCGCTGGTACTTCAGTTCCTTTGCGTGCTGTCATCCACATGTTGTACAGCCACAGAACGTTGCCAATGAACACCAAGGTACCCCCGATCCAGCGTGCAATCATGTATGGGTGTTCTGCGATCACAACGTCGATATACGGAACTTCATAGATCTTGCCTGCGCCTTGAATCAAACCGGCAATCGTCATGGAAACCCAGTAAATGGTGAAGCCGATCAGCAACATCCAGAAGTGCATATTGGCCAGCGTCAGGGAATACAGTTTGCGTTTCATGATCGTCTGCAAGCCCAGATATACCGCGGCAGATTCCAGGAAAGTTGAAAAACCGAGCAAAGCCAGGTGCGCGTGAGCCACGATCCAGCCTGTTCCATGGATGTACCAGTTGATCGCACGGGTTTGCTGGAATCCACCTTGCATATTCAATGGAATAGCCATCAAACAACCTGTGATGGTAAAGCGAACCTCGATATTCTCGACGAACATATGCCACTTGCCCTTCATCGTCAGCATGATGTTCGATACGAATGCGATCGCAGGCACCAGAATCAGCACACCTTCCACCGATGCGAAGGACTTCAGCCACTCAGGCAAAGGCGCCGACATCAGGTGATGCGCTGCGGGCGTGGAGTAAAACACCACGACCGACCAGAAGTGCAAGTGACCAATACGATGCGAGTACAAAGGATTGCCCGTCACTTTTGGAATGGTGTAGTACGCAATAGCCGCGGCCACTGGAGTTATCCATAGTCCCAGCACGTTGTGCGCGAACCACCAAGTCAGATATGCCTCGGTAAGGCCGGTCAGGTGGAAGAATTCCGGTGAATTACCCACCAGGAATACGATGATCACCATGAAAACGGCTGCTGCAAAAAACCAGTTCGTTGTGTAAATCCCTTGGGTGCGGCGATTCAGGATCGTCATCCACACGTTGAGACCAAGCGGAATAAATACACAGAAAGCCAGATACAAATCGATAGGCCAGGGAAAGTCCGAGTATTCACGGCCGGAAGTTATACCGGCCCACAAAACGGTCAGACCAAGAACCAAGCCTACGTTCCAAAGCAAACAATTCCACAGACCCAGCTTTTCAGACCACAGTTTTGTGTTCCCCAATGCCGGCGTGATGTACATCATAGCCATTGCAAAAGCCATCGATATCCAGCCAAAAATCACGGCCATCACATGCACCTGGCGCATATGACCAAACGCAAAGAATATATTGCCTGTTACAAAATCTGGAAATGCGAGTTTCGCCGCATTAAAAGATCCCAATCCGGTACCGATAACGAACCAGATGATTGAAGAAAATCCGAAGAATACCGCTGCCGATCCGGCTGGTATGTCGTCGTTCTTTGCAAATAAATATTTAAACATGCGCCTCCCCCTCCAACTCAAATGAACACATTATTAGTGATGATCGCCACTGTCGCTATCTTCATGTGGGATAAGTATGTACCACGATAGCAACATGCTCGAAAACGCTAATAGCACTCCTAGTGATCCTGCGATTAAAGCCATATCCATCCCCTAAAAAGTATACTTACCAACCAAAAATATTCAAAGACCGCACGTTAGCTTATGCAGTCCGGGCCTCTAATTTATAGTGACGATTCAAGCCAACATACAGAATCACACAAAACATCAAACCAAAAACAATCATTGCCCAATCAATAAAGCCTGTGAATGTTGACGGATCATATGCAGTCCAGGCATCGCCACCCCAGCGCTCGAAACCTCCGCGCCCCATCAAACACATCAGAGTTGCGCCAAACACACTGCCATTCCCCATTCCTGTCAGCATTCCACTTACAAGAATTAGCCAAATGGATAGAGATTTAGTCTCTTTCTTTGTACTCATGACCCCCCCTTAAGTTATAAAAAATCCTTACTTTCATTCGAAACAGCGTCAGCCGCTATATTTTCAGACCCAAAGCAACTTCAACCGAACCATATTTATTACATTATTCAACCAGTTAACGCTTTCACACCAACAATAATTCTTTAACACAAACTTACTTTTTCCGGATGTTAAATAGCATCCCCTCACCTTGTCAAGGGAATTGTGGGCGTTCCAACGCAAATAACGTGATTTACCGTAATTTAACGCTAATTTAACGTATATTTAACGTAGGATAAAGCAATTAACACTATTGCTTCATGGATTTCTTGATGCTAATATCGCGCCGTCTGAAAGGGTATTTTTTAGCGGGGTTGTTTTTATAACCATAATTTATCAAGGAGATACAGATGCTTGAGCCAGATGTAACAACCAGCGAAGTTCTAATAATGTATGCAGGTATTTTCGTGTTTTTATTCGGGCTGGCTTTTATTCTTATGAAAAAGCATTCCTAATTATTTAATTTGTTCGTGCTGGACATAGGGAATGCAACAACGGCATTGACCTGCATTAAGAGCAGGTAATTAATAATTTGAGGGGGAGGCATATGCGTAAATTATCGAATTTGGCAATGGCGTGTTTGGGAGCGGTCGCCATGCTGGCTTTTTCAGCTGCAAGTTTTGCTGAAGCTGGCGCAGTAACAGTGAATTTAACCAACGGAAAAAATCTTTTCGAAAATGGCAAGCCCGATGCGGGCGTCCCTGCTTGCGCCGTATGTCATGGCGATAAAGCAATGGGGAACGATTCGATGGGTTCTCCCAGGCTTGCGAATGTTGGGTATGTATATATAGTCAAACAATTGACAAATTTCGCAGAAGATAAGCGCACAGATAACATCATGCAGCAAATGAATGGGATCGCTAAAGCACTCAGTGAGCAGGACCGGCGTGATTTGGCTGCTTATGAAAATAGCTTCCCCAGAAATTCTGAAAATTCCGATCTAAGCGCGCTTAAATCTGATGGTAAAAAGATAGGCGAGGCTTACAAAGGTCAGATTCTTGTCCGCTATGGACGTAATGGACCAGGAGTGGCAGAAAAGGATAAAATTTCCGCTTGTGTGTCTTGCCATGGATTTAATGGCCGGGGCGCCGATCCGGTGTATCCGAAAATTGGTCAGCAGAAATATACATATCTGGTTTCTCAGTTAACAAATTGGCGCGGAGCTTCTCGAACAAATGATCCGATGGGTCAAATGCGGGCGGTTGCCAAGAATCTGTCCGATGATGATATCAATGATGTGGCAACCTTCTTGTCTCAGGCCTCTGATAGCACGGCTGGGGACGGGATGGAAATTAACAATCAGTCGGTATTGAAGAACCTCAAGACTGTTCGTTAACACCAATCATTAGGTTATTTTAAGTCTTCCAGTGCCCAGTTTTTGGGGCTGGAAGTCAAAGAAATACTGATCTATTATATTAGTCAGTATTTTTTTGTTTTCTGAGTTTCTGCTAGACACGTTAGCGTTGCGTGAATTTTTTACATTGGCAGGATTGGAGTTACATGAAAAAAGGAGAGAAGATTCTCTTTGGGATAGTTGCGCTGCTCGTCGTTATTACAGTGATCAATTTTACTGTCCTGGAGTCGATTAGGCGTAACTCTGATAAACCGCTGTTCCCAGTCCTGACCCATTTCGTTTTTTCAGATGAAGGAATGCGTGGTTACAAGATATATCAGCAAAGAGATTGCTATACTTGTCATAGAGCGGTGGGCAGTGGCACGAGCATGGGTGTGAGCCTGGACGGTCTGGGTTCAAAACATAATGTTGACTATTTCTACGGTTTCCTTACAAAGCCGGAACAGTTCTATGGTGCGAAAACCATGGATCATGGTGCGCCACCCAAGGATGCGGCTTTTGTGTCTGGGCTTCCAGATTCAGAATTACGCTCCATGGCTGTTTTTCTATCCGAGCTAAAAGCCGATCAGGGATCATCTTCAGCTTTTGAGCCTCCAAAAGGCGATTCCAGTTTTATCAATGCCATGCTTGATATGTGGGCTCCGGACGGCTGGAGATCCCAATACAAAGATATTCGCGAATGGGTGAAAACAAAACCACAAGAGGAGCAACATGAAACAAAGCATTGAGCACAGCACAACAGAACTCGAAGAGTTTACCAAGTACCTATTATGGTTCGTCTACGCGTGCATTATTTATAGCCTCATCGGCTTTTCCTGGGGAGCAGTGATGGGAGGCGTCCCGGCCTTCAGGCATTTTGTGGATTATAGTGCCCATGGCCGTTTGATTACCTTGGCGCATGGCCATATCAATCTGCTGGGATGGGTCGAGATGGCGATCTTCGCGTCTCTGTACTATGTAGTTCCTACGGTTTCTCGTCGACAGATCTACAGCGTGCGCCTGGTGAGGATCCATTTCTGGATGCACAACTTCGGATTGATCGGAATGATCGTGTTTTTCCTTGCAGCCGGACTGATTGGTGGTTTGAGCATGGGCGAAGATACCGAAAAAGTAGTCAGCCATTTACTGGCCTTTGTCGGGATGTTTGGAATGCTGGTACTGACAGCCAACATCATCTGGGGCTACAACTTGTACAAAACGACCAAGTGCGGGTGGCAAAAGCCCATATGAAGAAACGGGAGTTTCTGTCGGCATCCATAGTAATTGCTCTCTTGAGCATGATAAGCGGCTGCGAGCAGAATTTATCTGCTGGTTTCGCTGTAGGGATGCGCGCTCCGAGTTTGCCCACTAAAACTTTGGCTGATGCTGACGGTAATTTCAGCAAAGTGACTACTTATCGGCAGCCGGATACTCGCATGTATCAGTATTCGGTTGATAAGGCATTGTTGACGGGAAAACCGATTGTTTTGGAATTTGCCACTCCGGGACACTGCACTAATTGTGACGAGCAACTGCAAATGCTCAAGGCCGCCATGGACAAATATCAAAGTCAGATGATATTTATCCACATAGATCAATATGCAAACCCTCAGGCTTATAAAGCCTATAAGGTTATGGGCGACCCTTGGACATTCATCATCGACAAAAATGGCGTTGTGCAATTTGAACGCGCCGGGAGAATGTTACTCGGTGAAATGGATAGTGCAATTAAACAGACTTTGTAATGCAGTCTGGATTTCGGCAGCAATTTAATTGTGAATGGGTAGGGTAATAGTTTATGACAGAGACGATGCAATTCGACTTGGTAGCTGATCGCAAAGGAATGATCTGGGACTTGTTACTTTACATTCCAACAGTAGTCGCGCTTGCCTCAATCGCAGCAGGCTTTTGGTACGACGATGATCACACCATGGGCTATCTGTTCTTTTTCCTGACCTGCTTTTTCTTCATAGCCGGATTCAATCGCGTATTCAAAACCAGATTGATGCTTTTACCTTCTGCACCGGTTTCCCTTAAGGTAGCAGCAGAAAACCTTGGCTTGGTACAGAGAAATGGTATCCAAATTAATTTGGTGAAGAGCCTTCGCTATTTCCCGGACTATTCGGGAAAGACTTTTGGCATTTCAGGCTTGGATGGCGCAGGCAAGCAACAGCAGTTCGTATTTCACAAAGGCCAGTTCCCAACTCCTGAGAAGTTTGAGTCCATTCAAACCTTCTTTAAGGCCAAATTCAACAAATAAGAACACCTGTCGGAAGTTCTTCGCCACATCAGACTTCCCGATTCCTGATCCTTTCGATTCCGGACAACAGTTACTTTTGACGCACCGCGTGTGCCGGGCGGAAAACCTTGCACTGCTCTGGGTCGGATTCCAGATACGCACCCTCGATCAGGTCGATGCAATAGGGGATCGCCGGAAACACCGCATTCAGGCAATCGTCTATCGAGGAAGGTTTGCCGGGCAGATTAAGGATCAGGCTCTTGCCGCGTATGCCTGCTGTCTGTCGCGACAGAATGGCAGTCAGCACGAATTTCAAAGATGCCACGCGCATCTGTTCACCGAAGCCAGGCAACATCTTCTCGCATACCGCTTCGGTCGCTTCCGGTGTGACGTCGCGCAATGCCGGGCCGGTTCCACCCGTGGTGACGATAAGGCTGCAACCTGCGATATCGCTCAATTCGATGAGAGTCGCTTCGATCAGCGACTGTTCATCGGG
>CABEBA010000296.1_pt1 | contig 26698 bp, 32 predicted proteins | sample 3132531 | NCBI WGS metagenome assembly CABEBA01 (sample SAMEA5534344, study PRJEB31848) | metagenome | biome: tundra; feature: field; material: soil | place: USA | collected 2013-05 | depth 0.45 m
ATCACCGGCCCCAACATGGGCGGTAAATCCACCTACATGCGCCAGGTCGCCATCATCGCGCTGCTTGCGCATGTCGGCTGCTTCGTCCCCGCGCAAGCCGCGGTGCTGGGCGAGATCGACCAAATCTTCACGCGCATCGGCGCATCGGACGACTTAGCCTCGGGACGCTCCACCTTCATGGTCGAGATGACCGAGGACGCCAACATCCTGCACAACGCCACCGAGAAGAGCCTGGTGCTGGTGGACGAGATCGGGCGTGGCACTTCCACATTTGACGGCCTCGCCCTCGCCTACGCCATCGCGCGTCACCTGCTGGAAAAGAACCGCAGCTACACCCTGTTCGCCACACACTATTTCGAACTCACGCGGCTGGCCGAAGAATTCACCCAACTCGCCAACGTCCACCTCGCCGCCATCGAACACCAGCACAGCATCGTCTTCCTGCACAGCGTGAACGAAGGCGCCGCCAGCCAGAGCTACGGCCTGCAAGTCGCCGCATTGGCAGGCGTGCCCAACGGCGTCATCCGCGCCGCCAAGAAACAACTGCTCAAACTGGAACAGAACAGCGCCGCGCAGAATCCACAGGGCGACTTGTTCGACAAAAAACCGGAATTGCCGGAACCGGAAGAACATCCGGTGTTGTCGGCGCTACGCGATCTGCAGCCGGATGAGATGAGTCCGAAGGAAGCGTTAGAGAGGATTTATCAGTTGAAGAAGCTTATTTAACGCGAAGGATGATAGGCCATTCAATTTTTTGTGGCCCATTTTCATACCTGATTGTGCCAGGTAACCAATCCAACAGTGTTGACTCATGACGACGCAGCCCGCATTCCCACAGAATAATCACCCGCCAGCCAGCATTACTCAGTGCATCGATATTTTTTCGGTCGCGCTCAACGTTCTGCTTGAATTTGCCCGACCACTGGGCCTTATTGCTCGCCGGCATATAACTCAGACCACACCCCTCATGCCTGTGCCAGAAACAACCATGTACAAATATAACCACTCGATAGCGCGCCAAACAAATATCGGGTGCGCCCGGCAACGTGCGGCTATGCAAACGATAACGGAACCCCATCCCATGAAGGTAGCGCCGCACCTTCATTTCAGGCTGCGTATCCTTCCCCTTGATGCCCGACATCATGCGAGATCGAGTTTGTTTATCGACTACGTCCGTCATTCTTGGTAATCTCGATAAGTTGATGCATCACATACCTGAAGAAGCCATGCCACAGTCCTCACCAATCCACATAGTTGACCTTTTCGCAGGCCCGGGCGGTCTTGGAGAGGGCTTCTCGTCTATTGATGACGGCAAAGCATTCAAAATAATCGTCTCGGCAGAAATGGAAGCATCTGCCCATAAAACTTTAAAATTGCGCTCGTTTTACAGAATACTCCGCAGAAAGGGCGAAAAGGCCCTGACAAGCTACTATCGTTATTGCAATGGTGAAACCACCGTTCCGTATGATGACGACACATTTTCAGCCTGGAAAGAAGCCGAGCAGGAAGCCCAACAAATCACCTTAGGGACAAAAAAAGGAAACAAGGTTCTTAATACCATTCTGGATAAAGCAAAAATTGGCCCCGAAAAACCATGGGTTTTAATCGGTGGACCACCTTGCCAAGCCTACTCACTAGTAGGCCGCGCACGAAACCGCGGCAAAACTGACTACGTAGCAGAAAAAGATCATCGCCACTACCTGTATAAACAGTATCTACGTATTATTCACCGATACAAACCCGCTGTCTTTGTTATGGAAAACGTCAAGGGCATCCTGTCGTCCAAGATCAACGGGAAACCAATTTTTCATACCATACTAAAAGACCTTGCCAAGCCTGATTGTGCTGTTGGCGAAAGCTCCGTGCATGGGTACAAAATTTACTCTCTCGTCACCTCCACAGTATTTGACTGCAATTCAAAAATCGGTGATCTAGATGCAAGAGACTTCATCATTCGATCCGAGGAATATGGCATCCCGCAGGCTCGCCATCGTGTAATTCTGCTTGGTATCAGAGACGATATTGATGCTTGCCCGGGAAAACTACAAAAGCAGGACAAGCAGACATTTAGTCATGTGACACATGACCTTCCGCATTTGCGCAGCAAATTGAGCAAGGAAAAAGATAGCAACGAACAATGGGTAAAAACATTAAAAGAGCACTGCTCAGAGTTGGCGCAAGAGTCTTCCAAGATAAAACATATGGTGGAACTGAGTGCAGCACTTAAGAACAATGGTGAGCAAATCTCCCAAAAACTGAGCACTGGCAGTCTTAGGCTGGAAAAAAGCAGCTCTTCTAAAACAAACGAATCTGACCTTGCCAGATGGTATGCAGATAGCAAACTAAAAGTGTGGTTAAACCACGAAACACGTGGACATATGACCAGCGATTTACGCCGGTATGTTTACGCCGCCACATTTGCCAAAATCAACAAACACTCACCTAAGGGACACGAGGATTTCAGTTTGAAAGGTCTTCGCCCCCATCATGCCAACTGGGAAACTGGTAAGTTCTCTGATCGATTTAGGGTGCAATTAAAGAACGAGCCTGCCACTACCATAACCAGCCACATATCGAAAGATGGGCACTACTTTATTCATCCAGACCCATTGCAGGGGCGCAGCCTGACAGTTCGCGAAGCTGCACGTCTTCAAACATTTCCTGATAACTATTTCTTTCAGGGAAATCGTACGCAACAATTTCATCAAGTAGGTAATGCAGTACCGCCATTACTGGCGAAGAAGATTGCAGCTATAGTCAAACATGCTCTAAGCGATTTACTATCTAAACCGTAAATATTGTGGGTCAACCCAAGTAGCAATACCGTAAGTCGCATTAGAATGCCCCTTGGTTAAGCAATTAATAGAGGTTACAAGAGTTCATATGGCAAAGCTACGACCCCGCGCAAGAATCATTCGCACTATTGGAGACCAATTGATTAGCGGCCCAGAAGCAGCGCTAATTGAATTGGTAAAGAACGCCTATGACGCGGATGCAAAAACCGTTCGCATTTCCATACTTCCGCCAAATCACAATTCTGCCTTCCCCTGCATCGACAAAATCGTTGTAACAGACGACGGACACGGAATGAGCTCGGATGACCTTTTGGACAAATGGCTCGAGCCCGCAACGGATGACAAGCTCCAGAGAAAAATCAGCCCTGGCGGCAGGGATATGCTTGGCGCAAAAGGAGTCGGTCGGTTCGCCTCCGCCCGACTTGGCAAACATCTTGTGCTTACAACAGGATGGGAAACACCTGAAAACAAATTATCAATTTGCGAAATTTCAATCAATTGGCAGGATTTTGAATCCAACAAATACTTAGATCAAGTTGACGTCGACATTCTCACCAAATCGGCCTCTAAAAGCTCTAAGCCTGGTCTCACCCTAGAAATTAGCGAGTTGCGCGACAGTTGGACATCAAAACAATTAGCTGACTTGGTTCGTGAACTACGCAGAGTTTTATCGCCAATTTCTTCTCGTGAAAATGACTCCGGAAAAAACTCATTCAGAATTTTTCTTGATTTAAGTCAAATTACAGAAGAGACACACGGATTCGACGGGCAATCATTAGTATCAGGATCTTTTAGGAATCCGACAACGGAATCAGCAGACATTGATTTTGACCCACAGGAGATTCTCCCCTTCAGTTTAGGGCACGTCTTTCATTACCAATTGAGCGGGACATTTAACTTAGAAGGGCATTTTTCTGGTGCTTTTATTAATGCCAGAGGAGATTCAAGACCTATTCCGATTGAAATTCCAAGTGGGGTACTTTCCGAAGAGGAAATGCCATGCGGCTCAGTTGGAGTCAGGTTAAATATTTTTGATAGGGAAGGTGATGCCGTTGCCGAGCTGTTCGAGAAACTAGGTTTAGGTAGCGTTGGCAAACTTGAGGCCAAACGCATGCTAGATCAGAACATTGGAATTGGCATTTATAGACGTGGTTTTCGCATCCGACCATATGGCGACCCGGAGAGCGATTGGCTTGCCCTTGAACGTAGAAGAGTGCAGGACCCATCTGAAAAAATCGGCCTGAATCAAGTGTGGGGGATTATCAACATTGATGCTGAAACAGCATCAGGTTTGATTGAACGGAGTAGTCGAGAAGGGCTGGAGCACAACGGCGCATTTCTCCGACTGAAACGGTTAATTACGGGAGTTCTAGTACATGTTGAGCAAAGGCGGCTTGATTTCAGACAAAAAGCTGGCCTCAGCAGAAAACGACAAGGCGATCTCGGCGAGATCCGTGATCGCGCAAGCTTTAGAGAGACTAACCGCGCCGTCTCTGAACTGCCGCCCCGTTATAAAGATAAAGTTGAGCGGGCACTAAAAAAAGACTCTGCCGCACTCCGTATTGCTATTGAAAGCATCGAATCCTATCAACAGGTACTTGAGTCACGTTCGGCACTTGGCCTTGTAGTATCGCAAGTCTTGCATGATGGTCGTCGCTTTGTTTCCGATATAACAACCAGAGCCAAAGCCATACAAGATGGCGCCTCACGGGTTAATGAGCAATCAAAATTCGGCGATCATTACCGAAGTACATTAGGTAAGAATTCTGAATCCATTCACAACTCAGCTCATAGCCTGCGCAAACTATTCAAGGCATTAGATCCAATTTCCGGGAGACGACGTGGCAAACCCAAACAATTTAATCCCAGAGTGATTATTCAGCAGTCCTTTGAATTAATGCGCGAAGAAATTGAGAGAAATGACGTTAGTGTTATTTTGAATGACACAGGAGAAAACTCTGTCGTAATTGGATATGAAGATGATCTTGCGGCAGCGCTCCTGAACATTATTGACAACGCAATTCACTGGCTGGGTACAAGAGAGCTTCCACGTATTCTAAGTATTGATATAACCGAATCGAAGCGCTACGTCAGAATTGGGATATCCAATAACGGGCCAACTATCGATGAAGGATATGTTGCCAGGTTGTTTGAACCGGGATTTACACTTAAGTCTGAAGGAACCGGCATTGGACTTGCGATTGCTCGAGAAGCGTTACGCAGAAGCAAGGGCGATCTTCTCTACGATGAAATGGCAGAGCAAACAAAATTCATTATTGAAATTCAAAAGCCAAAAAAAGGGGAAGCGTAAATGACTGGGGAATTTCTAAATGTGCTGCTAGTAGAGGATGAAGAATCCAACATTAACGCTTGGACTGACGCAGTCGATACTCATAATGTGGACTTTGAACACAAGGGATTCACCATTAAATGGGAAAATGCGAAATCTTTGATTACTGCCAAAGAGCGGCTTGCTACAAACCAATATGATGCAGTCATCGTTGACCTCAGGCTGCAACGCGACATCGGCAGTTCCGGTCATAACGATGACGGAAATGCACTTGTCAAAGAATTGATAGCAACGAAGCCCGTAGGAATTGTGGTCTATTCTGGCCAGCCAGCCGAAGCAGAATACTACGCCTGCAGTCAGGTCACCGTAATCGACCGCGCTGCTGGCCTACCACCTGTTTTTGACTGGCTAGGCACACACAAAAACATGTTTTTTGCACTTGGGCGCGCGAAACTTGTACTTGATGAACAGACAGCACAGCTTTTCTATAAAGCCATTTGGCCCAGATGGAAATATTGGGCTGAAGAAGGTGATGCAAAAGCTATCGGAAAAATGCTTGCAAGGCACATTTCATCCCATGTCCACGATAGTCTATTGAATGAATCAAACGGGACAACGCATCCTGAAGAGTCGTATTTCGTTCCACCAATAAAAGATCGCCTAGACACAGGAGACCTTATTAAACTCGAAGATGAAACGGTTTGGGTTGTAGTTACACCGCGCTGTGATTTAGCTCACGAAAATAAAACTGATACTGTCTTAATAGCACAATGCAAAGACATCTCAATCGAATGGTCTGGCCTTATCACAGGAGAAGCGTCCAAAACCAAAGATGAGAAAATCAAAAAACTGAAAAAGCATGGCGATTCCTTCAAGCAGCATTTCTTGCCTCCAATGAAAGACAATGCTGGCAAAGCACTTGGCCCTTGGATGGTGCAGTTCCATCATTTGCAAAGTCACTTAGCCACCAAAGCCAAAGCCAACTTTACTCAGAAACGATTCTCCACAATTTCCCCACATTTCGTTCCTTCATTAGTAGAGCGATTCGGAGCATATTTCAGTCGAATTGGTACGCCAGACATTGAGGAGTAGTCCACAAAACCACGGAAGTCATGTTCGCAGTAACTATTGATGACTACCGCGAACGGGGTCGCATTTGTTTTTTTATGCCCAAGCCCGCGTCAGCAATTCATCCATCGCAGCAGTAACAATAATCAGGGACAGACCACTATTTCCTGACTTGAAAACTATAAGGGACGTACCACAGTTCCACTGTTGCCCTCCCCTCCGGTGCAAATTTCTCTCACACCATCGGTCAAGGATTTAAAAAATGAGCAGAGTCACTGTCACCAACGATTACAAGATCACGCTACCCAAAGAGTTACGTGAGTCTATGCACCTTCAACCCGGCCAGGTGTTCGAGCTGATTCAGCATGGTTCGGTCTTACAGATGGTTCCCAAGCTTTCCGTCGAGCAGTTGCAGGCCGCTGTCGCACGAGGTCTCGCTGGCCCAGGCATTCCCGCCGACGAGGCCTTTGACCGTTTGGAAGACAAATACCGCAAACTCGCCAAAGGCAAGTAAACGGCCCTATTGTGGTCGGGTTCGCATTACGAATCGGCAGGAAAAATATGCCCGCAACGCCCGTCAATAGGCGATCTACAGGCTATTAGTTTTTGCTTCTTGTAGCACAACCAGCAAGTCAGGTTTATTTGAGGCAACGACTGCATCGCGCAGATGTTTGTGATGCGGAAAACTTGGCAAGTCGGGGAAGTGCGGGGTGTTGTCGTATCGGAACACCAGTTCGCTGTCTGCTCGCTGCAAATGGTAGCGATATCCCAGCGATTTCAGTGAGCCATTTTCAACGAAGAGTGCTTCGTTGATTTCCAGCAGGGCACCATTTTCAAAGCGTAGCCGGATGCGCAGGTTGGCACGCTCGGCGGTGAGAATTTCTTCTACATAGCTTTCGGCGTATGCAGGCAATTGAGCGACTGCTGCCTCAATCTCCGCGAAGTAACGTTCCAGAGAGTCATGCGGCAACACGCAACTGGCTCTCCAATTGTTGGTGTAGCGCAACGTAGTGCTGATAGGCGTTTGCCCACTCTACCGACTCGGCTTCATCGCCGATCAAGCCTTTCTGGTAGCGATCAAAGAACGTCTCCGAATCCATGCCGCGCTGATTCTCGTACAGGCTGAGTTGTTTGCTCACTGCCACCAATGCATCCAGTGGGGATGTATAGATTTCACGTTGTTTTTTCATGTTGAGTCCTCCTGTCCATCTCTTCCGTTACCGGCATCGGTGACGTCACAGCGTGAAGTGTTGGTCGGCGAACGAGCCAAAGTGCGCGTTGAAAGAATTCCAGATTTTTGCAGCGATCTTTGCGCGCTTGATCCGTTGCGCTTTCTGCTTGCTGGTCAGTTCGGTGTAGCCCATATCACACCCCACTTGCATTGAATGTGCGCGAAGTATAACCCTACCGGAAGAGGCATGCCATTGCCTTGCCCACATGCCTGTCTATGTGTAAATTGCCATATCGCCTTGAACATTGATTTGTAAATGAGTCCATTTTCAAAACAGCAACTTGATCTCGCCTCGGTGCAATCTGCCTGGCAGGGCTTGAACAAGCTTGTTCCGCTCGGGCGCATCACCAGCGAAAAGGATTATAAACGCCGCGTGCAGGTGATGGACGAATTGCTCGACCGCGTCGGCGCGAACGAATCGCATCGCCTAATGCCGCTACTCGATCTCGTGACCAAAGAAGTGGAAGCCTATGAAGCCAAACAGCAAGCTTTGCCCGAAGCCGCGCCAGCCAAAGTACTCGCCTTTCTGATGGAAGAACACAACCTGAAGCAAACGGATCTGGCTGAAGAACTGGGCGGGCAAAGCATCATTTCTGCCATCCTGAACGGCAAGCGCGAACTCAATACGCGCCAGGTAAAGGCACTGGCAGCGCGCTTTAACGTCTCGCCTGCCGTGTTTCTGTAGTTTGATCGCAAGAGACAGACTCGATAGCTAAGGAAGCGCTGATTTATTCCGTTCGCCCTGAGCCTGTCGAAGGGGTCGTTGGCTAACTCCTTGATTGATTTATTCCTCCATTCATAGTTCGACAGGCTCACCACGAACGGAGGAATAAATCAGCGCTTCCCTAAAGCTTCACATTTCCACCAGCCCTCTATCAACCTTCCCTCACTCCACAATCTGATACAGCTCCATGGCGACCCTTTCAACCCGGTCGCCGAGCATGACCACTTCCCCTTCCCGCCTGCTGTTGCCCGTTTCGCTGAATTCGAAACGATAGGTGCGGCGCAAGATCCGGCGTCCGTTCCTGTCGCGCGCCAGTGCCAGTTTAGTGCTGGCGACGGTGTCATCCAGAAACTGGACTTCCATCCTGTTGCAGGCTTTCCTGCCCGCTTCGCGAGCGATCTCGAGGATGCGGATGCTGTGCAGCCAGAACCAGGACCCAAAGCCCAACACTGCCAGTAGCAACAAGCTCGCAAAGTCCACCATGAATCCTGTTATGAAAAGTTGATCGGCAGGCCGTGCTTCAGACCAAGGGGGCGAAGCGCGGAACGATTTGGCCTTCGTGTTGCACTTGCTCGAAAAAGGCCGCCTTGGGGCGCGTCCAGATCAGGCCTTCTTCGGACTTGTAGACCATCATGATGACGTCGGGGTCGGCCTCCAGCTTCGCCTCGCAGACGATCTCGTAGATGCCACCCTTGTAGTGCCGATACTTCATTGCCTGTTCTCCGAGAATCAAATAGATCTGACTTGGATTCTATACTGCCTTCCCCTCGCACTGCCCGTGCATGTTCGGCGCGCAATTGCCGCAGACGCGGAGCTATAGGGTCATCTTCGCATCAGCTTTAACGCACACAGAACGCATTCGTAACCATCCTCATCTACCTTGCGAACCGCTCCGCAGCAAACTCCACCTGAAACGTTTTCTCGGTCCGACCTTATCAAACTGAATCCTGTTGTTCCAGCCGGGAAGCCTGGTTCTCCAGTATGCGTTAGCCGGTTACCACCCGAATTTTGCCAATTGCTGCAAGAATGAATCCTCGGCATGAAAGTGGATGCCCCTACAACAAGGAGAGAAACATGGCTGCCAAAAAAATATTGATGCTGGTCGGTGATTTCGTCGAGGATTATGAAGTGATGGTTCCGTTCCAGGCCCTGCTTGCTGTCGGCCACACTGTGCATGCAGTGTGTCCGGATAAAAAGGCTGGCGATAGTGTTGCCACGGCGATCCATGATTTTGAAGGTCAACAGACTTATTCGGAAAAGCGCGGGCACAACTTTGCACTCAACGCCACCTTCGCCGATATCAAGGCAGAGTCCTACGATGCGCTGGTGATACCCGGTGGCCGTGCACCGGAATACTTGCGCCTGAATCCGCGGGTACTTGATATCGTGCGCCATTTCTTCAGTGCCAACAAACCTGTCGCTGCGATCTGTCACGGCGCGCAGATCCTGGCGGCGGCTGGCGTCCTCAAGGGCAGGCGTTGCTCGGCATATCCGGCTTGCAGCCCCGAGGTCGTGCTGGCCGATGGGAAGTTCGCGGAAATCGCCATCGATGCCGCGGTTACCGACGGCAATCTGGTCACGGCTCCTGCCTGGCCCGCGCATCCGGCCTGGATCGGCCAGTTCCTCAAGGTGCTTGGAACCCGCATCGAGCTCTGACGCTTTCATTCATAGCTGAAACAGTGCTAAATTGCCCCGTGGGAATACAACAGTATTCCCGCGGATCCTGACAAGGAGATTAGGCAATGTGCAAAATTTTTAGCAGCGCAGACCCGGAGTTGTATCGTTGTCGTTCAAGATCATTGAGGCTTTCCGGCGTTGCCACGAGCATCCGGTTGGAGAACCAGTTCTGGCAAGTGCTGGAAGAGATCGGCAGACGCGATAGCCTGAGCATTGCGCAACTCATCACCCGTTTGTACGAAGAATTAGCCGGTCCCGGCGGCGACTGCACCAACTTCAGTTCATTCCTGCGCGTCAGTTGTCTTCGCTATTTGGCGCTGCAATTGTCCGGCCGCATTCCTGCCGATGTTGAGGTACCTATACGCTCGCTCGACGCAGACTGGGTTCTTGCCGGAGAAAAGGGATCCCAGCCTGCGGGGGAAAAGATAGCGTACTGCGCCCCGTAGCGATTGATGGATCAACACCCGCCCCGCAATGCCCGTCAATAGGCAATCTGCAGCCTGTCGCCGCATGCAGACCACCCGGTAAGTCAAAGCTTCGGATAACCCGTTCGGCTCATTCTGCCTGCGCTTGTCATCCGTAACCAGGCTAAGCACGTTAAAGAAAATGTACTTGATCAAATTTTTTCAGGTGCAGTTACTGTTTCGGCTAGCGATGAAATACGAAATTCTACTTATATATTTCATTCGCATAATCCGGTAACTTATATGCGCGGGTATGTTTTGGTGCCCCAACCAAGGAGGTGTGACATGGATACCATCGTGATGGATACGAACGGATGCGATATCGAGCATGAAGCGCTTGTGGTTGAAGAGTACGGCGACGAGGTAATGTGTGCGGGGTGGAATCCGCAACTCGCGCTGGTGGGCGAAAGTCCCGTTGCGCAGGTCAACAAACATGTCAATCTGCATGCCGATCTGGCGAACATTGATGTGGATGCTTTTCTGAAAAAAATGTACGAGTTTGAGTGCTGACAACGAGCGGTTCAGAAACAAATCTAAAAGTTCTGGTTGCGCATTGATTTCTGCGCGCCTTCGGTATGTCCTCAATCAGTACCAGTCCCTTGATCCATAGGTGCTAGACTCAAAGCACTTATGGACATCGCCAAAATCGCCGCAGAGCTTGAACACACCGGTTACATCGTTCTGGCTAAACCGCTGGTAGATAAATTATTGGCAGAATTATTCACGCGTTGCCACGATGACGACCCCACGCGTTTCCACGCCGCACAGGTGGGCAGAGGCGCGGCAAAACAGCAGATCAGCTCGATACGCGGCGACGTCATCGATTGGCTGGATGCATCCAACCGCAGTGATCAAGCCTATCTGGCTTGCATGGAAGAACTGCGCCTGGGGCTGAATGCATCGCTTTATCTGGGCCTGTTCGATTACGAGAGCCACTATGCCATCTATGGCGAAGGTGATGGCTATGCAAAACATTCCGATGTGCTGCAGGGCAAGAAGAACCGGATACTGACCACCGTGCTGTACCTGAATGAAGACTGGCATGCCTGCGACGGGGGTGAGTTGCTTGTGTATGAACCAACGGGTAAGTCGGTCATTGCGACAGTCAACCCTACCTTCGGCACGATGATCATTTTCTTAAGCGAGTCTTTTCCGCACGAAGTGCTCACCTCCCACGCCACCCGCCGCAGCATTGCCGGTTGGTTTCGCGTCAGCGGCAGTTGATTCTGAGAAGCCAGGCGAACTGCAACTAAAGGGGCAGAAAATACTTTGCGCAAAAAGAAGCCTGCTTGCGCAGGCTTCTTTTCAGCTAACGGCAGGCAGGCGAATCAGGCGTCGCCAATCATCTTCCCCGCAGCTGCGATACTTGAAATCTTGTTGAGCGCCCCGGACAAGTCTTTTACTCTGGCTTCCAACATGGTCAGTTCTTTTGTTCTAGCTTCATGCACGGCTGACTTGTTTAGCATTTCAGACATTTTTGCCTGATCCTGCTTGAGGCTTTCCCTGAGCTGCTCGATGGTTCTCATATATTCGAGCGACCTTTTCTTCTCTTCTGCAAGGAGGGCATCTTTCTTGACGAGCTGATTATCTTCCACCGCATCCAATTTATGTAATTTAGCTTCCAGATCGGCTGTCTTCTTAGCCATCTCAGTCATTTTTGCCTGATCCTGTTTGACGCTTTCCCTGAGCTGCTCGATCGCCCTTATATATTCGAGCGACTTTTTCTTCTCTTCTTCAAGTTGCGTATTTAGCTTGGCGATTTTCTCCGCATCCAGCGCAGCCGATTCTTTTGCCTGGGCTTCCAACTCGGATGCTTTCTTTACTATCCCGGAGGTTTTTACCTGATCCTCCTTGAGACTTTCCCGTAGCTGCACGATCGTCTTCAAGAGTTCGAGCGACTTGTTCTTCTCTTCCTCAAGCAGAGCATCTTTCTTTGCCAGCTCCGGAGATTTATTTGTTTCTCCCGCCCGATTGTCTTGCACGACATCGCTCTGGGCAGCGTCGGTATAGGCGTGAAGTTTTAATGTTTTATCTAGCATGATGTCTATTCTCGTGAATTCAGGCCTTCAGCGCAATACCGCGCGTGTCGGGATTTGATCGAATGTTGTTCCTTGTTGTTTATAGGGCTATTTTCGATCATTTGCTTTGCACGCTTTCTGGCGCTGGGGTCGAGGTATCTTCCTTAAGCAAGGGATCCGACATCTGCAGAACAGCCGACTGGCTGCTTGCCGCGGGCTCTGCGACGGACTTCGTGGCCGTCGAGACAGCCGGTGCAACGATCGGCTTCAGTGGTAACGACTGGGCTGGTGGTTGCGCGTTTATTGGACTCCCGGATGAGCTGTTTGCGGCAAGTGGTGCCGTCTGCGGTTTGCTGGCTGCCAACGGCTGAGGTGTGACCGGTTTCGCCTGAGTTTCAATTGGTTTCTGTTGAATCGTAACTGGCTTCGGATCAGTCACAGCCGGGAACGCTGCCTTTGGCTCCGGGCTATTCAAACCCTCTGTCGGTTGCGGCGCAATCGGCTCTTTCATCGCCGCCGGAGGAATGGCAGGTGAGGCGATATTTTCAGATCGGTAAGCTGGCTGCTCCCTTACGCTGACAGGAGGTGGCAGATCTGCGCTCTGCAGTGATTCGGATTGTTGCGATGTAAACAAGCCCTGCCAGGCAACGGCGGCAATCGCTGCGGCCACTATCCCCGTCAGCCACGCTGCGCGACGGTAATTGTCATTTTTACGGATGATGCGAACCTTGGCCCGGCCAAAGATCGTATGCGTGATTTGTGCTTCGCCTATCTCTGTCCAGACAATCGGCTGTGCGTTGCTTGCCAGCAGTTGGCGGTGTGGAATATCGAGTTGGCTGATCTCGTGACTCATTGGTTCTGCTCCCTGAAAATTGCAGTTTGGCAACGACATGATAACAAGTAATAGACGGGTTACAACCGGGGCATAACAACAATCTGGCGCCAATGAGGACAGGTTCGTATTGCTTCGAGAACTTAAGCCCGTCCCGTATATGCGGGTTTTTCCATTTTAGGATATTGTCCGGCTATCTAAATAAGGGGCAGATATGAAGCATCGCGTGTTGATTCTGGGCCATGGCAAGATGGGGCATGCCATGGAGTGTCTGGTGTCCGGGCGGCATGATGTCCGCATCTGGTGCATGGAAGAGGATGGCGATTCGACGCTGGAGGATAAAGTCGCCTGGGCGCAGGTGATCTTGTTCTGTTTGCCGGTAAATCCGCACCATGAAGTCGTCACGCGCATCGCGCCTTATCTTGCACAAGGCAGTCTGTGCCTGACTATCGCCAAGGGACTGGATGAATCGGGAAGGACGGCGGCACAGGTGTATGACAGTGTACTCACGGGCGGACATCACTACGGCGTGATCTATGGCCCGATGATCTCGGAAGAAATCAGGACGGGACGCTATGCCTTTGCCGATGTGGTGTTGTCCGACTCGGCAGATTTTCAGGTGATATTCGATCTGTTTCTGGGCACTAGGCTGATCTGCGAGCAGGCGTCGGATATGCACGGCAGGAGTTGGTCGGTGATTCTGAAGAATGTGTATGCCATCATGTTCGGCGTGTCGGATGAATTGAAGTTGGGTAACAACATGCGCGGACACCTGATGGTGACGGCCATCTCGGAGTTGTCCGGCATCGTGCAATCGTTCGGCGGGCAGGCGCATACGCCTTACAGTTATGCCGGATTGGGCGATCTGCTGACGACGGCCACCAGCGAGGATTCACATCACCATGCACTTGGACGGCAACTGGTTCGCGGCGAGTGGTCAAACATCTCCGGTGAGGGAGTGCATACTTTGCAGATGGTGGTGAAACATCATCTGTTCGATTGGCGCGCCTTCCCCTTGTTCACCCTGGCGCACGACATCGTCACACAGCCTGCGACGCTGCATGAGCGGGTGGAGGATTATTTGAAGCAACTGCGGGAAACGGTGAGTTGCGCCATATGAGATGTGGCGCATCGTTTTCATAACCGTATAAAGCTACAGCCGACAGGGTCAATCTGGCGTATGCGCCAACCCCGACATTACGGCGTAAGATGGTACGTTCATGTTGTAGATTCACTCTGCGTTACTTTAAATGCGGCAAGTTATGGATGTTGTTTTGGCAAACGACATAACGGGCTGGCAATTGAAAGGAGCGGCCATGAAACGTTGCAAATATCTCATTGTCGGCGGCGGTATGACTGCCGACTCTGCCATCCGCAGTATCCGCAAGATCGACCCCAGCGGCTCCATTGCCATGTTCAGCGATGAGCGCGATCCGCCCTATGATCGCCCTCCCCTGTCCAAGGCGTTATGGAAGGATAAACCGTTTGATTCCATCTGGCGCAGCCCCAACGGTCTTGATGTCGACATGCATCTGGGCAAGAAAGTGGTCTCCCTCGACGCGGCGGAGAAAACTGTAACTGATGACGCCGGAAACGACTATACCTATGAAAAACTGTTGCTGGCTACTGGCGGCTCGGTGCGGCGCCTGCCCGAAGCAGATGATAGCGTGATCTATTTCAGGACTGCGGGCGACTACCGCAAGCTGCGCGCGTTGTGCGAACGCGGTTCGGATTTTGTCGTGATCGGCGGCGGTTTCATCGGCTCGGAAATAGCCGCTGCGCTCGCCATGAAAGGCAAACGGGTCACGATGATCTTTCCGTCAAACGGGATCGGATCGCGTGTCTACCCGCAACCCCTTGTGACATTCTTGAATTCCTATTTTGAAGAGAAGGGCGTCAAGTTGCTTGACTCCGAAACCGTCAAATCTGTGCGGACGAAGGACGGCAAGACGATCGTGACCACGGGCAAAGATGAAAAGATCACTGCCGACGGAATCGTGGCCGGGCTGGGCATCCAGCCCAATACCGCGTTGGCCGAGCAAGCCGGTCTCAAGGTAGACAATGGCATCGTAGTGGACGAGCTGTTACGCACCAGCAATCCCGACATTTATGCGGCGGGAGACGTGGCGAATTTTTACAGTGCTGCGCTGGATAAACGTATGCGTGTGGAGCATGAGGACAACGCCAATGTCATGGGAGAAATGGCGGGCAGAAACATGGCCGGACAATCCGACATTTACAGCCATCAGCCTTACTTCTATTCCGACCTGTTTGATCTGGGTTACGAAGCGGTGGGTGAGCTTGATGCCGGCCTGGATATCGTCGAAGACTGGAAGGACCCGTTCCGCAAGGGCGTCATTTACTATTTGCGCGATGGCCGCGTGCGTGGCGTGTTGTTGTGGAACACATGGGGACAGGTTGCCGCCGCCACGCAGTTGATCGCGGAAAAATCCCAGCAATCCCGCTCGACGCTGTTGGGGCGGATAAGCGATTAGGCGCGACTCTCAAATAGTGTAAATTACCGGGTTGGCGCGATTGGTTGACTATGTTTGAGCCGAACAACCGTAAGTTGTCGGAAGCCGGCTTGTTATGCCAATACTCTTTGCAGCAAGGTAATTGAAAGCTATCCAACCCATGTCTCACCTCGTCGTTTCCATCTCCGGCCACGGCTTCGGCCATGTTGCACAGACCGCACCCATCCTGAATCTGTTGCTACAGCGCATGCCGCAGTTGCGTCTGACGGTACGCTCTACGGTGCCGCTCTCACATCTGCGTTCACGTATCCACGTGCCTTTCGGCCATCTACCCAGCGAGGGCGACATCGGCATGGTGATGTCTTCGGCGCTGGATGTTCGCGGCGATGAGAGCCGTGCGGCTTATCGCGCCTTCCATGCCGATTGGGATGCGCGCGTCGAGGATGAAGCACACCTGCTGCGCGATCTCGGCGCGGATATGGTGTTCTCCAATGTGGGTTATCTGCCGCTGGCGGGAGCACAGCGGGCAGGTATTGCGAATGTGGCGCTATGTTCATTGAACTGGGCGGATATCTATCGGCACTATTGCGGTAATGACGCCATCGCTGCACAGATACGCTCCTGTTATGCCAACGCCGATGCCTTCCTGCGCACCACACCCGGTATGGCGATGGAGACGTTACCCAACCTCGTTCCGGCCGCCCCTATCGCGGCTGTCGGCAACAACCGGCGCGATGAACTGAACCGCCATTTGAAATTATCGAAAGAAGAGAAGCTGGTGTTGGTAAGTATGGGCGGCATCGCCAGCCGTTTGCCTGTCGAGCGCTGGCCGCGTATCGACGGTGTGCGCTGGCTGGTGCAGGAAAGTTGGCAGGTGACACATGCCGATGCCATCGTGCTGGAATCGCTGCCGATGGGCTTCAACGATCTGCTCGCCAGTTGCGATGTGCTGTTGTGCAAACCGGGTTATGGCAGTTTCGTCGAAGCTGCATGCAGCGGCACGCCGGTGTTGTACGTCAATCGTCCGGATTGGCCGGAAGCACCGGACCTGGTTGAATGGTTGCAGCAACATGGCGTGTGCCGCGAAGTCTCGCGTGAGCAATTGGAAAGCGGTGACATCGCGCAAGATCTGTCCGGGCTTGGGTCTGTGCCGCAAATCGTCGCACCGTTACCCGGCGGTGCAGCCCAAGTCGCAGATTGGCTGATGGGAAAGCTTTCTCTTTCGGGTGATTGATTTCGTCCGTTGTGCAAGGCAGGATACGACATCCTGAATCTAAATCTATACGACATGATCGAGTACATCTTCTTTGACGCAGCGATACGCGACAAATTCGTGGCCTACGCCGAGCAACATGGCGTGCCCTGCACCGCGTCTGACGACAGCATGGGACTGCTGGTAGCCATCCCCGAGGATATACCAGAGGATGTGTCGGATGAAATCGAGGATTACTACGACACGCTCGAGTCCGAGCAAGAAGTTCTAAGCAAAACGGAAGGCGATCTGAAGCGCTTAGCCGGGTTCAACTTCACCCTGCCGGATGGTCAGTCACGCATGTTGCCCTTGCAACCTGACATGGCAAACCGTTTGCTGGCGCATTTCAGTCTGGATGAAATCCAGGGTTTGCTCAATGCCGTGGCGGAATGCACGCTGAACCCGAATGACGAGCATCTGTGCAAGATACTCGCCGCCCAAAAGGATCAATAAAGCGATTTTCCGAAACGACCCGTGCGTGGCACCCAGTTGTCCAGAATAGCAGCGGAAACCAGGATGCGCTCGGCGCGTCCGATCAAGTCCTTGCGCGGTATGAAACCGATGTAGCGCGAGTCGGCACTGTTGTCGCGGTTGTCACCCAGCATCAGGTACTGACCGGAGGGAATTGAAACCGGCCCGAAATTGGAAGCCTTTGACAATTGCGGCAACCATTGGATAGATCGCTGTGCGTCACCCAATCTTTCGGTGAGGTGCAAAACCGGCAGTGATGCGCCATTCCCCATCGGTTCGGTTGCCTCATCCAGCAATTTATAATCCGCCTGCACGCCATTGATGAGCAACTGCTTGTTGTGCATCTCGACTACATCTCCGGGCAAAGCCACCAAACGCTTGATCAACCGCTTTCCGTCGGCCGGCGAAGTGAAAGTGACGATGTCTCCCCGGTTTGGATCGCCCAGATGGGCAAGGATGACATCAGTCAAAGGCAACTTCAGATCGTAAGCAAGCCGGTTAACAAACACGACATCGCCTTCGAGCAGGTTGGGCCGCATGGATCCGGATGGAATAGGATTCCAGTCTGCGATCGCCGTGCGGAAAACGCCGAACAGCAATATGAAAACGATAAAACCCCGATTTTCACGTATCCATTTGTTCAAGTACGGCCTCCCTGGATCAGCCTTCGATTGCGCACAAACTTAATGGTGGTGGCCGCCATCGCCGTGCACGTGGCCATGCGACAGTTCTTCGGCTGTGGCAGCGCGCACACCGGTTACCGTGCCGGCGAAGACCAGTGCTTTGCCTGCCAGCGGATGGTTGCCATCCACGGTGACTTCGTCGTCGGTGACTTCGGTGACGGTGTAGAGCATGTAGTCTTCGTCATCGTCGCCTTCAGCGCCGCCTTCGAACTGCATGCCGACTGCGACCTCTTTGGGGAACATGCCGCGCGGTTCGGCGCGCACGAGATCGTGTTCGTATTCGCCGAAGGCATCGTCCGCTTCCATGCTGACGGAGAATTTATCGCCCACGGCCTTGCCGTGCAGCGCCTCTTCGACTAATGGGAAGATGCCATCGTAGCCGCCGTGCAGATAGCTGATGGGGTCGTTGTTCTTTTCCAGCAGCGCGCCGCTGGCGTCGGTCAGTTCATAGGTCAGCGTGACAACGGCGTTCTTTTCAATCTTCATTTCATTTCCTTTATCAGTTTAAGAATCTCCTGGGGGTGTCCGTGGGCATGGACACCGTACAAGACATGGCGCAGCTCGCCCCGTTTGCCGATGATGAAAGTTGAGCGTTGGATGGCGAGTTTCTTGTGGCCATCCACTTCCTTCTCGTACAACACGCCGTATTTCCTGCAAATGCGCCCATCGGTATCGGACAACAGCTGCACCGATAGGCCGTACTTGTCGCGAAATGTGGCGTGGCTGATGCAGTCGTCGCGGCTGATACCGACCACGATGGTGTCGTGCCTGGCGAATTCTTCTTCGTAATCACTGAATTCGTTCGCCTCCATCGTGCATCCCGGTGTGTCGTCCTTGGGATAGAAATACAGCACGATGTTCTTGCCGCGTTGCTCGCTCAGGCTGAACATATGCATGTCTGCATCGGCCAGCTCGAAATGCGGCGCATCTGTTCCAATTTGTAGTTGTACAACCTGTAGTGGCATAGCGCCCTCCTGCCGCGGCATTCTAACCGAGTTTCATTTTGTACCAAACGGTTTCGCGGGGATTATAATTACGGGATGAATACCAAACTGACGCTGCTGGGCGGCTTGACCGTCAACGAATTTCTGCGCGATTATTGGCAGAAGAAACCCCTGCTGATCCGCCAAGCTGTGCCAGGCTTCAAGGGCCTGCTTGATCCGCAGCAGTTGCTCGACTTGGCATGCGTCTCCGATGTGCAAGCGCGCCTGGTCACGTATCAGCGTAAGCAATGGAAATTGCGCCATGAGCCGTTCGAACCGGAAGATTTCGAAGGTCTTTCAAAAAAAGGCAAGTGGTCGGTACTGGTGCAGGGCGTCAATCACTTCTTGCCGAAAGGCGCCGAGTTGGTCAAGCAGTTCAACTTTATCCCGCATGCACGGCTCGACGATCTGATGGTGAGCTACGCGCCCAAAGGTGGCGGGGTCGGCCCGCATTTCGATCCTTACGACGTATTCCTGCTGCAGGGCCTGGGGCATCGGCGCTGGCAGATATCCACACAGAAGGATCGTACGCTGGTAGAAGGCGCGCCGTTGCGCTTGCTGCAAAATTTCAAAGTGGAACAGGAGTGGGTGCTGGAGGCGGGTGACTTGCTCTATCTGCCGCCACAATGCGGGCACAACGGCATTGCCGAAGACGACTGCATGACTTATTCCATCGGTTTCCGCACTCCGGCCTATCAGGAACTGGGGGAGCAATTCCTGGTGTATCTGCAGGATCGTATTGAGATCGACGGCATGTATGCCGACCCCGGCCTGAAAGCGCAGAAGCATCCTTCCGAGATCAGTGCAGACATGCTGCAACAAGTTGGGCACGCTATCCGCAAGGTGAAGTGGGATGACGAAGATATTGCCAACTTTCTGGGCTGCTACCTGTCCGAACCCAAACCCCATATTTTCTTCGACGCGCCCGCCAAACCTTTGACCGAAGAGCGTTTCGGGCTGGCGGTGCAAAAAAGTGGCGTGTCGCTCGATCTCAAAACTCAGATGCTGTGCCATGACAGTTCGGCTTTCATCAACGGCGACGCGCATCCGGTCGGTATGGGTTGCTACCGTTTACTGCGCGAACTGGCTGATACAAGAAGTCTGCCTGCATCGTGCAAGCTCACGCGTGAAGCCACCGATCTGCTTTACCAATGGTACCTGGATGGCTATTTAGTACCCCGCACAAGATAAGAAAGGACTGGAACTTGAGCGACGACGCCCTGCAACACTCAATATTTGACGGTGTAGCCGACTACATCGCCGCCCTGGATACGGTGTGTTCATCGGCACAACATACACTGAATATCTTCGAGCAGAACTTTGAAGACATCGGCTTCAATTCCGAAGCGCGTTTTGACATATTGCACCGTTTTCTGCTTTCCAGCCCGATAAACCGCCTGAACCTGCTGGCTCACGATCCGCAACATCTGATCCGCTATTGCCCGCGCATGATGATGTTGCTACGCCAGTTCGGAAGCAGCATGTTCATCTACCAGACGCCCAAGAGCCTGCTACATATCACCGAGCCGTTCGCTGTCGCCGATAACGCGCATTACGTGCGCCGCTTCCACTTCGACGATACGCGCGGACTGTTGGCCAGAAACGATCCCGAAGAAGCGCGCCGGCTCAATTCACGTTTCAACGAAATGTGGGCTTCATCGCACCCCTGCACTTCCGGCACGACGCTTGGGCTGTAACCGGCGCATGTACTCTGATATTTCCCCAAGATAGTGATAGAATACCGCGCCATTCGCAACGAGGGAGACTTTGATGAATGGGTTACCAAACAAATCTAGCACTCCCGTAATATTGAAATCAACTCAAGGAAATAAAATGAAATTGTCTGCTCTGATTGCTGCCGTTTTGGCCCTGTCTTTGTCCGCTTGTGGTAAACAAGCTGCTGCTCCTGCTCCGGCAGCTGCTCCAGCTGTTGAAGCTGCTTCCGCTCCTGCTGCTGCCTCCGCTGTTGAAGCTGCTCCAGCTGCTGCTGAGCCTGCAAAGAAGTAAGCTGTAAGCGTTCAATAAAAAAGCCGACGCAAGTCGGCTTTTTTATTGTCTGTATTTCTTTGCCTCAAGATATCTCGCGCCAATCCAGTCCCAGCTCTTGTGTTGCAACTGCAATCTGGCCCGGCGTACAGCCCAATGCCCGGCTTAGCGCCTCTACAGCCAGTTCAACCGCGTTGTTCTTGCGACTCAGATGCGCAGCGACGATATGCTGCAAACGGCTGTTGTCCAACCGCGCCAACAAAGCCGCTGCATCATCATTGTTAAGGTGCCCGTAACGCCCCCCGACGCGCTGTTTCAGACTGTAGTGATAATCTCCTTCGGCCAGCATCCTGGCATCGTGGTTGCACTCCAAAACCAGCGCATGGCAACCGCTCAAGGTCGCTTCGATATGCGGCGTTGCACTGCCAACATCGGTCAATACGCCCAGTCTGAGTGTGCCGTCGCTAAACACGTATTGCACCGGCTCTGCTGCATCGTGCGGCACAGGATAGGGCTGGACCTGCACCTCACCGATGGCAAACGCCCGATGCGGATTGATCTCGGTGATGGAAAGTTCGGCGAAGGACGCGTTTTGCGTGCGCAAGGTGCCGTGAGTCAGCCATATCGGCAGGTTGAATTTGCGCGCCAGTCGCGCGACACCGGAGATGTGGTCACCATGTTCGTGCGTGACCACGATACCGTCCAGTTGGTCGGCTCGCAGACCGAGCCGTTCCAAACGCGACACCGTTTCGCTTAGAGAAAAACCACAGTCGAGCAGGACACGAGTTTGTCCAACTTGCACAACGAGGGCATTACCCTCGCTGCCGCTACCGAGGAGGGCGAACCGCATCTCCGCGGGGAGGACGAGGCTCGTCGCCGCGATTGTTCTTGTCCAGATTCTGGAACACTACTTCGACAAGTCGCGTTGTTTCGGCGTCGCTCTTGCCATTTTGGTCAACAACGGTGACTTCGCTGCCCGTGCCACTCTCACGCACTATCACCTGATAGTCCGGTTGTTTCTTTTTATCTTTGTCCGGTGCTGCTGCAACGAAATAGATACCCTTGCTTCTGTCCTTATCCGTTGTAACGAGGCGTGCATGATCCAAAGCCAGCCCGACCCTGCGCCAACTCCGATCGAACGGTTCGCCCAGCAATATGCTCTTTGTGCCATTGCTCTCCTGCAATTTGGCATCCGGAGTCGGCGTCGTGGCAGGTGCTGGATTTGCCGCAACCGGTGCGCTCACCGGATTCACGCATGGCTGTTCAGTTTTCTTCCTTGTATATTCAGAATAGCTGGCGACCTTCTCTCCGTCTGTTCCGGGAATGGTGTAACGCTGCTCCGACTCAGGAACCGTCAAATCTGGCGGCACTTCCAGCGAAGGTGCTTGCACTGCGCCTGCTTGGTAATCCACCGGTTTACGGTCGAACATGCTGCATCCTGCAAGTAATGATGCTGCTACGAATCCAAATACAATGTTCCTTAACTTCATGTCTGTCCCTATCAAATGACGCCAGCCTGACGCATAGCTGCTTCCACCACCGGCTGCGACCCGGCAGTAAGCGGGGTCAATGGCAAACGCAGAGTATTCTTCATCTTGCCCATACGTGCCACCGCCCACTTCACCGGTATGGGATTGGCTTCAACGAACAAGTTACGATGCAAACCGAGCAAGCGGAAATTGAGCTCGCGTGCTTTGGCAAGTTCACCATTCAACGCAGCAACACACATCTGATGCATCAGCTTGGGAGCAACGTTGGCCGTCACAGAAATCGTGCCGTGCGCACCCAGCAGCATCAAAGCCAGCGTACTGGCATCATCCCCGCTGTAAATGGCGAAATCTTTGGGGGCGCGCTGCAACAGGTCGCTGCCGCGCGCAATGTCGCCGGTCGCATCCTTGATGCCGACGATGTTCTTGATCTGCGCCAGACGCAGCACGGTGTCGTTGTTCATGTCCGCAGCCGTGCGTCCCGGCACGTTGTACAAAATATGCGGCATGTCCACCGCTTCAGCGATGACCTTGAAGTGCAGGTACAGACCTTCCTGGGTCGGCTTGTTGTAATAAGGAACGACGGTGAGCGAAGCATCCGCGCCGGCCTTCTTCGAAAAAGTGGCCAACTCGATCGCTTCCTTGGTCGAATTCGCGCCCGTTCCGGCGATGATAGGGATGCGTTTGGCGGAGTGCTTCACCGCTTCTGCGATGAGCAACTCGTGTTCTTCCACATTAACAGTGGGGGATTCGCCGGTCGTACCGACCACCACGATGGCGTCGGTGCCTTCGGCGATATGAAAATCAATCAACGCGCGAAAAGCCGCCAAGTCCAGGCTGCCGTCCTCTTGCATCGGCGTGACTATCGCTACGAGGCTACCCTTGATCATGTTCTCTGCCACAAAAATAAAGACCGCATTCTAACAGGATGTTGGAGAACGTTGCGAGCGAAGGCAGGACAAGGCGCGCAAGGGCGAGAAAGCGGAATTTACAAATAGTCTATCGCTTCGCGACCCCGCATTTCAAGCCCTTAAGCAACGCAGTTATGCCAAGCGCAGTAGTTCTACAACATCCTGCCACCCTAATTGCCCTGCCTTACGCGACAAAAGCGGCACCCGTGTGGAATAATGCAGGCAACTGGAATCCACTCGATCATGCCCTCTCTCACCTTGGCTCATCTGCAACCCGGCGACATCGCCACCATTGTCTCTATCCACGCCGAAGAAGCACTGCATCAGCGTCTTCAGGCACTGGGATTCCGCAGCGGAAAACAGGTCGAGCTGATACGCAAGGCCAGTTTCTCCGGTCCTTTGCAGGTACGCATCGGCACCACCGACATCCTGCTGCGCCGTAACGAGGCCGCGAAGATCACAGTGTGCCAAGCATGAAACGTATCGCCTTATTGGGCATGCCCAACACCGGCAAGTCCACCTTATTCAACCGCATGACTGGTGGCGCTGCACGTGTCGGCAACTGGCCCGGCATTACCGTTGAACTTCTGAGCGGCAAGATCCTGCTTGGTTCCGACATGGTGGAAATCATCGATCTGCCCGGCATCTACGACTTGCATGGTTTCTCCGATGACGAACAAGTAGTACGCCACTTTCTGCATGACAACGTGCCCGACTTGGCACTCGTTATCCTTAATGCCACGCAGATCGAACGCCAGATGAGTCTGTTGCTGCAACTCAAACAGCTCAACATGAATATCGTGGTCTTGCTCAACATGGCGGATGAGGCCAAGAAATACGGCATCAGCATCGACAGCAAGAAAATGACCGAAATGCTGGACATGCCCATCTTCCTGCTCAGTGGCAAATACGGCACGGGCTATCAGGAAGCACTGCAAGCTATCACCAAAGCTTTGCGCTACCCCACGCCCGGCATGGCAGAAGAACTGCGCAGCCAACTGGAACAAGACGAGCACATCGAATCCGAGATGGCGCGTGTCTTGAAACATGCCGTGCAAGTCCCGGCACAGTTACCGGAGAGTCTTACGGATAAACTCGACCGTGTGATGCTGCATCCATGGTTCGGTCTGCCCATCTTCTTCGGCATCATGTACTTGCTGTTCCAGGGCATCTTCTTCCTCGGTCAACCGCTGCAAGTATGGGTTGCCGATGCGCTCGGCTGGTTACGCGAGACTGCGCTTAACCCTGCCCTCTCCGGACTGCCCACATGGCTTTCCGGTTTGCTGTTGGACGGGATTTACAACGGCGTGGCGACCGTCGCCGCCTTCGTTCCTGTCATCATCCTGTTCTTCCTGTTCATGGCGATGGTGGAGGACAGCGGTTATCTATCACGCGCCGCTTTCCTGATGGATGCGCTGATGGCGAAGATGGGATTGGACGGACGCGGCTTCGTCATGCTGTTGATGGGTTTCGGTTGCAATGTACCGGCACTCATGGGTACGCGGGTGATGCGCTCGCGCAGTCTGCGCCTGCTCACCATGCTGGTGATCCCGTTCTCACTGTGTTCGGCACGCTTGCAGGTATTCGTCTTCATCACCGCCGCGCTGTTCTCGTCCAAAGCCGCACCGGTGGTACTGTTCAGCCTGTACTTGTTCAGCTTCGCCACGGCCATCATCACCGCATTGTTGTTCAAGAAGAGTTTCAAGAACAACGAACCCTTCGTGCTGGAACTGCCGCCCTATCGGTTCCCTACTGTGCGCCAGATGTTACTGCGCGGCTGGCTGGAAGTGACACACTTCTTGCGCCGCGCCACGCAGTTCATCGTTGCCGGCGTCGTGCTGGTGTGGCTGCTCACCCATTTGCCTCCTTCAGCCGCCCCGGCGAGCGCAAGCACGCTGGCTGGAATGATAGGCAGCCTGCTGCACCCGATCTTCACGCCCATCGGCATCAACGATCAACTCACCATCGCATTGATCTTCGGTTTCGTCGCGAAGGAAATCGTCATCGGCTCGCTGGCCGTCATCTACGGTTTGAGTGGTGATGCACTGGGCAGCGCATTGGGACAACAACTGGATTGGGTGCAGGCCTACAGCTTCATGCTGTTCACACTGATCTACACGCCCTGCCTCTCCGCCATCGCCACCTTGCGCAGCGAATCCAAAGACTTGCGTTACACACTGTTCGCGCTCACTTGGTCTTTGGTGCTAGCGTGGGCAGTCAGTTTTGTCTTCTATCATGGAGCACGCGCTCTTGGATATTGAGCGCGTTCAGCAGAACTATAGGGTGCTTCTAAAAATTAAAAATCCTAAGCAAGACAAGGCGCGAGCATAAAATTGCGACGCAGCATACATGAAGTATGTAAGGAGTAATCTTTTGTGAGCAACGCCGTATTGCGACGGAGTTTGGATTTTTAGAAGTGCCCTACGGTTTCTTCCAGGCTTGGTCGAGCAACTCTTGTGCTCTTGTATATTTCGCCTTGGCCTCGTCCAGACTCTTTTTCGAAGCCGCCGTTTTCTGCCTGTCTTCTGCCAAACGGTTCTGGGCATCCGTTACACGCTTCTCGGAATCGGACACCCGTTGCAGGTTGTCCTTATATTCCGCTTCGGCTTTATCCAGATTCCCGCGAGCGTATTCGACACCTACTTGTTGCGCCGAGACATCCTTGGCTTGCGCCAAGGATGTCATCGAAAGTAACGCCGCCAGAATCAGGCCCGTCTTTAGCATAGAGCCGGCTCAGCCCTCAAAACGAGAGCTGTACGCCGATGTGTGGGCCGTTGACCAATATTGCATCCGCGCCCGCATTTTTTGCGGTAAACCAAGTCTTGCGATAGCCCGCATAGACTTGCAGTTGCGGTGAAACAGAGAACTCGGCACGCGCGCCATATTGCTGATAATGGGCAGCATCACCAAAGGTAATGATCTTGGGGGCGAAATAGACTTCACCCGCGAAGGCTACACGGCGTTCGGCCGGCAACTCGTATCGAACTTGCGCACCCAAAGCGACCGCCGATGAATTCTTCCTGCTCGGTATAGACTTGACAGTCGCAGCGACCGCTTTGGCGCCGATACCGATTGTCAGGCCGGGCACTTGGATCTCATCATTTGCCACCAACAGTCCCACCCCGCCAATGACGCTGTTTGCATCGTTGTACATCAATTCTGCGTATATCTCTGACTTGCCGGCGACACCGCTGGGAACGCCATATTTGAACTGTGCGGTCGTATTGCTCAAACCGATATCCAAGGTATCCGCCGTTGCGAGGGTGGTCACAGACATCAAAGAGATTGCCAATATTTTGCGCAACATAATTTATTACTCCTAATCGATTACAGGATAATTCGAATTTGGCGG